>JGI24770J26754_10003688_pt1 | contig 10190 bp, 9 predicted proteins | sample LakOneMetagenome_FD_26754 | JGI IMG/M metagenome (IMG submission 26754) | reverse complement strand
AGGGCGATTAGCTCAGTTGGTTCAGAGCATCTGGTTTACACCCAGAGGGTCGGGGGTTCGAATCCCTCATCGCCCACAAGTTTAATAACAAATGGTTTCAAAACCCTATAAATCTTATGATTTATAGGGTTTTTTCTTTGGTGCATATCTCAAATTATTCATTCAATCTTAATTGGAAAGGAACAAAATCGAGACCCTAAAAATTTTACAAATTAGGGTCTCGCTAAATCTTCTCAATCCTTTCAAACAGTCGTACTAACAACCAGTTCAATGCTTGTTCAAAATATGTACATCTTGTTTGTTATCAATTAGAAAATTAAATTGAATACTAATTAAAAGGTTACCACTATGAAAGCAAAAATCACTTTACACATTTATGCGAAAACCACAAAAGCTAATGCAGCTGGACAATTACCAATTTATATTAGGTTAACAGTTGACGGACAACGTTTCGAATTTAGTTCCAAGAAATTCATTGAAAAATCCAAGTGGTCGTCAGAACTATCCAAAATGAAGGGCAGCTCGGAAGAAGCTAGAACATTAAATAACTATCTTGATTTGATGAAATCTAAAGTTTTTGATGTTCAAATGGAACTAATCCATAAAAATGAAGAATTATCTCTGGAGAATTTCAAGTCAAGAATATTAGGAACCCATCAACGAGAACGAATGATAATCCCTATTTATCAAAATCACAATGATAAAATCGAAGACCTTATCGGAAATGGATATGCGTATGGAACATTAGAACGCTTCAAAATATCTTTGAAACACCTGCAAGAATTCATTTTGTGGAAATACAACATTTCGGACATAAGCATTACTAAAATTGATTATGCCTTTGTAACCGAATTTGAATTCTATTTGCGAAGCGTTAAAAAATGCAATAACAATACTGCTGTAAAATATGTTAGAAATTTTAGAAAGATAATCAAGATTTGTATAGATAACGATTGGTTAGATAAAAATCCTTGTAGCCGATACGAAGGTAAAATGAAAGAAGTGGAACGAGATTTTCTTACCGAAGAAGAGCTAAATAGAATTTACAATAAACGATTTTCGTCAGAACGATTAACATTGGTTAAAGACATTTTTATATTCTCTTGCTACACTGGTTTGGCTTATGTTGATGTGAAAGGTTTGAAGAGAGACCACATCGCAATAGGAATCGATGGCGAAAAATGGATTTTTAAAAACCGTCAAAAAACAGATACCAAGTCTAAAATACCAGTGCTGCCAGTTGCCCAAGAAATCATTCAAAAATATGCTAATCATCCAAGATGTTTAAATGAAGATAGTATTTTGCCCATTTTGACTAATCAAAAAATGAATAGTTATCTCAAAGAAATTGGCGACTTATGTGATATTTCAAAAGAAATTACTTTTCACATGGCAAGACACACTTTTGCCACAACTATAACACTCACAAATGGTGTTCCTATCGAAACCGTCAGTAAAATGCTAGGACACAAAAACATACAAACAACACAGCATTATGCCAAAATTCTCGACAAAAAAGTTAGTGAAGACATGAAAATACTTCGAGATAAATTTTCATTAACCCCAACCCAACAGGATAAAAAAATAATGTAAGGTTTACTTTAAATTTAGTGTTTTTAGTTTTACTTTTTTTGAATCATATCAAAATGTATAAACCTAAAAACACTAAAAAATGAGTGCGAAATTCAAACAATTGCTGTCCGATTTAAACGAACAATTAAACTTTATCAATCTGGAAATGGATGATTCAATAGCAAAATCGGAAAAATCGGTTGAAATAACTTTAAAGGCAATTGGCAATCTAAAAAAGCAATTTCTTAAAGACAAATCAATTAGTACGGATACTGAAATTGATTTCTTTAAAAACATAAAACCCAAGTTTGCCTCCTTATACATCTACCATAATGCCATTTTTAAAATCGAAACAAAGATGCCTCATGGTGGCGACCGTATAACAAAAAAATACTTCAACAAAGAATTGAAAAAGTTGAAACGTTACTTTGATAACAATTTAGACTTCTACAATTACCACAGAACCGGAAGTAGTTTTTTAGACTTCAAGTATTTTGTCAGGGGTAATCATGATGTAAAATTGCGACTGGACAGTTTTTATTTTGAAGCTGATCATAATTTCTCAACATCCCATGATTTTAAGATAGCCAAGATTCTTGCCCATGATTTAGTACAGGTTTACATAGAAACCAAAATTCTTAAAATGGGTAAAAAAGAATACAAAGAAAAATCACAACTTGAACCGAAAGGGAAAATCGTTTGGACAGGTTCTAAAGTTGCATTAACCGAACTATTTTACGCATTACATACAAAGGGAGTTTTCAATAATGGTGCTGCCGAATTAAAAGAAATCGCCAGTTATTTTGAAGAAATATTCAATATCGATTTAGGTCAATACCGCAGGACATTCCTTGAAATACGAGAGCGTAAGTCTGATAGAACAAAATTTTTAAGCACTCTAGTACAAGAATTAACTAAAAGGATGGATGAAACTGATGAAACATTTTAATCATTTTTTTTCAATTTACATAAAATTGTTCCCAACGGGGTTCAAGTTGTGATTTTTATTAAATCAAAACATACAATTTTACACCATAACAATCTAAAAAGGCACATTATGGCAATAGAAGTAATTACTCGAGAAGATTTGAACGAATTCCGTACACTTCTTCTTTCCGATTTAAACGCAATGTTTAATTCAAAACCGCAACAGCAAAAACAATGGCTAAAATCCAACGAAGTCAGAAAGCTGTTAAATATTTCTCCAGGTACTTTACAAAATCTCCGAGTAAACGGAACAATCACTTATACTAAAATAGGTGGAATTCTTTTTTATTCCAGTTCCGATTTAGACAAAGTTCTTGAAACCAACAAAGTTGAAGCAACACCAAATCTTTTCAATCGCAAATGATTACCCTTTTTGTTATATCGACGAAGGATCTATTTCGTTGCGCTCTTTGCTGTTAAACTGATTACTATCCCGAAGCTTCGGGACTGAACACTGAATACTTTATTATGAATTACATAAAACATCTAACAGGATTTTTTGAGAAGGTAGCCATCGACAAAACACTCAATCCAACACATGTAAGTTTATATGTGGCATTGTTCCAATTTTGGAATTGCAATCGGTTCAAAAATCCAATCAGTATTTCTCGTGATGAGGTAATGCGAATTAGCAAAATCAGCTCCAAAGCAACCTATCACAAATGCCTTAAAAATTTGCATTCTTTGGGCTATATCAACTACGAACCATCTTACAATCCATTCAAAGGAAGTCACGTTTACCTATTCAATTTTTCGGATGATTTAAAACCAATTCCCAAAAACGAAAAAATAACAATACCAAAAAATGAACTTGTTTTTGAACTGGTTAATGAACAAGTAGTGAACAAGCTCTGTACTAGTAGTGGGACAGGTACTGAACAAGCTCTGGTATCATATATAAACAATACAAACATACCAAACATTTCAAACGATTTAAAGATTGCAAACTTGGACGAGCAAGCAAAAAATTTTGAAAATGATGATGGTTTTTTAAAAAATGATGGTAATGAACAAATGCCTTTTGCATTCGCCGACACCGATGAAAATCAAACTGAAAGCAGTCGGCAAAAAGAAAAAAGTTCCGCGAAAAAAGAAAAAGAGTTAACGCCAACAATTGAAAATGTCAAAGCCTATTTTCTCGAACAACACTTTCCGGAACTCGAAGCCATAAAGTTTTTTAATTATTTTTCCAGCAATGGTTGGTTAGTCGGTGGTAAAACTCCGATGGTCGATTGGCAAGCCGCAGCACAAAATTGGATATTAAACGCACCTAAATTCATTTCAAATGAACCACAGAGCAACAGAGCAAAACACCTCAACACCGGAACAGACAAAGACTATTCAGAGCCGCTTTAAGCTGAACTGTCATCCTGAGCCTGTCGAAGGACAGCTTCTTTGTCATTACAAGGCACGAAGTAATCTCATTCCGTCACTTCGAGTGATTTTTAAGTTTTTCACTTAAAAATTGTATCGAGAAGCTTTGCTAAAATAAATATCACTAAATGGAAACAGAAATAAAAACCCATTACAACTACCAAGAACTAATCGTTTGGCTTGAAAAAAAAGGGCAAGAACTATACGGTAATCATTTTAAAATCCTTGAAAGCGATTATACCATAATTTACAAACTCATTGCCTATTTTCTCAAAGATGAAGCAACTTGTTTTCAATACAACATCAACCTCAACAAAGGAATTCTACTTTCTGGACCAATTGGCTGTGGCAAAACATCACTAATGAATATAATGAAATATCTAACCCCAACCGAACACAAATATTTCGTAAAACCGTGCCGTGACATCAGCTTTGAATTTATCCAGGATGGCTACCAAATCATTCACAAATACAGTAAAGGAAAACTATACGAATTCGAACCCAAAACAATATGCTTTGACGATTTAGGAACAGAAAACAACCTAAAATATTACGGAAACGAATGCAACGTAATGGCAGAGATTCTATTAAGTCGCTACGATATTTTCACAACCAAAAAAATCCAAACGCATATAACAACCAATCTTTCTGCAAGTGAAATTGAAACTCATTACGGAAACCGTGTCCGTTCTCGTTTACGTGAGATGAATAATCTAATTGCATTTAATAAAACTATCCTTGATAAACGCTAACTGTCATTGCGAGGAACGAAGCAATCTCTACTAACAACTAAGAATAATGAATTCAATAACCAACTTCTGGAATCACTTCAAACAAAATAATTTCGTTTTTCTATTATTAGACGAAATACCAAAAGACGAACTCAAAATTCATTTCGATAAGTTAATTGCGCTACTCCATCAATACAATAAAAATCTTGACCTAATCATAAAAAACAAAAATAAAGGAGCTGAATTAATCATTACAGCAAATGGCAATCCTTATCTTTTTAAAGAAGTAGAGTTACTAGTTCATCATTCTATAACAGTAGAACGTTGGAAAATAACCGCATTCCTTCAGCCAGAACAAAACACCACTAAATACCAAAACGGTACAGACAAACCAATTGAATATTACGGCATCAACTTAAAAATAAGTGAAATGTATTTTATCCCTTTAGAGAAGCAGGGAAAAGAAACAGATTTAGGTATTAAAGTGTTCATCAAAAACTACATTATCCATAAAGACAACCCAAGACTTCGAGAAGCCGTTTACGTGCATATTGAATATTTAATTGGAGAAAAATCATTTGCCAATGATATTGCATTTATTGAGATTGGGCAGTTAAAATGTAATCAAGCAAATTTGATTGAACTTTACAATCTTTCATCATACATAAACAACAAAAAGGCACATTCCTTAAATTGAAATGTTTATTGATAACCAGTAATTGAGTTGTCCTAAAAACGGTTGACTCGTTAATAATTCAAATTTAGTTAAATCGTAACAGAATTAATACTGTTACGATTTATTTTTTTCCATTGTTTTAAGAGTATTGTTTTTTGTTGATGAGCTTGGTTTGGAGTTATCATATTAATAGACATATGTATTCTAAAATTGTTGTATAAAGCAATAGCTTGTTTGACTTGTTTGTTTAAATTATGATAGTTTTCAAATATTTCATGCAATCCAAATTCCTCTTTTAAGATTCCATTTACTCTTTCAGCTATCGCATTTTCATACGGATCGTATTGCTGTGTCATACTAATTAAAATATTGTTTTTCTTTAACATATCGGTATATTCTTTACTGCAATATTGTAAACCTCTATCGGAATGATGAATGAGTTGATTTTGTGTTTTCCGTTCAATTAAAGCCATTTCTAAAGCTTTTACTGTAGTTGAACTCATTAAATTGTCTGATAGTTGATAACCAACAATTTTCTTGGAACAGGCATCAGTGAGAAGATGTAAATAGTATGTTTTCTCTTTTGTTCGTAAATATGTTATATCAGCTACCCAAACTTGTTCAGGTCTGTTAAGTGCTAAATTGCTAATTAAATTTGGATAGCGTTTCATCCAATGTCTTGAGTTTGTTGTTTTGTAATATCTTCGAGCTTTGGGGACTTGTAAATATTCTGCTTTTAAAAAATCTAAAAAATTATCTCGACCAATTGATATATGATGTTTGATAAATTCATTTTGCAACATTAGATAAAGTTTTTTACCACCTGTTCGCGGTAATTGCTTTCGAATATTTACAACTAAACTTCGTAATAATTCGCAGTTGTATTTAGATATTTTAATGTTTGATTTTCGTTTGTAAAACGCCTGTTTTGTATATCCAAACAGTTCGCATAACTCATAAGTAGTCAACAAACTACTTGTGCTTATTTCTGCGACTGCTTGGAACCAGACTTTTTTACAATATCTATTTTAAGCTCGCGTTCGGCTATTTCGATAAATCGTTTGAATACTTTTAATTCTTCTTCTTTTTTAGCTAATTGAGCTTCTAGTTCTTTTATACGCTGTTGTTGAGGATCTTTCATAGGACGACCAATAGTTGTTTTATCTTCATAGGTAAATTTACCATATTTTTTTAACCATCTTGGTATGCAACTATTTCCTAAAATAGTGTAGCGTCTTTGAAGTTCTGCTTTTGTAAATAAACCCCTTTCAAATTCACTCACAACTTGACGTTTAAATGCTTCACTATAATTTTGGGGAGTAATCGCATTTTTTGAAGTTCTCTTTTTTGTTGACATTTTATTTAATATTTAGTCAACTTTTTTCAGGTCAAGACCAGTAATTTAATAAAAACCGTTACTATTTGTTCAATTATTTTTCTTGTCTAAAATTTGGCAATTGGTTTTTAATTTTTATAATCTTTTTCCTGCAAAATACCCCCCCCCCTTTTTTTTCTAAATGCTAGTTCCTAGAGCGCAAACGTTTTCGCTGGTTGAGAAATAATCTAATCGTGCTTTTGTTATTGGTTTTCAGTATAATATTAATTATGTTTGCCCCCAAAAATAAATAAACCAAATTCAACAAATGTAGGCTTGAAAAACCTATATAAAAGAATTGGTCGTTTTTTATGGAATTAAATCGAGTCCACTTATTTAATAAATCGTAATATATGAAATATAAAGTTTGCACAAAAGATAACAGTAACATCGAATTAAAAATTTCAATACAATGTTTTTTAGCATTCCTATTAACTATTACTAGTTTTTGCGCCATTGGTCAAAATAATTTTATTTCAAAAAGCAAAGAACCATACAAAGTAATTTCTTATGGAGAAAAAATAACTTTTGGAACTATTGAAAATACAGCAAATTGGACAATAACAAACGCCAAAGAAAACATCTTTGCTAATTTAAGTGGAAATCAAATCAACGACTACACATTTGAAAAGCCGGGCATTTATGAAATAAGTTTCTCCAATAACAAAATGCATAATGATAAGGAATGCAACCATCCACAATTTGAAGAAAAAATGATTGTTCAAGTCAGTTCAATTAAAATGACTTTCGATTTTTCAAAAATTAAATTTTCAGAAAAAATCCAAACAGGTCGAAATTGTGATGCTATTTTCATAACTGTTCCTGTAAATGTGGTTATGAAAGAAAACGTGCCTACAAAATTTAACATTCCTAATGTGATGGTCGCCGGAGTAGGTTCTGAAATAATTGCCAAACCAGTTATCCAAGAAATTATTGTTAAAAACGGAATTCAATTTCTTAAATACCAATTATCAGGAATGGCTAATAAGGAAGCGTATTTAATGTTTGATTTTGTTGACATCAATAACCAAGTGCAAACATATAACCATCCGGAAATTATAAATTAGATTTAAAAGATACAACCTAAAAGTTACAACCCAAAGAGATACCACATACTTATGATAAATAATTACCTACTAACCAATTTAAAATTGAATTTTAAAAAATTTATATTTTATACACTTATATTATTTGCATTTTTTAATCAACAAGTCTATTCGCAATGTGCCATACCTATCGCTGGTTGTGCTACTACAGATTTGTCAAATTTTGGTACAGATACCAACAATAATGTAGCTACTATAGAATACGATAACTATTATTCTAGTTTTCACACCACCATTGTAAGAACCGCTACAGCAGAAATGCAAACTTGGGGTGAANACATTGGTAATGATGGTTTACTTGATGTGCTAGCGCCTTTAACAATTAATGCAACAAATTTTCCAGCATTAACTACTGCTACTGCTTTAAAAGGTGCGTTGGGAAGTAATTNTGTGAATGTTGTTCAAGGAGTTGTTTTAGCAACAGACGGTTTGTATGCCTGGTCAACAGAAGGAACTGTTTTAGATGCAACACTTACCACAGGCACAGCATTTCAAAAAGTAACCATTGGAGGGAATGCCAATGGTCTTCCAACGGGTGTGCTTCCAGCTGATGTAAAAATGATGTTTGCAACCTATCAAACATTAGCTATTGTTACGTGTAGTGGCGATCTTTGGGTAATTTCACAAAATGCCAATGTAAGAGGTAATGGAGCAACAGGAAGTAATGTGGTATGGTCTCGTGTTACTACAACTGCTGTTGGAAATCCTTTTTTAACAAATGTAGTAGCTTGTAGAGGTAGTGCAGGTGCTTTGATCGCTTTAAAATCTGACGGAACGGTTTATGTTTGGGGTTCTCAAGTCTATCTAGGAAATAATACAGCTAAAATTGTAGCTCAAACCAGAGCCGAACAAATGACTTTGCCTGTGGGCATAACGCCTAAATTGATAGGTTCTACAGTAAACATCGCTACCAATTTTCACTCTTTCTATGTTTTAGGTACTGATGGGAATATGTATGCTGTAGGGGAAAATTCAGCACGTCAATTGGGTGATTTTACTACTACGGATAGATTAGCTTGGGTACAACCAAGATACGCCGCTTCTCCTGGACCTGTAATGAATAATATTTTATGGTTTAGTCCGCAAGAACATGATACGCAATTTGCAGCGGTTAATGTGGTTAACAGCAGTAAGAATCTTTATGCTTTTGGAGAAAATGCTTTTACAATGCTTGGGACAACAGCCAATCCATCAAACCCTGTAATACCAAATGGATTAACTACTTCCGATTTAATATTAACTGTAGAAACAGGTGGTCACACCTCTATGGTGGTAAGAAATTGCGATCCTAATTTTGGATATGTAGGTCACAGAATTAGAGGTAGTATGGGTGATGGTACTCCTGCAAGTACAACAGAAACGATATATACTTTTGCAACTGCTCCTATGCAGATATGTGGAGCAGAATCTCTTCCAATAATTCAGCCTGTTGGGTTGGCTACTGGTTCAACTCCTTCAACCTATTGTGTTGGGTCATATGAGCTATTAGATACATCTCCACCAGGAGGAACATTATCAATTCAAAGTGGACCAGGAATATTGTCTGGAAACACTGTAACCTTTACAGGAGTTGGTACTGTTGTTGTGCATTACTTATTGCCAGTAGCCTGTGGTGGCATAGCTTCAACAACAAGAAGTTTGGTAACTGAGTTTTGTTCAAATGATTTACAGGTTACTAAAACAGTTAATAATTCAACTCCAAGTGTCGGAAGTAATGTAATATTTACCATAGTCGCAACCAATGCAGGTTCTAACATTGCTACCGGAGTAAACGTTACTGATTTATTGCCTACTGGTTATACTTATGTAAGTTCTACGGTAAGCACGGGAACTTATACCAGTGGAACAGGAGTATGGGCAATTGGTAGTTTAGCCAATGGTGCAAGTCAAACCTTAACGGTAACGGCTACGGTGAATGGAACAGGAAACTATGCCAATACAGCAACTGTAGCAGCTGATGGCCCAGATCCAACATCAGGAAATAATACAGCTACCAACACACCAACAGTGGCACAAGCCAATGTAGCTGTTGTTAAAACGGTAAATAATGCTACACCAAATGTGGGTAGTAATGTAACCTTTACCATAGTTGCGAGCAATGCAGGACCAAGTGCTGCCACAGGAGTAAACGTTACTGATTTATTACCAACAGGATATACCTATGTTTCTTCAACTGTAACCACAGGAACCTATACTTCAGGCACAGGCGTTTGGGCAATCGGAAGTATAGCCAACGGCGCGAGTCAAACCTTAACAGTAACGGCTACGGTAAATGCTACAGGGAACTATGCCAATACGGCAACAATAGCTGCAAACGAAGCTGACCCAACACCAGCCAATAATACCTCCACAAACACGCCAACGCCGGT
>JGI24770J26754_10003678_pt1 | contig 10208 bp, 8 predicted proteins | sample LakOneMetagenome_FD_26754 | JGI IMG/M metagenome (IMG submission 26754) | reverse complement strand
TACATCAGGCGGATGCTGCCGGGCCTCAGCCCACTCACGGCCATCCGCTTCGCCGCCGCCATCACAGCCACGCACAACTTCGAGTTGCGCCGTCTGATCCGTTCCGACGAGCCGGTCGGGCCGGATGAACTCGCCCGCGAGTTCGTCGAAGTGCGGCGTTTGTTCGCGCCCAATTTCGCCGCCGACGACCTTGCCGACGCCACAGGATCCGGCATCGTCGTCGCCGTCTTCCCGGCATCCGCCTCGCCACATGAGTTGGCTCAGGCCATCGAAGAACGCCTGCGCGGCATCGTGCACTGACACCGACTTGCCGCCATCGCGGTCGGCCGTGAAATTTCGAACCCGATACCCCAATTGGGACTGAGTTTCACTTGACATGACACTCAGTCTCAGTTAGACAAGATCGATACCTACCCATTCTGACCGGCAGCTCATCCTGCGCACTGAAAGCGAGCGTCCCATGAACTCCGTACCCGTGTTGAGGGAAGGGCGCACCCACGCCAGTACCACCACCGCCCCCCGCTACGACGTTTCCATCCCGCTGGATACCGACTATTACGCCGTGTTCGCCGGTGTCCCCGACGCTGACCGAGCGTTCTGGGCCCGGGCGCGCACGTTTGCCGAGGAAAACCTGGCCGAGCTCACCGAGGCGTGGGACAAGGGCGAGTACCCACTGCACCTGGCTCGCCGACTTGGCGAGCTCGACCTGCTCACCGATGGATGCGAGGGCCCCGGTCTCACGCCCATGTCGCCGCTGGCCGCCGGCCTCGTCAACATGGAGATCTCCCGCGGAGACGGCTCCATGGGAACCGTTGTGGCCGTGCAGGGCGGTCTGGCCCTGCGCAGCATCGCCCTCTTCGGGAGCGACGAACAGAAAGCAACCTGGCTCGTCCCCCTCGCGCGGGCCGAGAAGCTCGCCGCTTTCGCCCTCACCGAGCCCGAGCACGGCTCCGACTCCGTCGGCCTGGCAACGTCGGCGCATCGTGACGGCGATGAGTGGGTGATCAACGGTGAAAAGAAGTGGATCGGCAACGGATCCGTGGGTGATGTCACGGTGGTCTGGGCTAGGGATGACGAGGGCAACGTTCGCGGCTTCCTGGTGGACCAGGCCACCCCCGGCTACCTCGCCACGACGATGACCGGGAAGGGCTCGCTTCGAGCCGTTCACCAGGCGCAGATCGTCTTCGACAACATGCGCATTCCCCTCGACGCCGTCCTGCCCGGCACCCGCACATTCGCGGACACCGCGCAGGTGCTCTACGCCACCCGACTCGGAGTGGCCTGGTCTGCGCTCGGCCACGCCACCGCCATCTTCGAAGCCGCGTTGAATTACTCGACCCAGCGCATCCAGTTCGGCAAGCCCCTCGCCGGCTTCCAGCTCGTGCAGGAACGCCTCACCGTGATGCTGTCCCGCCTCACCTCGATGCAGCTGCACTGCATGCACCTGGCCACCCTCGACGCGGCGGGAACCCTCCGCCCCATCCAGGCCTCGCTCGCCAAATACCACAACACCCGGGCGGCCCGTGAAATCGCAGCCCTAGGTCGGGACATGCTGGGCGGAAACGGCATCCTGCTGGAGAACCACGTCATCCAGCACATGGCCGATATCGAGGCCATTCACACGTATGAGGGCACCGAAAGCGTGCAGGCCCTGTTGATCGGACGAGACCTGACCGGCGTGAGCGCCTTCAAGTAGGCGTTCCCCCACCTTCGCCCGCAGCACCCACGCCACGGGCATACCCCGCCCGACAAAGGAGTCTTCGTGCTTGACCCGCAGCTCGGTTCTGCCAACGATTCACCGCTCACCCCGATGCGCTTCCTCCAACGCTCCGCCGAAGTATTCCCGAATAAGAATGCCATCGTCTACGGCGGTCGAATCTACACCTACGCTGAGTATTCAGCGGCCGCCCAACGGATGGCACGGGCCATCCGCGCCCGCATCAACCCGGGTGACCGCGTTATATTCTTGGCGCCGAATATTCCCGAAATGCTGATCGCGCACTTCGCGGTCCCCCTGGCCGGCGGCGTGCTCGTGGCTCTGAACTCCCGGCTCGCAAAGCCGGAGATCGACTACGTGATTGCGCACTCTGAGGCCAGTCTTCTCTTCCTCGATGCCGAGCTGGTGGCGACCGTCGGATCGGCTTACGAGGCCAGCCCCGCCCTCAAGCACGTGGTCGAGATCCCCGACCCGGAGTTCGGCCTGGCCGCGAGCGGCCTGGCCTTCGGACAGCAAAGCCTTGAATCGTTCCTGGCCGAGGCGGACCGCATCGTTCCCGGCAGCTACGACGACCGGCCCCTGCGCTGGGACGTGGACGACGAGCGTGAGGTGATCGCCGTGAACTACACCTCAGGGACGACGGGCAAGCCCAAGGGCGTGATGTACACCCACCGCGGCGCCTACCTCAATTCCTTCGGCGAAATCTTCCACAACCAGTTCACCAGCGCCTCGGTATACCTCTGGACATTGCCCATGTTCCACTGCAATGGCTGGTGCACACCATGGGCTGTCACCGGCGCCGGGGCCACGCACGTCTGCCTGCGCGCCGTCCGCGCCGAGGCGGTCTGGAGTGCGATCGATTCACTGGGGGTCACCAACCTGTGCGGTNCCCCCACCGTGTGCGGCATCATCGCCAATGCCGCCGAGGCGCACGTCGTCGACCGTCCCCTCAGCATCACCACGGCCGGCGCCCCACCGTCGCCCACGGTGATCGAGCAGCTGGAGGCGCTAGGGATCACCGTCGTTCATGTCTACGGACTCACCGAGGTCTATGGTCCATATACCATCTGCGAACATCAGTCGGAGTGGGACGAGCTCCCTGCGCAGGAACGGGCACGGAAGCTCTCCCGTCAGGGCGTCGGCATGCTGCAGGCCGAGTCCGCCCGTATCGTGGACTCCGACATGGTCGACGTTCCCGCTGATGCCCTCACCATGGGCGAAATCGTGCTGCGCGGCAACAACGTGATGGCCGGCTACTACAAAGAACCGGCCGCCACTGCGGAAGCCTTCCGCGGTGGCTGGTTCCACACCGGTGACCTCGGGGTGATGCATCCCGACGGTTACATCGAGCTTCGCGACCGCGCGAAAGACATCATCATCTCCGGCGGGGAGAACATCTCCACCATTGAAGTGGAAAACGCCATCCTGTCCCACCCGACCGTGCTGGATGTCGCTGTCGTCGGCGTCCCCCACCCCACGTGGGGCGAGCGTCCGAAGGCCTATGTGGTGCTCCGCGCCGATCTGACGGTCACCGACGTGGACCTGATCATGCACACGCGCCACCTGATCGCGGGCTTCAAGGTGCCGGACAGCATCGACTTCGTGGAAACCCTGCCTCGCACGGCAACCGGCAAGATCATGAAAGTGGCACTGCGAAAGATGCAGGAAGAGCGCGTCTCCGCTGGGGATGCGGTCACGCCCGAACCACTGCCGGCTACCGACTGAGAGTCCGGTCCGTTCGCGGGCCTTCGATGCTGGTGAGAAGGCGGGTCTGGGACTCGAGCGTCTCCAAGTCGACCATAGTCACACTCTCAGCCGGCAGCGGCTCCCAGCCCACGATGTCGAGGCCGCTCGAGGCGAAAACGGTCGTGCCGTCCTCAAATCGCCTCTGTCGCATCAGGTAGTACTCCGTGCGGTGGTCATCCGGGAGTTCGTCGTCGCTCAAACCGCTCTCGTCGAACAGGTCATGGGGGGTGTCCGCGTCCCGACTCGCATGCACCGCGATCAGGTGGGTCGGTGAGAGCAGGATCGCGTTCATACTCAATTCCGGAAACATCGGGCGCAGTTCGAGCACCGTCAGGCACACCGCCTCGAAAAGTTCGCAGCCCTTAGCAATCTTGGTCCGAATCACCGCGAGGTAGCGCTCGCTGTCGGTGTCGCCGGCAAGACCGAGCAGGATCTCCGGTGCGATATGCGCGTCCATGGCAGATGCGGGGGCGAGCGAGCCATTGTGGGCGAAGCCGAATCCATCACGCACGAAGGGATGGGTATTCTCCGGCTTGCAGCTCATANNGTTGGTCGCCATCCGCAGGTGAACGAGTTGGGCGATCGACAAACGGGCCGACAAGGCCACCGTCAGCCGGCTGTCGCCTTCGCCGGTGAGCGGCGATCTTTCCTTCTCCACCACGCGCGTTTCCGGGGTAGCTCCGGTGATCCACGCGCTGCCCCATCCGTCTTTATGCAGTTGGGTCATGTCCTGGAACACGGCGCTCTGGTTTCCGCCCAGTACGGCTCGCGTCGTACGGGGAGAGGGGGCGGCGTAACCGAGGAGTCTGCACATACCGCGCCTTTCATCATGGATCTACCGAAAACCGGAACACAGACCCATAGGGAGGACTATTCCCACAGTACGACACGATTCCCATAAGCACGCTGAGCCGACTAAAATTGGCAAGATGCCCCTGGACCTTCCTAGCCGTTCGTCCGCCGTATCCGGTTTCGTTCGGGTTCGCGGCGCCCACGAAAACAATCTGCAGGGCGTTGACGTCGACGTGCCCCGGGACTGCATCGTCGCCTTCACCGGAGTGTCCGGTTCGGGCAAGTCCTCGCTCGCCTTCGGAACAATCTTCGCCGAAGCGCAGCGGCGCTTCTTCGAATCGGTGGCGCCGTATGCGCGTCGGCTGATCCAGCAGGGGCACACGCCCCGGGTCGATGAGATCACCGGCCTCCCACCCGCCGTCGCGCTGCAGCAGCGTCGTGGGACACCCAGTTCGCGCTCAAGCGTCGGCACGGTCACCACGCTGTCCAATTCCCTGCGCATGTTGTATTCCCGTGCCGGCATGTATCCAGCCGGTGCCGCGCGTCTCGAGTCGGATTCTTTCTCCCCGAACACGGCTATCGGCGCTTGTCCGCGCTGTCAGGGACTTGGCACAGCGCACAGCGTCACCGAGGACTCCATGGTCCTCGATCCGACGCTGAGCATCCGGGACGGCGCCATCACGGCGTGGCCCGGTGCCTGGCAGGGCAAGAACCTGCGCGACATCCTCACCGCCCTCGGCTATGACGTGGACACCCCCTGGCAGGAGATGTCTCGAAAGGACCGCGACTGGATCCTGTTCACCGAGGAACAGCCGGTCGTCGACATCATGCCCGAACGCGAACGTCCCCGTCCCTACAAAGGCAAGTTCTGGAGCGTGCAGAGCTACGTGATGCACACGCTGGCCGATTCCAAGAGTGCGTCCGTGCGCAACCGGGTGCTCCGGTACGTGGAATCCGGCCCGTGCCCGTTGTGCTCCGGAAGCGGTCTCCGGATTGAGGCCCTCGCCGTGACATTTGCCGGTCACACGATCGCTGTCCTCAACTCCCTGCCACTGACCGAGCTGCGCCGGGAACTGTCAGCAGGGTCCCACGGGGAGGTGGCCGACACCATCACGGGCGACCTCGGCCGTCGCCTCGACGTTCTGCTCGAGCTGGGCCTCGGCTACCTCAGCCTCGGCCGCGCCACGCCCACCCTGTCCCCCGGCGAGATGCAGCGGCTGCGCATCGCCACCCAGCTACGTTCCGGCCTGTTCGGTGTGATCTACGTTCTCGACGAGCCCTCGGCAGGCCTGCATCCAGCCGACGCTGAGCCGCTGCTGGCTGTGCTCGAAGAACTCAAGTCCACCGGAAACTCGGTATTCGTCGTCGAACACAACATGGATGTCGTACGTCGCGCCGATTGGGTGATCGACGTGGGTCCCCACGCGGGCGAGAACGGTGGGCAGGTGCTGTACAGCGGACCGACCGCCGGGCTGGCCGAGGTTGAGGAGTCCGTGACCCGGGAGTTCCTCTTTCCTGAGGCCCGGGCTGCCGGCGCCAGGCGCGAGCTGCGGGATCCGCACAGTTGGCTGAAGCTGCAGGGGATCACCCGGCATAACCTGAGCAATCTCGACGCCGAGTTTCCCCTTGGCGTGCTCACTGCCGTCACCGGAGTGTCGGGTTCCGGTAAGTCGACCCTCGTCAGTCAGGTTCTGGCTGAAGCCGTGGGCCTGCATCTGAATCCCGACACGGATGCCCGGGAATCGACGGCGTCGACGGGGTCGCCCACCGGCGAGGATGACGTTGACGATGCGGATGCGGAGACCGGCGAAGGTACGACCGTGGAGGCCATTTCCGGGATCGACCTGATAGACCGGCTGGTTCGAGTGGATCAGAAGCCCATCGGTCGCACCCCGCGCTCCAACTTGGCCACGTACACCGGCCTGTTCGATGCCGTGCGGTCCACGTTCGCGGCCACGCCGGAGGCTCGCGCTCGAAAATTCGGAGCCGGCCGGTTCTCGTTCAACGTGCCCGGTGGGCGCTGTGAAACCTGCCTCGGGGAGGGCTTCGTGGCTGTCGGCCTGCTCTTCCTGCCGGGCAGCTATGCGCCCTGCCCGGCGTGTGGGGGGTCCCGCTACAATCCGGAGACGCTTGAGGTGACATATCGGGGCAAGAATGTGGCCGAGGTGCTCGGCCTGACCGTCGACACGGCGACTGCCTTCCTGGCCGAAGTTCCCGCGGCCCTGCGGAGCCTCGAAACCCTGCGCGAAGTGGGACTAGGTTACCTGCGGCTCGGACAGCCTGCCACCGAGCTCTCGGGAGGCGAGGCGCAGCGCATCAAGCTCGCCACCGAACTGCAACGAGCCCGCCGCGGGCACACGCTCTATGTTCTCGACGAGCCCACGACCGGGTTACACCCCGCCGACGTGCTCCTGCTCCTGACCCAGCTCAACCGCCTGGTCGATGCCGGGAACACCGTGATCGTGGTCGAACACGATATGGACGTCGTCGCCGCCGCTGACTGGGTGATCGACATGGGTCCGGCCGGCGGTGACAAGGGCGGACGTATCGTGGTCGCGGGTACGCCCGCCGACGTCGCCCGGCATCCCACCAGCCGCTCGGCGCCCTACCTGGCGCTGAGCGTTTCGAGCTGACCCGGCCGGGGCTTCAAGCCATGATTTCACCAGCCCCGGAATAAAGCACACCCGTCCCGACGCTGTCTCAGAAGTCGCCAGCGCGCACCTCCTTCACGATCGACGGGACTTTGTATGACCGAACGCACCCTTCCCCCCGTCACAACGACTGCGAACCGGACGCCCGAAGTCCTCGACGGTCCGGTGCGGGACGATTCGGCGCGCAATCGCCTTGTGATCTCGTTGTTGCTGGTGTCGGCGTTCGTGGTCATCCTGAATGAAACGATCATGGGCGTCGCGATACCGCATCTGATGACCGATCTCAGCATCACGGCGTCCGCTGCCCAGTGGCTGACAACGGCCTTCATGCTCACCATGGCCGTGGTCATCCCGATCACCGGTTTTCTGCTGCAGCGCTTCAACACCCGTCCGGTGTTCATCGCGGCCATGTCGCTGTTCAGCACCGGCACCCTCATCGCCGCGCTCGCTCCCGGCTTTGAGGTGCTGCTGCTCGGCCGCGTCGTGCAGGCCAGCGGCACGGCCATCATGATGCCCCTGCTGATGACCACGGTCATGACACTCGTCGCACCGGCCTCCCGCGGAAAGACGATGGGCAACATCTCAATTGTCATCTCCGTCGCCCCCGCCATCGGCCCGACCATCTCGGGCATCATCCTCAGCGCGCTCGACTGGCGCTGGATGTTCATCCTGGTACTGCCGATCGCCATCGGTGCGCTGTTGCTCGGAGCCGCCCGCATCCAAAACGTGACGACCCCGCGCAAAGTGCCCATCGACGTCTTCTCCGTCATCCTGTCAGCCTTCGGCTTCGGCGGCCTTGTCTATGGGCTCAGCAACCTGGGTTCGACCGGCCAGTCCGGTGCCGCTGCCGGCGTGATCCCGCTCGTGATCGGTGTTCTCGCCCTGGCCCTGTTCGTGCTTCGTCAGGTACGACTGCAGCGCGGCGACCGCGCATTGCTCGACCTGCGAACGTTCCGCTCACGGACCTTCACCTTCACCATCATCATTCTCGGCCTCAGCATGATGACCCTGTTCGGCACCCTCATCCTGCTGCCGATCTATATGCAGACCGTGCTCGGACTCGATGCCCTCGCCACCGGATTGCTGCTGCTGCCCGGCGGTATCACCATGGGTGTCCTGGCCCCGTTCGTCGGCCGGATCTACGACCGGTTCGGTCCCACGGTGCTGCTGGCCCCCGGCACGATCATCGTCAGCGGCGCGCTCTGGTCGATGACCCTGATGAGTGAATCGACGGCGCCGTCACTGTTGATGACCACGCACATTTCGTTGAGCGTCGGGCTCGCTCTCATCTTCACCCCGCTGTTCACGGCCGGCCTTGCATCGTTGCGGCCGACTCTCTACTCGCACGGCAGCGCCGTCGTGGGCACGGTGCAGCAGCTCGCCGGCGCCGCCGGAACCGCCCTGTTCATCGCCGTCATGTCGTCGCAATCGACCGACCTGATCAATCAGGGTGTGACCGAAGCATCGGCGACAGCCGTCGGAGTGCAATCAGCGTTCATGTACGGCGCGATCATCTCGCTGTTCGCGATCCCGCTTGCCTTCTTCGTACGCCGCAGCCCGGTATCGGCAGACTCACCGGCACCGCTCGTGCATTAGCGTCAACGCGCGCGTTCGCCGATCACCGCAGGGTGGTCGGCGGGCAGCCCATGGCGCTTTCCATCCCTGAGCAGCTGCACGTTCTTCTTCTCCCAATCGTTCATGGCCGTGCGTACCGGGTCAATCGCCCGTGCTTCGGCGCATGTCGCGCGTGGGCGACCGCAGGAACAGCCCCCGGGGCTGGTGTCGTCGTCATGGTGCAGCATGCCGACGCGCCAGATCACGGCCATCGCCCAGTCGATCTGCCGGTAGGCCAGTTCTGTCTTTCGTTCTGCACGCTTGACCAGCTCGTTCTCGAGGAGTTGGCGCACGCCCGTGCTGGGCGCCGCGGCGAACTGACCGGCAACGACGGCCACCAGTTGCGCCACCTGCGCGGTCAAATCCGTGATCGTGGCGTCTCGCTCGACCCGTGTCGCGTTGGTGGCCGCCACATACGACCGGTGCATGCCCTGCTCTGCGCCGAATAGCCCCACCCAGAGCCGCAGGTGATCCTTATCCCGGCGTTCGGCTTTCTCCGAACCCACGTGATGCACGCAGAACGCGCAGACGACTTGATCGCTCGCCGACGCGAAGTTGAAGGGCTGCAGGGACTGGCAGCAGAAGCACTGGGCCATGATGTCCACGTACAGCTCGTATGGATGCGTCAATCCGACTCCTTGCGTCGATGCGGCCGGTTGGACCTCCTTCTGATTATGGTGCAGGGAACCCCGGCCGCCGACGGCGACCGGGGTCCCGCGTTCGGTGACTACTTCTCGACTTCGGATCCGCTGGTGATCTGGATCTTCGTGGGGGCTTTCACCGCCGCGAACGGCACCACGATCTTGAGCACGCCGTCATTGAAGCGCGCCTTGGTCTTGGCGGTATCCGCCTGCTCGGGGAGGGCGATCCGGCGATAGAAGCTCGTGCTGCTCTCGCGCACGATGTACTTCTTGTTCTTGTCTTCCTCTTTTTCGTGCTTTTCGGCCTGAATGATCAAAGCCCCCTGGTCAAGATCGATAGTGATGTCCTTTTCCTCGAAATTGGGAAGGTGCGCCTCGACTGTCAGTTGCTTGTCGTCTTCGGTGTATATATCCGTTGTGGGGAAATCCATCCTGCGCAGGGACGAGAAGACGCCGTCCTCGAAGAACTGCTTCTGCAGTGCATCCAGATCCGCGAACGGATTGATTCGAACCAGGTTCCGTGCCATGTCAACATCTCCTTATTCTGGGAACTCCGCTCGCACCCGCGGGCGACGCCACCAAAGTATTCAGGACACCCATTGCGCACAAGGGCCCTCACGCCCTGANTTAGGCGTCCTTGCGATCTCTTGTCAATCCCTTGAGCGCATCCGCTTGTGAACGTAAATTAAATCTTCACGTGGAACACCAATCTCGGAGGTATGGCAATGAAAGGCAGACTTCTTTTCCTCGCCGGACTCGCTACCGGCTACCTGCTCGGCTCGCGACTTCTCGTGCGCGGCTACGACCGATTGACCGCGAAGGTGCGCGATATCTGGGGCGATCCCAACCTGCAACGAGTCGTCGCCGAGACGGAGCAGGCGACCAGAGATGCGGCAGCCCTTGCCCAGTCGAAAGTCTCCGAATTGCTTGACCAGGCTTCGACGGCCGTCGGAACCGAGCGAGAGCGGGCGGTATCGGCGGTGGAAGACGCCACCAAGAAGATGTCGAACGCGGTCAAGGACGCGTCGCAATCTGACACCGACTAGG
>JGI24770J26754_10003674_pt1 | contig 10212 bp, 7 predicted proteins | sample LakOneMetagenome_FD_26754 | JGI IMG/M metagenome (IMG submission 26754) | reverse complement strand
GTGCGCCGCCACCACGGCATGCTGATCGGCGAGACCACCGCCGAGCGGGTCAAGCTCGAGATCGGCTGCGCCTACCAGCAGGAGCACGTGCGCGAGATCGAGCTTTCCGGGCGCCACCTCGCCGAGGGCGTGCCGAAGATGATCACGATCAATTCCAACGAAGTGCTGGAAGCGTTGCGCGAGCCGCTGTCGGGCATCGTGTCCGCGATCCGCCTCGCGCTGGAGCAGACCCCGCCGGAACTGTGCGCCGACGTGGCCGAACGCGGCATCGTGCTGACCGGGGGCGGCGCGTTGCTGCGCGACCTCGACAAGCTGATTTCCGAGGAAACCGGCCTGCACGTGCAGATCGCGGACGATCCGCTGACGTGCGTGGCGCGTGGCGGCGGGCGTGCGCTCGAACTGGTGGACATGCACGGCAACGAGTTCTTCGCCGCGGATTGATTTTTGCCCGTCATGCCCGCGAAGGCGGGCATCCAGCGTCTTTCACGACGTTGCTGCATTGTTCCAGAGAGACAAGACGCTGGACTCCCGCCTGCGCGGGAGTGACGATTCGGTCCGGTTCGTTCTTCCCCGCAACAATCATTCGCTGACCGCCCGATGCCTCCCTACGCCGGCCCTCCCGTCCCGCGCCACGGCGATCCCGCCGGGACGTTGCGGCTGCTGGGCTGGCTGGCGCTGGCGATCGCGCTGATCGTGCTCGACCACCGCGGCGGCTGGCTGTCGAAGCTGCGCGCCGACGCCACGCTCGCGGTGCAGCCCTTGTGGCGGATCGCGGCGATGCCGAGCGAAATCGGCGCGCAATTGCGCTCCGGCGCCGCGACCCGCGCCCAGCTCCAGCGCGAGAACGAGAGCCTGCGAAACGCACTGCTGGTCAGCGGCGCGCGCATCGCGCGGCTGCAGACCGCGGCCGGCGACAACCTGCGGCTCGCCGGCATGCTCGGCGTGGTGCGGCGCGAAGGCTTCGACGTGCAACTCGTGCCGATCCTGGACGTCGACCTCGATCCGACCCACCAGCGCCTGGTCCTCGACGCCGGCAGCCGCGACGGCGTGCGCATGGGCCAGAGCGCGGTCGATGCCGGCGGGCTGCTCGGCCAGATCGTCGCGGTCATGCCGACCACCTCGACCCTGCTGCTGCTCACCGATCCCGACCACGCGGTCCCGGTACTGGTGCAGCGCAACGGCATCCGCCTGGTCGCCTACGGCACCGGGCGCAGCGACCGCATCGAACTGGCGAACGTGCCGACGTCCGGCGACGTGCGCGTGGGCGACCGCATCGTCACCTCCGGCCTGGGCGGGCGTTTCCCGCCGGGATTCCCGGTCGGCACCGTGAACCAACTGCGCCCGGACGAAAGCCGCGCCTTCCTGGTCGGCGAACTCAGGCCCGCCGCGCAGCTCGACCGCGGCCGCGACGTGCTGCTGCTGCGCCGGGTGATCGCCGCGCCTTCGCCTCCCGCGCCGGCGGCGCCGGAGGCATCGACGCCCGCGACGGGTGTGCAGGCGACGGGTGCGCAGGCGACGGCGGAGCCACAGCGATGAGCCGCGGCCGCAATGCCTGGCTGCTCCCGGTGAGCGTGCTGGCCGCGCTGCTGCTCGGCCTGCTGCCGCTGCCGCCCTGGCTGCAGCCGTTCCGTCCGTACTGGCTGGCGCTGGTGATCGCGTACTGGCTGATCGAGGAACCCGAACGCGCCGGGCTCGGAATCGCGTTCGCGGCCGGGCTCGCCGCGGACCTCGCCTTCGGCGGGCTGCTCGGCGAGCAGGCCCTGCGCCTCACCGTGCTCGCCTTCATCGTGCAGCGATTCCGCTCGCAATTGCGCTTCTTCCCGATCCCGCAGCAGGCCCTGGCGATCGGCGGCCTGCTGCTCAACGACCGCGTGGTCAGCTCCGCGGTGCACCTGGCCATCGGCGAACCGCAGGTGCCGTGGGCGTACTGGTGGGCGCCGCTGCTGGGCATGCTGCTGTGGGCGCCGCTGTTCGTCCTGCTCGACGGGCTGCGGCTCGGGCGCCGGGCCTGAGCCGCAAGCGTGCGTCGTCGCCGGCAACTCAAGAACGCCTCGGCCGAAACCGCGCTGTTCCGGATGCGCGCCGCGGTCGGTTTCATGCTGGTGCTGCTTGCCCTGGGCGCGCTGGCCGCGTGGTATTTCCGCCTGCAGGTGCTGCAGCACGACGATTACGCGACGCGCTCGGAAGCCAACCGCATCCGACTGCGTCCGGTGGTGCCGGCGCGCGGGCTGATCCTCGACCGCAAGGGCAGGGTGCTGGCGGAAAACGTACCGGCGTGGCGCCTGGACGTGGTTCCCGACCAGGCCGGCGACCTCGCGAAGCTGGTGCCGGAATTGTCGAAGGTCGTCGACATCTCGGCCGACGACATCGAGAAGTTCGACGATGCGCGGCGTGGCGTGCGCGGGTTCAAGCCGATCACGCTGAAGGCGCGGCTCGACGACGGCGAAGTCGCGCGCTTCGCGGTCGACCGCTGGCGCTTCCCCGGCGTCGAGGTCGTGCCCTACCTCACGCGGCGCTATCCCTACGGCGACCTGTTCGCGCACGTGATCGGCTACGTCGGCCGGGTCGACGAAGCCGACCTCAAGCAGCTCGGCGACAACGGCGACGCGTTCACCCATGTCGGCAAGACCGGTCTGGAGCGCTATTACGACGCGCAACTGCGCGGCAAGCTCGGCTACGAGAAGATCGAGACCAACGTCGAAGGCCGCGCGCTCGGGAGCGCGGGGCGCGAACCGGCGACGCCGGGCACCGATCTGCGCCTGGGCATCGACCTGGACCTGCAGCGCGCGATGGTCGCCGCGTTCGGCACGCTGGAAGGTTCGGCGGTTGCGGTGGATCCGCGCAACGGCGAAATCCTGGCGATGGTCAGCCTGCCCGGCTTCGACCCNAACCTGTTCGTCAACGGCATCTCGCATGCGGATTACCGCGCGCTGATGGACAATCCCTCGCGCCCGCAATTCAACCGCATCGTGCTCGGCGGGGTCGCGCCGGGTTCCACCGTGAAGCCGTTCCTCGGGCTCGCCGGGCTCGACAGCGGCACCCGCACCGTCGATACCAGGATCCTCTCCACCGGCATGTTCTACCTGCCGGGACAACGCCGCGGGTACGGCGATTCGCATCGCGGCGGCCACGGCTGGACCGACCTGCGCAAATCGATCTACGCCTCGGTCAACACCTACTACTACACCCTGGCGCTGGCGATGGGCATCGACAAGGTCGATGCGTACATGGCGCGCTACGGCTTCGGCGCGCCGACCGGCATCGACCTGTCGGGCGAGATCGGCGGGATCCTGCCTTCGCCGGAATGGAAGGCGAAGAACGCGCCGAAGCAGGGGCGCTGGTACCCGGGCGACACCGTGATTTCGGCGATCGGGCAGGGCTTCTGGAAGGTGACGCCGCTGCAGCTGGCGCAGGCCACCGCCGCGCTCGCCGCCGATGGCTGGCTGCATCGCCCGCACCTGGTCACCGCGCGCCGCCAGGGATTCGGCGAAGCGTGGATCGCGGAACCGCAGACGGCGCCGCGCCGCATCAGCGACAACGAGGCGCACCTGCAGGCGGTGCGCGAAGGCATGATCGGCACGGTGCACGGCGCGGGCACCGCCACCAACATCCGCACGGGGCTCGAATACCTGATCGCCGGCAAGACCGGCACCGCGCAGGTGGTGAGCCGCCGCGGCAGCGCTGCGCTCGATCCGCGCAGCCTGCCGATGAACCTGCGGCATCGCGGCCTGTTCATCGCGTACGCCCCGGCGAACGCACCGACGATCGCGATCGCGATCGCGATCGAGGGCGGCGGCTACGGCGCCGACAGCGCCGCGCCCATCGCGCGCAAGGTGTTCGACGCGTGGCTGCTGGGGAAGATGCCGGAGACCGACGCGCGCGGTAACCAGACCGTGCATTTCGAGAACGTGTCCGGCGCGGTGGACGGCGCGGCCACGACCCCGCCGGGGACGGCGCAATGAACCTGCTGCTTTACTGGCTGCGCGATGCGTGGGCGCGGCTGACGCGCACGCTGGACTGGCCGCTGTGCGTCGCGCTCGGCGCGCTGATGGGCATCGGCCTGGCGGTGCTGTACAGCGCGGGCAACGAGAACCCGCGGCTGGTGCTCGCGCAGGGCCTGCGCTACGCATTCGGGCTCGCCGCGATGTGGGCGCTGTCGCGATTGGCGACGCACCGCTTGCGCAACGCCACGCCGGCGTTCTACGCGCTTTCGATCCTGCCGTTGATCGCGGTGCTGCTGATCGGCAGGGGCAAGCACGGCAACCTGTGGATCAACCTCGGCGTGTTCTATTTCCAGCCATCCGAATTGTGGAAGCTGGCGCTGCCGATGATGCTGGCCTGGCACCTCGACCGCGGCCCGTTGCCGCCGCGCTTCCGCACGGTGCTCGCAGCCGCGGGGCTGATGGCGCTGCCGATCGGCCTGATCCTGCTGCAACCGGACTTCGGTACCGCGATGCTTGTGACCGCGAGCGGCGTGTTCGTGCTGTTCCTCGCCGGATTGTCGTGGTGGTGGTTCGTCGCCGCGGCCGCGGGCGTGGCCACGATGGCGCCGGTCGCGTGGTTCTGGCTGCTGCGCCCGTACCAGAAGGACCGCATCCTCACCTTCCTCAATCCGGAATCGGATCCGATGGGCGCGGGCTGGAACATCATCCAGTCGAAGATCGCGATCGGCGGCGGCGGCCTGTCCGGCAAGGGTTGGGGGCAGGGCACGCAATCGCACCTCGACTACCTGCCCGAACACACGACCGATTTCGTGTTCGCGGTGCTGAGCGAGGAGTTCGGCTGGATCGGCGTCGCCGTGGTGCTGGCGCTGTACCTGTTCGTGATCGGCCGCTGCCTGTGGATCGCGGGCCAGGCGCGCGACGGCTACGCGCGATTGCTGGCGGGCGCGCTCGGCCTGTCGCTGTTCGTCTACGTGCTGGTGAACGGCGGCATGATCTCCGGGCTGTTGCCGGTGGTGGGCGTGCCGATGCCCTTGCTCAGCTATGGCGGCACCGCGGCCGTATCGCTGTTGGCCGGCATGGGCATGGTGATGTCGATCCGCGCGCACCGCGGCGTGAATGGCTGAATGCGCACGCTGCCGGCGCCTCGGCCGCGCATGCTACCCTCCGCGCCGATGATCCGACGCGCCCTGCTCAGCCTCGTCCCGATCGCGCTCGCCGCCTGCGCAGCGCCGCCCCCGAAGTCCCCGCCGCCGCCCCCGGTCGAAGTCGCGCCCGCGCCGCCGCTCGGGCTGTTGCCGCCGGTGCCGCAGCCGCCGGAACGCCCGGTCGCACCGGCTTCGGTCGCCGATCCGGCGATTCCCGAAGCGCAAAGGCGCGAGAACTTCGTGGCATGGACCGTGCAGTCGTTCGGCGTGGACGCGAACGCGGTGCGCGCGGCCCTCGCGCAGGCGGAGTTCAAGCAGAACATCGTCGATGCGATGAACCGCCCGGCCGAGGCGGTGAAGCCGTGGCGCGACTACCGGCCGATCTTCCTCACCCCGCAGCGTATCGATGGCGGCCGCGCGTTCTACGCGCAGTACCGCGCCGACCTCGACCGCATCTCCGCGCAGAGCGGCGTGCCGGCCGAAATCATCGTCGCGATCATCGGCGTCGAAACCCAGTACGGCGCGAACGCCGGCAAGTACCGTGCGCTCGATGCGCTGTCCACGCTCGCGTTCGGCTATCCCAAGCGATCGCCGTTCTTCGCCGCCGAACTCGCGCAGCTGTTCGCGCTGGCCAAGGAAGAAGGCTTCGACCCCGCCACGCCGGTCGGCAGCTATGCCGGCGCGATGGGCTGGGGCCAGTTCATGCCCTCGAGCTGGCGCAACTGGGGTCGCGACGGCGACGGCGATGGTCACCGCGACCTGATGTCGGACCCGGACGACGTCTTCGCATCGATCGCGAATTACTTCGTCGCGCACGGCTGGCAGCGAGGCGCGCCGGTGGCCGGGCGCGCGGACAAGGTCGCGGCTGCGCCGGATTTCATTCCGCCCGACCCGAAGGCGCTGGACCCGGTCTATCCGCTGGCGTTCCTCGAATCGAAGGGCTACCGCCTGCGCGCCGGCGAACCGCGCGCGGAAGGCGCGGTGGTGGTCGCGCTCGATGGCGATGCCGGCCGCGAGTACTGGCTGGGATACCGCAATTTCTACGTGATCACCCGCTACAACCGCTCGCCGATGTACGCGATGGCGGTGTGGCAGCTGGCGCAAGCCATCGCGGGGACGCCGCAGCCATGATCCGCGGGGCGATGATCGCGTCCGCCACGCTGCTGCTCGCCGCCTGCGCCGCCGCGCCGCAGAAGCAGGCGCCGCCGGTCGCGGCATCGAAGCCGAAACCCGCGCATGCGTTGCCGGGTCGTTCGCCGTATGCGCCGGCGCAGGAAGACCTGTCCAAGCGCGGCGGCATGGTCGGCGACCTGTACAAGCCGGACGAACCCGACAGCGTGCCGGCCGACATTCCGGACGTCGATCGCATCCCGGATGCGATCGTGCGCAGCGAGGCACCCTCGCGCTACGGCAATCGTTCCTACAGCGTGCTGGGCAAGCGCTACCAGGTGCTCGAAAGCGCCGAAGGCTACGACGAGGTCGGCATGGCCTCCTTCTACGGCAACAAGTTCCACGGTCGCCGCACCTCGAACCTCGAGGTGTACGACATGTACGCCATGACCGCCGCGCACAAGACGTTGCCGCTGCCGAGCTACGCGCGCGTCACCAACCTCGACAACGGGCGTTCGGTGGTGGTGCGCGTGAACGATCGCGGCCCGTTCCATGCGGGGCGCATCATCGACCTCAGCTATGCCGCGGCGGTGAAGCTCGGCTATCGCGACCGGGGCACGGCCCGGGTCGAGGTGCAAGGCCTCGCCGGTCCCGCGGACGACGCCAGCGAACACGATGGCGTGCTCGCGTCCGCGACGCCGGCGGCCGCCCCCGACGCGCTGCCGCCCGGCGTGCGCATCGCCACCGGCAAGCCGACGCTGGCCCCGCAGCCGGACGTCCGCATCGCCACCGGCAAGCCGACGCTGGCCCCGCAGCCGGACGTCGATACCGCGATGGACAAACTCGTGGGCGCGTTGCCGATCGCCAGCGCACGGGCCGCCGAACACGTCGCGCCCGCGGTCGCTGCCGCGGATCCGGCCAATCGCGACCTGCGCTTCGACATGCGCCAGGACGGCCGCACCATGACCGCGGACGAATTCGACGCATGGATGCAGTCGCGCCGGGTGCGCGTGGCTACCGGCCAGGCGGGCAAGCCGGATCCGGCGCCGGCGATGGTCGCGCCGGATGCATCGAAGCCCGCGGCCGCATCTCCGCCGCCGCCGATCGCCGCGGCGACGATGGTCGCGGCCTCGACCCCGCCGGCGGGCGAAGTGACCCTGCAGGTGGCGAGCTTCGGCGACCAGCAGAACGCGCAGCGCGCGCTGGCGATGCTGCAGGGCGCGAGCATCCCCGGCGCGCAGCTGCAGGACGCGGACGTCGGTGGCCGCAAGGTCTGGCGCCTGCGGATCGGACCGGTCGCGGCCACGAACGCGCCCGAACTCACGGCGAGGATCGTGGGCCTCGGGTTCGGACAGCCGCAACGCGTCCACGATTGAAACCCCGCGCGCGCGCCGGCTCCCGCTTCGCTCGCGCCGATAGCAACGGTTTTCCGGCGTTTTGCGGCTTAAAATGCCCGCTTCCCCATCTCCGCTGCGTTCCACGCGGCTTTCCCCCGGAGTTCCCGTTTCGATGACCGTTCGCCTGCTGTTCGCCGCCGCCGCCACCGCCGCCTTCGGCCTCGCCTTCGCCCAGACGCCCACGCCGCAGCCGGCTCCGCCCGCGGCGGTCGCCAGTGGCGAGTTGCCGATCCCGCCCGCGCCGGCGCCGAAGGTGTCGAAGGCCTGGGTGCTGCTGGATTTCGCCACCGGCCAGGTGCTCGCCGGCGACAACGAGGACATGCAGGTGGAACCGGCGAGCATCACCAAGGTGATGACCAGCTACGTGATCGCGGCGGAGATGAAGAACGGCAAGGTCAAGGCCGACGACCAGGTGATGATGACCGAAAACGCCTGGCGCAGCGGCGGCGCCGGCACCGACGGCAGCTACAGCGGCTTCGAGGTCAACAAGGCCGCGCCGCTGGTCGAGATGGAAAAGGGCATGGTGGTGCAGTCCGGCAACGACGCCGCGATCGCGCTGGCCGAACACGTGGCCGGCAGCGAGCAGGCGTTCGCCGCGCTGATGAATGCGTACGCGGCGAAGATCGGGCTGCGGCATTCGCACTTCGTCGACGCCACCGGCCTCGCCGCCGATGGCCATTACTCGACGGCGCACGACCTCGCGCTTCTCGGCCGCGCGCTGATCCGCGATTTCCCGGAAACCTATTCCTACAACAAGATCAAGGAATTCACGGTCGGGCCCATCACCCAGCCCAACCGCAACCTGCTGTTGTGGCGCGACCCCAGCGTCGACGGGATCAAGACCGGGCACACCTCGAGCGCGGGCTATTGCCTGATGGCTTCCGCGCAGCGCGGCGACCAGCGCCTGATCGCGGTCGTGATGGGCGACACCAGCGAGAACCAGCGCGCGGTGGATGCGCAGGCGTTGCTGAACTGGGGTTTCCGCTTCTACGAATCGCACAGGCTCTACGACGCCGGCAAGCAGGTCGCGACCCAGCGCGTGTGGAAGGGCGCGGCCGACAGCGTGCGCCTCGGGGTCGCGTCCCCGCTGCTGGTGAGCAGCCCGCGCGGCCAGTACGACCGCATGAAGGCGACCATGGACATCCAGAAGACGCTGGTCGCGCCGATCGCCAAGGGCCAGGCCCTGGGCACGGTGAAGGTCGCGCTGGACGGCAAGCTGATTGCGCAGGCGCCGCTGGTCGCGCTGGACGCCGTGCCTCAGGGCGGCTTCTTCAAGCGGCTGTGGGATTCGCTGCTGATGTGGTGGCATTCGCTCTGAGCGAGTCCGCGGCGTTCGTCGCGCGCGTGCGGTGCCCGGGATCATCGACCGCTACGTCAATTCCGGTTCGGCAGCCAGTGGGCTGTCGGCTGCGCTCCGCGCGCGCCCGGCCCGGGTTCGCATCGGCCTCAACGCGCGCGCGAACGAGAAGAACCACGGCGCGAGGCTCGCGCCGAAGCGCGGGTTGATCTCGAGCAGGCGCACGCGCCCGTCCTCGATCTTGTAGTTGATGCAGCACAGGCCTTCGTAGCCGATCGCCGCGAGCATGTCGCGGAACAGCGGCAGGTGGCTGGGGCGGCGCAGGCGCCTGTAGTGCGGGGGCTGTTCGCGGGACTTCTTGTGCAGCGCCTGCACGAAAACGTATTCCACCGCCAGCGCTGCGACGATGCGCCCGTCGCGCACCAGCAGGTGGGCGGCGTATTCGCGCTGGCCCGGGACGAAGGCCTGGCGGAAATAGTCCGGATCCCGCAGCAGCGCGGCGAGGCGGGCTTCGTCGGCTTCGTTCGCGACGACGTGGGCGTTGTCGCCCCAGGCGTCGATCCGCTTCTTCAGGATGTAGGGGAACGGCAGCGTGTCCGCGATCTCGGGCACGCAATGGGCGAAGCCGGCTGCCGACAGCGCCCGGTTGCACGCGAGCTTGTCGTCGCAGAGCGCGACGCAGGCGGCGTCGGGCAGGGGAAGCGGATTGCGCGCGAGCAGGGGCGCGAATGCGCGCAGCCGTTCCAGGTCCTGCAGCGTGATCGGCACCACCACGTCGTGCGCCCGCAACTCCTCCGGCGTGGGATCGGCGAAGCGCAGTCGATCGCCGCGGTGGCGGAATCCTTCGCGCAGTTCGGCTTCCATGTCGGTCGGCGGGAACAGGATGCGCAACCGCGCCCGTGGCCGCAGCCGCGCGAGCCACCGTTCACGCAGCACGAGCCAGCGGCCGTAATCCCATCCCTCCGCGGTTCCGTCGGGGGCGTGGAACCGCCAGGCCGACAGCCATGCGCGCGCGCCCTGCATGCAGCGCCGATGGGTGCGGATCGCCAGATAGACGCACAACCTGGCGAGGGTGAAGCCGAGGTATCCGCCGGCCGCGAGCAATGCACCAGCCAGGCCGGGGCCGGCGTCGGTGCCAAGCCAGGGCAATGCGGCGGCGACCGGCAGCGGTGCGACGAATGCACGTGTCGCCGGGGGCATGCCCAGGGTCTTGCAGCAGGCCAGGGTCAGGGCGCATCCAAGCACTGCCGCGATCCCCGCGTCGGGTCGCCACCATGCGACCGGAATCCAGGCCCCCGCGGCGAGCGCGAGCAGCCACG
>JGI24770J26754_10003673_pt1 | contig 10216 bp, 8 predicted proteins | sample LakOneMetagenome_FD_26754 | JGI IMG/M metagenome (IMG submission 26754) | reverse complement strand
GGTTTTAAATATAAGGCAAATTAAGCATTGTTATTTTTAACTGGAAATTTAATTTTTTACCCATTCTGTTGAAATCTAAGCTCTTCGAAAGTGCCGGATTAAACCCGGGGGTATTAATTTTGCACATGGCATATTTCAATTTCCCCCAACAAACGAATTTTTACAAAGGAAAAGTAAGAGATGTTTATACCATATCCGGCAAATACCTGGTTATGCTGGCCAGCGACCGCATCTCGGCCTTTGATGTTATTCTGCCCCGGCCCATCCCTTTTAAAGGACAGGTGCTTACCCAGATCGCAGCCTACATGTTGAAGGCAACTGCCGATATCTGCCCCAACTGGTTAATGGAAGTTCCTGCGCCGAACGTAAGCATTGGAAAAAAATGCGAACCCTTTAAAATTGAAATGGTGGTAAGGGGTAACCTCACCGGCCATGCCTGGCGAACCTATGCTTCGGGAAAAAGGGAACTATGCGGCGCCGCAATGCCCGATGGAATGAAAGAAAATGACTATTTCCCCTCCCCGATCATTACCCCCAGCACAAAAGCTGCAGAAGGACATGATGAAGACATATCGCCGGCAGAAATAATTGAAAAAGGACTTGCCACAGAAAGAGAATGGAATGCTTTATCGGAATATGCGCTGAAACTTTTTGCACGGGGTAAAGAAATTGCCGCCAAACAGGGATTGATCTTAGTGGATACAAAATATGAGTTTGGCAAGTTGGGTGATGATATTATCCTGATGGATGAGATTCACACCCCCGATTCTTCCCGTTATTTTTATGCAGATGGTTTTGAAGAACGCCAGGAAAAAGGAGAACGGCAAAAACAGTTGAGCAAAGAGTTTGTAAGAGAATGGCTGATCGAAAATAATTTCATGGGCAAGGAAGGACAAACCGTTCCGGCCATGGGCGATGAATGGGTGGATACCATTTCTAAAAGATACATTGAGCTCTACGAAAAAGTGATCGGCTCAACATTCATTCCAAAAAAACTGAGCGATGAAGAAACAGAAAAAATAATCCTGGAAGCATTGAAAAAATTATAGGCCATTCTCTTCGCTGAAAAAGTGGAAATAAATTATTGCCCGGGGCCATCTTTAAATTGGGATCTGTACAGCTTGTTTTGTTCAATGGTTGGCCGAAGGCGTTTCTTACTTTTATTAAAAACCATCATCCCTTTATCAATTCCTTTGCGCAGCTCTTTTTGTTCTTCAACCGGCAGGTTATACACGGTTTTACATTCAATACTGCAGCACCCGTCAAATGCTGCCGCACATTCGGCACATTGTATGAATAATAAATGGCAGCCATCATTCTTACAATTGGTATGGGTATCGGCCGGTTTGCCGCATTGGTGGCATTTGGCAATGATGTCTTCGGTGATCCGCTCTCCCAGCCTGTCGTCAAAAACAAAGTTCTTACCGATGAATTTACTGTCCAGCCCGTGTTTCTTTGCCTGCCTGGCATAGTTGATGATGCCGCCTTCGAGGTGAAATACATTTTTAAACCCGTTGTGCAGCATATAAGCACTAGCTTTTTCGCAGCGGATGCCGCCGGTACAATACATGATGATGTTCTTGTCCTTGTTCTCTTTCATCATGTCCACCGCCATGGGCAACTGTTCCCGGAATGTATCGCTGGGTATTTCAATGGCCTTATCAAAATGCCCTACTTCATATTCGTAATGATTGCGCATGTCGATCACGATCGTTTCTTCTTTTTGCAGCAAATCATTCATCTGTTCGGCATTTACATAGCGTCCTTTATTCTCCATGCTGAAGGCGGGATCAGAAATTCCATCGGCCACAATCTTTTGCCGCACTTTTATTTTTAATACCCAGAAAGATTTTCCATCATCATCCACCGCAATATTCAGGCGTAACCCGTTCAATGCAGCAATGGAATAGAGGTATTCACGAAATGCATCCACGTTACTGTCGGGCACACTGATCTGTGCATTGATACCCTCGTGAGCAATGTATATCCTGCCAAATACATTCAGCGCATTTAATGCCATATACATTTCATCCCGGAACTGCCTGGGATCGGCAACAGGAAAATACTGGTAAAAGGAAATGGTGGTGCGGTGTTCGGTTTCGGCGTACAATAATTTTTTCAGTTCCGCCTGGGAAACCCGGTTGTGTAATACTGCCATAATTTTTAATTTGATCCTTTACCCGGTCTGACGTCTTCGTCTGACTGATGAAGGAAACCTGTAATTACATGGTCAGACGGGGACGTCAGACCATGTTAGATTGGATGCTTGCAGGGCAAACCAAATTCGGGTGCAAATATAATCAATAGTAAGCAGTATGCCAGAACTGCGGCAGGATGATCCTTATCATGGAGTGTATTATAAACTAATGCTGAGGCCGCCATTCCTGCGCCGGGGCTGTGCATTGGCCCGTACAGAATTTCCGAGTAATCCGCCGGTGCCGATCCTTACCTCACCCGTGAAGCGTTGGTTGTTATTATAGCCTGCCACATACTCAACCCGGAAGATCTTGAGGATATTTTCTAGCCCTACAAATCCTTCAATAAAATGGTTGTTCCTGTTCACATAAAATGCATTCGTGCCCGCCACCATATTCCAGTTAAGCCTTTTGAATAAAGGGATCTTATTTGTGATCAGCCCATTGAAATGATGTTCGATATGGCCGAATGTATAGAAAGGTGCCGTGGTACTGTTGAGATAATAGAAAGCAAGCTGAAAACTGTTCAAATACTCACTTGCTGCAATAGAACGATTGCCATTAAAATGCTGGTAATCCTGGATGGAAACTGAACGGTCGTTGAGGAAACCACCTATGCCGAGTTTATAGCGGAATGTACCTGCCAGTTTTAAATTAATGCCGTCGGCCACACTAAAGCGCCACTTGTCGAAATTGGCATCACTGCCAAAAATATTTTTGATGCCCTTGGTATAGCTCAAACTAAAGGTCGGGTATTTTGACCCCAGCGACATTTTCCGGTTGGGATATTGAATGTAACGTTGCCCGGGCCTGAAACTCATTTCAATGCTCAGCACAAAAGCTTTATTGGGAGTAAACTGTGCAGGTATCCGCTCAACGGGGTAGTTGGGCGTAATGCGGCTTGAATCTACTTTGAAAATGGTAAAGGTCGTTGTGTTTTCAATCGGGTACCTGTCTTCATACAATGCATTTACTGCAAAACGGAATCCGCTTTCATATCGCTTACTAAAACCTACGGAAGCAAAATAGTTCTCATAGATCTTCAAAAAATTATCTCCCCATAATAATGTGTTGATTGCATTGTTCAAGGGCATGATCTGGCTTTGCTTGTTAAACTGGCTTACCCGTTTGCCGCCGCTGAATTCCCAGGTCTGGCGCTTTATTTTTTTATCCGCATCCCAATCCCTCGTTCTAAATGTCAACGTAGCCCATGCATTGAGGTGTGTATTGCTGAAGCCATACCGTACATTGGGTTCGAATGAAAAATTCGTTTTCCACTTTTTGATATACTTGTCGTAATAAGTATTCAGGTTCACTACCACTCCTTCCACCGTGTTATACTCCAGTCCTTTTATCAACGACTCAATACCCCATTGGAACGTATTGGTCTTACTGTAATGGGTACGGTGAATTCCTTTCCAGAAAACATTCAGCGGTTTTATTTTTCCCTGTTTCTTTTTTAGTGAATCGATGGATGACTGGCTGAGCAGCGAATCTTTACGTACTTCAAAAAGACTGTCCTTCACTTCATAGTCGAGCCGTTCTTCTACTTCAAGCGGAACAGGCCGTATGGTATCCCAGTATTCTTTTGATCTTTTATTCACGGCCGTATCGTAGCGTATGATCACATTGTTGAAACGGTTCTTCGCAAACACCGGGTTAACGATATAATTGGAATATACAGAAACGAAATTACCGATGGCATCAATGCCGAATTGTTTAAAACTGAAATGGATCAGTTGGTTCTTCACCCGCCACACATCATTGCCCACCGGCACGTGTATCTGTGTTATCTGCAGCGTATCCACAATTTCAAGCTGCGATGTCCTGGTAAGGCGCAGGTCAAGACTGTGAATGCGCCAATCGCCTTCAGTAATATTGATGATGCCGGAAAATAATGGTTCGTACGTACGGCGAGGGGTCACCTGTATGCTGTTGATCTCTTTTCCATCCTCATAAAAACTGCCCAGGAATTTATAGCGGTACATGCTTAATGCGGCATCGGCAATGGGCGAAACAAATCCTCTTGGGTTTAGCTGGTTCAGGAAAACAGAAACATTGTTTTGATAAAAACTGATAAAGGTTGGAAAGGTAAATCCAAAGCCGTCGCTGCCGCTAACCCGGCTGCTCAATACTTCCAGCCGCATCTTATCGGGCAACTGGCTGTATATCTTTGAAACTGACTCCGACAAATAAATAATTCCCTTCCCGGCAGAATCAACACCCATATCTGTCCGGTCCTGCTCCGAAATTTTACGTCCCAGTATCTTCCTGGGAAGGTTGCGCAACTTCAGCATATCTTTTGCATACAGGTCGCATTCAAACCCTTTTACTTGTTCGCTGTAAAACGATCTTTTTTTAATTGCCTGCCGGATGACGGCATAAGCAGGATCTTCTCCTTTCTTTATCACTACTTCGGCCATATCCAGTTCCTGGCTGGAAAGAATGAATGTTATTTCCTCATCTGCTTTAGAGATGGTTATATTTTTTTCCTGCTTGCCATAACCAATGTGCTGGCAAACCACGGTATAGGTTCCCGGGGAGACCGAAAAAGAAAACCTGGCTTTTTCATTTGCACTGGCGCCAATGGATGTGCCTTTAAGCGTGATGGAAGCATAAGGCAACAGGTCGCCTTTATTGGAGAAAACTGTACCATAAATTTTTTGGGCGGATGAAGGAACAGAAGCAAGTAAAAAAAGGAACAGGAAAACTCTGGGCATATTCAGTTTTGAGTAACAACAAAAATAACCATGATATTGTTACAAAGATGTGAAAGAGAATTAATATCTTATTCAGCCTTAGGCATTTCTTCCAGGAACAGAACCGTCATTTTTGAATCGGTTTTTGATTCGATGAACTGCACCAGCAGGTTAAAGGAACCGGTCTCAACAACAAATACCGGTTCTTCAATATCAAAATTTATAATGGCCCAGTAATACCTGAGTTCCTTTTCCCGAACCTTTCGTATAACGGGAACGGAATTGCCCATATCTGCAATTATTTGTTTCCATACTTTTTTAAAATCTTCCTTTTGCTGGATCAGTTTGCCATTCAGCACTTCCTGTGATATTTTTTTAGTGACCGGGTCGGTGATGGGCACATGAAACTGAACATTTCCCTCTTTGATCTTTCCGATGGCTTCGTACCCTTTATACCTTTTCCATAAAAGCGGCCCCATAAACACCGAACCACCGAATAATGAATAGCTAACCGTGTTCTCATTCAGCTCCATTAATAATAATGTCCGGGCCCTGCTGTTCACTTCAGCATTTTTCTTTTTATACGCCACACCACCGGGGATCACCAATGTGTCCTGTGCGGTGAGCGAAAAAGAAACAACGAGTAATATGGCAGCAAATATCCCTTTCATGCAGCGTGTTTATTTTGATTTACGGAGGAAAGAGCCTGTTAAAGCGGCAAAGCCCGCCACGAATGCACCGATGAGTCCGGTTGCCAGCATAAGCAGGTAAGGGCTATCCATATTCAGCATCAACATGGATACTTTATGCGCCAGTATATTTTCGTTGGCATTGCTGATCCAGAAACTGAGAATGCCCCACAGTAAGAACAGCGCAACGAAACCGGTGATGAATGCTTTACCCGGTTTCTGCGGAATTAATGCAGCAACTAAAAAAGCAGCAAGTGCAATACTCCACCAGGGAAGAAACAGGCAGGCAGCAAAACTTAATAAGGCTGTAAGGATAAGAGAGATGAGAAATTTCATATTATCTATTTGAAAATTTAGCGATTTGGTGATTGGATGATTTGGTGATTTGTATTTCATTTCCAAATCATCATATTGGCACATCACCAAATCACTTACTGAATGTGATTTTTGATTGTACACGTTTGTCATTTGCTTCTGCCTTCGTCATCATCCACAACGAATAATATTTTCCCGCGGCCCACTGGTCCACAAAACTGTCGTAATATTTACTGCCGGGGTTACCGCTTTGTCCGCCGGGATAAACACCATACGCTTCTGTTTTTGCAGTAAGGCTTATCACCATGCGCCAGCTTGGGCCATGGTCAGACTTAGCGGCATTGATGGATCTTACTCCCCCACCAATGGGTAAGTTCATCCGGCTGAACGGCGCTAATTTTCCCAGGTGATTGATCCGGGTGGCTTTATGTTTTTCCCAGTCCAGTTTTCCGTCTGCTTCTATCTTCTGCAGGTCAACCACTGCTTTTTTAAATGCAGCAGTTATATCATCGGCCAATGTTTCTGTTTGCGGAGTAGATATATTATCCAGGAATTTATACGCCGAATCTTTAAGAATAGCTTCCGGCAATGTACTGAAGTAAGGCCGCAACACTACTTTGGGTGCATTGGCATATTCATCATCATACACCGCTTTTTCAAAATAATTCCAGAACTGCTCAAAAACGGTAGGACCTTTTGAGCCAACCTCATTCCGTGAATCCCAGTTCTTTAAAATATCAAAATATTTTTTCTCTGCAGCATTCAGTTCCCCCTCTTTCATGTTGGCAAGTATGAGCGGCTTAATTGTTTCAGCAGCTATATCAAGGTTATCTGTTTGCAAAGCCATCATATCGGCCGGCGTAATATTGGTCATGTTGTTCAACCGGCGGTTTATGGCAATGCCCCTGTAAGGCGGATAATCTCTTCCCAGGTAATATGGGTACGTGTGGTCATCAACCGGTTTCTGGTTGGCACTGCTTACAAAACCTCTTTCGGGATTATATTGGTAAGGCACTTCATCCTGCGGTATCATCCCCTGCCATAAATAACTGGTATCGGTTCCAGGCATTACAAAATCGCCCTGGCCATTCCATTTTGCCGGCCACTCCCCCTGTGTGCGGATGGCAACGTCTCCGTTCTTGCAGGCAAACACGCAATTCTGTCCGGGTGTATGTAAGTTGGTAACTGCTGCAGAATAATCGGTATAGTTCTTTGCATGATTCAGCATGTTGAATATCTTAAGCTCGTTGCTGGCATCATGCGCTTTCCAGCGAACGGCATAGTATTTATTGTTGGTGCTTCTTCCGCCGGAGTATGATTTATCAAACATTACCGGGCACCAGTCATTACCCAACTGCACGTAAGCAACCGAATCAATAAAGTCTTTTCCGCCTTTTATCTTGATGGTATCGATCCGGAATTTCGTTTTCATCCATTGGGCATTGAAGGAATATTCCTGGCGGGAATCGTCTTTGAATTTTATCTCGTAGTAATCTCTCACATCGCGGCCGCCATTTGTAAACCCAAAAGCACAACTGTCGTTATATCCGATGATCACGCCCGGTGCGCCGGGGAAACTTACGCCATAGGCATTGAAGGTGGGTGTTGATATCTGAACCTCGTACCACAGTGATGGCAGGTTTAATCCCAAATGGGGATCATTGCATAAGATGGGTGCGCCGCTTTTTGTTTTGCTGCCGCTTACTGCCCAGTTATTGCTGCCGTTATCCCTGTCGGGCTTTGTGGTTTCTGTAAAGGCAAGGTCTTTATTTTTAAAGTAGATGGAATCAACATTTACCGGGGCAACAGGAAATACTTTTTGATTTTCAAACAGGGTTCCTTTCGGTATGATGGGATCCAGTGAATCCTGTATCAGCGGAAACAGTTTTGCAAAATCATCCACATTAAAATAACTTTTTGCATTGGTCATTTCAAAATCATCGTCACGGGCTGCCAGGTCATAACTCATGTATTTTAAAAACAAGCAGGTTTTCAGGTTGTTCCATTTTTCAGGTTTGTACCCGATCAATTTATATTCCAGTGGCAACGTACTTTCTGTGAGACTTTCAATATACGCATTCACGCCGTTGGTATACGCATCGCATTCTGATTTAATAACGGGATCTTTCTCCATTTCCTTCAAAGCAATTTCAGCTGCATAAACCATTCCCAGCCTTCTGAATTCCCGGTCGTGATCAAGTGCCTTTGGCCCAACCACCTCACTGGCCCTTCCGCCGGCAGCAAAGGTTTGCAGTTCCATCTGCCACAACCGGAATTTTGCGTGCAGATATCCCTGGACAAAATAGGCATCGTTCTCCTGTTCGGCAAAAATGTGCGGCACCAGGCGGTCATCAAGATACACATCCACTTTACCGGCCAGTTGCGGAAATTTAAGGTCGGCGGAAAAATTTTCATTCGCCGGTTCAGCATTTTGCCAGAAGCCGTGTTGCGGACTTAAAAATATTCCAAAAGGCGGGGCATCTTTTCCACCTATTTTCCAACTAACATTTAATGCATAAACCAACCCGGTGGTTACGGCTGCGCTCACTAAAAAAGGAACTATTCTCATGGAAAAATGCTATTTGCTGTAAAGTACTAAAAACTGATATAATACGGTGCAATGTTGTCAATATTTTAAAAATCACGACGCCCTGAATCCAGGCCGGAAGATTAACAGTATTTGTATGAATTATATAAATACTTCACAACCTGATGTAACTCCGGCTTATAAAAGCTTCCCGTTCATTGTTAAAATAAAAGATGCAATCATTAGAATCCATCACTTACCAGGCATGAATATAAATCTTCCAATACCTGTATTTTATCGTGGTATAATGTTTGTCTGATGCCGGATAGGTATTTGAACTTTATTTTTTAATTTAAAAAACAGTAACTATGAAAAAGAGTTTATTTTTTGCGATGCTTGGTTTAACCATAGTATTGTTTGGAACATCCTGCAAAAAAGATGATAACACAGGTTCAACGGGTACCGGTGTGCAAGGCACCTGGTCGGGAACAGGTCAATATGGTACTTCGGCAGGAGATCCGACCTACGTTTTATCATTAACTTTTAAAGCAAACGGTACGGTGGATATCACGGGCAACAATAATGCTGCCATTGATAATGCAACCGGAACCTGGGTAATGGTACAGGATAGTGTGAAAGCAACCTATACGTATGCTGCTGCCAGCGCTACGTACACCTTATCCGGTAAGTATTCTTCCACTTCAAACCTGATGGTTGGCACCATTGGCTTAGGAACTGCAACTACCGGTGTAGGTTTATTTTCTGTTACAAAGCAGTAATCGAAGCATATACCCATAAAGTGGTATTGCTGGAATCTTATTCAACCCTCATCTTTGCACTGACCATTTTTTAGTGGTTTCGAGGTTTTAAGTAAAAAAGTTGCCTTAGTTGCTAAGGCAACTTTTATTTTTGCAACATGGAAGAACTAAGCATTGACACCAAAAACATACTGGGCCTTAAACTGCCTACCGATCCCCGTTGGGTTAACCTCGCCGAATTGCAGTTGGAAGAAATCTTAACCGATCATGCCTATTGCGAACAAAAAGCAGCCACCACCTGCATCAGTTTGATCCAGCGCTATTCCGACAAAGAAAAATTGATAAAAGAATTAAGCCCGATTGTTACCGAAGAATGGGGACATTTCAGGCAGGTATTGGCCGAACTCCACAAAAGAAAACTGCAATTGGGCAAACAGCGAAAAGATGTGTATGTGAATAAACTGCTGGAGTTTCAGCGCAAAGGCGGCCACCCGGATGACCGGTTCTTAGACCAGATGCTTACCATGACATTGATTGAAGCCCGCAGCTGTGAACGCTTTAAAAGGCTGAGCGAAGGACTGGATGATAAGTACCTGCGTAATTTTTACCGCCGCTTCATGGAAAGCGAGGCGGGGCATTACACCCTCTTCATAAACCTGGCCGAGCATTACTTAGATAAAAAGACCGTGCGGAAAAGATGGATGGAATGGCTGAAGTATGAAAAAGAAGTGATGAAAGAAATGGAACCCAGGGGCGACCGGATACATTAGATCATAAATGATAGATGAACCGCACAATTGCCGGAAAGTAAGGCAATGTTTGTTCAACATCGTTATCAGGTACAGGGCTTATCCTGTCTTTGACAAAGTATTCAATGAGTGAATAACCAGCCGGCACATTCTTCCTGTTTATTATCCGTTGCTTTACGCCGATCCCGATATTTCCTTCCAGTTCAAATTTTCCATTGGCTGTAAGTTTGAACCGCTTGCCCCAGAATATGCCCCCGCCTATTAAGGTATGAACAGCAGTGTAT
>JGI24770J26754_10003671_pt1 | contig 10218 bp, 10 predicted proteins | sample LakOneMetagenome_FD_26754 | JGI IMG/M metagenome (IMG submission 26754) | reverse complement strand
TCCCGCGCGCTCAGATCGAGTTCGAAGGTCTCCTCCACGGTGACGATGCGTTCGCCCGGCCTGGTCGCGGACAGCAGCGAGTTGAGCAGAGTCGTCTTCCCCGTCTGGGTGGCTCCCGACACGAGGATATTTTGGCCCGACAGCACGCAGATTCGGAGGAACTCCGCGGCGTGGGCGGTCAGCGATCCCAGTGCAACGAGTTGGTTCAAATCGTGGATGCGCCGAGTGAACTTACGGATGTTCACCGCCCAGAATTTACGGGTGATGTCCGGAATCACGACGTGCAGCCGAGATCCGTCCGGCAGGGAGGCGTCCACGAATGGGCTCGAAAGATCGACCCGCCGACCGGATGCCTGCAGCATCCGTTCGACCAGATCACGCACTTCCCGCTCGGTGAGCAGCATCGTGGTGAGCTCCGGCACCCCGTCACGAGCCACGAAAACCCGGGCTGGGCCGTTGATCCAGATTTCCTCGATGTCGGGGTCGTCCAGAAACGGCTGGAGCGCACCGAAACCGGTGAGGGAGGCCACCACCTCCCGGGTCGCCTGCAGTTCATCGGGAATCAAGGGCAGTGAGCCGCCAAGCGCCCGCTCGCTGTATCGCCGAACCTCGTCGCGCACATACTGCTCCGCGAGCACATTGTCCGACGCAAGATCAACGCCGTCACGGCGAACCCTCAGGCGTACCTGCTCGGTAATAAGACGCACGGCTTCAGTCATGGGGGAATGATGCCCCGAAATGTCAGCCACATATGAGTTATCCACAGGCATCTGCCGTTCCCGGCACCGCGCTGGGAACCCCGTCGCGCGGCCGGCATGCCCTATCGAGCGGACCAGCCGCCGTCCATTGTGTAGCTCGACCCGGTGACCATGGCCGCGTGATCCGACGCGAGCCAGGCCACCAGAGAGCCGACCTCGTGCGGTTCCACCAGACGCTTGATGGCGCTCTCGGTGAGCATGACTCGACTCAGCACCTCCGACTCGGGGATGCCGTGGGCAAGGGCCTGGTCCACAATCTGCTTCTCGACCAGGGCCGTTCGAACGTAGCCGGGGCTGACACAGTTGCTGGTCACCCCGTGTTCGCCGCCCTCGAGCGCAGTGACCTTGGACAGCCCTTCGAGCCCGTGCTTCGCGGAGACATACGCGGCCTTAAAGGGTGAGGCACGCAGTCCGTGCACGGACGAGACATTGATGATGCGACCGAAGTTTCGCTCGTACATCTGGGGCAGGGCTGCTCGGATGAGCAGAAACGGCGCTTCCAGCATCAGGGTGAGGATTCGGCGAAAATCAGTCGGATCGAAGTCCTGGATGGGACTGATGCGTTGAATCCCGGCGTTGTTGACCAGAATGTCCACGCCGTCCATGGCAGCCGCGAGGCCCTGCTGATCGAGTTCCTCCGTGTTGAGCAGATCGACGGTCCAGCTCGATCCTGACACCTCCTCAGCGAGCACCGCAGCACCCTGAGAGTCCAGGTCCGCGACGATCACGTGCGCGCCCTCCCCTGCCAGGGAACGAACGACGGCGGCGCCAATCCCGCTCGCTCCCCCGGTGACCATCGCGCGTTTTCCAGCCAGCGGGCCCTCCTCCTTGGAACGGGACGCGGGCTGTGGCATCCGAACGGCCGGTGCCGGCTGCCGGGCCTGTTGGCCGTGCGGCGGCGTATGCTGCGTCAGTGTCATTCTGGTCCTCTGTCCTTCGATAGTTGGGGTCGGTCGCGGATGGGTGATCAGCGCCGGGCCGGTGCGGGCTCCAGGCCGTGCTTGCGGGCATCGACGGCGTCGACCTCGCGGAGCGACACGCCTCGGGTCTCCGTGAGGGTGAGGACGGCCACGACGGTGATGGCACACGCGATCATGATGTAGATGGCGACCGGCACCCAGGAGTCGTATTTCTGCAGCAACGCGGCAGCGATGATCGGAGCCAGCGATCCGGCCAGAATCGACGTGACCTGGTATCCAAGTGAGACACCGGAGTAGCGCATGCGGGTCGGGAACATCTCGCTCATGATCGCGGGCTGGCCGGCGTACATCAGGGCGTGAAAACACAGCCCCACGGTGATGGCGACCACGATCAGAACCGGGTTGAGGGTGTCGAACAGGGGAAAGGCGAAGAAGGCCCAGGTGGAGCCGAGAACGGCACCGGCCAGATAAACCGGTTTGCGTCCGATCGCGTCCGACAGCCGACCGACCTGCGGGATCACCAGGAAGTGCACGAAATGCGCGACCAGCAAGGCCAGCAGGAGCTGGCTGGTGTCGTACTGGTGAACGGTGACGAGATAGACGATGGAGAAGCTCACGATGATGTAATACAGGATGTTCTCGGCGAACCGAATGCCCATGGCGCCGAGGATGCCCTTCGGGTACGTGCGGACGACCTCCAGTACGCCGTAATTGGCGGCCTTCTCCGACTCAACCTGCGCGCGCGCTTCGAGGAAGATCGGGGCTTCACTCACGTGGGTGCGAATGTAGTAGCCGATGATCACGATGATGGCCGAGAGCCAGAACGCCACCCGCCAGCCCCAGCTGAGGAATTGGTCGTCGGGAAGAAGCGTGCTCATCAGCAACAGCACGAGGGTGGCCAGCAGGTTTCCCACCGGCACGGCAGCCTGTGGCCAGCTCGACCAGAACCCACGCGACCCNTTCGGGCTGTGTTCGGCCACGAGGAGAACGGCGCCGCCCCACTCGCCTCCGACAGCGAACCCCTGGATGAACCGCAGAGCAACCAGCAGCGCCGGTGCCCAGTAACCGATCGTGTCGAAACCGGGCAGGCAGCCCATCAGGAAGGTGGCGACACCGACCATGACGATGGTCACCTGGAGGGTGTGCTTACGACCCAGCCGATCCCCGATCTGTCCGAAGACGATTCCTCCCAGCGGTCGCGCGATGAATCCCACGGCGTAGGTGACGAATGCGGCGATAATTCCGTCAAGTTCGCTGCCGGCATTGGGGAAGAACAGGTGACCGAAAACCAGACTGGCCGCCGTGGCGTAGAGGAAGAACTCGTACCATTCAACAACCGTGCCCACCATGGACGCCGCAACGATCTTTCTCAGACCGGACGTTTCCGTGACGTCGCCGTTACCCGAACCCGTGGCGCCGGGCCCGGGGGCTCCCACCTGCTGATTGACGCTCATATCTGTCTCCTTCGGTGTCGTCTCTGACACCCTGTGGACCAGCCGTTGGACGGGCCCAGTGAGGGGTGGTCACTTCTGCGTCGGGCGCAGGAGCCTCCACTGAGTATTCCTGCACAATCAGGCACCGACAACAACCAGATCAACACATGGCATGTGCATAATTGCAGACATGACCTTTTCTGCCGCCGTGACGCCGCCCCCGAATCCGGACGATTTGCTCGTACTGCTCGCCGTCGCACGCACGGGAAGGTTCACCCTGGCCGCCGAGACCCTCGGCCTGAATCACACCACCGTGTCTCGGCGGATCGCGGCACTCGAAAAGGTCCTCGACGGCAGACTCCTCTCCAAGACCGTCGGCGGATGGGAATTGACCGACCTGGGCAGCCGCGCCGCGGCGGCCGCGGAGAATGTGGAAAAAGCCGTCGCCCTGCTGCGTGAACCCGACGGCACTCCGCCGCAGCTTTCCGGAGTGGTTCGGCTTTCCGCCACGGATGGCTTCAGCGCCTACGTCGCCGCACCCGCCATATCCGCCCTGCAACGCGCCCACCCACAGGTGAGAGTCGAAATTGTCACCGTTACCCGCCGAGCCTTACAGCACCGGTCCGGCCTCGACATTGAGGTCGTCGTCGGCGAACCCCAGGTTCACCGAGCAGAGGCTTTCCTCCTCGGCTACTACATGCTCGGTATGTACGCTTCACGGGAGTACCTCGCCACGAATGGCACACCGCGCGACGTANCCGAGCTCTGCACGCATCCCCTGGTGTACTTCGTCGACTCGATGCTTCAGGTCGATGACCTTGATGCACCACGCCGCTTGGTACCGCTGATGCGGGATTCAATCACCTCCACGAACGTNTTTGTGCACGTGGAGGCCACCCGGGTCGGCGCGGGNATCGGGTTTCTCCCCTGNTTCATGGCGGACCAACATTCGGATCTGGTGCGACTNCTCCCGAACGACTTCCAGGAACAGCTGCCGTATTGGATGGTGTTGCGGCCGGAATCACTGCGGCAGCCGGCCGTCGCCGCCGTTGTGAACGCCCTGCGAGCGCAGACTGCTCTATTTTCCGAGGCACTGATGGGCCGCGCGGCGTCGCAATGAAAGTAGACTGAACCGGCACATGCGGGAGTGGTGGAATTGGTAGACACGCAGGATTTAGGATCCTGTGCTTTCGAGCGTGGGGGTTCAAGTCCCCTCTCCCGCACCAGGCACCAACGAGTAGGAAATCTCCCCGATCACGGGGGTCTGACAACGGCGAATTTTCGGGTAAAAGCGGTATTCTGTGCCTCATCATCCCGTGTCATCGACACCCGCACAGTCGCTCAATGGAGAAATCACACGTGATTCACACCGCCTTGATCCCCTGGCTCGACCCGACCCAGATCATCAACTCGGCCGGCCCCTGGGCCCTTCTCGTGGTGTGCGCCATTGTCTTCGCCGAGACGGGTCTGCTCGTCGGATTCCTCCTCCCCGGGGACACTCTTCTGGTGATCACCGGTCTGCTGGCTTTTCCGGCCGCCGGTGTGATCACCCTGGACATCTGGTGGGTCGCCCTGGCCATCGGACTTGCCGCCTTCCTCGGCGGCGAAGTGGGCTATCTCATCGGCCGGAAGTTCGGTCCCCACGTCTTCGAACGCAAGGAATCCGGTCTCTTCAGCATCAAAAACGTTGAGCGCACCAACGCGTTCTTCGTGCGGTTCGGCGGTGTTGCAGTGATCGTGGCTCGGTTCGTGCCCATCGTGCGCACGTTCGCACCGGTCGCCGCCGGTGTCGGCAAGATGGACTATCGCAAGTACTCGCTCTACAACCTGATCGGTGCCCTGCTGTGGGGTACCGGACTCACCCTCGCCGGATACTTCCTGGGATATATTCCTCCGGTCGCGAATTTCGTCAAGAGTTACATCGACCTGATCCTGCTCGGGGCTGTTGCCGTCACCCTTATTCCCACGCTGTACCACTACATTCAGTCTGCGGTGAAGGCTCGCCGCGCGGCCCGGTCGGGGGCGGCCGGCCACCCGAAACTGGTGCTGGATCCCGACACGTTCACGACCAACCACGAAGGCCGGCACGAAGCCTGATCCTGACGTGCTCCCGTGCTCCCGTGCTCCCGTGCTCAGGGATGCAGGTGGTCGTGACCGTGGTCGGCGTGCTCGGCCGGCTCCAACTGAAACGTGGAGTGCGCCACATCAAAGTGATGGGACAAACAGTCCGAGAGCTCGTCCAGAAGCGCCCCCGCACGTCCCGAGGCCAGAACCGCGGGTTCCACCACGATATGCGCCGTGAAGACGTGGGCTCCGCTCGTGATCGCCCACACATGTACGTCGTGCACAGCCACAACTCCCGGCGCGTCCGAGAGGTGTCGTCGAATCTCCGCCACATCGGTGTCAACCGGTGCTGATTCGCTGAAGACACGCACCACATCGCGCAGCAGCAGAAAGGCCCGCGGCACGAGCATCGCCGCTATGACCAGGGAGGCGATCGCGTCTGCCGGCGCAAAACCGGTGAGCACAATGACGACGGCGGCCAGAATGACCGCCACGGAACCGAGCGCGTCGCCGAGGACTTCCAGATAGGCGCCGCGCATGTTGATCGACCCGGCAGCCGCCGGACGCAGCAACAGGAGCCCCGCGATGTTCGCGACGAGCCCCACGATGGCCACCACGAGCATCGGGCCGCCCAGGATCTCCGTGGCCACGGGATGGAGCAGCCGTGTGAGCGCACCGATGACGACGAAGACGGCCACACCCACGAGGATCAGGCCGTTGAGCAGCGCACCGAAGACCTCGGCCCGCTGAAAACCGAAGGTCTGACGATCGGTTGCCGGCCGCGCCGCCACCACCGTGGCCGTGAGCGCGATGACGAGCCCGACCAGATCGGAAAGCATATGGCCGGCGTCCGCCAGCAGGGCCAGGGAACCCGTGACGAAGGCACCCACGACTTCGACGACGAGGACGCTCGCCACGATGCCGATGGCTAGGGACAAACGGGTACGGTTGGACCCCGTCGTGTGCACGTGGTCATGACCCATGCGTCCACGTTAGGTGCGCGTGCACTCGAACGCCAGCTCAGGCCCTAATTGGGAATGAGTGCCGTTCTCAGCAGACCGATCACCTGCCCAGAAGCTCTCGAACGACGGGAACGAGGGCCTCAAAGGCCATGGCCCGATGGCTGACCTGGTTCTTGACGTGCGCCGAGAGTTCGGCCGCGGAGATGGCGTAACCGTCGGGGAGGAAGATGGGATCGTAGCCGAATCCGTTTTCCCCATTCGGTTCGTGCAGGAGCTGACCCGGCCACTCGGCCGACACCGAACGTTCGGTGCCGTCCGGCAGCGCCAGGGCGGCCACACACGTGAAATGAGCACCGCGGTGCTCGTCCGCGACATCGCTGATCTGCCAGAGCAACAGCCGCAGGTTTTCTCCCGCGTCGCGTGCGGGTCCGGCCCAGCGGGCGGAGAAGATTCCCGGCGAGCCACCCAGCACATCGACGCAAATGCCCGAATCATCCGCGATGGCGGGCAATCCGGTGTGCCGGGCAGCGGCTCTCGCCTTGATCAGGGCATTCTCCGTGAAGCTCACCCCGTCTTCCACCGGCTCCGGTCCGTCATACGCGAGGACCTCGATACCGGGAAGCTGCGGCGAGAGAATGCGGCGCAGCTCATCGACTTTGTGCGGGTTGTGGGTGGCGAGAACGATTTGCATCCGTTCAGCCTTCCAGGGCACGGTTCTGGAACTCGGTCAGGGTGATCGCCCCGCCGAGTGCAAGGTCGAGGAGAGTGTCCAGCTCGCTGCGATTGAAGGGCGCGGCTTCCGCGGTGCCTTGCACCTCGACGAACGTACCGCTGCCCGTCACCACGACGTTCATGTCGGTGTCGGCGCGCACGTCCTCGGTATAGGCGAGGTCGAGCATCGGCACGCCTTTGATGATTCCAACCGAGACGGCCGAGACGCTGTCGGTCAACGGCTGGGCTTTCTGGCCGATGAACTTCTTCTCTCGTCCCCAGGTCAGAGCGTCGGCAAGCGCCACGTAGGCGCCGGTGATGGCCGCGGTGCGTGTTCCGCCATCCGCTTGCAACACGTCACAGTCGAGAACAATGGTGTTCTCGCCGAGGGCCTTCATGTCGACAACGGCACGAAGGCTGCGACCTACGAGACGGCTGATCTCATGGGTGCGTCCACCGATCTTGCCCTTGACGGACTCACGATCCATTCGCGAGTTCGTGGAACGCGGCAGCATGGAATACTCCGCGGTGACCCAGCCCTTGCCCTTACCGGCCATCCAGCGCGGCACCCCGTTGGTGAACGAGGCCGTGCACAGCACCTTGGTGCGCCCATAGGAGATCAGCGCCGAGCCCTCGGCCTGCTCACTCCAGCCGCGTTCGATAGTGACGGGGCGAAGCTGGTCGTTGGTGCGTCCGTCGACGCGCAGCTGGTCATTCACGGGGTCTCCTTGGGGATGGGGTTCTGTGCGGCGAACTCGTCGAGTTCGCTAAGGCTGAGGGAGCCCGTCTCGATCAGGTTGACCCGGGAAATTTCGGGACCGAGCAGGCGGTGGGCGAGCTGAAGAAAGTCATCGGCGCTGGAACCGGTGGCCTCGTACCGGTAGGTGGGAGCCGTTCGACCGTGTCGTTCCAGCCCCTGGCTCACGAGAACGCGATAAACATCATTGGCGGTTTCCGTGTCGCTGGAAACCAGGGTCACCGCATCGCCCATTACATAGGAAATGGCTCCGCGCAGGAACGGGTAGTGTGTGCAACCGAGTACGAGGGTGTCGATGTGCGCCGCACGCAGAGGTTCGAGGTATTCCTCGGCCACCGCCAGCAGCTCGGCGCCCGACGTGACACCGGCTTCAACGAACTCCACGAATCTTGGGCAGGCCTGGCTGAACAGGCGGATGTCGGTGGCTGCGGCGAAGGCGTCGTCATAGGCCCGGGAGTTGACCGTACCGACCGTGCCGATGACGCCCACTCGATGGTTCCGGGTGGTGCCGACGGCTCGACGCACCGCCGGCTGGATCACCTCGATCACGGGCACGCTGTAGCGCTCCCGAGCGTCTCGGAGCATGGCCGCCGAGGCGGTGTTGCAGGCAATCACGATCAGTTTCACGTCCTGCGCCACAAGCTCGTCGAGTACCTCGAGGGCGAAGCCGCGCACGTCCGCGATCTTCTTCGGACCATATGGCGAGTGCGCCGTATCGCCGATGTAGAGCAGTGACTCGTTAGGCAGCTGGTCCTTGATCGCCCGGGCCACGCTGAGGCCGCCCACTCCGGAGTCGAAGATTCCAATCGGCGCGTCAGTCACGAGTATCAACCCTAGTCGTCGGTTGCGACAATGCCTCATTGCGTGCCCGCCATCACAACTCAACTTCACTGTTCAGGATTGCAACGACTGCGGGCGCAGGAACCCGCTAGGACGGTAGGCTTTTCGCGTGACCCCGTCCCCCGCATTCCGCACCGACCGCTATGAGCTCACGATGGTTGACGCCGCGATCCAGAGTGGCCGCGCCGATCGTGAATGCATGTTTGAAGCCTTCGCCCGACGGCTCCCCGCAGGGCGACGGTACGGAATCGTTGCCGGCACCGGTCGACTGCTGGAACTCATTCGTCAGTTTCGGTTCGAGGATGCCGAACTCGGCTGGCTGGAAGACAATCAGGTCGTTCGCCGTCCCACTCTCGACTTCCTGTCGGATTATCGCTTCGGCGGCAGCATCTGGGGCTACCAGGAGGGTGACGCTTACTTTCCCGGCTCACCGTTGCTCCAGGTGGAAAGCACCTTCGCTGAGGGTGTCGTGCTGGAAACCATCATCCTCAGCGTGCTCAATTACGACACATCCGTCGCCAGCGCCGCCGCGCGCATGGTGTCCGTGAGCCTGGGCCGGCCTATTGCTGAAATGGGCTCCCGACGCACAAGCGAGCACTCCGCTGTTGCTGCCGCGCGTGCCGCGTATATCGCCGGATTCGCGGCAACCAGCAGCCTGGAAGCGGGACGTACGTGGGGAATCCCCACCATGGGGACGGCCGCGCATTCGTTCATCCTCCTGCATGACAGTGAGGAGGAGGCCTTCCGTGCGCAGGTCGACGCCTTCGGGCCGCAGACCACCCTGCTCGTGGACACCTACGATGTGCCGACGGGGATCGCGCTGGCCGTGGCCATCGCGGGAAAAGAGCTCGGCGCCATCCGCATTGATTCGGGAGACCTTCCCACCGTCGTGGCCGCCGCGCGCGCCCAACTCGATTCCCTCGGCGCCGTGAACACCACGATCACCGTCACCAGCGACCTCGACGAGTTCGCGATCGCAGCACTGTCAGCTTCCCCGGTGGACGCATTCGGGGTGGGGACGTCGGTGGTCACCGGCTCGGGAGAGCCAGCCGCCGGACTCGTCTACAAGCTGGTGGCTCACCGCGAAACGTCGTCGGACTGGATCCCCGTCACGAAGACCTCAACCGGCAAGACTGCCGTCGGCGGGCGCAAGAACGCCGTTCGTCGATTGGACGAACACGGCACGGCACAGGAAGAAATCGTGCTGATCGATCAGGATCCGGCTTCATCCGGTCGGTCACATGCCGCAGCGGGCGCACACGGAACAGAACGCGGGCTCCTCGTGCCTCTGATCAAGGACGGTGTCATCGACGAGCGTTATCTGGGACCCGGCGGCACGGCTCGCGCCCGCGCCCACAACGCGACCGCCATGCAAGAACTTCCCCTTGGGGCGTTTCGGCTTGGACGCGGTGAGGCTGTGATCCCCACCCGATACGAGTAGATCTGCTACTTGTCTTTCATCTTCTCGTAGATTGCCTTGCACGTGGGGCATACCGGGAATTTCTCGGGGTCTCGACCCGGAAGCCACTTCTTTCCGCACAGAGCCTTGACCGGCTTGCCGGAAATGGCGGATTCGAGAATTTTGTCCTTCGGCACGTAGTGGGAGAAACGTTCGTGGTCGCCCGGCTCGATCTGCTCCTGGTTGAGCAGTTCTTCCAACTCACGGTCCAACGTGGACGTTCCACCGCCCGGCTGGCCGGGTTCTGCAATGCTCGCACGGAAGTTTTCAGTCATGACAGCAGTCTAAACCGTGCGGGCGCCCGTCGCACGGGC
>JGI24770J26754_10003670_pt1 | contig 10218 bp, 13 predicted proteins | sample LakOneMetagenome_FD_26754 | JGI IMG/M metagenome (IMG submission 26754) | reverse complement strand
GGGCATGCCTGCGATGCAGGACTCTGCGGATGAGTCACATGCGGCAGTGACGCCCGAGACCGTTCAGTCGCAGCCGCCCGCCGCCAAAGTTGATGTTTCCGCGCACACGGTGAACGTGGCAGATGCCGTGGTGAGTGATGCTGACAGCGATGATCGCGTTGTCGTCCCGGCCGAGGACCGAAGCGACCTCAAGGACTATCGCTGGCGTCCACAGGCGCGCCCGGCCACGCGTGCGATGCAGTGGATGTTTGCCCTGCTTTCGTTGTGCGCGGTGCTCGGGCTGGTCGCGCAGGCAGGGTATTTCTTTCGCGACGAAATCGCCAGCCGGGTGCCCGCTCTGGCGCCGACTCTGGCGGCTGCCTGCGAAGCGATTGGCTGCCGTCTTGAGCCGCCAAAGCGTTCCGAGTCACTCGGTTTTGTCGGCGCGGATCTCGCGGCAGATCCCGCGCACAAAGGCCTGCTTATTTTTACGGCTACGTTGCGCAACACCGGTGCCCAGGCTGTGGCGTTTCCCCATCTCGTGTTGTCGCTCGACGGCCTTGGCGGTGAAGTGGTCGTTCGTCGCGTATTCACGCCACCGGAATTTGCGCCGGCGACGGCCAATCTCGCGCGCGGCCTGGATGCTGGCGCCGAGGTGGAAATCAAGCTCTATCTCGACGCCAGCCAGTCGAACGTGGTGGGATTCAAGGTCGATCACGCGTATCTCTGACATGTCGCCATGACCAGCCCTGTGGCCTCCCCCCGATCGGCATTTCCGCTCTGGATTACTGGCGTTTGCGTGGCGATCGTGATCTACGCCAGCCTGCAACCCTTTACTGGCTGGACAGCGCTTGCGCCCAATACGCGGTTCTTTTTGTGGCAACCGGGCCAACGCTGGATGCCACGTGACTTTTCGTTCAATTTCTTTGCCTATGTTCCGCTGGGGTTCGCGCTGGCTGCAAGCCTGCCTTCAAGCTGGCCGGCTGCCCGGCGTGTCGGCGTTTCGTGCTTCTGCGCGTCGCTGCTCGCGTTGACACTCGAAACCGCACAAATGTGGTTACCGACGCGCTATGCGAGTACGTTTGATGTGCTTGCCAACGCGGCCGGAGCGCTGGCTGGAGCAGTCATTACCGTGGCGCTGCTTGCTTTCACGCCTGTGGTGTCATGGATTGAGCGAATTCGCACAGCGCTGGTCGTGCCCGGCGCATCGGGTGACCTGCAGCTTGTACTGCTGGCCGTATGGCTGCTTGCACAAACAAATCCTGCCATACCGCTCTTCGCTGCCACGTTTCACCCGGGTCAGCAGGCGGCATACGAGCCGGCGGTGATTGTCGTGGAGTTCGCGCAGACCGCCGCAGCCCTGATCGGCATCGGTCTGTTCACCGACCTGACGATGCGCAAGCGGTGGTTGGGCGGTATTGCACTGGTCGGCGTGGTTTCTGCGGCTGCAGTCATCAAGACGGCCGCAGCTCAGGCCGTGCTGACGCCTGTCGCCTGGGAAGAGTGGCTGCGCCCGGGCCACGCTCTGGGGCTTGCGGGAGGCGCATTCGCGCTGATGATGCTGTTCTGGTTGCCGCGTCGCGCCAAGTCGTGCTTGCGGGCATTGCGATGCTGACCGGTGTTCTCGTCACACTGCTGTTGCCTGATTTTATTGGGGCCAAAGCGCCGCTCTCAATTTTTAGCTGGAGCTACGGCCACCTGCTGCACCTGAACGGCCTTACCCACACGATCATCATTCTCTGGCCGTTCGTTGCTACGACGGTTTTGCTTTGGCGGTTCGTGGCTTTGCCGTCCGCGGACAAAGGGGATACCGGGGCGCCGCCTACAATCCTTGAATGAATCCCCGACTAATCGACGGTCCTGCCGGCGCATTGCAGTATGCGTTTCACATGCCACAAGAGACATCGCCCACGGCGCTGGCGCTGATCTGCCACCCGCATCCGCAATTTGGTGGCACGATGGATAACAAGGTGGTGCAGACGCTGGCGAAAGCGTTTGCTGAACTGGGTTTCGCCACAATGCGATTCAATTTTCGGGGCGTTGGTGAAAGCGCTGGCCAGTTTGACGACGGCATCGGCGAAACCGAGGATGCCGCCGCTGCGCTCGTCTTCGCACGGGCTCAGTTGGGCAGCGATCTGCCATTGATCGCCGCGGGGTTCTCGTTCGGATGTTTCGTGCAAACGCGTCTGTTGCCGCGATCGCAGCCAGCGCAGCTCGTGCTTATCGGCCCCGCAGTCAGCCGCTTCCAGATTCCTGCAGTACCCGCAAATACCGTAGTCATTCACGGCGAGGAAGACGATGTCGTGCCGTTGGCAGATGTCATGAACTGGGCGCGTCCGCAGGGTCTGCCGGTCACTGTGTTTCCGGGTGCCGGGCACTTTTTTCACGGACGACTGACCGAACTGAAGTCAGTCGTCAAACGCGCGTGTCGCCGCTGATAAATCGCGGCAACGCTGAACCCTTACAGGAGAACTGAAAATGCTTTGGGTAAAGAGCTTTCACATCATCTTCATGGTGACATGGATGGCTGCGATTTTTTATCTGCCGCGCCTTTTCGTCTATCACATGCAGGCTTTGACCGAGGGCGACGCGCGGGGCGATGCGCGGTTCAAGATCATGGAGCGGAAGCTGTTCTGGGGGATCATGACCCCGGGCGCCTTGCTCACTACAGTTTTTGGTCTGTGGCTGTGGCTGGGCTANGGCATGACCGGGGAATGGCTCATGTGGAAGCTCGTTTTCGTGTTGCTGCTNATGGCCTTTCANCTNTTGTGTTTCGTGCACCTTCGCGCGCTGCGGGACGGTACCAACAAGAAGTCCGAGCGCTACTTCCGTGCGATCAACGAGCTGCCCGTGGTGTCGCTGCTCGCGATCGTGATACTGGTCGTCGTGAAGCCCTTCTAACTTCGGTCCCGTACAAGTCCAGCCCAGTTTCATCATGTCTTCTGCTGCTCCGGATCCAACACGTGCGCTCGTTCTCTTCTCGGGAGGTCAGGACTCAACAACATGTCTTGCCTGGGCGCTGGAACGCTACGCACATGTCGAAACCGTCGGATTCGACTACGGACAGAAGCACCGTATCGAGATGGATGTACGACAGGACACGCTTGTGCAGATGCGTTCCCGGTTTCCTGAATGGGCCAAAAAACTGGGCGACGACCATGTGATTGATCTGGCCGTGCTCGGGCAAATCAGTGACACGGCATTGACGCGCGATGTTGCCATTGCCTATGAGAAAAACGGGTTGCCGAATACGTTTGTGCCCGGTCGCAATCTGCTGTTTCTGACCTTCGCGGCGACCATCGCGTATCGGCGCGGCATCACCGCACTTGTTGGCGGAATGTGTGAGACCGATTTTTCGGGATACCCGGATTGCCGCGACAACACGATGAAGGCGATGCAGGTCGCGCTGTCGCTTGGCCTCGATCAGANGCTGCGCGTCGAAACACCGCTGATGTGGATTGACAAGGCCGACACCTGGGCGCTCGCGCATCTGCTCGGTGGCGAAATTCTGACGCGGCTGGTGATCGAACATACGCACACTTGCTACAACGGCGTGCGCGANACCTTGCATGTCTGGGGTTACGGCTGCGGANAATGCCCCGCCTGCGCATTGCGCAAGGCAGGATTCGAACAATGGGCGACACGGTGATGAACGAGTACGCGTCATGACTTACTCGGTCAAGGAAATCTTCTACACGCTGCAAGGCGAAGGCGCCAACGCGGGACGCCCGGCGGTCTTCTGTCGCTTTGCCGGCTGCAACCTGTGGAGCGGACTGGAGCGTGACCGCGCCACGGCGGCGTGCAAATTTTGCGACACTGATTTTGTTGGAACTGACGGAACACGTGGTGGCAAATACATCAGCGCCGATGCGCTCGCGAGCGTGATTGCGAGTGAATGGCCATCGGATTCAAAAGGCCGGCGTCTTGTCGTGTGCACTGGTGGCGAGCCGCTGCTGCAGCTCGACGCCGTATTGATCGACGCTTTGCATGCCGAAGGTTTCGAGATTGCGGTTGAAACCAACGGCACGATCAACGCCCCCGCTGGCATCGACTGGATCTGCGTCAGCCCCAAGGCAGGATCAGCGCTTGTGCAAACACACGGACAGGAACTCAAGGTGGTGGTGCCACAGCCTTTTGACTTTGACTATCTCGCAACGCTGGATTTTTCGCACCGGTTTGTTCAGCCCATGGACGGTCCCGCGCGACGTGAAAATACCGAATTTGCTATCCAGTGGTGCATGATGCATCCGGAGTGGCGGTTGTCGGTGCAGACTCACAAAATCATCGGCATCCGATAATTGCGCATGAACTACGAAATCTCCCAGCGTTTCTTCTTTGACGCTGCCCACACATTGAAGCGCAAGATCGAAGCCGAAGGCTCGCGACGCATTCACGGTCACACCTACCAGTGCGAGGTCTCGCTTGGCGGGCAACCTGATGTGAAGACCGGCATGGTCAGCGACCTGGGTTACCTGCGTACGCATCTGGACAAAGTGCGCGACCAGCTTGATCATCACTACCTCGATGAAGTCGAAGGTATCGGCATTCCCACGCTCGAGAATCTGTGCGCCTTCGTCTGGCGCGCTGTCGAGAAAGAGTTTGCCAACATCTCTTGCGTGCGGGTTTGGCGAGACGCCAGAGGAGATGGCTGTGTCCTGCGTCGCGGAGCCGCATCATGAGTGACGTGTCCGCGCGCCCGACAATTTCGGTCAAGGCCAAACCATTGCCGGAACGCACGCAGAAGTTTTTCGCGCCCTGTCCGCGCGGCCTTGAAACGGCGCTCGCCGACGAGTTGATGAAGCTTGGCGCGCTTCACGTTGGCCCGACCGATGGTGGCGTCGCCTTTCAGGGGCCATTTACGCTCGGCTATCGCGTCTGTCTCTGGAGTCGCGTGGCGAGCCGCGTGCTTTGGCAGCTCGCCGAGGATGAGTATCGTCACGAGGAAGAAATCTATCGACTCGCGCGGAACATCGACTGGCCGCATCTGTTTTCTGCGCGGGAGACGATCCGTGTTCAGGTGGATGCCATCCGCTCGCCGGTAACCAGTCTGGAGTTTGTGACACTGCGCGTGAAAGACGCCATTGTTGACAGCTTCCGCGCAGCGATGGCGTCGCGACCATCGGTCAACACCAGCATGCCCGACATGCGCATTCACGTGTTTCTCACGGCCTACAAAGCCACCGTCTATCTCGATCTTGCGGGCGAAGCGCTGTTCAAGCGGGGCTACCGGCGTGAAGGCCTCATGGCTCCGCTGCGCGAAAATCTTGCGGCCGGCATGCTGGCGCTCAAGGGCTGGCACGGCCANATGCCGCTGTTCGACCCGATGTGCGGCAGCGGCACCATCCTCACCGAGGCGGCGATGATCGCCATGAATCTGGCGCCAGGTGGGCAACGCGCTTTCGCGTTTGAAAAGATGCGCAACTTTGATCAGTCGACGTTCGACGCGATGCGTTCGGACGCCGCTGCAGCCTCGCACCCGCTGCCTGCCAACCTGCTTTTCGGCAACGACATGAACGAAGAGGCAGTGGAAGTGACCCGTCGTCATCTGCAGAACGTCGCCGGCGAAGCAGGCGCCACCGCTGTTGCATTGACCAACCAGGCGATGGAAACGCTGCCAGCGCCGGCCGCNAGCGGCCTGTTGCTCACCAACCCACCCTACGGCGAGCGGCTCAACGAGCTGGCCGATCTGAAGGCCTGGTACCCCGCGCTTGGCAGCTGGCTCAAGAAGGCGATGGCGGGCTGGAAAGCCTGTTTCATCACCGCAGACCGCGCGCTCCCGGGCGGCATTGGTCTAAAGCCGGCAAAGAAGACGCCGCTGTTCAACGGTGCCCTTGATTGCCGGTTATTTGAGTTCGAGCTATATGCCGGAACCCGCCGCGACGACAAAGCGCCTAAAATCGAATCCTGACCCGGCCAAACAGATCACAGATCAAATATGTCCATGTACGAATCCGAAATTACCCTGTTCATTCGCGACCTCAAAGCCGCGCGTCCTCATCTTGAGGAAGATCAGCGCAAGGGCCGGGCAATCTGGTGGGACAAGAAGCCGCTGGACGTGACCGAAAAGAGCGAGCAGGACGCCGCCAAAGTGGCGCAACAGGCGTACCCCTACGCAACAAAGTAGTCGCTGATCTGCCGGTCACGGCATCCGGTCGGCGATCTCGCCGCCCGGGTGATCGCTGGCGCGGGATTCGGACGCTAGCAGCGCAAACGCGGCCAGGTGGAGCAGCGTCCCGCTACCAAAAAACAGGCTTCTTGCCAGCACATTGGTGACTTCAGGTTCGTTCTCCATGCGGCCATAGCCCATCGTCTGCAACGCGCCGACAAAGATGAACACCGTACCCGGCAGAAGAATCACCGGCCACACCAGCTGTGCGGTTTGCGAAAGCCGCTCCGATCGTGCGGCAAAGGCCATAACGCCTGNTGCCGGCAACGCCACCAATGCAACCCAGCGTCCTGTAATCAGGGCGACCGCAAGCGCGGTTACGGTCCACAGCGCCAGCAGAACCAGAAATATCAAAACGGTGCGTGGGGATTTCATGGGGTACCGTTATTGAAATTCATCGCGATGATACGCTCGACGGCATGAGTACGGATTGCACAATTTCTGACGTTGATGACACCCGTCGTCTCGGTGGAATTGCGCGCCTCTACGGCGAACAGGGTCTGCTCGGTATTCGCGCGTCGCACGTCGTGGTGGTGGGCATTGGTGGTGTCGGCTCGTGGGCCGCAGAGGCACTCGCGCGCTCAGGCGTCGGACAATTGACGCTGATTGACCTCGACGTTGTCGCGGAATCCAACCTCAACCGGCAGGCGCATGCGACGCTGGCGACGCTCGGGTGCAACAAGGTCGACGCCATGCGCGACCGCATCCTGAGTTTCGCTCCCGATTGCCGGTTGACGCTGGTTGACGATTTCGTGACCCCTGAAAACGTGACGCAATTGCTGCCTTCTGGCGCAAATTATGTGATTGATGCCATCGACCAGGTGCGCGCCAAGGCGGCGCTCGTGGCGCATTGTGTCGCGATCGGGCTGCCGGTTGTGGTGTGCGGCGGCGCCGGAGGCAAGACGGACGCGTCGAAACTAACGACAAGCGATCTTGCGCTGACTGCGCACGATGCGTTGCTGTCAAAGCTGCGGGCGACGCTGCGCAAGGACTACGATTTTCCGCGTGGCGACAAGAGATTCAGAGTCAGCGCCGTGTTCAGCGCCGAGCCGCAAACAGGCTCAGCGGAGGACGGTGGCGCGGGTCTGGCCTGTGCGGGCTATGGCTCGGCAATGCACATGACGGCGAGCATGGGGCTCATGGCGGCGGGCATCGTGCTGGATCGCATTGCGCGGGGCGGGTAGATCGGCCCCGCAATAGCTCAGACGCTACGCGTCNGACCCNGCAAGGCAACACGCGCCTTCGCTTTCCAGAAATCCCAGGGCCGGTCCACCACCGTTTCATTGATCGTCATCGAACCTGATGCCTCGCCCGGCGTGAGATAGTTGACCGCGTTGTCACCGACCATCGAAGCGATGCGCATTGCTTCCGTTTGCAGTTTCGCGTTCATCTCGGCCCAAATTGCGCGTGCCACTACGAGCTTGAGTGACTGTGCGACCGTGACCGAGCCATGACCGCGCATCAGCGCGAATTGGGTGGCGCCGAGTGATTCGGCGAGCGCCTTGCCAAGCTTTGCATTGCGTACCAGCATGTCGTTGTTCTCGCCCACAGTATCGCGAATGTCCCATACGGGCGTCGAGAAGCCGAGAAAGCCACTCATGTGGCACACCGGGCGCAGCCTGGCGCTGGTTATTCCGAATGGGATGATTGCAGGCGAATGGCTGTGCACGATGGCAACAACGTCCGGTCGCGCCTTGTAAATTTCACTGTGGATGAAGCGTTCCAGATACGAACGGCGGCCTGCCGCATCCTGCACTTCGCCATCGAAATCCACCTCCAGAATGTCGTCTGCGGTAACGGTGGCGGGCGCGACACCCGCTGCGAGCAGAAAGCGGTCGTCCCGCGCATCGCTGCGCACACTGACATGACCAAAACCATCCACCACGCCTTCGACATAGAGGATGTGATTGGCGCAGACGAGGTCGTCAACCAGCGCGTTTGATGCCGTGGTCATCGTCGGCTAGTCCGCCTTGATGTTGATGGTTTTGATGATCTTGCTGAAACGTTCTGCTTCGCCGTTGAGCACGGCAGCGAGTTCTTCCGCCGTGCTGCCGATGACTTCAACACCGGAGTTCAGCAAGGTCTCGGCGACGGCCGGCGCGCGTACTGCCTGCGCAATGTCGATGCTCAACTGCCGCAGTACGGCGGGCGGCGTTCCGGCCGGCGCCATCGCGATGGTGGTGGGCGCAAAGTCAAATCCGGGAATGGCCGATTCACCGATGGTCGGGATGTTGGGCGCCTGCGAGAAGCGCTTGTTTGAGTTCTGCGCGAGGAGCTTCAGGCGTCCGTCCTTCACAAATCCTGCAATCGCCGGCAAAGCGGAAAAGATCATCTGCACCTGACCACCGACCAGCGCGGGCGTGGCCTGTCCCATGCCCTTGAATGGCACGTGAACCATGTTGAGACCGAGCGCTGAAGAGAACGCTTCACCGGTCAGGTGATGGGTACTGCCGATGCCAGAAGTGCCGTAATTCACCTTGCCCGGGTTGGCCTTGACGTAGGCGATGAATTCGGCGAGCGTATTGGCCGGGACGCTTGGATGGATGGTGACAAANAGCGGTGCCTTGCCGAGCGCTGAAACCGCCAGGAAATCCTTCTTCGGATCGTATTCGAGCTTGCTGTAGAGCGCCGGATTGATCGTGAACATTGAACCGTCGGTGACCAGCAGCGTGTAGCCGTCGGCGCCGGAGGACTTGACGGTCTGCGCGGCCACGGCGCCATTGCCGCCCGGCCGGTTGTCGATGATGACCTGCTGGTTCCATTTCTCGGTGAGCGCTTTGGCCAGCACGCGTGCCACGGTGTCCGGGAAACCGCCCGCCGGGTAGGGCACGACGAGCTTGACCGGTTTGCTCGGGAATGTCTCCGCCAACGCCGGAGCGGATGCGATGAGAGTCGCTGATGCGAAGGCGGCGATAAGCGCACGCGCGAAGAAAGCTGCGAGAACGCGGGATGTCATTGGGTGTTTCCTCCTGAAAGCAGCCGCAACGTTAGCATCCGCACGTCACGCCGCCATTGGGGGAAATTCGAATCTCCGGCCCCGGCTGTTCGAAAATGAACTTTGAGCGGAAAGCCTTATTTGGTGAGGGCTCAGCGCAAAAAATGACAAAAGTCGAGTTCGCGCTAAATTGAGTTACAGCCCTTATCCGGTAAGGCTTTCATTAGCAAGTTGCTCGGNGTCAAACATTGGTGATGGGAAAACCCCTATTTGCAAATATGCGTGTATGCGCATAATTCGCTGCCATTCAGGAGGAACCCCCGGTGCAAGAGCTTGAACCTGTCTTTGACAAGGTCGCGAGATATTTTTCGCTGCTGTCTGACTCGTCGCGTTTGAAGGTGATTCACGCGATCTGCAATACCGAACACAGCGTCAACGACGTCGTCAAGGCGACCGGGTTGTCGCAAAGCACAGCCTCGCGCCATCTCGCCAATCTGCACCTGGCGGGCGTGGCGTCGCGGCGCAAGGTCGGCGCGCAGGCGATGTATGGCATCAGCGACCGCACTTTGACCGAAATCTGCCGCACCGCGTGCGTGAGTCTCGTCGCGCGCGAAATGGACAAGGCGGACATCGAAGCGCTCGCCGCCAGCGCCAGCCAGTTCATGCCCGGCACCGAGGCTGACACTGCCGCGCCGAGCTACGCGGCGCTCGCAGCCAACCATCAAAGTGCGGTGTGAGCATGAGCGAGCCCTTGAATACACGTCCAGGCCGCCTGCAAAAAGCGCCGGAGTTTTTCTTGCCCCGTGAGGCGATGAGTTTGACGCGCGATGACCGCCGCAGCTTTTTGCGCAAGGCCTTCATCGCTGCCGGTGGTGCCGTAGGTGCGCTCGCGCTGCCGAAGGCGTTGGCTGCTGACGTGGGCGATGGCGATCCCGCGATCCTCAATCTGCCAGCGCATACAAAAGGGCTCGGCCAGCCGGTCGCCGCCCGCCCGTACGGTTTGCCGTCAAAGTATGAGGAAAACCTGCAACGCCGCGAGAGCCCGGGTCTCACGCGAGTAGGCGCGGCGAGCGTGAGCTTCGCGCCGCTGCAGGGCTTCTTCGGCATCATCACGCCGAGTGGGCTGCACTTCGAGCGC
>JGI24770J26754_10003667_pt1 | contig 10221 bp, 3 predicted proteins | sample LakOneMetagenome_FD_26754 | JGI IMG/M metagenome (IMG submission 26754) | reverse complement strand
GGCCCAGTTAAAATACTGGATGCTTACATCGGATAATTATCCCGAAGGAGCGTTGTCTCCCAATTTATTTTTTGAATATGCAGATACACTTACAACGGTAGATTCTGTTCATTTCAAAGTTGCATTCAAAAATATTTCTGATGTGGCTTTCGACAGTATCAGGGTAAGGTTTACCATTACTGGTGCAGATGGAGTACAGCAAATATTTGATAACCTGGAGAGCGGTGCAAGGATAAAGCCATTGGTTGCCGGTGATACTGCCATCATATCTTATGCAATTCCTTTAACGGGCCTTGCAGGCAATAATGGATTAAAGCTGGAAGTCAATCCTGATAATGACCAGCCTGAACAATTCCATTTTAATAATATCATGTATGAAAGCCTCTATGTAACAAATATTGTTTGCCCGGGTTCCAGTATCAGTTTTACCGCTGCAAATTTTGCAGGAAACATGCAATGGCAGGTAAACACGGGCACGGGCTTTACCGATATACACGACGGGGCTTTGTACAGTGGTACCAATACAGCTGTGCTGCTGATCAGTAATGCGGCTTCAAATATGGCAGGATATAAATACCGCTGTGTGTATTCGGGTAATAATACCAATGCTTTCAGTCCCGAATTCATTTTGAAGTATATGGCTGTATGGACCGGCCTTATTAATACCGCCTGGGAGAACCCGGGCAACTGGGCCTGTAATACCCTGCCCGATGCCAATACAGATGTGATCATAAGGGCAGGATCGCCGAATTACCCGATCGTGAACAGCAATGCATTTTGCCATAGCCTTTCTGCCGGTACTGCTACAAGCATCCGGGTAAAAGCCGGGTTTAATTTATCTGTAACAGGTAAATAGAAGTTCCATAAATGAACGATATCCCCGGTCGGGGCAGCCTTTTATTCATTGGCCGAATCTATTGTTAAGCAGGTTCAATATCCGGGCCTGCTATTTGTTTTATAGTAAGTAGATTTGCTATAAAGTCGTAACTTTAAATTGGTTTATTTCACAATTTGTTGTGTAAAATTACGTTAGAAGTAAAAAAATTACCAGAATCACGTTCCTATTAATCACAAATCTATGAGGCAAAACCTAATTGCATCCTTACTNCTTATACTGCTTTTTCCTGCTATTGTCTTCTCACAATTCAGAAAATATTCCAACGAATTTTTAAATATTGGTGCNGGGGCACGTGGGTTGGCCATGGGCAATGCACAGGTAGCCACTGCCAATGANGCNACTGCCGGTTACTGGAACCCTGCCGGCCTTACGGGAGTAAAGGACCAGATCAATGCGGGCATCATGCATGCGGATTATTTTGCCGGGATCGCCAAATANGATTACCTCTCTGTTGCGGTTCCTGTNCAGGATAATAAAAGAACACTNGGTGTTTCTTTATTGAGGTTTGCGGTAGATGATATCCCTAATACACTTTTTTTGGTTGAGCCGGATGGCAGCATCAACTATGGCAATATCCAAACCTTTTCTTCGGCTGATTATGCCTTGCTGTTGTCATTTGCACAGAACATAAAAAATACGGAAGAAAAAAATATCAGCTTTGGCGCCAACGCAAAAGTGATCTACCGGAAAGTAGGCAAGTTTGCCACTGCCTGGGGTTTTGGTATCGACGTTGGCCTGCAAATGCACGGCCGCAACTGGCATGCAGGTGTCGTGGCCAGGGACCTTACCACCACTTTCAATGCCTGGTCATTTAAATTCTCAGAAAAAGAAAAGGAAGCCCTTTACCTTACCAAGAATGATATACCGGTTAAATCAACTGAATTAACTGCACCCCGGCTTGTATTGGGAGGCGGCTATAAATTTGGTATCAGCAATGCTATCAAACTGATGGCAGAAGTGGATGCTGATGTTACATTTGACGGAAAGCGCAACACCATTTTAAGCGGAAATACGATCAGCTTCGATCCGCATGTAGGCATAGAAGGTTCTTATAAAGATGTTTTCTTTATAAGGGCAGGCATCACAAATTTCCAACGTGCATTATCGGATGGCGATACATTGAACCAGAAAAAAGTATGGATCTACCAGCCTAGTTTGGGCGCAGGTTTCAAGATCAAGAACGTGATGCTTGACTATGCTTTCACAAACCTTGCAAACCAGGAAAACCCTCTGTTTACACATATATTCTCCTTACGTATCAATTTTGGAAACAAAAAAGATGAAAATTAATACCATCCAGATGATGAAAAAATTACTTATACCGTTTTTTTTGCTGCTCGCCTTTTCGGTAAATGCTCAATTGAATAATAGCTGGATAGATTACAGCAAGACCTATTATAAATTCCATATTGGAAAAGATACACTTTGCCGCATTCCTCAATCAACCCTGGCAGCAGCAGGTGTGAACACATCCAATGCCGCCAATTTTCAATTATGGCGCAACGGCCAGCAGGTAAGGATATATACTACTACAAGCGGGTCATTTGGCGCAGGGGATTACATAGAATTTTGGGGAGAGATGAATGATGGCAAACCTGATAATACATTATACCGCAACTCCAGTTTCCAGGTGGCCGACAGGTACAGCCTTGAAACAGATACCGCTTCTTATTTTTTAACCATTAACCCGGCCGGTGGAAACCTGCGTTATACCGCTGCTGCAAATCCTTCACCGAGCGCTGCAACACCGGATCCTTATTTCATGCGCAAGATCGACCTGTATTACAGGAACCAGATAAACCGTGGAAAGGCTGAGATATTGGTAGAGTATGTTTATTCTGCCTCTTATGATGTAGGAGAAGGATGGGCCTCTTTCGATGTGGCCAATTGTTGCGATTTTACCCAGGAAATATTTAACCTGAATGTTTATGCAGCCGGCCCGCCAAACAGTTTATCACTCAGGGTTGGTGCCGCAGGAAATGCACCTAACGCAAGAAACCTGCTGATCAAAATATTTAATGACACTTTGTATAATAACCCGATGCCTTTTTTTGGTACGGCTTCGGTCAATCTTACAAATCTTCCCTTAACACTTTTTCAAAATACATCTTACGTTCCTGTTTATGTAAACAACAATACATCTGTTGTGAATGACAGGCTCGTGGTTACCAATATCGGGCTTACATACCCGGCTACTTTTAATTTCAATAACCAAAAGAATTTTTATTTTGAACTGGCGCCATCTGCTTCCGGCAATTATCTTGTTATTGATAACGTGAATTACGGAACCGTTGCACCCATATTGTATGATATGACCACGGGCAGCCGTTATATCGGTGATATCGTATCAACAGCCGGTAAAGTAAAGTTCGTACTGCCTGCTTCTGCAGAACCGGTAAGGAAATACATGCTCATCAACCAGGAGCCTGCAAATGTGAATGTGATCAGTTCTCTTACTACCAGGAACTTCGTTAACTATGCCAATACATCCGAACAGGCAGATTACGTGATCATCAGCCACCCGGCTTTATACAATGATGGCAACGGCAATAATTATGTGGATCAATACAGGCAATACCGTTCCAGTTCCCCGGGAGGCAACTACAATGCAAAAGTGTATGATATCAATGAACTCACCGACCAGTTCGGTTTTGGTATCAAGGGCCACCCCACTGCCATCAGGGATTTTATGCGTTATGCAAGCCAGCAGTTTGCTATCAAACCAAAATATGTGCTGCTCATTGGCCGTGGAATGAATTATATGGAACAACAGGCGCATGAGTCGAGCCCCTTATCCGACAAACTTAATTTTATCCCGACTTTCGGCTGGCCGGCATCTGATGTGCTCCTTGTTTCTGAACCCGGTACTGTACTGCCCATTGCACCGATCGGAAGGCTAGGTGTAGTGAACCCAACCGAGATAAGCAATTACCTGGATAAGGTAAAACAATACGAACAGGTACAGCAAACACCCGGATCAACCATTGCAAGCAAAGCATGGATGAAAAATTTCATACACGTAGCGGGTGGTAAAGACAGTGCTGAGAATGCGGAGTTTAAAACTTACATGAATTATTACAAAGACATTGCAGAAGATACATTGATGGGCGCTCATGTTGAAACATTCACCAAAACTTCCACCGGTGCGGTTCAGCAGGCAAACAGCCAGCGCATCGAACAATTGTTCGACCAGGGTATCGGCTTCATCGGTTATTTCGGCCACTCTTCCGCAAGCACTTTTGAATTTAACCTGAGCGATCCGCAGATATATACGAACGCCGGCAAATATCCATTTTTTAATGTGAGCGGTTGCAGTGCCGGTAACTTCTTCATTTACGATCCGCTCCGCCTAACGGGCAACCTTAGCCTCTCGGAAAAATATGTGCTGGCGAACCAGCGTGGAAGTATAGGCTTTTTGGCCGATACGCATTTTGGTATCCCCCCATTCCTGAATTTTTATAATACCGACCTCTATACAAATTTCAGCAAGGACATGTATGGCAATACGGTCGGCAACCAGATCAAACAGGTGATACAAAGCCTGGGCGGCCTGAATCCGAACGTAGATTATTATACCAGGATACACCTGGAAGAAGTAACCCTGCAGGGCGACCCGGCCATCAGCATCAATTCATTTGCAAAACCGGATTATGTAATAGAAGACCAGCAGGTGAAGATCAGCCCGAATATCATTTCTGTTGCCGATAATGGATTCAATGTAAACATCAAGATGAACAATATCGGCAGGGCCATCAATGATTCTATCTGGATATCTGTAAAAAGAAAATTACCCGATGGTTCTGTTCATGTGCTGGTTGATTCACTGATCCCTTCAATCCGGTATGAGGATTCCCTGAACCTTATTAATATCCCCATCAACCCGGTTACTGATAAAGGGTTGAATCAACTGATCATCACACTGGATTATACAAACAGGGTGGATGAATTATTCGAGACCAACAATACACTTACAAAAGATTTTTATGTTTTTGAAGATGAATTGCGCCCTTCCTATCCTTATAATTTCTCGATCATAAACCAACAGAATATCACTTTCGTTGCAAGCACGGCAAACCCGCTGGGCGGACAAAGGGATTATGTGATGGAAGTGGATACGACCGAATTGTTCAATTCAGCATTTAAGAAAACCTATAATAAGAGTGGCATCGGCGGTATCGTTGAATTCGCACCCAACAACCTGACCTTTACAGACAGTACTGTATATTATTGGAGGGTTGCGATCGTACCGGTGGGTACAGCAAATTATATCTGGAATAGTTTCTCATTTGTTTACCTGCCCAACAGTTCATCAGGATTTAACCAGTCACATTATTACCAGCATCAAAAAGATAATTTTACAAACATCGTACTTGGCACAGACAGGAAGTTCAGCTTCCAGACCGTACCGAGGATACTTACCATCAGGACGGGACTCTATCCTTTCTTTGATTACGACAAGATAAATGTGAACCTGGATTTCGACCAGCTTGAATTGTATGGCTGTGTATACAACTCTTTACAATTCTATGTTTTTGATACAACCACTTTAAAGCCCTGGGATAACCGGAATACCGTCTTTAGCGGCAGTACGCCTACAGCCGGTATGTATGGCAGTTACCCGGTTTGCCAGAACAGTGCTTTAACGGATACAACCCGCCGCTTCTTTGAATATCCATATTCCAATCCTACATACCGGAAGAATGCAATGGACTTCATTGATGCCATTCCGAATGGTATGTATGTAGCCATCACCAATATTGGAAATTCGCAGGCCAATGCAGATTTTATCAATAAATGGAAAGATGATACGCTTACCCTGGGATCGGGTAATAGCTTATATCATAAATTAAAATCCATTGGGTTCACACAGATCGATAGTTTCTATCATCACCTGCCGTTCCTGTACTTCTTTAAAAAAGGAAGTAGCAGCTTTGCACCGACCACTGTGATCGGTCCGAAGGACTCTTCTTATATCGACCAGGCATTTGCATTGAATACCACTTATTCGAGTGGTACGATCGAGTCGCCTGTTTACGGGCCGGCACAAAGATGGACCTCGTTGCACTGGAGGGGCTCAACGCTTGATCCTTTGCCTTTCACAGACTCAGTAAAAGTGCAGGTGCTGGGCATTAAAGCGGATGGAACAACAGACCTGCTTGCAACAGTTTCGCCTGCACAGGATACCAGCCTTGCTTTCATCAACCCGGTTGTTTACCCGAATATCAAACTAAAAGTGCTTAATAGTGATTTGGTGAATGCAACACCATACCAATTGCGTTACCTGAGGGTGAATGCAGATTATGTTCCGGAAGGTGCCGTGGCTTCAAATATCTTATACAAATTCAGGGATAGTGTAGAGCAGGGAGATAAGATCGATTTTGCACTGGCATTCAAAAATATCAGCCAGACAAAGTTTGACAGTTTGATGAAGATAAAATTCACCATCACTGATAAGAACAATCTTACCACGCCTATAAATATTCCGAAGGGTAAGATACTGATCGCCGGTGATACACTTTCGATCGGCTACAGCATCGATACCAGGAACCTCCCGGGCAATAATACCTTGTTTGTTGAATTCAATCCGAACAATGACCAGCAGGAACAATACCATTACAACAATGTATTGTATAAAGGCTTCTATGTAAAAGAAGATAAATACAATCCTTTACTGGATGTAACATTCGATGGAGTGCATATCCTGAATAAGGACATTGTGTCTTCCAAACCCGGCATCCTCGTGAAGTTGAAAGACGAAAGCCATTTCCTGGAATTAAAAGATACGGCATTGCTGAAAGTACAGGTAAGGTATCCCGACCAAAGCCTGCACAATTATGTATTCGGGGCAGATACGATGCGCTTTAATCCTGCAAACCTAAGCAGCGGTGAAAATACTGCCAGTATTGATTTCAGGCCTTATTTCCCTTATGATGGCGAATATGAACTGATCGTTACGGGTAAGGATGCCGTTGGCAACAGGGCAGGCGACCTCGACTTCCATGTTATATTCAACGTGATCAACAAGCCGTCCATTTCAAACCTGTTGAACTACCCGAATCCGTTCACCACGTCTACAGCATTTGTATTCACGGTCACCGGAAGTGAAGTGCCCCAGAATATCAGGATACAGATCCTTACCATCACCGGTAAGATCGTACGGGAGATCACTAAGGATGAACTTGGCCCGATCCATATCGGTAATAATATCACCGAATTTAAATGGGATGGCACTGATATGTATGGTGCTAAGCTTGCGAATGGTGTTTATATCTATCGCGTGCTTACAAACCTGAATGGCAAACGCCTCGATAAATTCGATGGGCGGAATGCCAATGGCGATGTGATCAACAGCGGCGTAAGCGGCCTCGACAAATATTTCAATAAGGGCTACGGTAAAATGTACCTGATGCGATAAGTTCGTTTAAATAATAATTTGCCACGAATGCACGAATTTTATTCGTGCATTCGTGGCAAAAGAACGGATTGGTTAATTAATTGAATATTCATTCCCAAAAACGTAAAAGATTAAAGGCTGCTTTTAACAGGCAGCCTTTTTTATTTTTACTTTTGCAGTTCAAACTTATAAAAGAACATGGCTAAGATAGGCATCAATATAGCAACCGGGAGTTTACAGAAAGAAGAGATGATCGTAGGTATTGACCTTGGAACTACCAATAGCTTGATCGCCATCATCCATCCCGATACAAAAAAAGCAGTTGTATTAAAGGAACACAACAGCAACTCACTGGTACCTTCAGTTATTCATTTTGATGAGACCGGGAATGTTACAGTGGGCGAGGAAGCAAAAGAATTCCTGGTAACTGAACCACAACGAACGATCTTCTCTGCTAAAAGGCTGATGGGAAAAAGTTACAATGATGTAAAGAACCATGCATCATTTTTTTCTTATAAGATCATCGACGACAATACTGAAAGCCTTGTAAAAGTGCAGGTAGGAGATAAGTTCTATTCTCCCATCGACCTTTCTTCTTTTATCCTGAAAGAATTAAAGCACCGGGCCGAACACATCTTAAAAACGCCGGTGAATAAAGCGGTGATTACCGTGCCTGCTTATTTCAATGATGCCCAGCGCCAGGCCACCCGGGATGCCGGTAAGCTTGCAGGGATAGATGTATTGCGTATCATCAATGAACCAACAGCAGCAAGCCTTGCTTATGGTATCGGCCTTGATAAAAATGAATCTAAGATCATTGCCGTATACGACCTTGGCGGCGGCACATTTGATATTTCTATCCTTCGGATCGTTGGCGGTGTCTTCGAAGTATTGTCAACCAACGGCGATACTTATTTAGGCGGAGATGATTTCGACAATGCTATTGTGAAGCACTGGGTCGCCCTTGCAGGTATTTCGGAAAATGAATTGCAGGAGAACAGGTCATTGGCCCAATCACTGAGGCTGAAAGCAGAAGCAGCAAAAAAATATTTATCAGCAAATGAAAATTTCGNNGATGAATTGAATGGCGATAAACTCAGCTTAACAAAGAAACAGTTTGAAGAACTCATACAGCCATTCGTGGATAAGACCATCACAAGNTGTAAGAANGCATTGAAAGATGCAGGGCTGAAAACTACANATATTGAAACAGTGGTTATGGTTGGCGGAAGCACAAGGGTGCCGTTGGTAAAAGGATCGGTGAGTGAATTTTTTGGAAAGCCCGTAAATGATTCNGTTGACCCGGATGAAGTGGTGGCGCTGGGTGCAGCCATACAGGCCGATATCCTTGCCGGCAATAATAAAGAATTCTTATTGCTCGATATAACGCCTTTAAGTCTTGGTATTGAAACAGCAGGCGGGTTGATGGATGTATTGATACCGAGGAATGCAAAGATACCTACCAAGGCAGCGAGGCAATATACTACACAGGTGGATGGCCAGCCGGGCATGCGCATCAGTGTTTTCCAGGGTGAGCGTGACCTGGTGAAAGACAACCGCAAGCTTGCTGAATTCAACCTCACCGGTATACCGGGTATGCCTGCGGGGCTTGCAAAAGTGGAAGTGAGTTTTTTGATCAATGCAGATGGTATCCTGACCGTTTCGGCAAAGGAATTAAGGAGTGGCGTTGAACAAAGTATTGAAGTGAAACCGCAATATGGGTTAACAGATGAGGCAGTAGAAAATATGCTGCTGGATTCGATCACGCATGCAAAAGATGATATCGCTGCCAGGGCCATCAATGAAGCAAGAACAGAAGGTGAACAATTATTAAAGACGACCGAAAGGTTTTTGCAAAAAAATGCAGCGGAACTTTCTAAAGAAGAATTATTGCAGACAGCCAATGCCATGCAGGCGCTTCAATTATCACTCACAATGGATGACAAGGATCTTGTCCATAAAAAAATTGAGGAACTCAATGATATCTCCAGGCCATACGCCGAAAGGGTGATGGATAAAGCTATTGCCGGGGCAATGAAGGGGAAGGCCGTTTAAAGAACAGCAGCACAAGTACCATTAAATATATTATAAAAGCGATCGCACTCACAAGCATCGCTTTTTTTATTAAAGCAGGATCAAACAAAAATTCAACATCATTATTTCCTGCCCGGATGGGTGCTGCCAGGAAAAGCTGCTTATAATTCTTTGCGGTTGTCTTTTCATTATTTTGAATGATGTACCAGTGGGGATAATAATTTTGCTGGAAGATCAGCAGGTTGTCTTTTTTTGTATTTGCTGTGATAGAAATACTATTGCCGGTAAACTTATTCACCACGATATTGGTTGGCAGGGAATCTTCTAAAGCAAAAACATAAGGCTTGTAGAACCATTCAGCAGTACTGTCGCTGAACACAAACTTTGTATGATTCAATTCTACCGGGTAAAAAGCGAATGATCTTACACCGGGCTGCTTATTGTAAAAGCTCCAGTTGCCCACCAGCCCGCTCTCGGTTGCCGTGATGCTGTCATATTGATCGATCGGTTTTAAAGGCGCAATGATGATACCCCGGGGAGACCGGTTCAATACAGTTTGTACATCTGCAACAGAAGCTTTTCCCACACCTGTAAAAGGTATATTGAGCAAACTGGCAAGGATGAGATCCGCAACAACAATTTTTAAAAGTTGGCGAACATCCTTATGGATCAGGCACCATTTGATGCCCCACAACAGGAAAAGCTGTATGATCGCCTGTAGCCAGAACGCATCGTAAAAACTGATCGAATCAATAAAGGTTTTTAATTTTTGTGAAGTGCCCTGTTGCGTTGAAATGTTCTTAAGCTGGTAAAAAAAACTCTCATGGTTTTGGTTGATCTTATAAATACCAAAAACAATACAGCCAAAAAAAATGATCTCCATTAAATAATACAG
>JGI24770J26754_10003666_pt1 | contig 10222 bp, 9 predicted proteins | sample LakOneMetagenome_FD_26754 | JGI IMG/M metagenome (IMG submission 26754) | reverse complement strand
ATCGCCACAAGGGCCATTGCGGCCGCACCGAGTCCGGAATACCCGACCAAAACGAGAACAGGACCGGCCAGCGCGCCGCCGAGCGCACCGGCTGCGTTCATCGACAGGTCGGAGAAGCCCTGCAATCCCGCGCGGTCCCGCACGCCCACGGCCTCAGCGACCAGCGCCGAGCCGGCCACCACGGATGCCGACCAGCCGATGCCGAGCAAGATCAGGCTGAGCGACATGCTCGGCTGTGAACCGTCGCTGAGCCAAGCGGTGGTCAGCGCCGCCACGAGCAACCCCTGCCCGCCGAGGATCACGGGAAGTCGTCCGACTCGGTCGGAGAGCCAGCCGAAAACGGGGGACAGGGCATACATGCCGGCCACGTGCAGGCTGATCGTGAGGCCCACGACGGTGAGGGTCGCGCCGTGGTCTCGGAGGTGGATGGGCGCCATGGACATCAGCGCCACCATGGTCATGTGGCTGAGCGCAATCACGACCACCGCATAGCGGGCGAGCGCGTTGCTGCGCACGATGGCCAGTCCTCCCCGGGCCGGGCCGGTTGTCTCGGCGGCTGTTCGACCGGCGAGTGCCGTGAGCAGCGGGTCCGGACGAAGCCCCCATGAGTAGACGCACGCAGCAGCCACCGTGGCGATCAGGGAGAAAGCGAACGCGCCGGTCATCGGAGGTAAACCCAGGGTGGCTCCGAGGGTCTCTCCTGGTCCGAATAGATTGGGTCCGAGCACGGCGCCTATCGTTGTCGACCAAACGACGATGGAGAGGTCTCGGGCGCGGAATTGGGGGCTGGCGAGGTCTGTGGCCGCGAAACGAGCCTGCAGGTTGGTGGCAGACCCAGCGCCGAGGAGCATCAGAGCCAGCAGGAGCAGCGGGAATGTGTTGAGGGCGACGGCCGAGATAGCCAGGACCGCACCGGTTCCAGCGGTCAGGGCTCCGGTTGCCAGGGAAACATGCCGGCCACGGGCCTGGGCGAGACGGGCGAGGGGGACCGCCACGAGGGCTGCGCCGAGGGTGCTCATGGTGGCAGCCATGCCGGACCAGGCGCTCGATCCCGATAGCTCAGCGGAGAGCAGCGCGCCGAGTGACAGCGTGGCACCCATCCCGATACCGCCGAGAATCTGACCGGCGACAAGGACCTTCACCACGCGCACCTGTAGAGGAATGTGCGTCGTGGGCGGAACGATGTCGGAAGGGGGGAAGGTCATCAATGTTCCTGGGAGCTGTCGAGGCCGGGGCGGCTGCGTCCGGGCAATTGGGGGTCAAAATACGTGGCCCCTGATCGAGGGCGAAGTGGGTTAAAAGAGCTTGGCGCGGGGTAATGTCGAATCTACTTGGAAACGATTTCAAGAATGCAGTCATTCACAGTATTTCTCTCCCATTCGCTTAAACTCACTCGTTCGCAGAAGGACATCGTGATACCTGAATCACTCACCCAAGCACAGTACGACACCGTCTACAACATGTTCTCGCTGGTCATCGCTTCACAGCTGTTCACCTCAATCTTCCTCTTCGTCAGCTTGAAGCGAATTCTCCCGCGTTACCGTCAGGCCATCACGGTCGCCGCCATCGTCTGCGGGATCGCCGCGTATCACTACTTCCGCATCTTCAACTCGTTCACAGAAGCTTTTGTCACCGATGCTATCGGCGGTAAGGGTATGTACATGCAGGCCCCCGGCGCCGGATTCAACGAAGGCTACCGTTACGTCGACTGGCTGTTGACCGTACCGCTGCTCCTGGTTGAGCTCATCGCCGTTCTGGCCCTCGCCCGCAAGCTGCAGACCAGCCTGCTGTACCGTCTCATCCCGGCATCCGCTCTTATGATCGCACTCGGTTACCCGGGTGAGATGAGCGGGGACAACTTGACCCGCGGCATCTTCGGGTTCCTGTCGACCATCCCGTTTGTCTACATCCTCTGGGTCCTCTTCGTCGAGCTCACCCGGTCCCTCGACCGCCAGCCGCCGGCAGTTCGTAAGACGATCAGCCGCTTGCGCGTGCTGCTCCTCGCTACCTGGGGTGTATACCCGATCGCCTACCTGCTGCCCGCCATCGGTGCCAACGGTGCAGATGCCTGGGTCGGCAAGCAGATCGGTTACTCCGTGGCGGATATTCTGGCCAAGTGCCTCTACGGCCTCATCATCTACCGCGTAGCCCGTATCAAGTCGTTTGCCGATGACTCGGCGTTCGCCCTGGACGAGCTGTCCACGGAGGATGCACGCGAAGTGGCTGCAGCAGGAAAGTCTGCTCCCGCCGTCAAGTAATTACGCGCACCACAAGGGTCCGACCGAGCACAGCACCTGCCGGCCGGGCCCTTGTGCATTCACCTGCGGCTGAGGATACTGAGCGAACGGTAGTGCGAGCATGGAATTCCGACGGGAAGGGCAGCATGAAGAAACGCACGAAGTTCCGAGAACTCGACCCCGTCCATAAGGCCGCAACCGTCGTCGCGGCACTCGTGCAGTTCTCCCTGGCTGCAGCCGCGTGGAGAGACCTGGCCCGGCGACCGGCCACATCGATACGAGGCCGAAAAGCAGTCTGGGCTGGAGTGATCGCCGTCAATTTCCTGGGCCCTCTCAGCTACTTCACGCTGGGACGCCTACCCCGCCGGTAGCTGCGGTCATCGCCGAAAAGGCGGCTTCGGGCCCTATCCGGACCGGGCAGTGTGGTGTCTAATGAGCGCATGAAAGCTGGAATGGAATCTTCCACCCGCTGGTCTGTCATCCAAAAGGATGTCCGAGCCTTTCGGGTTCCGCCCAACCTCATCGATTATGAATCTGCCTGCACTGAATTCAGCTGGGACGAGGCGCGCCATGAGCTGTCCGGCCTGCCGGGCGGTCGAGGCCTGAACATCGCCCATGAGGCGGTGGACCGGCATGCCGCCGGAGACCGGGGCCATGTCGAGGCCCTTCGTTTTGTTCGGGCCGACGCTTCCGTGTATTCCCTCACCTACCGGCAGCTGGCCGAGCAAAGCGGACGATTCGCGAGCGTGCTGCGCGACCTAGGAATCGAGCGGGGGGACCGGGTCTTCTCCCTTATCGGCCGCCGCCCCGAGCTGTACGTCGCGGTCATGGGCACGTTCAAGAATGCCAGCGTCTTCTGCCCGCTCTTCTCCGCGTTCGGGCCGGAGCCCATCCGCCAGCGCCTGCAGCTCGGAGCCGGCAGGGTTCTCATCACGACGCGTGCGCTGTATCGCAAGAAAGTCGCTCAGATTCGGGACACCCTTCCCATCCTGCAGCACATCCTCCTGGTCGATGCCGACGGAGATCCCGAACCGGGAACGCTCGACCTCGCAGCCCTGATGAACGCGGCGGCTCCCTATGGGCTGATCGCCACGACCCATCGGGAGGACATGGCCCTGCTGCATTTCACGAGCGGCACCACCGGCACCCCGAAAGGTGCGATCCACGTGCACGATGCCGTGACCGCGCATTACGCCACGGGTCGATTCGCACTGGACCTGCATCCGGGTGACATCTATTGGTGCACGGCCGATCCTGGCTGGGTGACGGGCATGTCGTATGGCATCATCGCCCCCCTCGTCCACGGTGTCACGGTCATCGTGGACGAGGAGGACATGGATGTCGACCGGTGGTATCGAATTCTGGCGGAACAGCACGTTTCGGTCTGGTACACCGCACCGACCGCGCTGCGGATGCTCATGAAGGCGGGCACGGAACACGTCGTCGGACATGACTTGTCCGCGTTGCGTTTCATCGCCAGCGTCGGGGAGCCGCTCAATCCCGAAGTCGTCGTCTGGGGAGACGACGCCTTCGGCCAGCCGGTGCACGACAACTGGTGGCAGACCGAAACCGGCGGCATCATGATCGCGAACTACGCTGCGGCGCCCATCCGCCCCGGCTCTATGGGTCGCCCGCTGCCCGGGGTGCACGCCGCCCTCGTCCAACGCGACGATGACGGCAGGCCGCTCCTGCGCGACGGAGTCGCCGTCCTCGTGACCGAGGCGGATGTCGTGGGCGAGCTGGCCCTGGAGCCCGGTTGGCCGTCGATGTTCCGCGGTTACCTGAACGAGCAAGAGCGCTATCAACGGTGTTTCGTCGGTGGCTGGTACCTCACCGGTGACCTGGCAAAACGCGATTCGGACGGGTACTACTGGTTCGTGGGCCGAGGGGACGACGTCATCAAGTCCTCGGGACACCTGATCGGGCCGTTCGAAGTGGAAAGCTCGCTGATGGAACACTCTGCCGTCGCTGAGGCCGGCGTGATCGGCATCCCCGACCCGGTGGCCGGACAGGTGGTGAAAGCATTTGTGGAGTTGCGTCCGGGCTGGGAACCCACCGAGTCCTTGCGGAGGGACATCATGGGTTTCACTCGCAGGCGATTGGGATCAGCCGTCGCGCCGCGGGAACTGCAGTTCCTCGACACGCTCCCCAAGACCCGGAGCGGCAAGATCCTCCGGCGCCTGCTCAAGGCCCGTGAACTCGGGCTGCCGGAGGGTGACACCTCAACGATCGAGGGACCCCGGTGACCGCCGCCCGGGAAGAAGCCCCGGCCGCGGACGCCGAGCACGCTCGCTTCCTGCTGCTGCAGATGTTGCGGGTTCGCCGTCTCGAGGAGAAGTGCGTCGAACTGTACAGCGCCGCCAAGATTCGGGGATTCATGCACGTGTACATCGGTGAGGAAGCGGTGGCGGCCGGGGTGATGGCCACTCTGCAACCCGGTGATGCCGTGGTGGCCACGTATCGGGAGCACGGGCACGCGTTGCTGCGCGGGGTCTCTGCCAAGGCCATCCTGGCGGAGATGTACGGCCTGGAACAGGGCTGCTGTCGGGGTCGAGGTGGGTCGATGCACCTGTTCGACGCGGCGACTCGGTTCTTCGGTGGCAATGCCATCGTCGCCGGTGGGCTGCCCCTGGCAGTGGGGCTCGCCCTTGCCGACAAGATGTCCGGTCGGCGCCGGGTCACCGCGTGCTTTTTCGGCGAGGGCGCCGTCGCTGAGGGCGAATTCCATGAAAGCCTGAACCTGGCCGTGCTGTGGCAGTTGCCGGTGCTGTTCTGCTGTGAGAACAACCTGTATGCGATGGGAACCGCGCTGGACCGCTCCGAGTCGCAAACCGACATCGCCCTGAAAGCGGCGGCCTACGAAATGCCGGCCTGGCCGCTGGACGGCATGGATGTGCTGGCCGTTGAAGAAGGTTCCCGGCGAGCCGTCGACGCCATCCGTGGCGGCGCCGGACCGCACCTGCTGGAACTGCGCACCTATCGATTTCGGGCGCACTCCATGTACGATCCCGAGCGTTACCGGGAGAAGGTCGAAGTGGCTCAATGGGTTGAACGCGACCCGATCGACCGGCTGCGCACATCGCTGCAGCACTCCGGTGCGCTCTCAGCCCAGAACTGGAGAGACCTGCAGTCGGAGGTCGACGCCGAAGTTCAGCAGGCCGTCGACTTCGCGGAAGCCGGAACCCTCGAGCCCGTCGAGAACCTCACCCGGTACGTCTACAGCGATCACGTACCGTCATGAAGACCACGTACCGCGAGGCCATCCGGGCCTCGATCCGGGAAGCGATGCAGCGGGACGACCGGGTATTCCTGATGGGTGAAGACGTGGGCAGTTATGGCGGATGCTTCGCCGTCAGCCTGGGACTGCTCGAGGAATTCGGCCCGGAACGCATCCGGGACACCCCGCTGTCCGAGTCTGGTTTCGTCGGGGCGGGGATCGGAGCCGCACTCGGAGGAATGCGGCCGATCGTTGAGATCATGACCGTGAATTTCTGCCTGCTGGCGCTGGACCAGATCATGAACAACGCGGCAACGCTTCAGCACATGTCGGGCGGCCAGTTCTCCGTGCCCCTGGTGATCCGGATGACCACGGGCGCGGGCCGGCAGCTGGGGGCCCAGCACTCGCACAGCCTGGAGGGCTGGTTGGCGCATATCCCGGGGCTTCGCATCCTCACCCCGGCGACCCTGGCGGATGCCCGTGGCATGCTCTGGACGGCGTTGCAGAACCCCGATCCGGTGCTCATCTTCGAGCATGGCTCGCTGTACAACATGGCCGGGGAGCTCGCCGACGATGCCGGGGCGGTCGACATCGATCGCGCGGTGATCCGACGCTCCGGAACCGACGTGTCGCTGATCACCTATGGCGGCACGCTGCCGATCACCCTGGCGGCGGCAGATCAGCTGGAAGAGGCCGGTATTTCAGCGGATGTGCTCGACCTTCGCTCGCTGCGCCCCTTGGATGAAGCGGCTGTCCTGGCCACGGTTGCCAAGACACGCCGCGCCGTCATCATCGATGAGGGCTGGCGGAGCGGGAGCATCTCCGCCGAGATCAGTGCTCGCATCACCGAAGAAGCGTTCTACGATCTCGATGCACCGGTCGGTCGGGTCTGCAGCGTCGAAGTCCCGGTGCCCTATGCCCGGCACCTGGAGCTCGCGGCCTTGCCCTCGGCCGAACGCATCGTCGATGCCGCACGCAAGGCGGTGGGCGCAGGTGGGTGATTTTCGGATGCCCTCGCTCGGAGCAGACATGGAAAGCGGAAAGCTCGTAGAGTGGCTGGTCAAACCCGGGGACTACGTGCATCGCGGTGATCTCGTTGCCGTCGTGGACACCGACAAGGCCGACATCGACGTTGAATCCTTTGAAGAGGGCGTGGTCGCCGAACTCCTCGTGGATATCGGTGCGACCGTTCCGGTGGGAACGGCTCTGGCCCGAATCGTGCAGACTCCAGCCGCCGGTGCCGCTCCGGCGCCGCCGACACCGAGTGTCCGCCCGCCGGCCGGCGCTCAACCGGCCGTTTCTGTGGTGGTGTCGCCGCCCGTGCGCCATCTTGCCCACCAACTCGGCATCGATGTCGATCGCGTTCCCGGGACCGGGGCGCGGGGCGCCCTGACCCGGGAGGACGTGGAGCGTGCGGCTTCATCGTCACGGCCACGTCCCCCGGAGGCACCTCCTGGTCCCGCAGCCGATGCAGCGCCGGCCCCTGCCTGGTTTCGGTCCTCACCCCGGGCCCGACGGCTCGCTGAGCAGCGTGGTGTCGACCTGTCAACCGTTTCGGGCACCGGGCCGGAAGGGGCCATCACTGAAGCTGACGTGCGCACCGCCCTGCCCTCGGGCACAGCGGGTCTGATGGCGGAGACAGCGAAAAACGAAGCGGTCCGGCCGACGGCGCCGGGCGCAACAGCGACGGACACCGAGCAGCCGGCGAAGCCCGGCAGTCCGAGAGCAGCGAGCCTCCGCCGGGCGACGGGCGTGCTGATGGCGCGGTCCAAGAAGACCATCCCGCACTACTACCTGAGCTCGACAATCGACATGGGCGCAGCGCTCGAGTGGATGCGTGCCGTCAATGCGCACCGGGCTGTGTCGGCGCGGCTGGTGCCGAGCGTCCTGTTGCTCAAGGCTGCGGCTCGCGCGGCGGCGATGGTACCGGACATGAACGGGTTCTACACCGACGACCGGTTCACGGCGAGCAGTGCCGTGCACCTCGGCGTGGCCGTGGCGCTTCGCCACGGCGGGCTCGTCGCGCCGGCCATCCACAACGCGGACACTCTCGGGGTGGATGCCCTGATGGAACGGTTGAAGGATCTCGTCGGTCGAGCGCGCAGCGGGCACCTCCAGCGCACGGAAATGGCCGATCCCACCATCACGGTCACCAACCTTGGAGACCTCGGAGTGGATGCGGTCTTCGGCGTCATCTATCCACCCCAGGTCGCCCTGGTGGGATTCGGTGTCATCAGGGAACAACCCGTCGCCCGCGAGGGGATGCTCGGCATTCGACCCGTGGTGACCGCCACGCTCTCGGCCGACCACCGGGTCAGCGACGGCCTGCGCGGGGCGCGCTACCTCGCCGCGATCTCCGAGCTGATGGCGAAACCGGAGGAGTTATGACGGAGGATGAGTCCCGCACGGCCGTTATCGAGGCGGTATCCCGGATCGCACCGGAGGTCGTGGCATCCGACCTGAGCGAGGATGCCCGGCTGCGACAGGACCTGGAGCTCGACTCGCTGGACTTCCTGCGGCTGGTGGAAACGCTGGCCGTGCAGACGGGTGTCGACATCCCGGAGAGCGACTATCCAGCGGTGGCCACGATCGCCGGCCTGATCGCCTACGTCACCGCTCATTCCTGATCCGGCTGGCGTGATCACGCGTGACCGGAGCTTGTCGAGTGGAATACTCGACGCCGGTGCGCGTTATAGCCAAAGCGGTGTGAGGCAATCGCCTCGTGAACGCCGGCAACCTGATCGAAGGATTCGCTCATCGTCACATCATCACCGTCCCCGTCTCGTCATGCCCTCGTCGTGGGGGCCTCCGGGATCGCCGGCTCCGCCGTTCGTGATCGGCTGGTGAGTGATGGATGGCAGGTGACCACACTGTCCCGGTCTGCGAGCGATCCCGTTCCCGGCACCAGGCACGTTCAAGCGGACCTGCGCTCTGCTGCCGATCTGGCGCGCGCCCTGCAGCATGAGCTCCCCACCCATGTCTTCTTCACAGCCTGGTCGAGACAGGACACGGAGGCCGCCAACATCGAGGTCAACGCGGCAATGCTGCGAGACCTGCTCGCGGCGCTGCACGCTGCCCCGGTCGAACACGTCGCCCTGATGACCGGGCTCAAGCACTACCTGGGTCCGTTTGAGGCCTACGCCGCGGGCGAGATGGCCGACACCCCCTTCCATGAGGAGGAGCCGCGCCTACCCGTGAACAACTTCTACTATGCCCAGGAGGACGAGTTGTGGGCGGCTGCCGCACGCCAGGGCTTCGCCTGGTCCGTACACCGCGCCCATACCGTGGTCGGCCATGCCGTCGGCAATGCCATGAACATGGGCCTGACCATCGCCGTTCAGGCCACGATCAGCCGCGAATTCAACCGACCGTTCATCTTCCCAGGCTCGGAAACACAGTGGAACGGGGTCACCGACATGACGGATTCCGGGCTGCTCGCTGAACAGATGGTGTGGGCCGGCACCACACCCGGCGTTGAAAACCAGGCCTACAACATTGTTAACGGCGACGTGTTCCGGTGGCGCTCGATGTGGCCGCGCCTCGCGGCCTACTTCGGTGTGCAGCCCGAGGGCTTCATCACACTGCCCCGCCCGTTGGAGACCCAGATGATCGGGTCGGAACGTGAGTGGCGCCTGATCGCGGAAAAATACGACCTCGTCGAACCTGACAGCACGCGTCTCGCCTCGTGGTGGCACACCGATGGCGACCTCGGCCGTGACATCGAGGTGATCACCGACATGAGCAAGAGCCGGGAAGCGGGCTTCGTCGGCTACCGGCGAACGGAACGCGCCTTCACCGAACTCTTCAACCGGCTTCGGTCGGAGCGACTGATCCCGGCCGCGACTGCCCAGTCCAGTCGTGCGCGGTAGAGTGCGGTCGGTCCGCTGCGCCGCTCTCTGATCAGGAGAACGACAAAATTTTGGCGAGAACCTCCTCGGGAATCGCGGCGCTGGGAATCTCAGCGAGCAGGAAATCACCGGCAGGCAGCGAGTTGGCATCATTCAGCCAAAAACCGGGATGGATGACGGCTCCCGAGGTCGTCGTCCCGTTGAGGGTGACGCCGTCATCGCGTCGCAGTCCGAGCGTCCACTGATAGTGGTCGGTCACGTTCGCGATGGGGGAGTAGGTGTCGAGGTCTACCTGCAGGGCAAGCGAGTCAACGTGCGTCACCCTGTCGTCCAGAAGCACGCCGGCGATCGGGAGGGCGGCCAGGCTGCGCAGCCAATCGGCGACGTACATGGAGGCGTTCTCCGCATTGTCCGCGTCCAGCCCCGAGGTGTCCACCGCTCCGGAGAAATGATGGGTCAGCTCCAACCAGCGTGCCGGGGAGGGAATCTGCACGACGACCGGTGCGTGCTGCGTCCTGCTGAAGACCGTGGCGAAATCCGTGATGTAGGCCAGCGTCTCCGCGTCAGCGAGGAGGGTGCGCAGCGCGAATCCGGTTCGGGTCTTGGAACTCATCGAGCTCTTCAGGTCGCCGTCGACTTCGATCCGGTGCGCGAAGAGCCGGTCGAGGCTGAGCAGGGCCACATCGGATTTCACCAGCGTCTGTGCCTGGCCGAAGAAGTTCGAGTACGCCATCGGTTCCTGCCATGGCACAGCCTTGCCCTGCAGGAGTATCGACTGGGCGTAGTCGTGGCTGTCAATCAGGACCGCCCGATTTCGGCCTGACGGGGGCTGATCGATGACACTCGTCAGTGAGATGTTCACGGGTTCTCCTTCGTAAAACGTTCGGTGCCGGTGAGCGTGCCGCCGAGTGAATCGGCGG
>JGI24770J26754_10003664_pt1 | contig 10223 bp, 7 predicted proteins | sample LakOneMetagenome_FD_26754 | JGI IMG/M metagenome (IMG submission 26754) | reverse complement strand
GGCGCCGCACGAGTGGCCGAGGCGCTGGCTGAGTCGTCCCTGCAGCTGCGCGCCGCCAGCGACCTGCCCGATGAAGACGCCTTCGCGCGCACCGTGGCCGAGGTNGCCGCGACCGAGGACGCCCAGTTCGGCGGCTTCGGTGGCGCCCCCAAGTTNCCGGTGGCGCCCACGCTGGGGTTTTTGCTCGACCGAGCCGATGGGCGGGAGCTGGCGCTGCGCACGCTCAAACGGATGGGAGCGTCNCCGCTCCGCGATCCNCTGGAGGGCGGNTTTTTCCGCTACGCGGTNAACCGCGACTGGAGTGATCCGCACTATGAGCGGATGCTCTATGACAACGCCCAGCTGCTGGACCTGTACACCCAAGCGTGGAAGATCACCGGCGAGAACTGGGCACGTCTCGTGGCCGAGGGCGTGGCCGGGTTTCTGACCGATGTGATGCAGCTGCCGGAGGGCGGGTTCGCGAGCGCGCAGGATTCGGAGAGCACCGTGGGCGGCGTGCGTGTCGAGGGCGGCTACTACTCCCTCGGCGAGAGCGATCGGCGGGCCGAGACCCCGCCCGCTCTCGACGAGAAGGTGCTGACCGGCTGGAACGGCCTCGCGATCGCGGCCCTCGCCCGGGCCGGCTTCGCCTTCGACGATGCCGGACTCACCGAATCGGCGCGGCGGGCCGCCGACTACCTGCTTCGCCGACACGTACGCGCCGACGGTACTCTCGTGCGCGCCTCCATCGCGGCCCGCACCTCGGCGGCGCAGGCGACCCTGGAAGACTTCGGCATGTTCGCGCGTGGCCTGCTCGAACTTGCGCTCGCCACCGGAGAGGTGGCATATGCCCTGGCCGCTCGCCGCATCGTCGACGGCACCCTGAACCCCGCCATCGGTGGCGCCCCGTTCCGCACCCTGAACGGTGCCGACCCGGTTCTCTCGGCTCAGGGTCTTGCGGTCGAGCTCGATCCCTCCGAAGGCGCGTATCCCTCCGGTCTGACGTCCATCGCCGGCGCCAGCCAGGCGCTCTACCTGCTCACCGCGGACTTGCGCTACCGATCGGCAGCCGAAGCGGGGATGGCCCTCGTCGCCGGGCTCGCCCCGGACCGGCCGTTGGCCTTCGGTGCCGCCCTCCGGCTGCTGCACGACCTTGCGTCGCCGGCGGAGCAACTTGTCGTGGTGCGCGCAACTCCCACCGACAGCGCTCCAGAGGCGGCGGCGCACGCGAGCGGAGGCCTGGTTGCGGCCGCGCGTCGGCACGCCACGGGACTGGTCGCATCCGTCACTGCCGTGCAGGCGCAGACGTTCGCCCACGCCGGATTCGAGCTTTTCGTCGGCCGCACCACGCCGTCAGCTCCGGCCACGGCGTACCTCTGCCGCGACTTCGTCTGCGCGCTCCCGGTCACCAGTGCGGTGAAGCTGCAAGCGCTATCTCTGCTCTGACCGGGACATGTCCTGCGGCGGAGGTCCACGAGCGCTAGCATCGGAGCAACCTCGAAAGGAGGCTGTCATGGTTCCCGAAATCAATATTTGGGCCGTTCTGGTGGCCACGGCCTCGAGCATGGTGGTGGGGTCGATCTGGTACTCCCGATGGGCATTCGGCCGGTACTGGATGAAAGCCGTGGGTCATGACGAGCAGAGCGTCAGATCCGGTTCCGCCGCCCCGATCGCGATCACCGTGGTGGTGAGCTTCATCACCGCCTCCGTGCTCGCCGGTGCCGCCGCCATCGCCCAGCACTTCTACGACGGCAATTTCCTCGGCAACACCGTGCTGAGCACGCTCATCCTCTGGGCGGGTTTCACGGCGGCCCGTATAGTCACTCACGACGCCTTCGACCGTCGCCCGGCCGGACTCACCGTGCTCAACCTCGCCCATGAGCTGGTCACCCTCACGGTGATGGCGGTCATCGTGGGGATGTTCGGCATCAGTACGAGCTGAACGGCCTGGCGGCCACGCCGGGCGCACCATCAGCGCAGACGTGCGCACAGCCTGCGCCCATGCGGAACGGCGTAGAATCAAGGCAGCGCCACCGCGTTCCACCGGCCGCTTCGTGCCCGGTGTCGATATCCGGGGCGTAGTGCATGCTGATGTTATAGGGCGCACTCCCCGGGGCACAGCGTGTGGTTGTTCCGCGATCGAGTGCTCCGATTTTTTGGAGGACCATGGCGACAATCGATATTCCGGACGCACAGCCGGACGCGCGCATCAGCGCCAACGGTCCGATCCGCTCCGACGACGCTTCCCGCAACGAATTTTCCGATTTCAACGACACCGGGTTCACTGACACCGATTTCACTGACACCGGGTTCACCAACACTGATTCCGGCCTGATCCCGGCCCCGCTGCTCAGCCCGGAGCCGGAACTCGTGCTCGTCACACCGGATGCCCGCACGCGCCGTTTCAACCGCGACGACCTGGTCGTGCGCAAGGGGGAAATCGCCCTCATCAACGGGCACTTCACCCCGCACGAATCCATGGTGAAAGACCTCGTCGCCGTTCACGACGCTCTGCAGGCCGCCGGCATCGACTTCCTGCTCGTTCGAGGCGACCATGATCGACCGGTGATCGCCGTGGACCGTAAGCGTCGCACGGAGATNACACGCATCCTGGCCGAGGCGTTCGCTAACGAACCGTTCTATGCCAAGCCGCTCGACGGCAATCACACACTGCCGCTGCTGCTCGCCGACGGGGTGCTGTCCACTCTGCGCAAGTCGTCCGTCTTCCGCGTGTACCGTCCCCGCATCGAGCCGATCGGTCGACTGCGGTACGGCGCCGAAACCGCCTTTCAGCTCGAGCTATGGCGCTTCGGCGACGAGGAGATCATCGCCCCGGTCGAGAATGCGCTGATGCGCACCCGCCTGCCCCGGTCCGAGGCCCGGGAAACCACGATTGAACTGTACGGTCGCACCTGGCTGACCCTGCAGAACATGTTCGAAGATCTCGCCAGCGACGTGAGCTTCGACATCGACCTGGTCTTCTCCTGGGTCGACGGCTCGTCCGACGAATTCCAGCGCGAGCGCGCCAAGCGCATGCAGTCCTACGTGGTGGGAGACGGGGACGACTCCGACGCCCGATTCCGTCAGATCGACGAGCTCAAATATGCCCTGCGCAGCGTGTACATGTTCGCGCCCTGGATTCGTCGCATCTTCATCGCCACGGATTCCCCAGCGCCAGTCTGGCTTGCCGACCACCCGCGCGTCACCATCATGCGCAGCGAGGACTTCTTCGTCGACACCAGTGTGCTGCCCATCCACAATTCGCACGCCGTGGAAAGCCAGCTACACCACATTCCCGGGCTGGCGGAGCACTTCCTCTACTCCAACGACGACATGTTCTTCGGCCGCCCGGTGGGACCGGAGATGTTCTTCTCGCCCGGCGGCATCACCAAATTCGTCGAGGCGTCGACCCGCATCGGTCTCGGTGAGAATGACCCCACTCGCAGCGGATTCGAAAACGCCGCCCGGGTGAACCGAGCACTGCTGCACGGGCGTTTCGGCAAGGTCACCACCCGGCACCTGGAGCACACCCCGGCGCCGATGCGCAAGAGCGTGCTGCTGGAACTCGAGAAAGAGTTTCCGGAGGACTTCGCCCGAACGGCGGCCAGCCGCTTTCGGTCAGCGACGGACATCTCGGTCACGAACTCGCTCTACCACTACTACGCGCTGATGACCGGGCGTGCCGTGGAACAGACCCAGGCCCGTTCCATGTACATCGAAACCACGCTGCGCGTGGCCCTGCGACAGATGAACCGACTGCGCAAACGTCGCGATCAGGACATGTTCTGCCTGAACGACGGCAGCAACCCCGAGATCACTCCCGACGTGCGCCGCGCGGCCGTGACGCTGTTCCTCGATCGGTACTTTCCGATCGTGGCACCCTGGGAACGGTCGAGCGCTCTTACGAGCTCAGAACCGGGATCGGCCTGGTCATTGGCGGCTCGGGCCATGCAGGCGAAATTCCCGACGGGGTGACCTCGATCTCCGAGGCGCTCAGTCGGCGTTGGCTCTCCTCCGCGTCGATGTAGTCCAGCGTGGGGTAGGCGCCGAGCGGAACAACCGAGTGCAGGACCGTGTTGGGAAACACGTGCACGAGGTTGAACGCTCGCGCGCCGTCCCGGCCAAGGGTTCCGCCGACCGGCACGTTCAGGTCCTGGGTGTAGCAGGTTGCCGACGCGACGGAGACGGGAATGCCCGCGAATGTCGCCGTCGACGAGTAGTGCAGGTGACCGGCCAAGATACTGCGAACGTCGCTACCCTGCAGCACCGTCGCCAGCGGCTGCTGGTCGCGCAGCTCAACGGCCACGGCTAGGTCGAGAACGCTCGGGATCGGTGGGTGGTGCATGGCGATGATGGTGCCGTCCGGGGCGGGAACGCTCAGCTCCTGAGCGAGCCAGGCCAGCTGCTCCGCGGAGAGCTCGCCGTAATGGTGACCGGGAACGCTCGTGTCGAGGGTGATCAGTCGCAGACCGTTCAGGTCGAAAACACGATTGATCGGTGCCTCCGGCGGTGCCTCGCTCGGCAGCTGGTCGAGCAGCGTGGTGCGAAAGGCGGCGCGATCGTCGTGGTTCCCCATCACCCAGATCACCCGGGCGCCCATTCGTTGCGCTGCCGGTTCCACGATGTCACGCAGCCGCTCGTAGGCACCCGGCTCGCCCTTGTCGGCGAGGTCACCGGTGAACACAATGGCCTCCGGCCGCGCTCCCGACGCTTCCACTTCGGCGAAAAGCTGCGCGAGGTGGGCCTCGACGTCAACGGTGCCGTAGAGACGTTTGCCCCCCGCCAGCAAGTGCGTATCGCTCAGGTGTAACAGGAAATGGTCCGGCCGGGGATACTCGGCCGTTCGAATGCTCACGGAGCTTTCCATTCGTTCGAAAGGTACGCACTCTGCGCGCGCGCACTCACTCACTACCTATATTCGATCAGATCTTCTTGGATATTGCGTGTACGCCGCACAATTCGTCAGATTTCATGTCGTCCGATAACCACGAGGCGCCCGGCGCAGCGCGGTGCAGGGGTTGCTGTGGCATGCTGGAATGTGCGCTTTTCCTTCCCCCTCGAATCCGTGCGCTACCTCGGCGGAGCGGCGCTGGTCTCGACAGCATTCATCGCCCTGTACCTGTTTTTCGTCACCTCCTCGGCCGGTCAGGTCGCCGACCAGCTGGCCTATGACGGCGCACAATTCGGGCGCCGCAGCGTGACACCGTTCGCTGCCGGGCTGCTTGATTCCCTTCCCTCCGCGTCGGTGGTGATCGGCTTGATCGGCACCGTCGCCATCGCCCTGATCCGGCGCAACTGGCGCACCGTCCTCGTGGCGTTCGGCGTGGCTGCAGCCGCGGTGCTGTCGGCCCAACTCCTCAAATACGGCGTGCTGAACCGACCGGACCTCGGAGTCGAGGGCTACGCCGGCAACTCCTTCCCGTCGGGGCACACGACGCTGGCCGCGGCATCCGCCCTGGTCGTCTTTCTCATCGCCGGACCACGCCTTCGCCCGATGGTCACGGTCGGCGGAACGGGGTTCGCCGTTCTCGCCGGTGTCGCCACCCTGGCCAACCAGTGGCATCGGCCCAGTGACGTGATCGCCTCCCTCCTGGTCGTGGCGTTCTGGGGCTGCATCGGCGGTGCGGTGCTCGCGTGGCCCGGATTCGGCCGGCCCCGAGCGGTATTTCCCGCACCGGAAGAGCTCGATGCAGTGTCACGGCCCGGCGCATCCGTTTTCACCCGCACGTTGCGGTGGGTGCTCGTGCCGTTTGCGGTGCTCGCCGCGCTCACCCTGGTGGCCACGTTCCTGTTTCAGTTCGGGGAGTCGGCCGATCTGCTCGTGGCGTACATCGGGGGAGTGACGTCGATCGTCACCTCCGGGCTCGTGCTCGCGCTGTGCGGCATCCGTCTGTTCGGCCGTTTGCCCTGATGTTGCGCCGCGCGGCAGCCGGACGTGCGATTAGCGAATGTGCGTGCGACACTAAGCTATGGCCGTCACGCTCAGAGCGATTCAGACCGCAGTTCCGCCCACAGTCTTGTACCAGGAGCAGGTGCGAGACGTATTTGCGAGTCAGCCCGGCCTCAGCCGGTTGGCACAGCGCATCGTCAACACCTCCTTCAACGTGTCGGGAATCGAAACCCGCCACACGGTGATCGAGGAGCTCACGCTCGGTGCTACCGGGGACGACGCCCAGTTCTTCGACCCGGTGGAGCAGCGGCTGCTCGTGCCGGGTACCAAGGTGCGCAACGAGCTCTACACTGTCGAGGCCACGAAACTGTTCGTGGAGGCCGGGCGCCGCGCCCTCGAGGCCTGCCCGGGACTCTCGGCCGGTGACGTGACCCACGTAGTGACCGTCTCCTGCACCGGGTTCTACGCACCGGGGCCTGACTACATGCTCGTGCGGGAGCTGGGCCTCAGCCCGGCCACCCAGCGCTACCACCTCGGCTTCATGGGCTGCTACGCGTCGATGCCCGCCCTGCGCATGGCCAAGCAGTTCGTGGAGGCCGATCCGACGGCCGTGGTACTCGTGGTGAGCGCCGAACTGTGCTCCCTGCACCTGCGCACCTCCAACGACCTCGACACGATCGTGGCCTCATCGCTGTTCTCGGACGGCGCCGCCGCCGGAATCGTGAGCGCCCGTCCCCTGCACGCCGGCGAGAAAGCGTTCAACCTTGACTTCTTCGAGACCATGATCACCCCAGTGGGCGAGGGTGATATGGCCTGGAAGATCGGCGATGAGGGCTTCGAGATGGTGCTCAGCACCTACGTTCCCCACATCATCGATGAGCACATCGAGAGCGCGCTCGCCCCGCTGATGGCCCGGGATCCGCTGCTGGCCGGCCTGCTGACCGACGACGGCTTGGGCTTCCGGGCATCCCCAGTCGTGGAGGCGGAGGTCGAGAGCTCATCGAGTGTCTCCGGCTCGGTTGCGACCCTGGTGGCTCCCGCTCCCAGCCGCACCCCGGCGATGAGCGATGCCATCGCGCACTGGGCCATCCATCCCGGCGGGCGCAGCATCCTCGACAAGACCGAGACGAAGCTCGGGCTGAGCGAGGCCCAGCTGCGACCGTCCCGCGAGACGCTGCGCGACCACGGCAACATGAGCAGCGCCACCATTCTGTTCGTGATGAAGGCCATCCTGGACGAGCCCACGAGCGAAGACGGCGAACGCGTCTGCGCCATGGCCTTCGGACCGGGCCTGACCGTGGAAACCGGGCTCATGACCGTCAGCCTGGGGTAGGCGTGCTCATCCCGTCGTTGCGGGAGCGAGCGGATGACGCCGTCGAGATCATGGACGGCGACTGCGACCCCGACATGCTCACGCGAACCTACGCGAACTTCCGGTTGGTCAATGCCGTCGTGTCCGGCTGGGGCTCGATCTACCGCGGCCACATCCGGCCAGCCCTGTCGACGACGCGGCTCACTACGCTGCTGGACATCGGATCCGGCGGCGGAGACGTGTCCCGGGCCCTCGCCCGGTGGGCGGCCCGGGACGGGCTGCGGCTGAACGTGCTGGGAATCGATCCGGATCCCCGAGCCCACGATTTCTGCCTGAGCCGGCCCGTTCAGCCGGGGCTGGGATTTCGGCGCGCGTTCAGCTCGGAACTCGTGGCCGAGGGGCAGAGTTTCGACTTCGTGGTGTCCAATCACATGCTGCACCATCTCGGCCCGGCCGAGCTCGGGGCCTTGCTCGTGGACTCGGAGCGGCTCTGCCGGCACCGGGTGCTGCACGCCGACATTGAACGGTCCCGTTTCGGTTACGCCGGTTTCGCCCTCGGAACCTGGCCGTTCTTCCGTCGTTCCTACATTCGACCCGATGGTCTCACCTCCATTCGGCGCAGCTTCACAGCCGATGAGCTGCGCGCTGCCGCCCCACCCGGCTGGAGCGTGCGGCAGGGGCTACCGTCACGGCTCGTGCTCGAATGGAACGCGCCCGGGAGCTCCCGTGCGTGATGTCGTGATCGTGGGCGGCGGCCCGGTGGGCACCATGCTCGCCAGCTTGCTCGCGGTGCGCGGACTCGACGTGCAGGTGCTCGAACAGCGCACCGAACCGTCGCTACGGTCGCGGGCCATCGGAATCCACCCGCCGCTGTTGCAGATCCTCGATGAGATCGGGGTCACCGATTCGCTCGTGAAACGGGCCGTACACGTGACCCGTGGCTCGGTGCTCTGCGACGGTCGAACCCTCGGCCGCCTCTCCTTCACCGATCTGCCCACCCGACACCGTTTCGTCGCCATGCTGCCCCAGTACGAGACCGAGGCCCTGCTGCGCGAGAGGTTCGAACAGTTGCGTCCCGGCGCGTTCCGAGGCGGCGCGGAGGTGACCGGTGTGACCGAGGTCGGCGACCACGTGGAGGTGACGACCGCAGGGGGTGAGACGTTCCAGGCCCGGTACGTGGTGGCCGCCGACGGCGCCCGCAGTCGGGTGCGCGAGGCGGCCGGCATCGGTTGGCAGGCGCTCGGTAGTCACGAAACCTACTTGATGTGTGACTATGTCGACACGGGAAACCATGGAGCCGCGGCCCTGCTCTACTTTGAGCGCGGCGGCGTCGTGGAGTCCTTCCCGCTTCCGGACGGGCATCGACGGTGGGTGGCCATGACCGATTTTCTCGCCACCACGGCGTCGAGCACCGACCTGGCCGACATCATCCGCCACCGCACCGGCACCTCCGTGACCCAGCCGCGCGGCACCGCGAGTCCCTTCGAGGTGCAGCAACGCATCGCGGACCGGTTCGTGGCCGGTCGCGTGGTGCTCGTGGGCGACGCGGCACACCAGATCAGCCCGATCGGCGGCCAGGGCATGAACCTCGGCTGGCTCGATGCGGCGGCCCTGGCCCCGGCGCTCGCCCGGGCACTGTCAGAATCCGGCAGCGCGGGTGCCGGGGAAGCCGCGTTGGCGGCCTACAGCCGAACACGCCGGCGCTCCGCGCGCACCGCCATGCTCCAGGCCGGATTCAACATGAGTATGGGGCGTCCGGCGCGCGGGCTGCGCCTGCGTGCCCGCAATGCCCTCGTGCGCACCCTCGCGGTGCCGCCGACGAACGCGGTGGTGGCGCGGGCGTTCACGATGCGCTGGCTCTAGAACCCCGTCGGGATCAGGTTTAATGGATCAGTGACCCTTGCACTGATTGACCTGCTTCGTGCCGACCTGACCGCCGCCAACTACTCGGTGAGCGCTCTCACCGGCCTGTGGGGTGTCGAAGCGGATGCCGCGCTGCACCGCAACCAGCGGGTTCCGGCCCGCCGCGCCCTCGCGGCACTGAGCACGAAGCTCGGCCGTGAGGAACCCACCAGCACCCTGGCGCGGCTGTTCGTGCTCGGACTGTCGGCGCCGGCGGTGCACCTTTCGGCGGCCCTGCCGCTGCTCGGCCTCACCGGGGCCGTGCGTCTCGGACTGGTCGCGGAGGTGGGCGACCTGGTGCAGCCGCTCGTGGACCTGCGCCCGTACAGCTTCATCGACGCCGCCGGCGCGGGCAGCTGGTGGATCACGTCCGACCTCGGCGAACTCGCCCTCGGGCATCCGCTCGGTGAAAGCCACGTGCTCGGGGTGGGCGGCGCGTCCCTCACCCTGAGCGGGCTGATGATGCCCACCCCGGTGGAGTCGGTGCTCGACCTCGGCACCGGCTGCGGAATCCAGGCCATGCACGCCGCCCGTCACGCCGACCGCGTGGTGGCGACCGACATCTCCGAACGCGCCCTCGAACTCGCCGCCCTCAACGCCCGGCTGAACGCCATCGACAACATCGAGTTTCGGCTCGGCAGTCTGTTCGATCCGGTGGCCGGGGAACGCTTCGACCACATCATCTCGAACCCGCCGTTCGTGATCACGCCGCGCGTTCCGGGCGTGCCGAGCTATGAATACCGCGACGGGGGAATGGTGGGCGACGCCCTTGTCGAGGCCGTGGTGCGAGGTGCCGCCGACCACCTCACCCCCCACGGCGTGGCACAGATGCTCGGCAACTGGGAATACCGGGGCACCGGCGACGCCTTCGACCGCCTCACGGACTGGCTCGCCGACGCGGACCTCGACGCGTGGATCATCGAGCGGGAGGTGCAACAGCCCACCGAATACGCCGAAACCTGGATTCGCGACGGCGGTACCCGCCCGGGCACCCCGGACTTCGACCGCCTGTATGGCGCCTGGCTCGACGACTTCGAGGCCCGGGGAGTGTCCCGCGTGGGGTTCGGTTACCTCATGCTGCGCCGCCCGGCCGTCGGCCGGTCGACCCTGCACCGGCTCGAACGGCTGCCCGACGCTCTC
>JGI24770J26754_10003662_pt1 | contig 10232 bp, 17 predicted proteins | sample LakOneMetagenome_FD_26754 | JGI IMG/M metagenome (IMG submission 26754) | reverse complement strand
CCTGACCCGCCTGACCCGCCTGACCCGCCTGACGGCACGACGGGGGCCGGGACGGAGTGCCGAGTTGGCGATCTCCTGAAGTGCCGCGAGGTGCTGATCGAAGGCTCGTCGGCCTTGATTGGCGAGGGACACATTTGTGCGTGGGCGGAAGTCACTTTGGTCAGGTGATGAGTGTTTGGAGGTGGTGATGTGGCCGAGTTTCACGAGATTCCGGATGGTCTTGGAGCGGCTCGCTCCACTGACCCCGAGGAACGATGTCAGAGCGGAGACCTGAAAAGCAGCACCGCGCCAAGTATCGCTACGATCGCGGCGTTGGCGGGAGCGTTTGTTGTCGTCTCGTTGGTCATGATCGTGGCCTTCTTTTCTGGGATAGCCGGGCTGGCATTACGTACCCGACCCGGACACGTCTCGGTGAGCACCACACTCGCGGCGCCGGAGACTTCGGCGTGGACCGTTATTATTTCAACGCCCCACCGTGACCGGAGACGCACCGCCCTCGGCGTGGGAACAAGGCGCGTGCCAACCCCTATTCAAGATCAGCTATCTGGACCGACGTGCGCCCTGTTGGCTCCAATTGGCCTTCCGGTAGGGCGAGCGTAATAGGCCNAGGGAAACCACAGTGCTCCGACGCGATGCCATCCCTCGGCCTCAAGGCGATGCCGGCTGGATCCAAAAGCGGTGACTCTAAGGTGCTCCCACTGCTCGTCAGATTGGACGAGGTCATGGAAGTACATTCCATAGCCGATTGAATGCCATCCAGCGCGGCCGGCTTCGGCCAGCGCCTCCATTTCGTCAAACGCCGTAACAGGAAAGAGTCGGCGTTTCTTCCCAGAAGGCTGGGCGGTGTCGTTGTCGAGAATGCGCCCGAATCTCTGTTGCGCTGCTTGCCGGCTCATTCCAAGTCGCTGGCCAATACGTTCCCAACTCAGCCCCGCCAGTCGGGCGGACGTGACTGCAGCTTGCAATAGCCGAGCTATTTCCTGCGAGCTCCGGTGCGTCAGATCGATGAGGTCCAGATACGAGTCTGGCTCGTGCTCCAGACGCATCGCCAGCGTCGGGTCAACTGCCGCGAGCATCTCTGACAGGGCGCGAGGCAGGTCATCATCGGGCCCCTCTGCGTTTTCGCTCATCGGTCACCGGGCAGTTTGGGCCGTGCAAGGCCGCCTGCAATCGACACCCCGGTGGCGACGAGTAACAACGCGGCAACGACGAGCAGTGTGATCTTGATCGCGAGGAATGGAATCATGAGCGTTGACAGCGCGACGCCGATGGATCCAAGCGCAAGCAACGTAGATAGGAATGCCGCGCGTAATTTGCGGGACGGGATGTCGTGAGCCATGTGTCAATAATAGATTGACAACCGCCGTTGTCAAGTTTAGATTGACAATTGGGTGTGGAACAAGATGAGCGGATGCGCTCATCGTCTGCCGACCGGGGGAGGGGTCGGCTTGTGGGTTTGGATTCGGCGTAGACGCCCAACTTTAAGGCGTTGCCGCGTGGTTCGAGACGGCCTCGCTCATCAGTTCGATGGCATGACCAGTCGGCCGCCAACTTCGCAGTGGAGCGTNTCGCAGATCGCCCGGAGCGTCGAGTATCGGATTGCTTTCGCGCGGTNGTTCTTCAGTACGGAGAGGTTGACGATGCTTTGCTCTGAGGCGCTGACTTTAACCCACGCGCACAGGCCTTCCACCGAAAACATGGTTTCTTCCGCGACGGTGCGGTCAGGACTAACAACGACGGACGAGAACTTCGAATGGTCCGGGCGATCAACACGGCAGATGCCCTTTAAGAGTTTTCCTTCGATACCGGCTCCCGTTGCGTTCGTGGAACGATGGGCACATGGCAGTTGGGGTGCATCATATGGAGATTTGGGTTGTTGACTTGAGCAGCGCGCGAACTTCGTGGGGCTGGCTGCTTGTTGCTCTGGGCTGGTCGGTTGATCAGGAGTGGGACACCGGTATTTCTTGGCGGTGCGGCGAAGTCTATCTGGTCGTCACCTGTCCGCCCGCTGTGTCCGACGAGGCGCATGATCGACGGCTGTCTGGGATGAATCACATTGCCCTTCATGGCGGAACGCAGGCAGATATCGACCGCATCGTGGCCCAGGGTTCGACCCACGGCTGGAAGGCCTTATACGCGGATCGGTATCCCTATGCGGGAGGTCCCGACCACTACGCCGCTTATCTCGAAAACGACGCAGGTTTCAAGGTCGAAGTCGTCGCCGAAGCAGTGGGCTGACGCCTCGTTTCGGGATCGCCGACCACGCACTTTCAGGACTCTTCGACCGGAATCCGTTTTACTGCCCTGTAGCGTCAAGTCATGCCACGCTATGACAGCTCCGATGGGTCAACCCTTCACTACGAAGACATTCCCGGCGCCGGCAAAGGAATCCCAGTCATCCTCCTGGCCGGTGGCGCGGCCCGACACCCCAGCTACCTGGGCGATCTAGCCGGGCTGGGTGAGGAGCACCGCCTGATCGTGCCGCACTTGCGAGGTGTCGGCCGGTCCGAAGCGCCGAGTGATCCAGAACAAGGATCGTGGTGGAGCCAAGCCGTCGATGTGGAGCAGCTGCGCATTCACTTGGGGCTCAACCTGGTCGCCCTGGTCGCGCATTCGGCTGGAACCCGCTTGGCCATTGCCTACGCCGCACAATTCCCCCGCAACGTTGCGGCTTTGGTGCTGATCACCCCACCCGCAGGGTACTTAGTCGATGAGCCGACGGATGTCCCGACTCTCATCGACCGACGCCGCGGTGACACAGATTTCGACCGCGCACTACTTGCTCTAAAAGCCGGCCCNGCCACATCGACTGAAGACGATTTCACCGCCTGGCAGCGCGCCTCGGCAGCCGCAGGTTATGCGACTTGGAATGAGACCGNACGAGCACACGCACAGATCGGTTGCTGGAGCCGAGNCGCCGCGACGGCATACTTCAGCGTCGACCCACCACACGACCTCGCCGCACGGCTTCTCGAGATGACGGCACCCGTGCTCGTCATTGCGGGGGCGCAAGACTGCCTTGTCGGCTTCGAACCGGTCAAAGCCCTCGCTCGGATGTTCCCCGCAGGGCAATCCGTGACGATCGAGAAGTGCGGGCACTACCCCTGGGTCGAACAACCGACAACCTTTCAACGCGTCACGCACACGTTCCTCGAGAGTCTGAAGCAGCGCGCATCTGATGCGTAGGAGGTTCCCCTGACGGTGACGAGAAAATTGCCCGAAGTCTATTCAACGGACCTCCTCGGATCCGCCGCTAGGTATGTGTTTTCGTGACTGCCCTAGGATCAGGGAATGATTCCAGTCGACAGCACCACGCGTTCTGCGCGGCGGTGGACTGGGGGCGGCTCTCCTGCACTGAAGTTTGTGCGGGACCTCGTGGTCATCGTGGTCATCGCGATCTTGATCTCGGCCCTTCTCAAAACTTTTGTCGTGCGTTCGTTCTACATCCCCTCACCGTCGATGGCGAACACACTCCTGGTCAACGATCGAATCATTGTGAATGAACTCGTTCCCAACCTGATCCCGATTGAACACGGCGACGTCGTCGTGTTCACAGACCCGGGAAACTGGCTCCCGCCGCAACAACCCGTGCCGCTGAACCTGCTGAGCGCACTAGATGCCGCGCTCACTGTTGTGGGGCTGAGCACCGGTGACAGCAACGATCACCTCGTCAAGAGAGTCATCGGCCTTCCCGGAGACACCGTGGTCTGTTGCACGAAAGCCGGACAGCTCACCGTCAACGATGTTGCCCTCTACGAGCCATACATCCAGGTTCCTGACGGTCAATCCCCGGCGACGAAGAGTCCGTTTACGGTCACCGTGCCCGACGGAAAACTGTGGGTCATGGGCGACAACCGATACAACTCAGCCGACTCAGCGTTCCACTATCTCAACGGCTCACCCGGAGCAGGCTTCGTCCCGATCAGTAGTGTCGTCGGCCGCGCAGTCGTGGTGAGCTGGCCCGCCAGACACTGGGGATGGCTCAACAACTATCCAAAAACCTTCACGCCGTCAGCCCGCTGAATTCGGCGACGACACCCAAACTCGAAGGTGAATTCTTCAGCGCAACCTATCCCGACGGGAGTCCCTCCATGCATGCCCCGAGGTGACGTCATCCAAAGCGGGACTCGCCTGCGAATCGAGCTCTCAGTGGCGAGACCAGAAGATGATTTGCAGAACCGTTTCCCCAAAGCCCATCAGGAAGTCGGAAGATTTCGTGAGTACAAGATGTATGCGCGTCACCGCCTTGCCAGCAGGAGTTGTGGGTTCATCGTCTTCCATGTTCGGAGCTTATAACCTCGTGCGCTGTTCCTAGGCTGAACCGGTGAAAAGGCCTTTGCGACCGGTGTGCCCTGTCTCGTTCGGGTTCTGATGAGGTTGGACTCGAATTCGGCAACCATGGCGAGCACATTGACGAGGAGCCGTCGGACAGGGATGCTGGGGTCGTGAACGGATCCGCCGATGCTGAGCGTGACGTCCTTGGCATCTCGAAGGGAACGCGCCAGCTGGCTGAGCTTGGCCACAACCGCAAAGTGAACTTCGCGCCCCAAATACTCAAGAACCGCGTTGATGAGCGTTCGGTTTGCCAGCCTTTGGGCTGTGCTGGCAGATCGCGCGGGACAGGCCGGCGGCCTGTTGCATCTCTTGCTAGTGTGCGGGAATGGGGAATCGAATTTCAGTCTGGGCAGGGGCTGTTGTCGTGGGTGTGTGTGCGACGGTGATGGTGCTCACGATTGCAGTGTGGGACCCACAAGCCGCCGTCCCGGGGCTGACGTATCAGGGGATTCTTGCGGGGCTGGGTGAGGCGGGCGTGAACGCTACGACCTCCGTGCTCGGCTTGGTTCTGTGGGGTGCGGTGGGCTTCGCGATGGCCTTAGCCGTCAGCGTTCTTGCAATCCGCAGAGCAATAAACCGCCAGTGGGCACGGGTGTGAGTCGGGTCGGCACGCAGTTGGCGGTATCCGGCGCCGGCGTCGATTCTTGCGCCGTCCGGTTCGACTCGGTGAAAACGTGAAACCGCGCGACCAGAGGATGAGCACGGTTACCTCGATCGATAGTGTGATTGCGGGCCCTCACGGACCAATACCCGTGCGGCGATATTTGCCGGACATCGGCAGGACCCCGGTCTCGTCCGCGCACGTCGTATGGATCCATGGAGGTGGATTCTTCAAAGGCGGTCTCGACCAGCCGGAGTCTCATGACGTTGCTCGCTCACTGGCGGCGGCGGGATTCAACGTCACTACCGTGGATTACCGGCTCGCGACTGTCTCAAGGTTAAACCTGTCTTCTACGGGGTTTCGCTTGAGCCCGGCGGTCCACTTTCCGGTCCCGGTTGACGATGTCGTTGCCGTCGTGCGGGCCGTTCAACGGGAGGCTCCTCAGGGCGTGATTCTCGGCGGTGCCAGTGCAGGCGCGTGCCTCGCGGCTGGCGCCGTGCTTCGACTGGTGAACGACGAGGCGGCGCCTCTCGCGGGTACTTTTTTCGCCTATGGGTTCTTTCACGCCGCGCTGCCGAAGCTGGAGCGGAATTTGCGCCGCCGGCTTCGTGGCAAACGCCGTTTTGGTCACACGCCGATGCTTCTCAATTTGACGAATTTCCACTACGCGGGCACACGTAAAGCGATGTTGGAAGCACACGCATTCCCCGGGGGTCACGCCCTGCACGATTTTCCACCGACTTTGATGCTCGACGCCGATCGCGACTCCATGCGCGCGTCTGGTAGCCAGTTCGCCCGGGAGCTTGCCACGGCCGGGATAGCAGCGGACTACCACGCACTTTCCGAGACTTTCCATGGTTTCCTTAACCGTCCAAACGAGCCAGGTTTCGAGGCTGGTTTAGGTCTGATCATCGATTGGGCCCGCGGCATAGGGGCTAAGCAAGCCTGAGGCGCAGCAACGCGTACCAGTCGCCCTTTGTCCCGTAGCAGGTTCCCAACCGACACGGCGTCGGCGCGCTTAGCCGCCGGGTGGTTTGGCCCCGGATCTGTCGCGCTGGAGGTCCGGCTTGCGGGCGGCGTTCGGCGCAGTGCTCCGGGCTGCGCCGTTACTCGGGGCGATTGAGCACGTCGCCGTCCCACGTCAGGTCGGCGTCGGTTCGGATCGGGAAGACCTCGAGACCCGGGGTCTGTACGAGCTCACGGATGAGCGCCGTCGTCCCGGCAACGAGCGTCGAGTCAAAGTCGATTTCGGTGGCGAGTACCCAGGAATGATCGTCAGGCCACAGGATGCTTGGCGATTGTGCCCACATCACGCGGTCCACCCATGGCGCACGGCCGGGCCACGTAGCATCCGCGAAGGTGTTAGCGCCGGCCTCGAACAGAACGTAGTGCCGGCCAGTGCCTCCGTGGAGGTCGAAGCGTGGCCCGGCTGCGGCTTCACGAGTGAGCACGCCTGAGCCTGGTTCCGGCGTGGGGCGGGCACGGCCAGGTAGAGCGTCGATGATGGAACGCGTCCCGGCGATCCGCTGCCGGACGGCCGTGAAAAGTCTCTCCCGAAGCGTCGGATCAGCGATGTACGCGGCATCCTCTTCGGTATCGTGGGTGGACGTTCCGCCGGTTGGCTCGGGCCCGAAGTGTGCAATCCCTGCCGAGCTCACGAGACCGCCCCACCCCTCCCAGATCGCGGCAATACCCGCATCGGGAGTCGTCGTGTGACGGGCAAGAACCGTTGATGTCGTCGTCAACGAGGCTGCGTCAAGACAACCCTCATACGTGTCACCGTAGCGCCAACCGTCTGCCCCGATCGCGCCGTCGGCCTTGCCATAGTCTCGCCGCACCAGCCGCGCGTACTGTGCCTCGGCGTGCATGGTTGTGCGAAACGAAACCGCAGCTTGTGCCCACGTGCTGCGCTGCCGCTCAAGCGACGCCTCGATGTCATCGACAGTTTGGAAGTACGTCGCGGCATCGACACCCTGCCACGTCTTTGTCTCGCGCGGGCGATCGCGATCGACAGGATGAAACACCCGCGCGTACACCTCGAAACCGCGAGGAATAATCGACAGGATGCTGCCAAACGGCTCAGCTTCCAGAGGGCGAAGCCACTCACCCCGCCCGATGTCGGGCACCCACTCGAATTCTTCCGGCATACACCCTTTCCCCTAGACGAAACTGCCCGGCTTACTCGCTCGATAATTTGACCTGAGTTGGTCAGCGTTCGGCTACCGGTACCGCCCTATTTCCCGGAGATGCTCTTATCGGCGGTGGGCTGTGGACGGTTCATGCGGTCAGCAAGAACGATGGCCAAGACTGCCAGCAGCACGGTGCCACCAGTTCGGGTGAGACTCTCTAGGCTCATCAGGGCGTTAATGAAGACGATCGCGCCCTGTGTCGTCCCGAGTGCGCCGAGGACCTGTGTCAACAACCAGGATGCGGATACTGCGGCCAGCGCCCAGGCAGGTGCCCAATTCCACGGGGACGGCACGACGCCGAGGCGGCCAATTTGCATGACAGCGACGAGTGCCAGGAGGAACTGGACGAACACGTTGACATAGGCGAATGCCCGGACTGCGGTCGGCGCCGTGTCGAACGAAATTGACGAGGTCACGACGCCGGCCAGCGCCAGATCCAGCAACAACCACACGGCGAGCACGGTCAGTGCCGCCGTTCCAAGAGGGCGTCGGGCGGTGATGCTGCCAGCCCCACGATTACCGAAGGCGAAGATGAGCAGGGCAGCGGAAAACAGGACTGTGCTGAGGGTGCCGCCGCCAGGGAGTATTGCGATCGCGGGTTGGGAGACCACGATTACGATCGAGGCGAGGAACAACGCCCCGCCCAGGAACCATGCACTCGGTGCGCTACTTGTGGTGCGGGCGGTAACTCCAATGTCAGCCATACTCAGTCAGTGTACTCAGGGCCCTAACAAGTCCCGGTCAGGGTCCCGCTTACGGACACGGCCTTGAACGCCCGGTATCCGTCGTAAATAGCCTGCGTCCCTGTGCCTATTCGATGTCTGTGGCGACAAGGTTCCAAGCGCCGAGGAGGACCGGGACAAAACTAGCGCGGTGCTCTTCGGTTGGTCCCTCAGGAGATTGTCTTGGTTATGGGGGAAGTCATTGCGTTTTGTAGCGCTTCGGATGCGGTGGCGAGGTCGTAACCCAGTGAGTGGGCGATGGCCGCGTACTTTCTTGCAGCATCGGTCAAGACGGCGGTGCGTTCCGGGTTGGCAAGGCCTCGAGCGGTTCGCTCGTCGTGCGGTGCGATGGTGGTGCCTTTTTTACCGTTGGTTGTGACGGTCCCTTCGCGTTCGAGTTCTTTGTAGGCCCGGGCTACGGCCCCATTGGAAAGTCCCAGGTGGCCGGCGAGTTGCCGGATGGGGGGCAGTTGTGTTCCGGGGGGCAGCGAACCAGTGAGGACGAATCCGGTGATCTGGCTTCGGATCTGTTCGTAATGCGGAGTTGGGTTTCGCGTGTCAACCTCGAGCGCGATCATCAGTGGGAGCCGTTCCAGGGTCCTGCGGGAAGGGTGACTTCAGGGTTAGCGGTTTCGGTGCCTGAGCTCTCAGTTCGCCGATATCTGGTTGATCGGTTCGGCTGTACCCAGACGGGCTGCAGCACTGCGTACGCGCACGCTCCTATCCCGATAACAATGAGNGCGAGTCCCAAGATGGACATGACCGCGACGAGGGCTTCGTCAACTGAGTAGGAGGAGAGTCGCGCCACCTCGAGGGTTGCAATCTGAACAGCAGGCAACAGGGCACCGAGGAGCACCGCTTGGCCGCCGAGAGATGCATAGGCGATGCGCCGGAAGCAGAGAGCACGGATCATGCCGTCCACCTCTGGTGAGGTACCAGCTGCGGACTGCCTCCGCCCGACCACGGCCCAGGAGACCAGCCCGAGGAGNNNGAGGGAGGCGGACACGCTCGCCGTGATGATGAGAGCACGACTACTGATCTCGGGGAGCCCGAAAGGGTTGATGAGAGTCAGATACGTTGATTGGCTCCCTGCGCGAGCCGTGAACATAGCGAGCATCGTCAGCGACACGATCAGGGTGGTTGCTGCTATTCCAAGGGAGAGCCTGAAGACTCGTTCTGTCCACAGCCCTGGACTGCTGCTCTCCGCGGTGAGACCGGCACGGCGTTGCTCGCTTCCCCCGAGGCGTGNAGCCGCCCCAACGATGACTGCGACCGCATATCCGACCACAGACAGGTAGAAGTTAAGACCGCTGAGCACGAAGGCGATCGCGAGAACAACGATCACAGCACTGCTGGCAAAGTTGATGTGTTGCAGGGCGGATCGCGACGCGATCACTGCCGACTCGGGTACAGCCGGCTGGCGAGCTCGAAGCCACGAGGCTACCCGCCGCGTGGGCGGCGTGGCAATCAGGGGAACCGCTGCGAGAACCACCGCTGATGCGGCGAGAAAGATGAGTACCTGCATAAAACCTCCGTACTTATGTATCGAGACATAGGTACGATAGCACGAAGGCGCTCAAAAGATGCGGCTGGGTGGAGCCGACTCAAAGGGTTATCGTGGGGCCATTTCTAGCTGATACAGCCAGATTCTGAGAAATCAGGGCGTAATTTGAACTCAAGCCCGCGATGCGAACGTCCCGCACGGGGTTCCCCACCGACACGGCCTCAGCGTGTTCGGCCGTTGCGTTGATCAGGCCTAGATCTGTCGCGGTGGCCGTCCGGTTTACGGAACAGGTCCACCGCTCCAGTTTTCGACGCCGCCAGCCCACCTGGCATCGCTGCAGCCGGCCCACGGCAGTTGTCATGTCTGCTCCCGTGATCGACTGAGAAGGTCGGCTGGCACGGGATCGGCTCATTGACACATGTTCTCCAGTCCGCCTATCTTGAGGGTAAGTACAGGAGGGAAACCGTTATGGATAGTTCAGCGACATTGGCGGTAGTGCTCGCATCGGTCGTCGTTGTCTTATACATCGCTGCCATCGCTTTCGCCGCTGTCCAGATTGGGCGAACACGAGACCTGTCAGATGTTGAGAAAGCTGTCTGGGTAATCGCAGTCCTCTTCGCCCCTCTGCTTGGCACGCTCGTTTGGTACTTCGCCGGGCCCCATCCGTTGGGCCTCCGGATCACTCGCCAAACGCGATAGTCACTTCAGGCGCCGGGGGTTCTTTCACCTGTAGCAGGTGATTGTTGATCTCTCGACTCCAGCGCCAGCATCGACCTAGGCGTGCCTCTTTCCGCAAGTTCTTTTTCAGTTCGACCGGTGGGGATGACATGGACGTTTTGCAGGCCCAAGCAGATGTGCGCCGCATCTATCGTGCTGGTTTT
>JGI24770J26754_10003659_pt1 | contig 10240 bp, 9 predicted proteins | sample LakOneMetagenome_FD_26754 | JGI IMG/M metagenome (IMG submission 26754) | reverse complement strand
AAGAAAATATTTTCGCGGCATTTCAAGCGTGCGCTCCTCAAGATTTAAAAATAGTGATCATTGGGCAAGACCCTTATCATGGAGAAGGTGAAGCGAATGGACTTTGTTTCTCAGTGAATGATTCTGTGAAAATCCCGCCTTCTTTACGGAATATTTATAGAGAAATAGCTGTCGACTTGGATTCTATTTTCTTACCCAATTCAGGGAATTTATCCTTCTGGGCACAACAAGGAATTTTGCTTTTAAACGCATCGCTTACGGTTCGGAAGGANCAACCCAACAGTCATAAACATCTGGCGTGGTCAACTTTTACGGATGCGGTGATTCAAAAGATTAGCGAGCAAAAAGAGCAAGTGGTGTTTTTACTTTGGGGAAGTTTCGCGCAACAAAAAGGTCGTAAAATTGACCGTAACAAGCACTTGGTTCTAACTTCGGGCCATCCTTCTCCCATGAGTGCTAATCAAGGAAAATGGTTTGGAAACAAGCATTTTAGTAAAACAAATACTTACTTAAAATCGGTTGGAAAAACAGAAATTAAATGGCTTTAATTGATGGTAAATGTATAATAACCGCCGGCATCCAAGTCGGAATAAGGAGAATTTAAGTTTAAATATAGATTAGTACCTAAGCTTTCAGATCGCAATTCGACATCAGTAGTCGAAGTACTATTGTAACCAAAACTTAAACGATAATTTCCTGGGGGTAGCGACTGAAACCCAACTCGGTATTCATATTTTTGATTGGCAGAATTGTAAACGCTACTTCCGTATACAAATGCACCTGAAACNGCTAATCCTTTTTGAACGAGTAACATACTATCCGTAATTTCAAATACGGACCAATTACCGTTATTGGATTTTTCTAATTCGTAAGTAAAATTAAACTTGGCTGCTCCACCAGTTGATTTGTAAATATCCAACGGATGTGTTTGTCCGGGTACGTTTAAAAATCGATTGAATGTCGCATTGACATAAATGATTTGGCTCGATGGTGGAACCACCACATCTTCTTGTACCTCGACTAAATTAGGTACCGATACAAACACGTCATTATAAAATTCGCTGTCTTTGTTTGAGCAATCTGCTGCCATTAAAACAGTGCCTAGAGCAACGAAAAAGAAATACTGTAAAGTCTTCATAAAAAGTGTTTTTTAAAATCGATAACTGAAACCTAAACCAACTCGCGATAAGATGTCTGGACTTTTTTCTTTATTGAAAAGATTCGATCCGAAACCAACGAGCAATTCCAAACCAAAGCGATCTTTGATGTAGAATTTATAACCTACTCCGGCGCCTACAGCAACATCTGAATATTTAGTTTTTTGGATGGTATAATAACCGTTGTTGTTTTCATCGGTAAGCAAAACGGTTTCTCGAAAATCACCACCGTTAGCTGCGACAAAAATCTCAGCAAAATAAAAACTAGATGCGCCTTTGGAAAGGTTGTAGCGAACGAAAGGCGTTACTTCATATTTGGGAGAATTATTTCGGTTTCCTTGGTCGAAATCTTCATTTACTTTAGTACTGTTGGTATAACTCCCGCTTAAACCTAATGAAAAGCTAGAATTCAAAAAGCGTTCGTACGTTAAATTCATTTTTGAAGAAACGGCTAACGATAAGAGATCTACGCGGAACTCATTTCGTTTGGTGGCCAAAACTGATTTAGTACCAGCCTCTTGCGCATTCGTAAATTGAAAAGACAAGAATAAGATCAGGGCAAGTTTCTTCATAGCATTGCATTTGTAATTGAGTGAGCTAATATATAAAAAAGGAACGGAAATATCAGTTACGCCTAATCAATTTAAAGTAAGCGCACCTAAAATTTCTTCCGACATAAAAGGGCCTCCTGGATAGGTTGCAGTGTAATCGAGATTCAACCATATCTGCCCACGTTCGTCAATATGGTAATGGATTTTCTTTCCTTTACTTTCTGCAACAAAGAGCTCTTTTTTGATCAAGTAGTTGATGCTTTCCAAATCGGCTTTGTAACCGATGAGCATTTCGGGATAAATGTGTCCGCCGGTGTGAATTAAACGAGGTGTTCCGCCAATTGATTTTACACAGGCCGCCATCAAAACGGAGTGATCGTCGCAATCGCCCGAAAGATAACGCAACGATTCGGTGGCGGTGGCAATGTAGTCGCGCCCTTTGGGATCGCTTACGTAATTCCAACGACTGTTGATTTCCTTGAATACGGCAAAGCATTGAATCGTAGTTCGGTATTTGGAATAGCCATGAATTTTTTTGAAATGCTTAATGGTCGCCATTACCGCAAAATCTCTGACTTTTGGGTTTTCATATTCAATCGCGTTGAGAATCTTGGATTTGTTGGGGAAAGGCAACAATTTGGAAATAATTAAGTCTTGCGGATTTGGGCTATCATTCATAGAATAAATCATGTAACGGTAATCTTCAAAGACACTTTCAAAACCGTATTTTCCAGAGAAACTTCCAAAAATTAAGGCTATCAAATACAAACCGATACAGACGATTATTACGGTACGCATCAATCTTAATACCAGTTGTATAGCCGCTAATAGTACTANAAAAAGCAAAATTCGATCCAATTGAAAGTACCAATTGGGGTCAACAATATTTTGATGGATTATGATGAAAATGGGAATGGCAATCAATAAGTTCAAAGCAAAAATAATCACATTGTCCCATGGTTTCTTAACCTGGAGTTTTTGCTTTAATTTTTGTATTGAAGAAATGGTTGTTTTTATCATTGCTAGCCCCGAGCAAAACTAAAGTACTTTTACTATCTCAGCAAAAGTACCTTTTTTCTTGATAAGAGCGAGGTCGAAGAGTTGATTTTGAACTTTGTTTAACACTTTTTCGGTGAGCGGTTTTTGTGACCATTCGGTTAAGGAAAGCCATTCTTGAATGTCATCTATTTTTTGATGGTATTTCGAGGCTAGCGTTTTATCAATACTGGGGATATCTTTGAATTCAGAAGTGGTTCTGTTGATGATTTGCAATACTTTTTTAAGTGTTTGGGGATGGTTGTTTAGCACTTCTTCTCTAACGGCAATTACGAAGCANGGCCAAGGAGTTGGGCAGTCNGCAACGCGTCTAAAAATCCCTTGATCCACCAGTGGTTTGGTCATGAAATGTTCCCACATAAAATANTCGGCGCTTTCGTTTGTAAGTGCAGTTACAGCGCCATCAATAGTATTTACGATTTCGAATTGAAGTGCATTGGTTTTCCAACCCTGGTTGTTGGCATTGACGTAAGCCATAAGCTGTGAACCAGAACCCAATCGGGAAATGGCTACTTTGGTATTTTCTAAATCGGATATTGTTTTAAATTTTGATTTGGNGGCTACGTGAATGCCCCAAATGAGTGGCGAATCTACATAGACCTGCACAATCTTAGACGGATTTCCAGCGGTAATGTCTTTAACGATTCCTTCGGTTANAATTACGGCAATATCGGTCGTTCCGTCTCGAAGCATTTGGCAGAGTTTACCGGTTCCTTCGGGAACATCCGTCCATTCTAAGTTGATATTTTCAGTTTCGAATTCGTTATTTTCCAAGCACAAATGCCANGGTAAATTAAAATGTTCGGGAACTCCGGCGATTTTTAGTGTGGTCATCGTTTTGGTTTTTTCTTTGGATTATTGGTTTCCAATTGCCTGTTTATTGTTTTCAAATTCGTACCAATAGCAGGGAATGCCTTGATGTAAATAAGATTCTTTTTGTTGTAATCCGATTTTTTTTAGAATGTTGTTGGAAGCAATGTTATCAATATGTGCCGAGGCAAATAAGGCATCTATTTTCATCTCCTTTATCGCGTAGTCAAACCACGCTTTCGCCGCTTCTTGACCGTAGCCTTTTCCCCAATAAGCTTCTTGCAATCGGTAGCCAATATCGTAANAATTAACATGGTTGTTTTCGGGTTCTGTAATGAATTTGAGTCCAGCCCATCCGATGCATTCGTTTGTTTCTTTTAAAAGAATTGCAAATCGTCCGATGCCGTGANTATCATATTGCTGTAAAATATTTTGAATAACTTTATCACATTCTTCAATTGATNTCACGGGTTTATTTCCCAAGTAACGGTGTACATTTGGGTTTGAATCTAACAGAAACAAAGCTTCAGTATCGGAAATTAGAAATGGCCTTAGTACCAATCGTGTGGTTTCTATAACGAAATTCATTTGGTTGTATTTTGTACTTGGATGTTCTATTTTGTTGGATGCCTAGCCCCGATAGTAGTGGAAATCTCCCGATTAAGAAAAATAGATTTTCAAATCTACTTTTTCTTAATTGGGAATTGCAACGGATAGCGGGAAATAGCTTCTAAAGAATCTAATTCTTAGCCAATTTATCTAAAGTGTAAGCGATTAGTTCATCAACCGCTTTGTACGGATCTTCACTAAAAGTACCCGATGCTCTGTTGGCAATAATGGCATTTAGGGACAAAGCCTGATGGCCTAGTAAACTCGCGAGTCCATATATGGCGCCGGTTTCCATTTCTAGATTGGTGATGCGATCGGCCTCGAATTTAAAACTATCCATATTAGAATTTAGGTTCTCATCTTGAATATTGAGGCGCAAAACGCGCCCTTGTGGACCGTAGAAACCTCCAGCAGTGGCGGTGATTCCCTTGTGCATTTGACTGCTTTCGATTACCTTTTCTAAGGTTTTACTGCAAGCAATTACGTAAGGACGTCCTTTTCTTAAATCCCAATTGGTGTGTGCTATGAAAGCATCTTCGATGGCTTTGTTGGAAACCTCATCAATTAAGTAGGAGCGGAGCATATTGTCGAGCCCTAGTCCGAAGGTAGACATTACGAAACTGTCGACAGGAATATCAGCTTGTAANGANCCTGAAGTTCCGATTCGAATGATATTTAATGCTGTGAGTTGTTNTTTTGGCTTTCTGGTATTGAGGTCGATATTCACTAGTGCGTCCAGTTCGTTCATGACGATATCGATATTGTCTGGACCAATTCCGGTTGACATTACCGTAATTCTTTTGCCTTTATAGGTTCCAGTTTGAGTTTTAAATTCTCTTTTTTGAGTGGAGAATTCGATGGTATCGAAGAATTGGGTGATTTTTTCCACACGATTTTGATCGCCTACGAAGATGATATCGTTAGCAATATGTTCCGGTTTTAGATTGAGGTGGTAGACGCTTCCGTCTGGGTTTAATATTAATTCTGAGGATTGTATCATGATTGTTTTTTTTAACCGAAAAGGGCGCAATGCCTTTATATTATACGTAGTGCAAAGGTAGCACACGAGTCATTATTAATTGTTACTTATTCCGTATTAATTACTTCAACTAGCCACCCACNCGTTTTACTTTGAAGCCTTTATTTTTAAGCATATCCATGATTTTGTCGCGGTAATCGCCTTGAATAATGATAGCGTCGTCTTTGAAAGTTCCGCCAACACTAAGTTTGGTTTTGAGTTCTTTGGCAAGCAGTTTGAAATCTTCGTCTGTGCCAGTATATCCTTCGATGATGGTGGTCGGTTTTCCTTTTCTTTTTTCGAATTTGCAGATCATGGGTTCTTGCTGAATCCACAATACTTTGTCTTCAGGGATTTCTTTTTCCATGGGCGCTTCCTGATGATCGGGAAAAAGTTTCTTTAATTGTTCTTGTAAGTCCATATTAGTGCTAAGTATAAAAACAATAAAGTACGAATTAGAACAATTCGTACTTTATTTTACTTATTGAATAGTGTTATTTTTTAATCAATCCTAAATCGATCAAACGTTCGTGCAAGAATTCACCTGCTGAAATGTCTTCGTATAATTTGGGGTGATCTGCATCAATACAATTTTCTAAGCAATCCAAACGCATGTCGCTTACAGGATGCATAAAAAACGGAATTGAAAAACGTGAAGTTCCCCACAATTCTCGTGGAGGGTTTACCACTTGATGTATGGTTGATTTTAGTTTATTATTGGTATGACGGGATAACATATCACCAACATTAATTACCAATTCATCGGGTTGTGCCATGGCGTCGATCCAATCTCCGTTGTGGTTTTGCACTTGTAATCCTTTCCCTTGCGCACCCATAAGAAGTGTAATCAAGTTGATGTCACCATGTGCAGCGGCACGAACGGCTCCGTCTTTAGGTTCGTCGGTAATTGGCGGATAGTGAATGGGTCTTAAAATACTGTTGCCTTCTTTGATGTAGTTGTCGAAATAAAATTCGTCCAAGCCCAAATAAATGGCTAACGCTCTTAAAACATAGATTCCAGTTTTTTCTAACATTTGATAGGCTTCTTTACCAGTGGCATTGAATTTTGGTAATTCGCTTACTTCTACGTTATCGGGATACTCGCCTTTGTATTTCGAGTTGGCGTCCACATACTGCCCGAAATGCCAAAACTCTTTTAAATCTCCGGCAGAGCGCCCTTTTGCATGNTCTTTTCCAAAAGAANTGTAGCCTCTTTGACCGCCAATTCCAGGAATTTCATACTTTGCTTTTACTTCTAGAGGTAAGTTAAAAAAGTTTCGAACTTCTCCATACAATTCTCCAACTAACTGATCATCTAAAAAATGACCTTTTAATGCTACGAAGCCAATATCTTCGTATGCTTTACCGATTTCATTTACAAATTTTTGTTTACGTTCCGGGTCACCCGAAAGGAAATCACGCAAGTCCACACTTGGAATGTTTTGCATACTAAAATTTTTTTGTTAATAACTTAAAGGTTGCAAACCCTTGTTAATACAAATGTAAATAATAAAATTAAAAACAAATTTCAAAAGTTATCAACAATTCAAAAAAAGGGTTCATTTTACGGTGATGCTGTAATTTTTTTATACTTTTGAGGAGTTTTAACAATACCGATACCTTTTTTATAATGAATTTTGAAAGAAGACACCTTACCGACGATCAATTACTAGACTTATACAAGCGATTACTCAAGCCCCGACTTATTGAAGAAAAAATGCTGATCCTCATTCGGCAAGGAAAAGTATCGAAATGGTTTTCGGGTATTGGACAAGAAGCGATTTCTGTTGGAGTTACGGCGGTGTTGGACAAAGACGAGTATATTTTACCCATGCACCGTAATTTAGGAGTGTTTACAGGAAGAGATATTCCGCTGTACCGACTTTTTTCACAATGGCAAGGAAAAGCAAATGGTTTTACCAAAGGTAGAGACCGAAGTTTTCACTTTGGTACCCAAGAATACAAGATTATCGGAATGATTTCGCATTTAGGGCCACAATTAGGAGTTGCCGATGGCATTGCTTTGGCTAATAAGCTAAAGAAAAACGGTAAAGTAACTGCGGTTTTTACGGGTGAAGGCGCAACGAGTGAAGGTGATTTTCATGAGGCTTTGAACATAGCTTCCGTTTGGGATCTACCAGTCTTATTTGTGATTGAAAATAACGGTTATGGTTTATCAACACCAACAAATGAGCAATACCGTTGTGAAAACTTAGCCGATAAAGGAATTGGATATGGAATGGAAAGTCATATTATTGATGGAAACAATATTTTGGAAGTGTATATAGAACTATCTGAAATTGTGGCGTCAATGAAAGTCAATCCGCGCCCGGTGTTGTTAGAATTTAAAACCTTCAGAATGCGTGGTCATGAAGAAGCAAGTGGCACCAAATATGTTCCTCAAGAACTAATGGATTTGTGGGCTGAGAAAGACCCTGTAGATACTTACAAACGCTACTTAATAAAGCAAAATGTATTGACCACAGTGCAAGATGAAGCTTGGCGTGCCGAAATCAAAAAGGAAATTGACGAGCATTTAGTAATGGCAAATACCGAAGCGGAGATTGAAGCAGATTATGATGAAGAATTAAATGACGTATACAAACCCTATGTATTTGAAGAAGTTAAGGCTTCCGATGAAGTAGAAAATATTCGATTGGTTGACGCCATATCTCAAGGTTTGAAACAATCCATGGAACGACATGAGAACTTGGTAATCATGGGACAGGACATCGCTGAATACGGAGGTGCTTTTAAGATTACAGACGGTTTTGTAGACTTGTTTGGTAAAGAAAGAGTAATTAACACGCCAATATGCGAGAGCGCGGTTGTTTCTGCTGGAATGGGGTTGTCCATTAACGGACACAAAGCTATTGTAGAGATGCAATTTGCTGATTTTGTATCTACTGGATTCAATCCAATTGTAAATTATTTGGCCAAAGTGCATTACCGTTGGCAAGAAAAAGCCGATGTTGTAGTGCGTATGCCTTGCGGAGGCGGAACACAAGCAGGACCTTTTCATTCACAAACGAACGAAGCTTGGTTTACCAAAACACCAGGTTTGAAAGTGGTATATCCGGCATTTCCTTATGATGCTAAAGGGCTTTTAGCAACAGCTATTAACGATCCGAATCCGGTGTTGTTTTTTGAGCACAAACAATTGTATCGAAGCGTGTATCAAGAAGTTCCTAAAGATTATTACACTTTGCCTTTTGGAAAAGCAGCGGTATTAAAAGAAGGAAACGACATTACTGTTATTGCTTTTGGAGCAGCAGTGCATTGGGCTTTAGAAACATTAGAAAAGAACCCGGGTATTTCTGCCGATTTAATTGATTTGAGAACTTTACAACCGTTAGATAAAGATACAATCTATGCTTCGGTGAAGAAGACAAGTAAGGTAATTATTCTTCAGGAAGATAGTATGTTTGGTGGAATTGCTAGTGATATTTCGGCCATGATCATGGAGGATTGTTTTGAGTATTTGGATGGTCCTGTAAAAAGGGTTGCTAGTTTAGACAGCCCAATTCCATTTACGAAAGCACTGGAAGATCAATATTTGCCAAAAGATCGTTTTGAAGTGGCATTGTTCAAACTCCTAAAATACTGAATTTAAAGAAGCTTATTTTTACTTTTTAAAGATTATTTTGTAATTTGCTTCCCATATTTCAAAATTAATCACCTGTATTTTTATACATTATACTTTTGTAGCATTTGAAATAGTATTACATTGTGCCCTCAATTTAATAAACTAAAAACATTTCCTCTAAAATGCAAAATAGCTTTAAGACATTTGCCTGTATTATTATCATAATACTAGGATCTTCATTAAAAATACATTCTCAAAACTTACTTAATAATGGAGATTTTGAAAGTGGTTTTGGTGTTGGTTTTTTTTCAAATGGGGCTGGCTATACTCGGATTGTTGGGCCATTTTCAGGGACGACTTCGCCGGGTAATTATGCGATTACTACCAATCCTCAACCCATGAATACCGCCAATTTTATTTCGAGTGGCGATCATACAAATGGTTTTGGGAACATGATGATTATTGATGGGAATACGACAGGTGGACAACAAAATTTTTGGGAAGCCGGAAATGGTGGAGGAGGCGTTTGTAGTTTGACCGTTGGAACAACGTATACTTTTAGTTTTTGGTTAAAGTCGGTAAGCACAACCGTAACGAATGCTGCTACTCAAGCAGCTTTAGGAGTTCAAATATTGAATGCTAGTGCGGTTACATTAGTGTCGGGAAGCCTAATAGCTCCATTGCCAGCGGCAGGTTGGCAAAAAGTAACCTATACTTTTGTTGCTCAAAGTACTTGTTGTAATATCAAACTGTACAATAACAACACCAATGCGGTAGGTAACGATTTTGCGGTAGATGATTTTTCGGTTACTCCGCCATTAGTACCTTTATCCATTAATCATTCCTTTACCAATCCAACTTGTCCAGGTGCTACAGATGGTTCTATTTCAGCATATGGGGTAGGAGGTACTGTTCCTTATGCTAGTTACTCTTTAACAGGAACAGCAATCCAAACCAATTCTACTGGAATTTTTACAAATTTAGCTGCAGGAACCTACTCGGTTTCCGTAACCGATGCTGCAAGTGCTACCGCAACTCAAACTAATATTGTCTTAACCGCTCCAATAGATTTGACTGTAAGTGCAGGAAGTACAATATGTCCGGGTACTTCAGTTACTTTAAATGTAAGTGGAAGTTCCGCTGGTTATACGTGGACTGCTAGTCCTTTGGATGCTACATTAACGGCACCGACGACTTCTAATCCAACGGTAAGCCCCACTCAAACGACAACTTACACTGTGACGTCTTCCACATCAACTCCTACAAGTTTAATTTCTAATGGGAATTTTACTTCAGGGAATACAGGTTTTACGACCGATTATCAATATCTAGTAACGACTGTCCCAGCTGGAGCGCAAAAAACGTATGGAATTGTAACTAGTTCCAATGGTTGGTTTGCTGGTTTTTCAAATTGTGTCGATCATACTTCTGGATCTGGGAATATGATGGTTGT
>JGI24770J26754_10003657_pt1 | contig 10243 bp, 9 predicted proteins | sample LakOneMetagenome_FD_26754 | JGI IMG/M metagenome (IMG submission 26754) | reverse complement strand
AAATAATAAATCACAATTTCAAATTTTAGTTATGAGTACAGTAAAAGTTGCAATCAATGGATTTGGCCGTATCGGTCGTTTAGTATTTCGCCAGATACACAATATGGAAGGTATTGATGTAGTGGCTATCAATGACCTTACAAGCCCGGCTGTATTGGCTCACTTATTAAAATATGATAGTGCACAGGGAAGGTTTGACGAAAAAGTTACTTCTACCGACAATGCCATTGTTGTTAATGGCCACGAGATAAAAATATATGCACAGAAAGACCCGGCCCAGATACCATGGGGCACACACGATGTGGATGTGGTGATAGAAAGCACCGGTTTCTTTGCTGACAAAGACAAAGCAGAAGCACATATAAAAGCAGGCGCAAAGCGTGTCGTTATTTCTGCACCTGCCACCGGCGAACTGAAAACAGTTGTATTCAATGTAAACCATAATATTTTGGATGGCAGCGAAACGATCATCAGTTGTGCAAGCTGCACAACCAATTGCCTGGCACCGATGGCCAAGGTATTGAATGATGAGTTTGGTATCGTACAGGGTATCATGACCACCATCCACGCTTATACCAACGATCAGAATACACTCGACGCACCACATCCGAAAGGAGACCTGCGCAGGGCCAGGGCTGCTGCAGCCAACATCGTTCCCAACAGCACCGGCGCTGCAAAAGCGATCGGGCTGGTATTGCCGGAGCTAAAAGGTAAATTAGACGGAAGTGCTCAAAGGGTGCCAACGATCACCGGTTCATTAACTGAACTTACCGTTGTATTGAATAAAACCGTAACCGCTGAAGGCATCAATGCTGCTATGAAAGCTGCCAGCAATGAAAGCTTTGGCTATACCGAAGACGAAATTGTAAGCACCGATATTATCGGAACCAGGTTCGGCTCTTTGTTCGATGCTACACAGACTAAAGTATTAACTGTTGGCGACAGGCAATTGGTGAAAACAGTTAGCTGGTACGATAATGAAATGAGCTATGTAAGCCAGTTGGTACGCACAGTGCATCATTTCGCAGGATTGATCAAGTAATTTATTTTACCGCAAAGACGCTGAGACGCAAAGTTTTTTTAATGCTTAGCGGCTTGGCGTCTTTGCGGTTTATTTTTAAAAGCATATTTATGTCATCATTTTCCGACTTCAATTTCAAAGGCAAAAAAGCATTGGTAAGGGTGGATTTCAATGTACCATTGGATGAACAATTCAACATTACCGACGACAGCCGCATGACCGCTACCATTCCAACGATCAAAAAAATATTGGCAGACGGCGGCTCAGCAATATTGATGAGCCATTTAGGCCGGCCAAAAGAAGGCCCGGTTGACAAGTATTCATTAAAGCACCTTGTAAAACACCTGCATGAATTGCTGGGAGGAGATACAAAGGTTTTCTTTGCGAATGATTGTATCGGCGAACAGGCAACACTTACTTCCAACATGCTTAAAGGAGGCGAAGTGTTGTTATTGGAAAACCTGCGTTTTTATAAAGAAGAAGAAAAAGGAGATATAGCTTTTGCAGAAAAATTAAGCAAGCTGGGTGATGTGTATGTGAATGATGCTTTTGGTACCGCACACAGGGCGCATGCATCCACAGCGGTGATCGCCCAGTTCTTTGAGCCGGGTAAAAAAATGTTCGGCCTGCTGATGGAAAAAGAAGTAGCCAGTGCGGAAAAGGTTTTGCATGACAATGAAAAGCCGTTTTTGGCGATCATCGGCGGGGCAAAGGTTTCAGACAAGATATTGATCATTGAGAACCTGCTCGACAGGGCTACTGATATCATCATTGGCGGCGGCATGGCTTATACTTTTTACAAAGCCCAGGGCGGAAAGATCGGTAATTCGCTTTGCGAAAATGAAAGACTGGATGCTGCGCTTGAATTGCTAAAGAAGGCTGATGAGAAAGGCGTTTGTATTCACCTGCCCGCTGATTCTATCATTGCTGATAAATTTGATGCCAATGCAGATGTTTCAGGTGCATTGAGCAATAATATTCCTGATGGCTGGATGGGCCTTGATATCGGCGAAATGGCCTGTGAATCTTTTACCAAAGTGATCATGGATTCAAAGACCATTTTATGGAACGGGCCAATGGGTGTTTTTGAAATGGAAAAATTCCAGCACGGAACAAAAACGATAGCCCAGGCAGTGGCAGCAGCAACTGAAGAAGGTGCATTCAGTTTGGTTGGTGGTGGCGACAGTGTTGCAGCTGTCAATAAATTTCACCTGGCAGATAAAGTAAGTTATGTTTCAACCGGCGGCGGTGCCTTGCTTGAATATTTTGAAGGAAAGGTATTGCCGGGTATCGCTGCGATCAAAAATAAATAGCAGCTTTGCCAAAGTTATTTATGAAAATATGGATACGCAGGAAGCATATAATAAATGGGCGGGCACTTACGATACGGTATTGAATAAAACCCGTGACCTTGAATTGAAGGCTGCAAAAGAAGTGCTTGCTGTTGCCGACTTTTCCAAAGTATTGGAAATAGGCTGCGGTACCGGCAAGAACACTTCCTGGTTAAAGGAAAAAACAAAAGAACTCACCGCTGTTGATTTTTCGGAAGGCATGCTGGAACAGGCCGGTAAAAAAATAAATGATCCCCATGTTCATTTTCAACGGGCAGATATCACGAAGCCCTGGCATTTCAATTCATCCACGCTTATTATCTGNAGCCTTGTGCTGGAACATATCCGGCAAATAGAATCCATCTTCGAAGAAGCTTATAAAAACTTAGAACCGGGTGGTTGTTTTTATTGCTGTGAATTGCACCCTTACAAACAACTGGAAGGCAGCAGGGCAAAGTTTGAACAGGGAAATGAATTGATAGAACTTGAATATTTTATTCACCATNTNTCCGATTTTTTCANGGCAGCAACAACAAATNATTTTCAATGTATNGGGCTGCAGGAATGGTTTGATGATCATGACAGGTCTGCCACGCCCCGGCTTATTTCCTTTCTTTTCCAAAAAAGATCTTAGAATTCTTTTTAATAAATTGCCACGAATGCACGAATGATCTATTTGTGCTTATCAGTGTAATCAGTGGCAACTTATTCCTCATAATCTTTTTAAAATGCTTTTTAGTGAGTATATTTAATGTCTTTTTGAATATTGGAAAAGATAAAATTGATTGTATTAAATAAACAATGTAATCAACTTACACTCCTTCTCCTTTTGGAGAGGGTTGGGGTGAGGTAAAAAAAATTACCATGCAACGAATTGCTGAATCAGAACTCATCATCAACGACCGGGGTGCTATTTATCACCTCGACCTGCGGCCCGAAGAATTAGCAGATACAATTATTGTTGTAGGCGACCCCGACCGGGTGAAAAAAGTAAGCAAACACTTCGACAAGATCGAATACAAACAGCAGCACCGTGAGTTCATCACCCATACGGGTTATATCGGCAAAAAAAGATTGTCTGTTATGTCAACCGGCATTGGCCCCGATAATATCGATATCGCCATCAACGAACTGGATGCCCTGGCTAATATCGATTTCAAAACAAGGGAGATCAAAAAGGATTTTGCCAAATTAAATATCATCCGTTTCGGAACATCGGGTTCCTTGCAGGCAGATATCCCGGTAGATAGTTTTGTAGCTTCAACGCATGGGCTTGGGCTTGACAACCTGCTTAATTTTTATCAATATGATAAAAGCCCCGGTGAACAGGATATGGCAAATGCTTTTATTGAACAGACGAAAATTGACAGATCCATAACCATTCCCTATGCATTTAAAGGAAGCGAAACGCTGTTAAATAAATTCGGCCCAAAATTTCACAAGGGAATTACGGTCACCTGCCCCGGGTTCTATGGGCCGCAGGGGAGGATACTGCGCCTGGGCGTAAGCAGCCCGGGACTGATCGACCGGCTCACCCATTTTAATTTCAATAATCACAGGATCACTAACTTTGAGATGGAAACATCCGCCATTTACGGGCTTGGACGATTGCTCGGCCACGAATGCCTGAGCGTGAATGCCATCGTAGCAAACCGGGTTGTGCAGGAGTTTTCAAAAGACAGTGCTGCGGCGGTAAGAAAATTAATTAAGAAATCGCTTGAAGCGTTGACGGCATGATCTTTAAATGATTTTTCAACAACATTCAACCATATTCAACGACATTAAACCATTAAAGCATATTGAATGATTGCAACCAGAACCATCCCTGATTTCTCTTTATCTCCACATGTTGACCAGGTGGGAATTGAAGAAAGAGCATCCAGGTTTACCAAGCGAAGTATTAAGAACGAAACCAAGGTAAACGGGTTAAAGCTTGCCCTGAACATGATCGACCTCACAACGCTGGAAGGAAAAGATACAGACGGTAAAGTAAAACAGCTTTGTTATAAAGCACAGCATTTGATGGATTCATATCCCGGCTTACCAACCGTTGCGGCTGTTTGTGTTTATCCATCCATGGTTAAAACAGCAAAAACGGCGTTGGGGGATTCAGGAATAAAAGTGGCATCTGTAGCAACAGCATTCCCAAGCGGGCAGGCGCCACGTGATGTAAAGATCCGTGATACCAAATTTGCAGTTGACCAGGGTGCGGATGAAATTGACATGGTCATATCAAGGGGTAAATTTCACCAGGGCGAATATAATTTTGTATTTGATGAGATCGCTGCTATTAAAGAAGCGTGTGGTGAAGCAAGACTGAAAGTGATTTTAGAAACAGGCGAACTGGTAACTTATGATAAAGTGAGAAGGGCCAGTGACATTGCGATGTATGCAGGCGCTGATTTCATCAAAACCTCTACCGGCAAAATTTCTCCTGCTGCTACGATGCCGGTTACATTGGTAATGCTGGAAGCGATCCGTGATTTTTATTATAAAACAGGAAAGCGTATTGCAATGAAACCCGCCGGTGGCATTTCCAAAGCAAAACTCGCCCTGCATTATTTAGTTATGCTGAATGAAGTGCTTGGAGAAGAATGGATGAATAATCATTGGTTCAGGTTCGGCGCAAGCAGCCTGGCAAATGATATATTGATGCAGTTGATGAAACAAAAGACAGGGGTTTATCAATCACCGGATTATTTTTCATTGGATTAGGTTTTGCCGCTAAGGCGCAAAGACGCAAAGTTGCACTAAGACTTTGTGTGGCTTTGAGGCTTAGATACTTTATGGCAATTTTCTCAAAAAATAAAAACTTAAAATGGCAGTCAAAAAAAATAATACAATAAAACTAAAGTTTGATAGTGCAAGAAATTTAGCTCCTGCTCCTGAAAGCAAAAGTGCAGCGAAAATAAATCCGCGTTACGATCTTTTTATAAACGGAAAATTTGAAAAGCCGCAGAGCAGGAAATATTTCGATACCATCAATCCCGCCACCGAAGAAAAATTAGCGGAAGTGGCAGACGCCAACAATGCAGACGTGAACAATGCAGTGAAAGCAGCAAGGGGTGCTTACGAGAAAACATGGAAAAAAATGCCGGCTAAAGAAAGGGCAAAATATATTTACCGCATTGCCCGGATGATACAGGAAAGGGCAAGAGAATTTGCGATCATAGAAACACTGGATGGTGGCAAGCCAATCCGGGAAAGCCGCGACTTTGATGTGCCAACAGCAGCCAACCATTTCTTTTATTATGCAGGCTGGGCCGATAAACTTGAATATGCATTTCCAAACAGAACAGCAGCGCCATTGGGAGTTGCGGGGCAGATCATCCCCTGGAATTTTCCGTTGCTGATGGCCGCATGGAAGATCGCACCGGCACTTGCAACGGGTAACACCGTTGTTTTGAAGCCTGCAGAAACTACGCCTTTAACGGCATTGAAATTAGCAGAGATCATCCAGGAAGCAGACCTGCCGCCCGGTGTTGTAAATATTATAACAGGTGCAGGTGCAACAGGCGCAGCGATCGTCAACCATCCTGATATTAATAAGATCGCTTTTACAGGATCAACAGATGTTGGAAAGATCATTCAAAGAGCCATTGCCGGCACCAATAAAAAGGCAACGCTTGAATTGGGTGGTAAAGCAGCCAATATCATTTTTGATGACGCACCGCTTGACCAGGCAGTGGAAGGTGTTATCAACGGCATATTTTTTAACCAGGGACATGTTTGTTGTGCGGGCTCACGCCTGTATGTGCAGGAATCTGTTTTTAAGACCGTGGTTCAAAAATTAAAAGACAGGATGGAAACCATGATCCTGGGAGATCCCATGGATAAGAATACTGATATTGGTGCCATCAATTCAAGAGAGCAATTAAATGTCATTAATAAATACCTGAAGATAGGGCAGGACGAAGGCGCTGAAATGTACCAATCCTCCTGCGCCATTCCGAAGAAAGGATTTTTCTGCAGGCCAACGATCTTCACCAACGTGGCACAATCAAACCGCATTGCACAGGAAGAGATATTCGGGCCGGTACTCACCATCCAAACCTTCCGTACTGATGATGAAGTGATAGAAAAAGCAAACAACACGCCTTATGGTTTGTCTGCAGGAGTGTGGACCGACAAGGGTTCCAAGATATTCAACATGACAACCAGGCTAAGAGCAGGCGTGGTTTGGGCAAATACATTTAATAAGTTCGACCCAACCTCACCATTCGGCGGGTACAAAGAAAGCGGGTATGGAAGAGAAGGTGGTTTGCATGGGTTAAATGCTTATGTGAATCTTGTTTAATTATTTATTCATTCGTGCATTCGTGGCAAAACAAAAAATCATGGCTACAAAAACTATAAAAAAATCAACCATCAACCTGAATGGTAACGGGCATTCAAATAATGGCGTTGAAACCCGGCGCCTCGAAGTTTTAAAGACCTATAAAATTTATATTGGCGGACAATTTCCAAGAACCGAATCGGGCAGGTATTACATTGCAACAAATGGCAAGGGAGAGAAACTTGCCAATGTTTGTTTGGGGTCGAGAAAGGATTTCCGGGATGCAATGGTTGCTGCACGTGGGGCATTTGGAGGCTGGTCGGGCAGGGCTGCTTTCAACCGCGGACAAATATTATATCGCATTGCTGAAATGCTGGAAGGAAGAAAAGCACAGTTCATAGAAGAACTAATGAAGCAGGACTCAACCAAATTACAAGCCGAAGCAGAAGTGAACCTGGCCATCGACCGGCTGATCTATTACAGTGGCTGGTGCGATAAGTTCCAGCAATTGTTCAGCTCGGTGAACCCGGTTGCATCCAGCCATTTTAATTTCTCGGTTCCCGAACCAATGGGGGTGGTAGCTGCCATTGCACCACAAAATGATTCATTGATAGGATTGGTTTCTGTTATCGCAGCGATCATCGCAGGCGGGAATACCTGTGTAGTGCTGGCGTCAAATTCAAAACCACTTTGTGCGGTAACGTTTGCGGAAGTGTTGAACAGTTCAGACCTGCCTGGTGGTGTTGTAAATATCCTTACCGGTAAAGTGCCGGAACTTGTTCCTTATTTTGCCGATCACATGGATGTAAATGCAACGGTTTATTGCCAGGGCGATGCGGCAACACAATCCATGATAAAAGAAAAAGCAGCGGCCAATGTGAAACGTGTTGTGCTTTATGATAAAGTAAAGTGGGCGGGTGATGAGGCGCAATCACCTTATTTCATCATGGACCTGCAGGAAATAAAAACGACCTGGCACCCGGTGGAAAATATTGGAGGAGCAAAGTCGGGTTATTAAACCGTTGAAAGCTTTAAGATCGTTGGAGGGTTTAAAACATTCAACTTCTTCAAACGTCTTAAGACATATTTAACCCTATATTGTTATTGAAATCATTAATTTTATAATATAAACCTTAAAAATAATAAACATGAAACGAACCGGATTATTAGTTGTACTGGCAATTGTAGTAATACTTGGCTTTTGGGGCTGTAGTGGATACAATGGTTTGGTGAAACAGGATGAGTCTGTTAAGAAAGCATGGAATAATGTGCAGACTGAATATCAAAACCGTTCAGACTTAGTTGGTAACCTGGTTAACACTGTAAAAGGCGCTGCAAATTTTGAGCAGAACACTTTAACAGCAGTTGTGGAAGCAAGGGCAAAAGCAACCAGCGTAAATATCAACGCAGATAATCTTACGCCAGAAAAAATTGCCGAGTTCCAGGCGGCGCAAGGCCAGTTAACCGGTTCTTTAAGCCGTTTATTGGCTACCGTAGAAGCTTATCCAACTTTGAAAGCAACGGAAGGTTTCCAAAAATTGCAAGGGCAATTGGAACAGATCGAAAACAATATCAAAAATTCCCGCAAAGAATTTAATGACGCGGTGAATGTTTACAATACAAAAGTGAGGTCATTCCCAATGAATATCCTTGGTGGCATGTTTGGCTTCCATGCAAAAGAAGGATTCAAAGCCGATGCAGGTGCTGAAAAGAAAGTAGATGTGAATTTTGATGACATGAAAAAATAATCCCCGCAAAGGATATCATTCACATGAACAACAAACGCTATTCGGGTTATATCATCGGGGGGATCGTTATTCTTCTTGCCATTTATTTGATNGTTACGTATAATTCGCTTGTAAAAAAAGACGAGAACGTAAAGCTGCAATGGAACGAGGTTCAGAATACCTACCAGCGCAGGCTTGACCTGGTGCCTAATCTCGTGAATGTAGTAAAGGGCGGTGCAGATTATGAACAAACAACTTTGCAACAACTTGTTGAAGCAAGATCCAAAGCAGCATCTGTAAATGTTTCTGGTGATCTGTCTGCAGATAAGTATAACCAGCAAACAGCTGCACAGGATGAATTAGCGGGTATCGCAAACCGGTTGATGNTAACGGTTGAAAAATACCCCGACATCAAAGGCACAAGGNCTTTTAATGACCTGCAGGTACAATTGGTGGGAACAGAGCGGAGGATAAAAGTAGCAAGGAAAAATTTTAATGAATCCATCGCAACCTATAATACATCCGTAAAAGGCTTTCCTACAAAACTGGTGGCAGGTATGTTTGGATTTAAACCCAAAGAAGGTTTTCAATCAGATAGCGGAACAGATAAGGCGGTAGAAATTAAATTTTAAATCATAACAATTACGTGGGCATATTTTCCATTTTTAGAAAGAAGGATGATTTTTTTTCTGCAGCCGAGCAATCACGGATAGTAGAATCTATACGCCATGCTGAAAAAAGAACCAGTGGTGAGATAAGGGTTTATATAGAACCTAAAAACCCATTGGTTGATCCGCTTGAAAGGGCTGCCCTNATTTTTTACAAATTAAAGATGGAGCAAACGGACCACCGAAACGGAGTGTTGCTTTATATTGCCAGCAAGCATAAAGAGCTTGCATTGTACGGTGATAAAGGCATTCATGAAAAAGTGGGATCGGCGTATTGGGAGAAGGAGGTCCAGGCTATGTTGCAGCATTTCAGGGATAATAACCTTGTTGACGGTATGATCAACTGCATTACCCATATCGGCGAAACCCTGAGTGAAAAATTTCCTTACATAGCAACAGAAGATAAAAATGAATTACCGGACGATATCGTTTTTGGCAAATAATGAATGGTTGAATCAATTAATGAAAAAGATCTCCTGCATATTAATTTTATTGTTTAGCTCGTTCATGCTGTTTGCACAGCAGGGAAATTTTTCGATGAAGGAAACGATCGAAAAACCGCCATCACCGGCTAAACTGGTAAATGATTATACAACTACATTAACACAGGAACAACAACAAAGCCTGGAGCGAAAACTTGTTGCGATAGATGATTCTACCTCCACACAAATAGCAGTTGTGATCGTTCCATCACTGGATGGATATGATGTGGCTGATGCAGCAACTGAATTGGGAACAAGCTGGGGCGTAGGCGGGAAAAAGAATAATGGTGTTGTATTTTTAATTTGTGTTGATAAAAATAATCATAAAGTAAATATTTCTCCAGGCTATGGTCTTGAAGGAGGCTTAACTGATATAGCAGCAAGTCATATAATTGAAGATGTTGTTGTTCCCAATTTTAAAGGTGATGATTATTANCGCGGAATAGATGAAGGCACAGATGCGATCATTAAAGCTGTTAAAGGAGAATATAACACGCCACGTAANAAAAGTTCCGGCGGCAAGGGTGGTGGNATCATTGGTTTTATCATTTTCATTATTATCATACTGGCTTTATCCAGTAGGGGTGGCGGCGGTAAAGGAGGCTTTATGAGCAGGCGTGGCAGCATCTTGGGGCCGATGATATTAAGTGAATTGCTTGGCGGTGGCGGACGTGGTGGTGGAGGCGGATGGAGCGGCGGCGGTGGAAGCTCCGGCGGCGGCGGCTTCGGTGGTTTTGG
>JGI24770J26754_10003654_pt1 | contig 10251 bp, 11 predicted proteins | sample LakOneMetagenome_FD_26754 | JGI IMG/M metagenome (IMG submission 26754) | reverse complement strand
ACGTGGTCGAAGGTGGCACTCGACCCGAGCGCCTCGAACGGCAGGCCGAGCTCGTCGTCGGAGGCGGCCTCGCCCGCCTGGGCCTGGGCCAGCAGGGCGTTCTCGGCGGCGAAGATGTCGGCCTCGTCGGTGACCTTCCGACCCAGCGCGTGGTCGCGCTCGACCTCCATCTCGGAGGCGAAGCCCAGCAACGTCGGAACCGACGGGAGGAACACCGAGGCGGTCTCGCCGCGCTTGCGGGCCCGGACGAAGCGCCCGACCGCCTGGGCGAAGAACAGCGGTGTGGACGTCGTGGTCGCATAGACACCCACGGCCAGCCGCGGGACGTCGACGCCCTCGGAGACCATCCGCACGGCGACCATCCAGCGCTTGTCGTTCTCGGTGAACTGGGCGATCTTGCGGGACGCGGCCTTCTCGTCGGACAAGACGATCGTCGGAGCCTCGCCAGAGATCTTCTTGAGCAGCGCGGCATAGGCGCGAGCCGAGTCCTGGTCGGTGGCGATCACGAGCCCGCCGGCGTCGGGGACGTGGCGGCGTACCTCCGACAGACGTCGATCGGCCGCCTCAAGCACCGCCGGGATCCAGGACCCGCCGGGGTCGAGGGCGGTGCGCAGTGCCTGGGAGGTGAGGTCCTTGGTCAGCGGCTCCCCCAGCCGGGCGGCGATCTCGTCGCCGGCGCGGGTGCGCCACTGCATCTCTCCGGAGTAGGCGAGGAACAGGACCGGGCGTACGACGTGGTCGGCGAGCGCGTCGGCGTAGCCGTAGGTGTAGTCCGCCGAGGACCGCGGGATCCCGTCGGGACCGGGCGCATAGGTGACGAAGGGGATCGGGTTGACGTCGGAGCGGAACGGCGTACCGGTGAGCCCCAGCCGGCGCGTNGCCGGNCCGAACGCCTCGAGCACCGCCTCGCCCCACGACATCGCGTCGCCCGCGTGATGGATCTCGTCGAGGATGACCAGGGTCTTGAAGCGCTCGGTGCGGATCCGCATCGCCAGCGGGTTGACCGCGACGCCCGCATAGGTGACGGCGACGCCCAGGAAGTCCTGCGACGTACGGCCCTGTCCGGCGGCATAGGCCGGGTCGATCGGCAGCCCGGCGCGCCCCGCGGCCTCGGCCCACTGGACCTTGAGGTGCTCGGTCGGGGCGACGACCACGATCCGGTCGACGATGCGCCGCCCCAGCAGCTCGGCGGCCACCGTCAGCGCGAAGGTCGTCTTGCCGGCGCCCGGCGTCGCGACGGCCAGGAAGTCCCGCGGCTGCTCGGCCAGGTAGCGCTCCAGCGCCGTCGTCTGCCAGGCCCGTAGCGGACCGGCCGTGCCCCAGGCCGCCCGGTCCGGCCAGGCTGGCGACAGTGGGACGGCGTCAGGCCGGATCACCGATCGTCGCCGTCGCGAGCGGCACCAGCCGGGTGGGCTGGCAAGGCGGAGCGCCGAACGCGGGCCGGAGGCCCGTCGAGGTGCGACAACGCCGCCAGGGCGCCCGGATGGGGCCGCGCAGCAGGCGCAAGATCGGCGGATCCGGGCTCAGGCCGTCCCGTCATGCGTGGGGACCCTCGTCTTTCCCGGGCTTGAGCGACTCCCAGATCTCCTTGCACTCCGGACACACCGGGAACTTCTCCGGCGCCCGGCTCGGCACCCAGACCTTGCCGCACAGTGCGATCACGGGGGTCCCCATCACCATCGCCTCGGTGAGCTTGTCCTTGGGCACGTAGTGGGAGAACTTCTCGTGGTCNCCGTCCTCGGTCGGCAGCGTGCGCCGGTCCTCGAGGGTCTCGGTGCCGGACGAGAAGCCGATGGTCGGGTTGCTCACGAGGGGCGAGTCTAGTCGCCCTGGGGACTCGAGCCGGCCTCGGCGAGGCGGGATGTGGGGCGCCAGTTTCACCGGCGCGCCGGTGAAACTGACACTTCTCGGCCGAAACATCGCGCGTGAAGTGACAGGTTCGAGCGCGGAGTGTGACGCGTGGGACGAACGATGCCCGGTCAGCAGCGCCCGTAGCGGACCGGGTCGCTCGCGAGATCCACGCACACCGTGCCGAGAGGGGTGGCTTCCAGGCGGAAATCCCCGCCTTGGGTGGACGTGCGCCACTGCCAGACCTCGCCGCGCTGCTCGTCGTCGGGATCGGTCCGCCGGGAGTAGAGGACGCCGTCCTCCGCGACCCAGAACGTATAGGCACCCCCAGCGGGGGCGGTCCCGGACATGAGCGGTACGCCGCCCCGCAGTGGCACCGGCGCCAGCCCCTCGGCGAACAAGGCATACACCTCGGCGACCTGCCCTCCGGGAGCCCCGTGCACGACCAGCGCCCAGCCAGCCCCGAGGTCGACCTTCACCAGAGCCGGGTCGGGTCCGGGTACGACGGTGCGGTGGACGAACCCGTCGCCGAGCTGCGCCGTGAGCACGGCCCCCTCATCGCGCGGAAGCAGACCGAGCCGCCAGGCTCCCCCTCCACCAGGGGACGGCCTCGACCACCCGGCGTTGCCGGGTCGGAGGAGCTCGAGACCCTGCGCGGGGAACATGGGCGGGAGCTCGGCACGAGGCGAGGGCGCCGGGCTTCCGGAGGGACAGGTCCGTGGGTAGGGCTGGCTGGGACGGTCCCAGCACAGCTCCCCGGCAGGTCGCCGGATCACGGAGTCGAACCCCGCCTCAATCAGACTGGCCTCGACCCTCAGCGTCTCGCCGGCAACGGCAGTGCCGTCCCAGGTCGCCGTGTACAGCACACCCTGGTCGACCCACGCGGTGCTCGTGTCGGTGATCCTCGGCGGTGACGGCTCGAACCATGCGTTCAGGTTGGCGCCCTCACCCGAGATCAAGCGGACGCTCCAGTTGTCACCCTCCGCTGGAACCGCAGCGACGATGTCGGCCTGACCTGCGGCTTCCGCGGCAGCGCCACCGACATGCGCCGCGCCCAAGAGCCAGGACCCTGCCGGCAGCTCGACGACAGAGGTGCCGTCCTGGCCTCGATCGATCGTGAGCGTTCCATCCTCGGCAAGCCTGATCAGATCGGAGTCGCCGTCGGCGTCCACGTCGGCGGGGAAGGACATGCCGGCGTTGCCGGGCAGTGAGCTCAACGCCGCCACCGGGTCGTCGTGGGTCAGGGCGAGCACGACCACCGTCGGTACGGCGACGACCGCGACGGCCGCTGTCGCAGCCAGCGCCGGCCGACGCCACCGACCCGAGCCGGGGACGACCGGGGCTGCCTGCGACAGCAGCTCAGGCTGGACCTGCTCGCTGCGCGCGGCCAGCGCTGCGACGAGCCGCTCCTCGATCGGGGTTCGGGCGTCCAGCGGGGTCATCGCGACACCTCCAAGAGCTGCTCGAGCTGGTCGAGTGCCCTGCTGGCCGTCGACTTGACGGTGCCGGGCGAGATGGACAGCGTCGCCGCGATCTGGGACTCCGACAGCTCGGACCAGTAGCGCAGCACGAGCACCTCGCGTTGACGGGGCGCGAGCTTCGCCAGCGCGGCCAGGACGTCGCGGTGCTCCTCGGCGAGGAGGACGGAGGCCTCCGGCCGGTCGGGCGGCTCCGGCCTGGGCGGGACGAACGCCCGCGCCGTACGGCGCCGCCGCAGCGCCGAGCGGCAACGGTTGACCACCGAGGTCCGCAGGTAGCCCAGCGCGGCATCCGGGTCGCGCAGTCGGCCCAGGCGCGGCGCCAATCCAGCGAAGGCGTCCTGGACGACGTCCTCGGCAGTGGGAAGGTCGTCCACGAGCAGCACCGCGATCCGGACGAGGCCCAGCCGGTGGGCCGCATAGAGCTCCTCGATCGGAGTCGGCGGAAGCGCTCCGGGCACGACCTCGGCGGAGGCCGGTCCAGGGGTGGGGCGATCGCTCACATCACTAGGGACGCACGAAGAGGCGCGAGGTTGCGTCGCGGCGGCGAGAACATCAGTTGAGGTTGGGGTCGTAGGGCCGGGTCGAGTGCCAGGCCAGCTCACCGGGCTGGCGGCGCAGCACGTCCCGCCACAGGTCGCTCGGGTCGATCCGGAAGACGTCGAGCGAGTCGCCGGGTACGACGTACCAGCTGCCCTCCTCGATCTCNCCCTCGAGCTGACCCGCNCCCCAGCCGGCGTACCCCGCGAAGATCCGCAGACCCTCCAGCGAGCCGTCGACCAGCTCGACGGGGNTGTCCAGGTCGACCAGCCCCAGCCGGTCCGTCACACCCCGGAAGCCGACCGGGACGTCGTCGACGGTGCGGAGCAGGCCGACGGCGAGGGCGCCCTCCGTGCTGACCGGTCCACCGCGGAAGAGCACGTCCGGCTCGACGACCACCGCCCCCCAGGCCTCGAGCACCTCGGACACCGGGACGGGGGACGGCCGGTTGAGGATCACGCCGAGCGCGCCGTTGTCGTCGACGTCGAGCAGGAGCACGACCGTGTCGGTGAAGTTGGGGTCGACCAGCGTGGGGGTCGCCACCAGCAGCATTCCGGCAGCGATCGGGGTCATGACTCCATCATGCCCAACCGGACGCGGCGCGCCCAGCGCGCGGCCTCCGCCCGGCCCTGTGGACCAGCCCGGCCGGCGTCACTTCGAGAACGTGACGTCGCCGGTCGCGGCCGGCACCAGCTCGATCCACGTGTGCCCGGCAGGCACCGTCATCTCGCCGGTCTTGCTGCTGAGGGTGATCGGGCTCTCCAGGCTGTCCTTGGACCAGGTGCACGGCACCATCCGACCGCCGTGGAAGAGCTGGCAAGGACCCGTGCCCTCGAGCTTGGTCTCGGGGACGGGGTTGCCGGCCGGGTCGAGGTAGCCGGCGTCTCCGACCTGGACCCGCAGCACGAGGATCGTGTCGGCCGGGAACTGGTCGTCGGCACCGGCATTGGAGTTGGTGTTGAGGTAGTGGCCTCCGCGATAGGACCACTCGGAGGTGTGGCCGCCCGAGAACTGAGCGCCGATGGTCTTCGCCGGCTTGCCCTTCGGGAGGTCGGCGGGGTCGCCCCACGGCAGGTAGTCGGGCGGGGTCGCGGCCTTGGCCTTGGCGGTCTTGGCGATGACCGTGAGGTCGGCGAACAGGTTGTACGGCGCAGAGCGGGCCTGCGAGCGATAGATGCCCTTGGCGCCCTCGGTGTAGTAGGTGATGCCGGCGTCCTTGATCCGGGCGATGGTCCGCGCGGCGGCCCCGCTGGTGACGACCGAGGCCTCGGCGGGGGTGACGATCCCGATGTCGCTGGCGCGCATCGAGCGCACCGGCCCGACCTGCGGCGGGACGTCGGAGTAGAAGAAGACCGCGAGCCGCGTCAGGCCGCCCTCGACGAGCTCCTCGACGACCAGGTCCGCATGGCTGAGCCCGACCTGGGGCTGACTGGCATAGGTGTTGTCGATCTTGGTGACCAGGACCGGGTGGTCGAGTGCCACCGACTGTCCCGGTTTGGCCTCCAGCCCCGTNAGCGGCCAGAACTCGGGGGCCGGCTCGGACGGCGAGGATGNCGGCGACGTGCCCGACGCAGCAGGCACCGGGTCGTCCTTGCTGCACCCGGCCAGCGCCAGGCTGGCCGCGAGCAGGATGACGAGGGCGAGACGTCGCACGGGGAACTCCGATCGGCGGGGGCGGTCACTCGACCCCCAGTGTGAACCGGCCACCTGTGACCGCGCGGGCAGACTCGCCCGGGCGTGGCGTTCATCACCGCGCCGGGCGCGGGCGTCGTAGGCCGGTCAGACGAGCGTGGCGCCGCCGTCGACATAGAGCGTCTGGCCGGTGATGTACGAGGACTCGTCGCTGCACAGGAACGCGACCGCGGCGGCGATGTCCTCGGGGAAGCCGACCCGCCTGACCGGGTTGTGGTCGGCGTTGAGCTTGCGGAAGTCGTCGACGCTGAGCTTGAGGCGCGCCGCGGTCGCGTCGGTCATCTCGGTGGCGATGAATCCGGGTGCGATGGCGTTGACGTTGACCCCGAACGGGCCGAGCTCGATGCCGAGGGTGCGGGTGAAGCCCTGGATGCCCATCTTGGCGGCGCTGTAGTTGGCCTGGCCGCGGTTGCCCAGGGCGGAGGTGCTGGAGATGTTGACGACCTTGCCGTACTTCTGGCCCACGAAGTGCTTCTGGGCCTCGCGACACATCACGAACGCACCGCGCAGGTGGACGTTCATGACCATGTCCCAGTCCTCGTCGGTCATCTTGAACAACAGGTTGTCGCGGGTGATGCCGGCGTTGTTGACGAGGATGTGGACCCCACCGAGCTCCTCGGCGACGCGGGACATCGCCGCCTCGGCGGAGGCTGTCGACGCGACGTCGCAGCCGACCCCGATCGCCCGGCCCGGCAGCCGACCCGCAGCGTCGGCGGCACTGGCCTCGTCGAGGTCGAGGACGGCGACCGCAGCGCCCTCCTCGGAGAACCGGGTGGCGATCCCGAAGCCGATGCCGCGCGCGGCACCGGTGATGACGGCAACGCGTCCGTCGAAGCGACCCATGATGCTTCCTCCTGCTCGAGCCAGTGTTCGACTCCCACCCTAGGCAGTGGTCTCCGGGGGCTGAGGGCGGGTCCCGGGGCGCCGGTGGTCCGCCACCTCAGAACCCCAGCACCGGCCGCTCGCCGAACACCAGCACGCGGGCGAAAGCCTCCCGCAAAGGCAGCCTGGCCATCGACCGCTCGGTTCCCGTGGCCGGGTCGAAGTGGGTGAGCACCGACCGGGTCGAACCCCCGTCGCAGGTGACGTCGTGCTGGAGCACGAGCGCATCGGGGGTCGCGTCGACGAGATAGACGCTGCCCCCGCCGGCCGGGACGTCGACGGGCGAGGCCGACCCGTCGCTCTCCTGGCGCGCCAAGAAGACGTAGCCGCACGGGCCGCTCGCCTGGAGATAGGTGCGCCCACCGAGGACCCGGGCATCGAGGTCGCCGAGGTCGTCGCTGTGGCGACCGTGGTACGTCGACAGCTGGGTCGCCGCACTCCCATCGAGCGGGATGGCCCAGATCTGGAGGCTCTGGTGATCGCCCCAGCACCGGGCCGCCACGACCCCGGGCGCCCACCACCGGTAGGGGTCGCACCCCGTGGGCGTCGCGACCTCGGAGTCCACCTCCCCGGTGGCGGTGTCGATGACCCGCAGGGCGCTCCCCTGGGCCGTCGTGGGGCCGGTCACGGCCCGGCTTCCGTCGGGGCTGAGCACGACGTTGCCGCCGACCCCGCGGAACACGACCCGCTGCTGCCCGGACCAGTCGATGGCCAGCAGCTCGCGGCTGTCGGCCGCTCCGTCGCCGTACGTCGTCGCGACCACGCCGGCTCCATCGGGCCGCAGCGCGACCCCGGCGACCGATGACGGGAGCACCACCTGCCGTCGCTGACCGGTCTGGAGGTCGAGGGCGACGGTGCGGAAGTGGTGCATGTCGATGTCATAGGTCAGCAGCGCGACCTTGGCATCGAGGGACCAGTCGACCAGGCGGAACAGGCCGCGACCGTGCCGGACCGTCGTGGTGAGCATCGTGTAGCGACCACCTCGCGGGTTGACCAGCTGGAGGAGCTGGTGGCGTGGCCGGATCCACCCGCTGCCGACGCGCGGACCACGGTCGACGGCGGCGAGGTACCAGCCGTCGCCGACGCGGTCCCACGGCACCTCGTCAGCGGGGGCGACCCGGTCGGGTCCGAGCAGCGCCGGAGCCGGCAGGTCCTCGATCGTGGCACCCGAGCCCGCCGTGACGAGCGTGGCCGCGACGGCGACAACGGGGACGGCGAGCAGGGCGAGCAGGCGATGCGTGCGCATGAGGTCCCCCGGGCGGGTCGAGAGGTGCTGTCCAGGGTGTGACGCGCTCCGGGCGGGCGAGGTTGTCGGACGCGGAACCTTCCGTACTAACTCGCGCCTGTGGAGGACCTCGGCGCTAGCGGGCGACGTAGATCTTGCGCAGGGCCTCGGTGATGGTCCAGGTGGAGCGTTCCCCGGCCTGGAGTCGGACGGCGGTCCCCGGGCGGAGCGCCACGACGGAGCCGTCCTCGAACCGGACCTCGCCGGCCCCGGACAGGACCACGAAGATCTCGTCGGCCTCGGTGTCGCGTGCGGTCCCCTCGGTCATCTCCCAGATGCCGACCTCGGCGTCGCCGACCTCGCCCAGCGCCCGCAGCCCGGTCGTGGGCTCGCCGGCGTCGACCTCGTCGGCCGGGAGCGGGGTGTGGTCGAGNGGAGCGGCGAGCAGGTCCTCGCCCAGGATGCGGTCGGTCATGCGCGCATGCTCGCACGCAGCCGCCCNGCANAGGTCGCGGCCTCGCCGTCGNCGTAGGTCACTCGGGGCCAGAAGAACCCCCGCAGTCCGTCGCCCTTCGTCCGTGGCACGACGTGGCAGTGGAGGTGCGGGACCGACTGGGACACGGTGTTGTTGAGCGCGACGAAGGAGCCTTGGGCGCCGAGGGCCTCGATCATCGCCGTCGCAAGCCGTTGCTGCCAGGCGACCCAGCCCGGGTGGAGGGCCGCCGGCAGGTCGGGCAGCGTGACGAGGTGCTGACGGGGCACCAGCAGCACGTGGCCCTTGAACACCGGACGGTGGTCGAGGAACCCCACGAAGTCGTCGTCCTCGAGCACCAGGTCGGCGGGGGTCTCCCCCGCGGCGATGGAGCAGAACAGGCAGCCCGCCGTCGTCATCGGGCGAGCCTAGCCCCGGCTAGCCTCGCGGCATGACGACGTACGACGACCTCGGCGCGGCCGTCCCCCTCACCGGGCCGGCGCACCGGATCGTCTCGCTGGTGCCGTCTCTCACCGAGGCGATCGCGGCGACGGCGCGCGACCGGCTCGTCGGCGCCACCGACTGGTGCACGCACCCGTCGGACCTGGAGTCCACGGGGGTCACCCGGGTCCGCGGCACCAAGAACCCCGACCGGGCCGCCATCGCGGCGCTCCGCCCCGACCTGGTGCTCGCCAACCAGGAGGAGAACCGGGAGCTCGACGTACGCCGCCTCCGCGATGCCGGGGTCCCGGTGTGGGTGACTCGGATCGAGTCGGTCGCCGAGGCGATCACCTCGATGCGCCGGATCTTCGCGGAGGCGCTGCAGGTCGGCGAGCCCGCCTGGCTGGCCGAGTCCGCCCGGCTCTGGAGCGACCCCGAACCGGCTCTCCGGGCTCGCGTCGCGGTCGTCGTGTGGCGCGACCCGTGGATGGTCGTCGGAAGGGACACCTTCACCGGCGACCTGCTNGCNCGGGCCGGCTTCGGCAACGTCTTCGCCGACCACGACGACCGATATCCGGCCGTCGACCTCACCGCGATCGACCGGGCCGGCGCCGACCTGGTGCTGCTGCCCGACGAGCCCTATGTCTTCACGGCGGACGACGGACCCGAGGCGTTCGAGCACACCNCGACGCGGCTCGTGAGCGGACGGTTGCTGACCTGGTACGGCCCGGCGCTCGTCGAGGCTCGGGACGCGCTGNCGCGGATTTGGTAGGAGGTCCAACCTTCTCGCCGTACCCTGTCCTCATGGCACCCGACCGCGACCCCATCGCCGANGCCCNCCAGCAGTGGGTCCGCCACGGCTGGGAGGAGGCCGCCGACGGCATGGCGATGGTGACGTCGCTCGTCCGCGCCCAGCAGCTGCTGATGGAACGGATCGACGGCATCCTCCGGCCGCTCGGACTGACCTTCGCCCGCTATGAGGTGNTGCGGCTGCTGTCGTTCTCCCGCTCGGGGTCNATGCCGATGACCCGCCTCGGCTCCCTCCTCCAGGTCCATCCCACGTCGGTGACGAGCGCGGTCGACCGCCTCCAGGCGCAGGGCTACGTCGAGCGCCTCCGCCGCGAGCAGGACCGCCGTGTGATCCTGGCGTCGATCACGTCGGCGGGCCGCGATGTCGTCGAGCGCGCCACGGAGGGCCTCAACCGGGAGGTGTTCGCCGCCCCGGGCCTGGCCTCCGACCAGGTCGCCACGCTCACCGAGCTCCTCGGCGCGATCCGCGCCCACGCCGGCGACGTCGTCGCCGAGCCGGCCACCTGACCACCCGGCTCCCCGATCGAGCCGGCAGATCCGGTGACGACTCGACGGAGATACCTGGATGTCCTACAATCGAATCCTTGGACATCCAAGCATCTCGCCCGAGGTGCGCTGACCCGCGAGGAAGTGCCGATGGCCGCCGACCGTCCCGCCCTGCACGTGCCGACCCACCCGGTGAGGTTCGTGACGGCGGCCAGCCTCTTCGACGGGCACGACGCCTCGATCAACATCATGCGGCGGATCCTCCAGTCCCAGGGGGCCGAGGTGGTCCACCTCGGACACAACCGCTCGGTGCGCGAGGTCGTGGATGCTGCGCTCGAGGAGGACGCCCACGGCGTGGCGGTCTCGTCCTACCAGGG
>JGI24770J26754_10003649_pt1 | contig 10259 bp, 6 predicted proteins | sample LakOneMetagenome_FD_26754 | JGI IMG/M metagenome (IMG submission 26754) | reverse complement strand
CCTGACACGGTCAGCATCGCGCTCCAGGTGAGTTTTCTGACGATGTCGTTATCCATGTGCAGCCACAATACCCAAGCTACCGGCGAGCCAAGCCTTCACAGATCGTCTTGACGATCAGCTCTCTGGCTTCGTCGAAGTCCCTGTCGCTGCCGGGGATGACCCCGAATATCCAGCCCGAGAGGAGCTGCTCGATCGCGCCGTAGAAGACCATCGCCGCGAAGGCCGGGTCGATGTCCTCGCGGAAGATGCTGTTCTTCTGGCCGTCGGCGACGATCTTGGCGATCAGTTCGTAGGCCCGGTTGATCTCTTCCAGATGGGTCCGGCCGAAGGAGTTCGCGGCCCGGGTCACCTCGACGATGATCACTTTCATCAGGTCCGGGTCGTAGCGGTAGGAATCGATGATGAATCCGGCCACCGCACCGAGCTTTTCCTCGTGGGTGGCGGTGCTGCGGTCGGCCTCGTCGATCGCCTCGATCAGCAGCGACCAGCGCTGGACGAAAAGTTCGTTGAGAACGTTCTCCTTCGAGGAGAAATAGTGGTAGACCAGCCCGTAGGCGACATCCGCCTCTTCGGCGATGTCAGCCACCCGGGTGGCATGGAAGCCCTGGCGAGCGAAGACGCGAACCGCCGCGTCGAGGATCTGTCGCCGGCGTTCCGGCGCTGCCTCACGAGCCATGGACAACTCCTTGNTTGAAGATTTCAGGGCGTCGGTGCTCGACCGCCGGCAGCTTGGTCCGGACTTCCTTCTGACGGGCCAGGTCCAGGTCGGCGACCGCATGGCCTTCGCCCTCTTCCACCACGGCGAGGATCTCACCCCAGGGATCGATGATCATCGAATGCCCCCACGAGTCGTAGGAAGGGTCGGCCGTTCCGACCTGGTTGGCGGCCAGCACGAAGGCCTGGTTTTCGATCGCGCGGGCACGGAGCAGGGTTTCCCAGTGATCCCGCCCGGTGGCCGAAGTAAAGGCCGACGGGACGGTGAAGGCGTTGGCACCCTGGTCGAGCAGGGCGCGGAAGAGTTCCGGAAAGCGAAGGTCGTAACAGATGGTCAGGCCGACCTGGAGTTCTCCGAGGTCCGCCATGGCCAGCTCGCTGCCGGCCCGTTCGTGGGCCGACTCCCGGTACTGGACCCCTCCCGCTTCCACGTCGAACATGTGGATCTTCCGGTACCGGGCCATGATCTGGCCAGCGGGGGTGATCATCACCGAGGTGTTGGTCGGCAGTCCGTCTTCGGAAAGCTCGGTGAAGCTGCCGGCGAGAATGAAGATCTGATGGTCGGCCGCCCAGAAACGGGCAGCGGAGATTGCTTCGCCGTCAAGAGTTTCGGCCCCGTCGGTAAGAGCCTTGCCGTCACCCAGCAGTGGCCACTTCTCGGGTAGCACCACGAACTCCGCACCGTCGGCCACGGCTGCGCGCAGCAGGTCGCCGGCAACCTCGATGTTGCGGTCCCGGTCTGCGCCGGAGTTGATCTGTAGGACGGCTGCTTTCATCTGTGGAGGTTGATTGACGCGTCAATCAACCTCCACAGATTACCGGCATACAGCGGCTGGTATTACCAGCCGTTCTTTACGGCCTTAGCTCCACCGTTGAGGTTGGTGGTCTTGAGCCCGGGTGAGTTCTTCTGCTGCGAAACGCAGAAGCGGTCGGTCACCCAGCCACCGTTGGAGTACAGCTTGGTCTGATCCGCGTAGTGGGGCGAATCTTCGTTGGTCGCTGCCTGCGAGTAGGTGAGGATCGTCTTGACGTCCGGGCACTTGGCTCCGGTCATCGACGCCGTGATGATGAAACTCGAACCGTGGCGCACGCTGTCGTACACGCCGGTGGTCGAGTTGCGCACCGCGGAAGTCACGTTGAAGACACCCTGGTTGCCCGGTCCACCGGGAATCGGAATGTTCTCACCGTTCTTGGTCACGTACTGGTAGTCCCGCCAGCTCGCGTCGAGCGGAATGCCCTTGCCGGCCATGTAGGTGACGGCTCCGGACAGCGCCTCGGGAACACCCGCCTTGCCCGTGTCAAGCCCCGACGGGGTGTTGACCGGGTCGCTCAGATCGAACGGACTCGCGAACGGACCTCCGGTCACGGCGAGCAGACGGTTGATCACTTCGCGGCCCAGGTACGAGCCGGGTGAATCGACCTTCTCGCTCCAGTCCCAGTCGTCGAGAACACCGCAGGCGGCGGTCACGTTGACCGAATCGATCGTCGGGTGGGACTCGCAGTAGGTCACCATTCCCGGCATCAGCATGCGGGCACCGTAGTTCTGGTTGTTGGTGGTGAACTCGCGAACCCGGTCGATGGTGAACTTGTTGCCGGGCTCACCGTCGGTGCCGTCGAGCCTGGTCAGGATCTGATGCAGACCGTTCCGGGTCCGCAGCGACCGGGCCGACTTCTCGTTGCCGATGATGCTCGGGAATCCCTCGAGCGGAGCGGCCGGGTTCGACAGCCAGTAGCTGTCGTTCATGTTGCTGGTGAAATCCTTGCGGATCTGCAGCGGCATCTGGCCCGGACCCATCGCGCCTTCGCCAATCGCACCTGGCCCCTTCTGCATGTCGCAGCTCGAGGTCGAACCGTCCAGCACCGCGACCTTGGCCGCGATCCAGGTCGCGTCACCGAGACCGGGCGTGTTGCACTCGGCAACCCTCGCATCGGTCAGGTTGGGCGTAACCGAGATGTCGGCGTAAAGGGCGTTGCCCTTCGAGTCCGCCGCGATCGTGTTGACCCACGGCACGCCCTGATCGGTCTTCAGCACCTTGACCAGGTCAGCCACGCTCTCGGCGCGGTTGGCGTCGAAGAAGTGGTTGATGAAGCGGAGTCCCTTCGCGTTCGGGTCGAAGAGCGAGTACGCGTACTCGGCACCCCACGGGAAGAAGGGCTGCTTCTGTACGGAAATCGCAATCGGACCGTGCTTGGTCGAGTAGAAGGTGCGGGTCTCCATGCCACTGCCGGTGTCGACGGTGACCGGAGTCGCCTTCATCGACTTCGGCTGGCCATCCACCATGTACTTGGTGGGATCACCCGGGACCAGCGTCTCGCGGACGAAGGCGAAGCGCCGGGCGGTTGAAACCGTGTGGCTCCAGGCCAGGTTCCGGGTGTGGCCGATGTTGATGACCGGAGCACCGAGCAGGCTGGCTCCGGAAACGTTGATCTTGCCCGGGATGGTCAGCTGGGCTTCGAAGAAGCGCTCCGAACCTGACCACGGGAAATGCGGGTTGCCGAAGAGCATTCCCTTGCCCGTCGAGGTCGCCTCTGAACCGAGACCGACCGCATTCGAGCCGATGTCGGGCTTGTCGTTCAGCTTCTCGAGGTCGGCTTCGCTGGGTACCGGGGTCGGATCGGACGCGCCCGCGCTGCTGCGGGTCACGACCGGTGGTGCGGCGTCGGCGATGCCGTCAACGGCAGCACCTTCGCCGGCCATCGTGCCTAGGTCGTAGAAGCGAAGGTAGGCGTCCATCGTGGTGATCGGCTTGACCCACGGCTTGCCGGCGCAGGTCGAGTCCTGGATCTTGTTCTTGTTCGCCGCGAGCCATGCGTTGTAGCCCTTGACGTAACCATCGACCGCTTCCTTGATCTGCGGACGGGGGCCGTTCGGCGGCGCCATCTTCAGGATCTTGGGGACGATGCCTTCGGCGATCACCCGCTTGTGGTTGAAGTCGGCCTGGAGGTTGGTGAACTCGATGCCGTTGCCGGTCATCACGTAAGTGCCTGCGGGACCGAAGTACTTGGAGCGTTCGCCGCGGACCGAGGTGTAGATGTCGGCCATCGAGCAGATGTTCTCCTTGGCGAGCGCGTAGCCGTAGCCGTAGCCGAGGCCGCGCCAGGAGTCAGCGGTGATGCGCGGAATGCCGTACTCGGTGGTACGGATCGTGACCCCGGGCTTGTTCAGCTCCTTGATCCGCTCACGCTTGGCCTTGGCCTTCAGGCGCTTGGTCTGCTTCTTCACGCACTTGGCCTTTGCCTTGCCCCGCTTCTTCTTGCAGAGCTTTTTGGCCTGCTTGGCGATGCTCGGCTTGGCCGTGGCCTGGCCGGCGGTTGCGCCGAAAGCCAGCGAAATGGCAATCGCCGCGATCAGCAATCTGATCAGCTTCAAGATCTCTCCAGTCTGTGGCGAAGGGTTCCTGCGACCCCTCATTTCTCCAGTCCCTCAAACCCCGGAAGACGAGCTTCGGAGCGGTTCCAGCATACAAGTGCGTTCCGTACGGATGCATTTCCGAAATCCGCTCGCGTTCTTCGATCGGCGCCCGGTTCGGCGCTATCCTTTGTTAGTTGGGCCTTCTGGCCCGGGGAGAAAATCGAGAGGGATAAGGGGAGTCACGTGAAGCGATTCAATCTGCTGTTGGTTCTGGCGGGTCTGGCCGCGCTGTTGTTCGCGATGCCGGGTACGGCCGTCGCAGGCAAGCCAGTGGAAAAGGCCACGAGTGGCCTGAAGGACACGATCAAGACCCAGGTCAGGGTCATCAGCACCGGACAGGGTCCGGTCAAGTCCTCCGGCAAGCTCAAGGTCAAGGTCTCGGTCAAGGCTTCGAAGAAGACACCGAGGGACATCAAAAAGACGCCGGTCAAGATCGCGCTTCGTGGCAGCTCCAAAGTCGTCTGGTCCCCCCGATCCAACATCTCCCTCTACGGAGAGACCCTGAAGCTGAAGCCGAACCACTCGAAGGTGGTGACGATGAAGCTGAACCCGACCGGCAAGTCCAAGGTCGGTGACTGTGGCACCCCCACCTTCGAGGTGACCGCGAGCTACCGGTCCGGCAAGAAGTCCAAGACCGCAAAGACGAGTCGCAAGCTGACCCCGCTGAAGTCACTCTGTGACGTTCCGCCCGGCGTTGACCTCGCCAACGCCGACAAGTGCGACTTCATCGCCGCCCCGGGCAACACCTGCCTGGCACCTTTCCCGAACGACTTCTACACGAAGAAGGACCCTTCGGCCGAAACCGGCAAGCGCCTGGACCTGGACCCGGATTCAACCCCGAGCAATGACGTCGGCAAGCACATCGCCGTCGACGTGCTCAACCAGTCGGACGGGTTCAGCCCGGGCCCGCTGCTGGCGGTCCGGATTCCCGGCATGGACAACGAGGCCGCCTTCACCGAGTCGGGCATCGTTTCGATCAAGGAGATGAGCCGGACCTTCGAGCCTTCGCAGCCGGTCGTGCTGATCGACGCCGCCAACGGCGAACGTCAGCTGATCTGGGCCGAGCTGGATTCCAACGCGACCAGCGACGAGACCCGTAACCTGATCATCCGTCCCGGCAAGAACCTCCAGAACGGGCACCGCTACATCGTGGCGCTGCGCAACCTCAAGGATTCGACCGGTGCCGCGATCGCTTCCCCGCCCGGATTCCGGGTTTACCGGGACACCGATCGCACGTCGAACCCGACGATCGAAAACCGGCGGGCGCATTTCGAATCGATCTTCAAGACCCTCGGGGACGCGGGGATCGAAAGGAAGTCGCTCTACCTGGCATGGGACTTCACGGTCGCCAGCACCGAGAACCTGACCGGCCGGATGCTCTCGATCCGCGACCGGGCCTTCGCCGGACTCGGTGACACGAACCTGACCGACGGAGTGGTCCAGGGCGATGCCCCGGCATTCCACATCGACAAGGTCACCGACTGCACCGGTGTGACCGGAGGCGACTGCGACGAAGACATCCGGGTTGTCGAGGGCACCTACACGGTTCCCTGCTACCTGGACCAGGACAGCTGTCCTTCCGGATCCAACTTCAATCTGGACGCGGACCAGAAGCCGATCCGGATCGAAGGCAACACTATGCAGTCCCGGTTCGTCTGCAACATCCCGCGGACCGTGGTTGGCAACGGCGACGGCACGGGTGACCAGACCGCCTTCCACCAGACCGCCCGGCCTTCGCTTTACGGCCATGGTCTGTTCGGATCGATCGACGAGGTGACCAGCAAGAACATCCGTCAGCTCGGAGTCGAGAACAACGTGATCGTCTGCGGCACCGACTGGATCGGAATGTCGGAGGGTGACGTGATCCCGACCGCGTTCTTCGCGCTCAAGGACCTCAGTTCATTCCCGGACCTGCCGGACCGTCTCCAGCAGGGATTCCTGAACTTCCTGTTCCTCGGGCGCCTGCTGATACATCCGGACGGTTTCGCTGCCGACAACGCGTTCAAGATCGGTGGTCAATCGGTTCTGAACACCGATGACCTCTTCTACTACGGCAACAGCCAGGGTGGCATCGCCGGTGGCGCGCTGACCGCGGTGGCGACCGACTTCACCAGGTCGGTGCTCTACGTACCGGGCATGAACTACTCGACGCTGCTCACCCGCAGCACCGACTTCAACGACTACGCCACGGTGCTCTACCCCTCCTACCCGAACGAGATCGACCGTCCGGCACTGTTCTCCCTGATGCAGACGATGTGGGATCGCGGCGAGCCGAACGGCTACGCCAACAACATGACCAGCAATCCCCTGCCGAACACCCCTGCTCACAAGGTGATGATCGAGATGTCCTACGGCGACCATCAGGTCTCCAACGTCACGACCGAGGTCGAGGCGAGGACGATCGGGGCCCCGCTCCGCACTCCGACCATCGACGAGGACCGGGCCGCACCGGGACTGATCGAGCCGTTCTACGGCCACGAGACCCTCGGTGACCTGGCCGGTTCCGCCGCCAACGGCAATGCCTACTTCGTCTGGGACATCGGACCCCAGAGGATGCAGGAGGACCCGATCGGCAGCGGCAACATGAAGCTGTTCGGCACCGATCCGGCACCGCTGACCAACACCCCGCCGACCACCGGCAATTCGAACACCCCGCTCGGCACGACCAGCGGCATCGATCCGCATGACACGGTGATCAGGTCCTCCCCGATCATCCGCAAGCAGATCGCCGACTTCCTCAAGACGGACGGCAAGGTGACGAACCCCTGTGGTCTCAACCCCTGCTACGCCGCCCAGTGGAAGGGCATGCCCTAGTCCGGGGATGTGAAGTTCAGGAATGCGCAGAAACCTCCAGACCCGGAGGTTTCTGCGCATTTCGCTTTAGGCGGAGATAAAGCCGCTCCTGCTTTGTATGGTGAGACGTCGTGGCTTCCCGACGTGAGAAGAAGAGGGCCGAAAGGACCCGGGCACAGATGCCGAAGTGGATGTTCGAGACCCGGACCCACCGCTGGCATGAAGCCGGACTCGGCGAGCAGATCAACGATGAGCAGCCGGGCCGCACCTGGCCCCGTCTCCTGCTCTTCGCCCTGCTGATCGCCGGGGTCCTGTTCGCCTTCAAACACCGGCAGGAGATCGCACCTGGATACGGCACCGAAGCGCGGATCCTGACCGCCATCCTGCTCTTCATCCTCGGCTGGGGATTCGCCGCCGCGCTCGGCCGGACGATGACCCCCTTCATCATGCGGCGACTCGATCCCGGGACCGCCGGCACGGTCGGCTTCGCGATCAGGCTGATCACGATCCTGCTGGTCGGACTGGTCGCACTGGGGATCGCCGGAGTCCAGCCCCAGACCCTTGCGGTGGGTGGCGCAGCGACCGCGATCGTGCTGGGTCTCGCCGCCCAGCAGACCCTGGGCAACATCTTCGCCGGGGTGGTCCTCCAGGGCACCCGGCCATTCCGGGTCGGAGAAAGGGTCCGGCTGACCGGTGGACCGATGGCCGGTTCGGTCGAAGGCACCGTCAGCTCGCTCGGACTTTTCTACACGACGATCATCAAGGGTCAGGACCGGATGCTGATCCCCAACAACATCCTGCTCCTGGTCGCAGTCGAACCGCTGCGGGAACCGGACTCGATCGACCTCCGGGCCCGTTTCGACAGTCACCTCAGCCCGGCCGTGGTTCAGGACATGCTGCGCCAGGCGATCACGGTGCCGACCCTGAGGCCGCCCCGGATCGAGCTCGAGGAGGTCGACCGGGACGAAGTGGTGCTGCGGATCAGCGCCACCCCGGTCAATCCATCGGATGGTGCGAAGTTGGCCGAGCAGGTCGTTTCGGTGACCCGCGGAACCTTCGAATACGAGACTCCCGACGCCGCGTCAATCGCCAAAGAAAAGGGGCCGGACCAAAGGCCCGACCCCGATGTTCCGATGGGTCACTCGTAGCTAGACCAGCTTGAGCGAGATTCCCATGCCGCTTCCGGTGGCTCCCGAATCCGCGGAAATCTTGATCTTGATCTGATTTCCGCCGGCGCTCTTCTTCACCTTCGGCTTCAGTGTGACGACGGTTGACTTGCCCGCCCCGACCGACTTGACGGTCTTGCATGCCTTCTTCACGAGCTTGCTGCCGCGAACGCAGACCTTGACCGCCGAGGAGGCGCTGTTGCCGGTGTTGGAAAGCTTCAGCTTCAGGGTCACGGGCTTGCCGGCCTTCGCCTTCGGCTTCTTGCCCTTGATCTGGACCTTCAGCTTCTCGGTGCGGGACTTGACCCCGGCCTTGGCGGCGGTGGCGGTGAGGGGCTGCTGGGCGCGGTCGCGGAGGTTGTCCGCGGTCGCGGCGTCGGCACCCGGGCCACCGAAGTAGCGGACCCGGCTGACCGAAAGGTCACGGGTGTCGGCGAACGCCCCGGCGAGGTTGGGGTCGGTGTTGGGGAAGATCCCCGAAATGCCGGTGCCGCTGGCGCCGTAGGCCTTGAGGTCTCCGCCGCACTGCCGCTCGTTGCTGCCGATCGGAGTGCTGTCGTCGAGGTAGTAGGCGTCGTAGTCGTAGTTGAACCCGGAGGTCCGGTTGGTGTTCGAGGCCTGCGCCTTGATCAGCGTGGTGACCGAACCCTGTGAACCGGAGACCTGCTGCCAGGAGTACTCGCCGTCCAGGATTGAGCCCGGAGCCGGCTTGGTGATCGCGTCCGGGTTTCCGTCCACGGTCACGCCGCCCTGGTTGAGCTGGTCGCGATAGGTCATGCCGATCGCCGCTTCCGAGTAGTCGGTCCAGATGTACATGGCCGGGATCGGATGGACCCTGACGTTGACGACCTTGTCTTCGAGGTCGGCGTAGTACTTGTGGATCGACTCGACGTAGGGGCCGGAGTTGGCACCCATGAACTCGCGGATCGCCCGCACCGGTCCGTCGATGACTGCGACGTAAGTGCCTTCGTCATCGTCGTCGGGACGTTCGTTGCCGATCTGGGCGTCGAGATCCCAATTGCCGGAGAAGGTATATTCGCTGCGACCGCAGCCACTCAGACCACCGGCCGAAACGGCTTCACGGTCGAGGATGTCGGCGTCGCTGGCTCCATCGGCCGAGATCTTCATTTCGTCTTCCATCCAGCGTCCGGTCGAGTGCAGCTCGTAGTTGGCCGTGGTGACCGTGGAATCTTCCGGGTTGGTCGCGTTTGAGTAGCCGTAGTCGTCCTTCAGGTTCTGATTAGCGGTCAGTTTGGTCAGCTTGAAGTCGTAATCGACGTAGTCCTTGCCGGCCGACGGGTTCAGCTTGCCGGTCGTCTTGAACAGGTAGACGAAGGAGTTGCCACCACCGACCGGATCGTCAACCGTGACCCTGGTCGCGCTCGAGGCGACCACGTCGGCTGGAGCGATCGCCGACGAGGGTGCCGTCGAGCCGGAGTCGGAGGCCATGAAGACCAGTTCGTCATCGGCATCGAAGCCGGTGTCGGCGTCAGCGCCCGAACGGGTCTTGGGGTCAGCGTAGACCTCGATGTTGAAAGTGGTCGGAAGGATGTAGCCCGAAGTGACCTCTTCCGGGTAGAGCGTGCGGGCGCTGATCGTGTGCCGTTCGTCCACCTGGACCGGAACCTGGACCCATTTGCCGTTCCATTTGAAGGCCACGAGCTTGCCCGGGTCGGCGCCCTCGAGACCAGCCAGCTGGCTGCCCTTGAGCACGACCGGGTCATTGCCACGGTCAGCCGGAGCTGCCCCTGCAAGGCCGGTGTAGCCCATAGCGGTGATCGCGGCGAGGCCAAGCACAGCCCCTGCCCGCGCGAACATCCTGAACGCGAGGTCCCTTCCCATGGCCGGAAGAATACATCGTGTTTATAAAGCCGCGAGCCGAAGGCCCGGTCGGATCAGGGGCAGCTGCGCCTGATCGATCCCTTGATCCGGCTGAGGTTCTTCCTGGCCTGGACCACTTGACGCCTGGCCTTCGACTTCGCCTTGCCGGCCTTCGCCCTGCGCAGGCTCCGGTTCGCTGCCGACAGTCGCTTCCTGGCCCCGGGCAGTTTCTTCGTCGCCCTGAGACATGCGGCCGAAGGCTTGACCGGCCCGGTCGGGCCCGTCTCTCCGGTCGGACTGGTCGGACCGGTGGGTCCCGTCCCGCTGCTCGGTCCGGTCGGCTGGGTCGGTCC
>JGI24770J26754_10003646_pt1 | contig 10264 bp, 8 predicted proteins | sample LakOneMetagenome_FD_26754 | JGI IMG/M metagenome (IMG submission 26754) | reverse complement strand
AGCTTCTTGCGCAGCTTGCAGATGAAGACGTCGATGATCTTCAGTTCGGGCTCGTCCATGCCGCCGTACAGGTGGTTCAGGAACATTTCCTTGGTCAGGGTCGTGCCCTTACGCAGGGAGAGCAGCTCGAGCATCTGGTACTCTTTGCCGGTCAGGTGAACGCGGTTGCCGTTCACTTCGACCGTCTTGGCGTCCAGGTTCACGATGATGTCGCCGGTCTTGATGACCGATTGGGCGTGCCCCTTCGAACGACGGACCACCGCGTGGATGCGGGCGATCATCTCGTCCTTGTGGAACGGCTTGGTCATGTAGTCGTCGGCGCCGCCCGAGAAAGTCTTCACCTTCGTGTCGATCTCCGACGAGCCCGACAGGATCATGATCGGCGTGTTGATCTTCGCGACCCGCAGGGTGCGCAGAACATCGATGCCGCTCATATCCGGAAGATTGAGGTCGAGCAGGATGAGATCGTAATCGTAGATCTTGCCCAGATCGACGCCTTCTTCACCCAGATCCGTCGTATAGACGTTGAAGCCTTCAGACTTCAGCATCAGTTCGATGGTCTGCGCCGTCGCGCTGTCATCCTCGATCAACAGTACGCGCATGAGCCCCTCCACGCCAAATCTGGCGTATTCGAACGTCTTAGGCGGAAGTCCGCCGGAAAACCCTTCGGCCACTTTGCCGGAGAGTTAATTTAAGACTGGTTAATGGTGAATGTTTCCGTTGGCCGAATGGTTAATATGATTTGCGAATCGGGCGCAAGCGGTCGCCGGGGGCCTGGACACATTGGTCGCAGGCGTCGCAGGGGGCCTTTCCAAGACCCTAATTGGCCTCGGAAAATCCCTAAAATCCGTGCAGACGCAACGATCCGAACGACGTTACGCCGTTAAGGTCACGATCGATCGCCGTTCGCGTTTGAGGCGAGATTGCGACGTTCCGTCGCGAGAATTTGAACGCCATGCTCGCGCTTGAAGTACGTCCGTCGGCGGAGAACGCCGGCGCGAAGCTCGACCTTGCGCAAGGGCCGCGACGCCCTGCCGCAGGCCCTAAAGCGGATTTTCTTCGGCCAGCCAGCCCGCGGCCCGCAGCTTGGCGACCGAGGCGCGGCTGACCGGGGCGGTTTGCCCATCGACAAGCCTCAGACGCAGGTTGCGGCCGTCGCGCTCGACGCCCTCGATGGCGCGCCGGGCCACCCACCACGAGCGATGGGTCTGCAGCCCCTCCACGCCGGCAAGCCCCGCAGTCACCCGCGACAGCGGCCCCATCTCCAGCCGCGCGCCATGCTCGGTGCGGATCCGGACATAGTGGTCCTCCATCTTCAGATAGAGCACCGCGCCAGGATCGGCGGCGACAGCTGGCGCTTCAACAGGGACCAGGCCCTCGCGCGCGGGCGTGCGTACGCGAGGGCGCACGCGGATGAGGTAGTAGGCCAGCACGATCGGCGTCGTGATCGCCACGCCCTGGCCGTACCAGGCCAAGGGCGACACGGAATAGGCGATCGCCGGCCAGAGGGCGATCGCAACCACCCGCAGCGGCGCGCCCTGGATCGCGCTGCCGATCAGGATCACCGGCGCCAGGATGACCCAGTCCGGCCATCCAACCCGCCGCGCGCCCGCCGCGGCAAGCCGCAGAAGGCAGCCGAACAGCACCATTCCGCAGCTGAGACTGCCGACCCAGTACGGAATCCGCACCTGCGGCCCATCGTTGAAGAAGCTCCCGAACGGCCCCATCAGCCCCAGCAGCACCCCGATCCCGACACCTACGGCCAGATCCACCGCCCATTCACGGGCGGTCCCCAGCAGCGGCGGGTTGGAACGGGTGGTCATGCTCAGAGGTATAGAGCGACGTTACGCGGAGTCGCCAGCCTCCGCCCGTTCGCCGCCTCGCGAACCCGTTCGCCCATTCGCGCAAACGCCCTGGCGGAGCAGCATTCCACCGATCACAGCGGCTTCATTGTCATTCGCTGAAGGGCCGTCATGTCGTTCCGTAGTCTTCTCCTCGCCGTCCTGCTGAGCGCCGCCGCCTCGTCGCAGGCCATCGCCGCCAACGCCGGGTTCATGGTGCTGCACGAGCCGCGTCCGGACGGCCTGCCGTCGGTCGAGGTCGGGGTCTGGTATCCCACCGACGCCAAGCCGGCCTTCATGCCGCTGGGCTCGTGGGGCCACACCGTGGCGGCCGGCGCGCCGGTCGTTGGCGAGCACCTGCCGCTGATCGTCATGTCGCACGGCAATGGCGGCTTCTTCGGCGGCCATGCCGACACCGCCCAGGCGCTGGCGGAGGCCGGCTTCGTGGTCGCCGCCCTCACCCATCCGGGCGACAACTACAAGGACCAGAGCCGCGCCACCGCCATGGCCGACCGCCCCGCCGCGCTGTCGGCGCTGATCGGCTGGATGCTGGAGAGCTCGCCGCTGAAGGCGAAGATCGACCCGGACAAGGTCGGCGCGTTCGGCTTCTCCTCCGGCGGCTTCACCGTGCTGGCGGCGGCGGGCGGCAAACCGCATCTGTCGAAGATGCCCGGCCACTGCCTGGCTCACCCTAAGAACTTCGACTGCAAGCTGACGGGCAGCCATCCGATCCCGGCCGGGGCCATGACCGCCCAGTGGGTCCACGACAGTCGCATCAAGGCCGTGGTCTCGGCCGCGCCGGCCCTGGGCTTCACCTTCGGCAAGGACGGCCTGAAGGGGATCAAGGCCCCGATCCAGCTGTGGAAGGCCGCCGACGACGAAATCCTGCCGGGCGACGACTATGCCGAGGCCGTGCACCGCGACCTCAATCGCCCCCACGACTACCGCGTCGTGGCCGGCGCCCGGCATTTCGACTTTCTCACCCCCTGCGACACCGCGCCGCCGGGAGCCTCGCAAGTGCTGTGCGAAAGCGCGCCGGGCTTTGACCGGCGGGCCTTTCACCGGGATTTCAACGCCGCGGTGACCCGGTTCTTCACCGACCAATTGGTCGCACCCAAGCTTTAGTTTCACACCTGATTAACCACGATCGCCGAGTCTGCGCAGGTCATTAGGAGCCGTCTTGCGTAGCCTCATCGCCGCCGTCGAACGTATCGATCCCCTGACCATCTACGGGCGCGTGGCGGCCGTGAACGGTCTGCTGATCGAGGTCCGTGGCGGCCTGACCCGCCTGACGGTCGGCGCCCGGGTCGAGATCGAGCGCCCTGGCCAAAAGCCCCTGCCCGCCGAGGTTGTCGGCTTCCGCGAGACCCGCGCCCTGCTGATGCCGTTCGGCCCCGTCGAGGGCGTCGGCCCGGGCGCGGAGATCCGCTTCATGCCGGAAGGCGCGGTCGTGCGCCCGACCAAGGCGTGGCTGGGCCGCATCATCAACGCCTTCGGCGAGCCGATCGATGGCCTGGGCCCCCTGCCCCAGGGCGAGATCCCCTATCCGTTGAAGACCTCTCCCCCGCCGGCCCACGCCCGCGGCCGGGTGGGCGAGCGCCTGGACCTGGGCGTGCGCTCGATGAACGTCTTCACCACCACCTGCCGCGGCCAGCGCCTGGGCATCTTCGCCGGCTCGGGCGTTGGCAAGTCGGTGCTGCTGTCGATGCTGGCCAAGGAGGCCACCTGCGACGCCGTTGTTGTCGGCCTGATCGGCGAGCGGGGCCGCGAGGTCCGCGAGTTCGTGGAAGAAACCCTGGGCGAGGACGGCCTGCGCCGCGCCGTCGTCGTGGTCGCCACCTCGGACGAACCGGCCCTGACCCGCCGCCAGGCCGCCTATATGACGCTGGCGATCAGCGAGTACATGCGCGACCAGGACCAGGAAGTCCTCTGCCTGATGGACTCGGTGACCCGCTTCGCCATGGCCCAGCGCGAGATCGGCCTGGCCGCCGGCGAACCGCCGACCACCAAGGGCTATACGCCCACCGTCTTCACCGAGCTGCCCAAGCTCTTGGAACGCGCCGGCCCCGGCCCGGTCCGCGCCGACGGCACCTATGCTGCGCCGATCACCGCCCTCTTCACCGTGCTGGTGGACGGCGACGACCACAACGAGCCGATCGCCGACGCCACGCGCGGTATCCTGGACGGCCACATCGTCATGGAGCGCGCCATCGCCGAGCGCGGCCGCTTCCCGGCGATCAACGTCCTCAAATCGATCAGCCGGACCATGCCGGGCTGCCAGCACCCGCACGAGCGCGACATCGTCAAGGGCGCGCGCCAGGTGATGGCCGCCTACGCCAACATGGAAGAACTGATCCGCATCGGGGCCTACCGCGCCGGCGCGGACCCGACCGTTGACCGCGCCATTCGATTAAACCCAGCGATCGAAGCTTTCCTTAGCCAGGATAAGGAAGAAGCAACCTCTCTGGACGACTCTTTCGGATACCTGGGGCAAATCCTGGCGAGTGAGTACTGATGACCAAGTGGGCCGCCTCGCTAATCCGGATTTCCAACCACGAGGTCGAGACGCTGCAAAAGCGCCTGGCCGAGATCACCGAACGCCGCATGGCGGCTGAACTGCGCATCACCATGCTGGACGCCGAGGCCGAGGCCGAGGCCAAGAACGCCGAGGGCGACGCCAGCGCCGGCTGGTACATGATCGGCTATCGCGAGGGCTACAAGCGCCGCAAGGCCGACATGCTGGTGCAGATCGAGCAGTGCCAGCTGGAAGAGTCCGGCGCCCGCGACGCCCTCTCCGAGGCCTTCGAGAACCTCAAGAAGTACGAGCACGTGGCCGAACAGGCCAAGATCCTGGCCGCCAAGAAGCTGGGCGCGTTCGAAGCCGCCCAGATGGACGAGGTCAGCATCCGCCGCGCCGCGATGGCGGGCCGCTAGAATGGGGCGGCTGACCCGCCGCTCCGCGATCGCCTCCGCGCTGGCCCTCACGGCCTGTGGCCAGGGGGCCAAGAGCCAGCCGGCGCCAGCGCCGATCCCGCCGCTCAAGAGCCTGACCCGCTTCCCCATCGGCTGCTGCGTGCAGGAACGCTGGCTGCAGGAGCCGGACTACGCCGACCTGCTGTCCGAGCAGTTCTCCCAACTCACCGCCGAGTGGGAGATGAAGATGGAATACATCCTGCGCGAGGACGGCGGCTTCCAGTTCGACCGCCCCGACAGCATCGCCTCGTTCGCCAAGGCCCGGGATATGGCCCTGCACGGCCACGCCCTGGTCTGGTTCGCCGGCGAGCCCGAGGGCTTCAAGAAGCTGGACGGCAAGGGCCATATCTTCGCCAACGCCTATCGCAACTACATCCTGGCGGTCGTCGGCCGCTACAAGGGCCAGGCCCGCAGCTGGGACGTGGTCAACGAGCCGATCACCGATGACGGCGAGCACCTGCGCGAGAGTCTGTGGTCGCGCAATCTCGGCGCCGACGACCACATCGTCCGCGCCCTGGAGCACGCCCGCGAGGCCGATCCGAGCGCGGTGCTGTTCATCAACGACTATCACCTGGAACTGAAGCCCAACAAACGCGCGACCTACATGCGGCTGATCGAGCGCCTGCTGAAACGCGGCGCGCCGCTGGGCGGGATCGGGACCCAGACCCACATCGACTATGACCTGCCCGCCGGCGCGGTCAGCGCGGCGCTGAAGGACCTGGCCAGCTTCGGCCTGCCGATCCATCTGTCGGAGCTGGATATCTCGCTGGGCGACCGATACGTCCCGGCCCTGCCCGGCGACCGGGTCAAGCGGCAGGTCGCCAAGTACGCCGAAGTGACCGAGGCCTTCATGGCCCTGCCCGAGCGCCAGCGCTTCGCCTTCACCGTCTGGGGCCTGCGCGACAGCGACACCTGGCTGCGGGGATCCTCGGGCCAGCGCCCGACCGACCAGCCGCTGCTGTTCGACGAGGCCGGCCAGCCCAAGGCCACGGCCCGCGCGGTCGCCGACGCCCTCTCACGCCGCGCTTAACCAAACACCGACATTTTGTCGCACATACTCTGGCGCCGAAGAGCGCTAGGGGAAGCGGTGATCGCCAGCAAACTGCGGACATTCGGGGGACTGAACGACTGGGCCAAGCCCGTCACCCTGGTCTGCGCCTATGCGGCGGCCATGGCCTACAGCCTGTTCCTGGCCCGCGCCATGCACAACATGCCGACGCTGTGGACCGCCAATGCGGTGGCCATCGCCGCCCTGATGGTGCTGCCGCGCCGCCAGGCGATCGGCTTCCTGATCGCCACCGCGGCCGTCCACATCGGGATGGAGCTGGCGCTGGGCATACCATGGCGCTTCGTCGCCATCGTCTCGGTGCTGGACACGCCCCAGACCATCATCATCGCGTTGCTGATGCGGGCCATGGGCGTGCCGCCCAAGGTGCGCAACCCACGCGGCCTGCTGCTGGTGATCGCGGCGGCCTCGATCCTCAGCGCCATCGGCGCCACCCTGGCCAACGGCCTGCTGATGATCAGCCGCGCGCGGCCATTCTTCCATAACTGGAGCGAATGGACCGCCTCCAACGTGCTGGGCGCGGCCATCGCGCTGCCGATCGTGCTGATTCTGATGGACCGCCGCCACCGCGAGGGCTTCAAGATCAGTCCGCTGGAGAGCGTCGCCACCCAGCTGATGGTGTTCGCCACCTCGGCCATCATCTTCGCCATCGAGGTCGACTACCGGGTGATGCTGTTCGCCCCCGTGCTGCTGACCGCCTTCCGAGGCGGCCCGCGCGCCGTCGCCATCGCGGTGACCGGCTCGATGGCCATCGCCATCCCGGCCGTGCTGTATCGCACCGGCCTCGACATCAAGATGGCGCTGGGCCCGCTGCGCCACGCGCTGATCTTCCACATCGTGCTCTACGCCGTCGGCCTGGTCTCGGCCCTGGCCCTGCGTCGCCAGGCGCGGCTGCAGGCGCTGCTGCTGCGCCGCACCGCCGCCGCCCGCGCCGCCCAGAACAGGGCCCAGGCCGCCAACCAGGCCAAGTCCGACTTCGTGGCCACCATCAGCCACGAGATCCGCACGCCGCTGAACAGCATCCTGGGCTTCGCCGCCCTGGTCGCGGACGACCCGGCCCTGTCGGCCGAGAACCGCCGGCGCCTGGACCTGGTCAACCGCGCCGGCCGCTCGCTGGCCGACATCGTCGGCGACCTGCTGGACTTCGCCAAGGTCGAGGCCGGCCGCCTGGACCTGACCCTGACCCCCACCTCGCCCGCCGCTCTGCTGCGCGACGCCGTGGCCATCATCGCCCCCGAGGCGGCGGCCAAGGGCCTCTATCTGCGCACCATGTTCGAAGGCGATGTCGACGCCTCCGTGGCGCTGGACGAGACCCGCCTACGCCAGGTGCTGCTGAACCTGCTGGCCAACGCCCTGAAGTTCACCAGCGTCGGCGGCGTCACCGCGCGCCTGACCGCCGGTCCCGCCCCCGGCGCCCTGCGCTTCGAGGTCGTCGACACCGGCATCGGCATCGCGCCCGAGGTGCAGGCCAAGCTCTTCCAGCGGTTCTCCCAGGCCGACAGCTCGATCAGCCGCAGCTATGGCGGCACGGGGCTGGGCCTGGCGATCAGCAAGGCCCTGGTCAGCGCCATGGACGGCGAGATCGGCGTCGACAGCCAGCTGGGCCACGGCGCCCGCTTCTGGATCACCCTGACCGCCCAGCAGGCGACCGCGCCCGCCGCTGTCCCCGGCCCCGCACCGGACACGACAGCCGAGCGCGCCGCCCGCGTGCTGCTGGTCGACGATCATCCGATGAACCGCGAGCTGGGCATGGCGCTGCTGACCCTGGCCGGCTGCGAGGTGACCACCGCCGAGGACGGCGCCCAGGCGCTCGAGGCGGTCAGGACCGACGACTTCGACCTCGTGCTGATGGACGTGCACATGCCGGGGATGGACGGCCTGACCGCCGCCCGCGCCATCCGCGCCCTGCCCGGCCCGGTCGCCGACATCCCAATCATCGCGCTCAGCGCCGATGTCCTGCCCGAGCAGATCGCCCGCTGCCGCGCCGCCGGCATGGACGGCCACGTCGCCAAGCCGATCCGCCGCGAGGAGCTGTTCGCGGCCGTCGCCCACGCGCTTGAAGGGCCGGCCACCGAGCCCGCTCCCCAGAAGACCGCCTAGAGCAACGCTCAAGGTTAAATCGGCTTCATGACGGTCTTGTAAGTTGAGACTTACCCGGACCACCCGTGCATCGCGCGGCCTCGGCCGCGTAACGCCGATCAGTGAACAGCAACAGGTGAGCTTAAATCCTGCGCGCGACAGTCGTCGCGCGCCACGGGATCGGCTGCGCCTACACCCTAGGAACCCTGATATGATCCATCATCTTTCCGTCGCCGCCGCCGATCCTCAAGGCGTGGGCCAATTCTTCGCCGACATCATGGGCGGCGTCGTCATCGACTTCCCGCCCAATCCCGGCAGCTGCATGGTGTTCAAGGCCGACGGCCATGGCACCGGCATAGAGATCTATCCCGCCGGCAGCGTCATGGTCCCCAACGGCGAGCCCGGCGCGATCTTCCTGCGCCAGCCCGAAGCCTTCGGCCGCTCGCCGACCCACTTCGCGCTCAGCATCGACCTGCCCCCGGAAGAGGCGCTGGCCCGCGCCCAGGCCAAGGGCTGGGACGCCTTCGTCTGCGACCGCGGCGGCCACTTCCACGTGGTCGAGGTGTGGATCGAGAACACCTGGCTGGTCGAGCTGCTGCCCCCGACCTTCTCGGCCGAATATCTCGACTTCGCCAATGGCGTGACCGAGATGGCCGACCCGAACGCGGCGCTCGACGCCCACCAGCCTCAGGCGCGCACCCTCGAAAACGCCTGACGCGGAAGGGGCGGCCGATCCTCGGTCGCCTCTCTTTCATTCAGGGTTTGAGGTTTGAAACGCGCCAGTTACGAACCTTCTATCCCACGAAGTTTTCCGAAGGTTCAGCGACCGAACTTAGCTATCTTGTTCCCGCTGGACCGGCTTCTTAGAGGCATTCAGTCTTACCTTCGGCACACGTTTCTATAGTGGAGCCCGCATGGACCCGCTCGACTACCCTGACGACTACGATGAAGATGATCGGCTAGACCCGAGTCGTGACTGGGAAGACGCTGCGAGCATCCACCCGGGCGCACTTGCTAGCGCATTGCGCCGCCTCACGTTGCTAGGGGACGATCCGTTCCTCAGCATGCAGGCAACTAATATCGGTATGGTAGACGCCTTTCTGAACTTACTGGAAAGCCAGCTAATGCGAGAGCGTGTCACCGAGGACGGCACGCCGCCCGACACGGCTTTTGTACTCGCCCAGTCGCAGATGTGGATCTTCGCGACCTATGAGCTGGTGCGCACTTGGAAGCAGCGGGCCAAGGACACCATCAAGCTAATCGAGAACGGTGGTGTTGAGGCGCGACTGGCCAAACTTCAGAAGCCTGTTGGCTACCGACACACAGCGCGCGAAATGCGGGCGCACCAGCTCCAAAAAATCGCCGCCATGCCCAATGCTTTGAATGTGCTCGACGCGGACCTACGGCGAATCCACGTGACCTTTGGGCTGATGGAGGCGTTACGTATGGCACTGGCCAAGCACGAGATACCAAAGGTGAAAGACTCGGTGGCATTCGCCCCGGGATATGGCCGGATCAATATGTGGAACGGTTCGATCGATTTTGAGCTATCGACCGACGCAGGCATCTTGGGGACTACGAGCCATCGCAAACTCGCCGAGGGACTTCGGCACATGTTCGATGAGCCACCGCAGACTTGGAACGAGCTGGCAGACTTCAACAACTATCTCAAGGGTCCGCCGCAGCCACCCACATGTGGACCATCCTAGGTCAGCAAAGAGTCAAAATCGCGCCTCCCTTTTCTACGACGAAAAACGCCCCGGCCTTGCGACCGGGGCGTCTTCGTATCTGGCTGTCGCCGGGCTCGCTTACGAGTCCAGGAAGCTCCGCAGCTTCCGGCTACGCGAGGGGTGCTTCAGCTTGCGCAGGGCCTTGGCCTCGATCTGGCGGATGCGTTCGCGGGTGACCGAGAACTGCTGGCCGACTTCTTCCAGCGTGTGGTCGGTGTTCATGCCGATGCCGAAGCGCATCCGCAGAACCCGTTCTTCCCGCGGGGTCAGCGACGCGAGCACTCGCGTCGTGGTCTCACGAAGATTGCTCTGGATGGCCGCGTCGATCGGCAGGACGGCGTTCTTGTCCTCGATGAAGTCGCCCAGGTGGCTGTCTTCCTCGTCGCCGATCGGCGTTTCGAGCGAGATCGGCTCCTTGGCGATCTTCAGGACCTTGCGGACCTTTTCCAGCGGCATGGCCAGCTTTTCGGCCAGCTCTTCCGGGGTCGGCTCGCGGCCGATCTCGTGCAGCATCTGGCGGCTGGTGCGGACGATCTTGTTGATCGTCTCGATCATGTGCACCGGGATGCGGATGG
>JGI24770J26754_10003641_pt1 | contig 10271 bp, 7 predicted proteins | sample LakOneMetagenome_FD_26754 | JGI IMG/M metagenome (IMG submission 26754) | reverse complement strand
CGCATTTCCTGCCGGAGCTGCGCGTCCAGGTTGGACAGAGGCTCGTCCATCAGACAGATTTTGGCATCGGCAACCAGCGCGCGCGCCAGTGCAACCCGTTGCTGCTGACCGCCCGAAAGTTGCGACGGTTTGCGGTCACGCAGTTTTTCCAGGCTCAACAGCGCGAGGACATGGCTGAGACGCTTCGATTGCTCCTGTCTGGTTGCGCCACGGACCTGAAGTCCAAATGCAATGTTGTCTGCCACGCTCAGGTGCGGAAACAGGGCGTAGTTCTGAAAGACCATCGCTACGCCGCGCCTCGATGGTGGCTCTCCGGTGACGTCGTGCCCGGCGATTCTGATTTGTCCAGCGCTTGCAGTATCAAGGCCCGCAATCAGACGCAATGTTGTGGTCTTGCCGCAACCAGACGGGCCGAGGAAGACCGTAAAGCTGCCCTCCGGTACATCCAGATCCGACGGTGACAACGCAATCACATCGCCCCACAGCTTGCTGACACCCCTTAATTCGATTGCGCTCACGCTGCCCGATCCGGAAAACAAGGAATTTAACCGGTGCATTATGACGAGTTGGCGACACTCATCTATCATCCGCGACGAACATTTCGAAATACGCACCATGACTCAGAAAAATCGGTACGACTGCAGCCAGTGTCCGGGCTATTGCTGCAGCTATGACTACATCGAAACCAAACCGGGCGACGTCACGCGCCTGGCGAAGCACCACAACCTTCCTGTCGACGTAGCCCGCGAGAAATTTACCAAGGAGGTCGTGCACGACGGCGAGACCGTGCGTGTACTTCGCCATCGCAAAGATCATGTTTACAAGTCGATGTGCATGTTCTTCGATCAAACTGAGCGCCGCTGCACCATTTACGAGGGTCGGCCGCAGGTGTGCCGGGACTATCCAAACGGCACCACGTGCGGATATTTCAGCTTTATCAAGTTTGAAAGGAAGCACCAGGGTGATGAAAGTTTCATTCCTTCCGCCTGAATCCGGGGCAACGTGGCGCACAGCGTTCACCGCGTTGCTGGCTACCACTGCACTGCTGACGGCCTGTACGCAGGCGCCAACGGTCAGGAACGAAGATCCTGCGGTGCTGCATCCGAAGCCAGCCGTAGTGGAGCCGGAAGTGACGCCGACGGTGTCGGCGATGCCAGCGATTCCGCCCAAAGACGGCGCGGCGACAAGCGTCGGCTCCGCAGCAGGAAACGTTGCGCCCGCACGCGCTCAGCCTTCCGCAGTTCAGATTGCGACCGCCTCGTCGGTAACACCGGCCGGCATAACCCGTTATGAGTGCGTCAAGGGCAATCAGGGTCAGGAAACGCGGGTGGCAATCACATTTCCCGAGAATTCAGGCCGAATTTGCTCACGCTTTCCAGCNATGGGGCCTTGCCAGTATGAACGTGCGGCTTGCCGCGCTGGTGGCGGTCGNGTGATTCGCTTTGATGGCGTCGAAATCACTAGAGAAGTTGAGCACGAGTATGACAAACAGGTCCAGCGCTTCCGGTTGAATGCCGGTTGACTGCGGTCGGTGACGCAGGCGTCGGACCGGTAGCCTGATTTCGGGGCAATCACGGGTGCTTCCCGATGCTAAACTGCTTTGATGAACTGGCTTAGCTTTCTCTCTATGGCGCGTCGTTATGCGCTGGTCTCTTTCGTCGCGTTTTTTGCGCTTGGCGGTCTGAACGCCAGCATCGCGCAGACACCCATTACCCTGAATTTCGTCGACGCCGATATTGACGTGGTCGCCAAGGCTGTTGGCGAACTGACTGGCAAGACCTTTGTTCTTGACCCACGCGTCAAGGGAAAAATAAACATTCAGTCTGCAAAGGGTGTCGCGCCGGGGCTTGCCTACCCGACCTTTCTGTCTGCACTGCGCATGGCAGGCTTTGCGGCCGTGGAAGGTCCGGGCGGTGTCGTGAGGGTGGTTCCAGAGGTCGACGCGAAGGCGCTGCCAACCCCGATGGGTGGCGGCAGCGCCGGTGCGGTTACGACCAAAGTCATCCCTCTCGCACACCAGAGCGCAGCACAGGTGATCAATGCCTTGCGTCCGCTCGTAGCCGCTGCCAACGCGCTGACGGTGTACCCGCCGGGCAATGCCATCATCATCACGGACTACAGCGACAACATCGCCAAGATTGAGGCTGTCATAGCGCGCCTCGATACGCCGAGCGTTGCAGCTCCTGAGCTGATCGTGCTCAACCATGCCAATGCGCTTGATGTGGCAACCACGCTCAATCGCGTGTTCGCGGAATCGCCGGGGGCTGCGGGCGACGTGCGCGATCGTTTGCTCATTACGGCCGATACCCGAAGCAATGCGATCATCATTCGTAGCGACGATGGCGGACGGCTGTCCCGTGTGCGTACGCTCATTCAGGAGCTGGATCGGCCAACTGCGGCACCAGGCAACATCCGTATCGTCTACCTGAAGCATGCGGACGCGACACAAATTGCGCAGACGCTGCGTCGGGTGCTTGGCGCGGAAAGTGGCTCGACGCAGACGGCCACGACTTCACCGCTGTCGTCCCTGCTGCCCTCGGGTGGCGCGTCAAACAACGTGCCATCGTCACCGCTTGCGGCCGCTACAGCGGCGTTGACCGGCAGCAACCAAAACAGCGGGTCCGGCAGCCTGCCGCAATCCGCCAGCAATGGCGGTGTTGTGTTTACGGCCGGTGGCGCCACTGTGTATGCCGATGCGTCGATCAACGCGCTGGTCATCTCGGCATCAACACCCGTTTACAACAACCTTCGTGCGGTTATTGAACAGCTTGATGTGCGTCGTGCCCAGGTTTTCATCGAAGCGTTGATTGCGGAAGTGCAGGCAGATCGCGCCGCCGAGTTCGGTATTCAGTGGCAGGCGTTGGACGCGCTGGGTCGGGGTGGAACTCAAGGCGTTGGCGGTACCAACTTCACCAGCAACGCAGGCAGCAATATTCTTGGTGTGGCTGCGAGCCCGACGACCGTTGCCCAGGGCTTGAATCTCGGCCTGGTGCGCGGCGCCATTACCTATGGGGGCAAGCAAATACTGAATCTGGGTTTGCTGGCGCGGGCGATGCAGGATGATTCCACCGCCAATATTCTGTCGATGCCCACGTTGCTTGCGCTCGACAATGAGGAAGCCCGCTTTTCCGGCGGCCAGAACGTGCCCTTTCTCACCGGGCAGTATGCGACGACCGGGACCAGCGCAACACCCACGCCGTTCCAGACGATTGAGCGCCGCGACGTTGGTTTGACGCTGAGAGTGAAGCCGTTGATCACCGAGGGCGGTGCCATCCGCTTGCAGCTTTATCAGGAAGTATCCAGTGTGGTTGAGTCGGCCGCCGTAGCTCAGGGTCTGGCCAGTCTCAACAAACGGGTGCTGGAAACATCCGTGCTGGCCGACGACGGCCAGATCATTGTGCTCGGCGGCCTGCTGCAGGAGGGTTTCACCAACAATCAGGAAAAAGTGCCAGTGCTGGGTGACACACCTTTGCTCGGTAATTTGTTCCGTTATGACACGCGCAAGCGGACCAAGACCAACCTGATGATTTTCCTTCGCCCCACGGTGCTCAAGAATGCCGCGCAGGCCGGAACGCTGTCCAACGAGCGATATCGCGCCCTTGGCATGGAGCAGCAGACGGTGAACCCGGAGCAACGCGTTATGCTGCCCGAAATGACCAACCCGTCATTGCCCCTTGGCGCGCCCGTCGCCCCTGGCGAGCCGCGGAAGTAATTCCGACGGACTTTGTGCCTTCCCGGCTGCCATGTCACTGACGCAAAATCTTCCATTCGAGCTTGCCCAGGAATTCGGCATCGTGCCGATTGCCGATGAGGGCAGCGCGATCTCGGTTGCAACCGCTCCGCACATGACGGTGGCAGCGCTGTCTGCGGCGCGCCAGCGCCTTGGCAGGCCATTGCGGACGCAAGCGGTTGACGCTGGACGTTTTCGAGAACTGATCACCCACGCGTATTCGGTATCTGTTGCCACACAAGGCGCCGCAAAGCAGGTGGCAGCGCCGGCCAGCCGGGCTTCGCCGTCGCACGTTGATTTGTTGTCGTCGGGCGGCGAAGACAGCGACGCGCCCGCCGTGCGCATTGTTGCCGAACTATTGCGCGACGCGCTTGCCCGTGGGGCTTCGGATATTCATCTGGATGCAACGGAGCAGGGCGGTCGTGTGCGTTTCCGCGTGGACGGCGTACTCGCTGATGCCCGTGATACGGACGCACAGACCCATGCTGCGCTAGTTGCACGCTGCAAGGTCATGGCGGTGCTTGATATCGCTGAGCGCCGCCTGCCGCAGGACGGCCGGCTTCAGGTCGTAATCGCCGGGCACAAGGTGGACGTGCGTGTCGCCACCCTGCCAACGCAACACGGTGAACGCGTGGTCTTGCGCCTGCTTGATACCAGCGCAGCTCGCCTCGATCTCGCCGCTCTCGGGTTTGACGACGGAGCGCTTGATGCACTGCGTCAGGCGGTGCGCATGCCGCATGGTTTGGTGCTGGTCACCGGGCCAACCGGATCGGGCAAGACAACGACGCTCTATGCAGCTGTGAGCGAGCTCGACCGTGAACGACTAAACGTTGTGAGCGTCGAGGACCCGGTGGAATACGCACTGGACCGTGTCGCGCAGACACAGGTCAATCCGCGCATCGAACTGACCTTTGCGCGGGCTTTGCGCTCCATCCTTCGCCATGATCCGGATGTCATCATCGTCGGAGAAATACGTGATCGCGAAACGGCCGAAATCGCAATTCAGGCGAGCCTGACCGGTCACCTGGTGCTCGCCTCGTTGCACACCAATACGGCAGGTGCTGCGATCACACGGCTTACCGACATGGGGGTTGAACCGTACCTGCTCGCCTCGTCCCTGCGCGGCGTCATGGCGCAACGCCTGGTGCGAAAGCTCTGCCCGCAGTGCCGGACGTCACATGCGGCGACGCAGGACGAAATCGCGATCATGCGTTCACACGGCATGATCGGCTCGTCGACGATCTCCGCTTTGTTCACTGCGACGGGCTGTGATGCCTGCAATCAAACCGGCTACCGTGGGCGCATGGGGCTATATCGCTGGCTCCCGGTCTCACCAGATGTCGCGCTCGCCATCCACGCGAGGGCAACGGACACTGAGCTTGAAGCGCTCGCTACCGCACACGGCTGGCCGGTGATTGCCAGTGATGCGAGCCGTCATCTGGTTGATGGCACTACCTCGTTGAGCGAAGTTCTGCGCGTGGTGACGCTTTGATGACATTCGGCGATAGTCATGCGCTTCGGGTTTGAGGCGGTAAACGCTGCCGGCGCCCGGGAGCGTGGCGATATCGCTGCGCAGGATGATCGCGCGGCATTGAAAGCGCTGAGCGCTCGCGGTTTGACGGTGCTAGAGTTGATGCCGCGGCCGGAAGCGGTGTCTGCTGCCGGCTCTGCGCGTCTCAGCGCAGGCGACCGAGCGCTCGCGATACGGCAATTGTCTGGCCTGATTGAAGGCGGCGTGACGCTGCCTAACGCGCTGGCGTCGGTTGCCGCAAATTCGGGCGTCGCCTCCGTCGTGCGTGAGCTCAACGCTGTGAACGCGGCACTTAACGGCGGTGAACCGCTCGCAACTGCCTTCGACAAGGCACCCCGGCTGCTGCCAACGGTGGAACGGCAAGTCGTCGTGGCGGGCGCGGAGGCGGGTGACCTCGCGCGAGTGCTTTCAAGACTTGCAGACTATTTTGAGGATCGCGACGCGCTGCGTGGCAAGCTGATTGGCGCGCTGGTCTATCCTGCGCTGGTCGGCGTCGTCGCGCTCGGCGTGATCGTTGCGCTGCTGGTGTTTGTCATGCCGCAAATCGTGGCCGCGTTTGCCCAGACCAAACAGACGCTGCCCTGGCTAACGCGATCACTGTTGCTGGTTGCAACATTCCTGCGTGGTTATGGCTTGTGGGTGTTCGCTGCCCTGATTGCTGCAATTGCCCTAGCGTTGTGGTCGCTACGCGGACCGTTGCGCGTACGTGGCCTAGCCCTGTTGCGGCGCCTGCCGCTGATCGGACCGCTCGCTCAAAGTGCCGACGAAGTGCGCATCCTGACTACGCTCGCCATGCTCGTTGAAAGCGCTGTGCCATTGCCGCGCGCGATGACGGCGGCGGCAAGGACTGCGCGTTTCCCGGAGAACGCAAATCGGCTTGATGCAGCGCGACGGCTACTGGAGAGTGGTGGTGGCGTCGCCCACGCCTTTGCCGAAACGCAGGCCGTCGACGGCATGTCGCTGGAACTGCTGCGGCAGGGTGAAGCCGTTGGCGGTGTGGCTACGGCATTCGCCAAGGCCGCGCACCTCAAGCGTCAAAGCCTGGAGCGTCGCCTGCAATGGTTTGCGACGCTGGTTGAGCCGGTGATGATTCTGGTGCTCGGCGGCGTGGTGCTGACGCTGGTGCTCGCAGTCATGCTGCCCATCGTCACGCTCAACTCAGCTGTCCGCTGAGGGCGATTCGTCACGGTAAAAACGGTAGAACAGCTTCTCGTTCTTGAACGGATGCTCGTCCACCACGTGGTGCGCCAGAGATAGATCAATCAAGCGCTGCCCGATACTGAGCGCCTCGTTCACGGTGTAGCCCTGATCCTGCATCCAGGTAACCGCCTCCGAGCCCACAAAGCATTTGCTGTAACTGTTGCCGAGATAAGAGCGGTCGAGCACGCTGAACCCGGCCGGGCTGCGGATCAGGGAATAGAAGCTCTCGATGTTCCAGCGCTGCGGAATCTGTGCAACGCGGAAATAGAGGTTTTCGTCAGAGAACGTTTGTTCCCGCGTTACGTGATAAATCAGTCCGGCCGCCTGCAGCGCCTGTCCAATCGCAATTGCATTGTCACGCGGCACCCGCAGCGCACGCTCCAGCCACGTCACACCTTCGCTCGCCACAAAACATTCCGGATAGATCCGCAAGCGATAGCTGCGGTCGGCGATGTTCACGCCGCCCGAACGCTGCATCCGGAACGCGAGGGCGGGCAGGTCAATGCCCTGTGCTTCCGCCCCAGCAATCACGCGCGCCAGAATATTGTTGCCGCCAGTCTGCGCCGCCGCTCGCAGGTACGGCGTCACGCGTCGCGTCGCCGTCTGTACGGCATCGGCGTCAGAAACCAAAGCCGACAGCAGGCGTTCGCCAGTCGCTGCCCAGCGCCATGCGTTGATCTGCGGCACGATAACGTCGGCGCCTGCCTCGATGGCCCATGCTTCGGATTTTTCCTCAATCAGATGTGTTGCCGATGCAATGAGTCCGACTCTTGCGGTCGGATGCATCTGACGGACCCGGCCGCAGGCATTGGCCACCCGACCGCGTGCAGCGGCGAGCAGCGGCAGGTCCAGCGCCACAACAAGCGGAACGTCATTCGTTGGCTTGCCCAGCTTGCGGGTGAGGTCCGTAGCGTCGGAAAAGGCATCCAGGGTCCCCTTGAGTGCATCGGTGCACGCGCGCATCAACGCGAGTGTCGTGGGGTCGTTCGACAGCAGCAGAATTTTGAGCACCAGGGCCTCCGGATCTTTTTCATCGGTCGCGCGGCTGTGCCCGACCTTACAGTCGCCCGGCAGATCCGCTTGAGTTGCGGTACAAATACTATTCGATTGTCTTTGCTCCTGCTGCCCGCCATGTTGCTGCGAAATGCCACCGATGCCGATCTCGTTGCCATCCAGTCCATTTACGCCCATTGGGTGACGCACGGAACCGGGAGTTTTGAGCTGGAGCCGCCGACACTGGAGGAAATGGGCAAGCGACGCGCCGATGTGCTCGCCAAGGGTCTGCCCTACCTCGCGGCGGAGCAGGACGGTTCGGTGGTCGGCTATGCCTACGCCAACTGGTTCCGCCCGAGGCCCGCTTATCGCTTCAGCGTTGAAAATTCGGTGTACGTGCACCCGAACCTGCACCGTGGNGGCGTCGCGCGGCTACTGATGACTGAGCTGCTTACCCGCTGTGAAACGGCAGGCGCGCGGCAAATGATTGCTGTGATTGGAGATTCCGCAAACGCGGGATCCGTTGGATTGCACAAGGCGATGGGATTTACTCACATCGGAACGCTCAAATCGACGGGCTGGAAGTTCGGCCGCTGGCTGGATACGGTCTATATGCAGCGGGCGATCGGTATGGGCGACAGCACCGCGCCGGCGGCCTGAGCCTGTCGGCTAGTCGATCAACATGAACTGGACCAGCATGATGCTGAAACGAAACTTGGCAATGCGGTGGGCAGTGGCGTGCGTGCCTCCGCTTGTGGCTTTGCTCGCGGCTTCGAACCTGTTCGCGCAAGATCAGGCGCCGGAAGCGGCGACCGGTGTTTCCCAAAAAAAGGGGTTCAGCTTCAAGCGCGAAGGCATCGCCGCCGCCAATCCACTGGCCGTGGAGGCAGGTTACGCAATGTTGCGCAAGGGCGGTACCGCCGTTGACGCGGCCGTTGCCGCACAGCTCGTGCTTGGGCTCGTCGAGCCGCAAAGTTCTGGCCTTGGCGGTGGCACCTTCATGCTGGTTCACGATGGCAAGCGGAAGCACCTTACGACCTATGACGGCCGCGAAACTGCGCCCGCAGCGGCAACGCCTGCGCGATTCATCGGTTCCGACGGACTGCCACTCAAGTTTTACGACGCAGTGGTGGGGGGCAAGGCGTTTGGCGTACCGGGTACCGTTGCCCTGCTCGCGGCAAGCCATAAAAAGCATGGCAAGTTGCCGTGGAAGATGCTCTTTTCTCCGGCCATCGCATTGGCGGAACAGGGCTTCCCAATCAGCCCGCGGTTGCACGGCCAGTTAAAGGGTGAGCGATTTCTCAAGAACGATCCGGCCAGCCGCGCGTATTTCTACAACGCAGCCGGTGAGCCGTGGCCAGTCGGTTACGCGCTGAAAAATCCTGAATTTGCGGCGACGCTCAAAGCCATAGCCGATAAGGGCGCGGCCGCGTTTTATCAAGGCGCAATCGCTGCTGACATCGTACGTGCGGCGCGGGCGCATACCAACGCGAGTGACATCACGGAAGCTGATCTCGCCGCCTACCGTGTCGCTGAGCGTGAGCCCGTGTGCGGGCATTACCGCAGCATGCGCGTGTGCGGCATGGGACCGCCGTCGTCGGGCGGCATCGCGGTCGCACAGATTCTTGCCTTCGTCGAGCGATATCCGTTGAAGCAATGGGGCCCGAATTCGGTCGACAGCGTGCACGTAATATCGGAGGCGGGGCGGCTCGCGTTTGCAGATCGCAACCGATATCTTGCAGATCCGGACTTTGTCGCTATTCCCGGCGGCCTGCTTGACCCGGTGTACCTCAAGTCACGGGGCGATCTGATTGACCTTAAGCAAAGCATGAAGCGTGCGGAACCCGGTTCGCCCCCGGGCATGAAGATCGCACTCGCTGACGATCAGTCGCCAGAGTTTCCCGGTACTTCACATCTGTCGATTGTCGATCGCTACGGAAACGCCGTGTCGATGACGACCACCATTGAGGATCAGTTCGGTGCCCGCGTCATGGTGCGCGGATTCCTGCTCAACAACGAACTGACTGATTTTTCATTTGTGCCGCAGGAGAGCGGGGCGGTGGTCGCCAACCGCATTCAGGCCGGCAAGCGTCCGCGCTCATCAATCGCGCCGATCATCGTATTCGACAAGATGGATCAGCCAATCATTGTGACCGGTTCGCCCGGAGGTAGTGCCATCATTAACTACGTCGCCAAGAGTCTCATCGCGATACTCGATTGGGGCCTGTCGCCACANGCTGCGGCGGACTTGCCGAACTTCGGCTCGCGCAATGGCCCGACCGAGCTGGAGCGCGGCACGATGCTGGAAGCGCTGAAACCCGAGCTGGAGAAGCGCGGACACAGTGTGAACGTCATGGAGTTCACGAGTGGCCTGCACATACTCCAGCGCGACGTCACTTCGAAACAGCGCGGCTGGCGTGGCGGCGCTGACCCAAGGCGCGAGGGCATTGTTCTGGGCGATTGACGTTCCNGCAAACAGGTATTGGCTTTTCGCTGAAAGGTAATTAGCGTAGGGATTGCAGCCGCAAAATGCAGAAAGTCGATATTTGACGAAAATTCGCGCTTAGCCCGATCCGGTAAGCTTTTGACGGAAAAGTTGTAAGCCAATTTGACTGGTGCGAAACACAAAGTGCGTGCGTAACAGCATGTAACGCCGAAACGCTTGTTGTGCGGCCCCCGCCTGCGCAAAATGGGGACTACTGACAAGATACCGGTGGTGGATATGAAGCGGATTTCGGGCATCGCGATAATGGTCTTATGGCTCGCCGCGCAGCAGCCCGCTCTTGCCGCGTACACGATCACCGGCGGCCCCGGCCC
>JGI24770J26754_10003637_pt1 | contig 10275 bp, 9 predicted proteins | sample LakOneMetagenome_FD_26754 | JGI IMG/M metagenome (IMG submission 26754) | reverse complement strand
GCGACTACCTCCCCGCCGGCCCGATGCAGGCTGCCGGCTTCGCCGCGCGCGGCGAGCAGCAGGTCAAGCTGCACTTCCGTGTCGAGGACCCGGCCCCATCGGGTTACCATATCGCGGTCTTCTATCCCTGATTGTCACCTTCTCCTGAAAGCCCACCCATGACCAAGACCGCCCTGATCTGCGGATCGATCGCCTTCGACAAGATCATGCAGTACCACGGCCGTTTCGCCGAGACCCTGCTGGCCGACCAGCTGCACCGCGTGAACGTGTCCTTCCTGGTGCCGACCATGCGCCTCGAGTACGGCGGCTGCGCCGTGAACATCGCCTACAACCTCAAGCTGCTCGGCGGCGAACCGCTGATCATGGGCACCATCGGCCAGGACGGCAGCGACTACCTCGAGCGCATGAAGAAGCAGGGCCTGGAGACCCGCGCCATCCGCACCATCGATGAGGCCTACACCGCCCAGTGCTTCGTCACCGCCGACCAGGACAACAACCAGATCAACGCCTTCCACCCGGGAGCGATGCAGCACTCGCACGAGAACAGCGTGGCCGAGCTCGGACCGGTGCGCGTGGCGATCATCTCGCCGGACGGCCGCGACGGCATGATCAAGCACGCGGCCGACTGCGCCGCCAACAAGATCCCCTTCATGTTCGATCCGGGCCAGCAGCTGCCGATGTTCTCGGGCGAAGAGCTGATCCGCTTCATCGACCAGGCCAGCTACCTGGCCTGCAACGATTACGAATTCGAAGTGGTGATGGACCGCACCGGACTGTCGCTCGCCGACATCGCCGCGCGCCTGGACGCGCTGGTCGTCACGCGCGGCGGCGAAGGCTCGGACATCTACGCGGGCGGCGAGCACCACCGCATCCCGGCGATCAAGGTCGACACCATCGCCGACCCGACCGGCTGCGGCGACGCCTACCGCGCCGGCCTGCTGTACGGGATCACCAACGGCTTCGACTGGCCGACCACCGGCCGCATCGCCAGCGTGCTGGGCGCCATCAAGATCGGCAGCACCGGCGGCCAGAACCACACCTTCACGCCGGACGAGATCGCGCAGAAATTCGAAGCGGCCTTCGGCTACAGCTTCCGCTGACTCATGAGGTGATCAGTTCGTAGGTGGGCAGGTCTCTTGCCCACGCGGTCAACGAACGGATTCGAGCCACGGAGCGGGCCCGGGACACGTGATTTGACCGCGTGGGCAGGATCTGCCCACCCTACAAAAGAAAAGGGGCCCTCGCAGGGCCCCTTCTTCATTGACGCATGCTCAGCCGAAGAACACCTGCCTGAGCACGAACTGGATAATCTGGATCAGCACCAGCGCCACCAGCACCGACAGGTCGATGCCGCCGATCGGCGGCACCACGCGGCGGATCGGACGCAGGATCGGCGTGTTCATCGCGTGGACAAAAGGCGCCAGCGGCGCGTGCGGGTTCACCCAGCTGAACACCGCGTCGATGATCAGGAGCGCCATGAAGCCGTACAGGATCCAGTTCAGGAAGCGGTACAGCGCGCCCACCAGCACCGTGTGCCAGTCCGCGCCGACGATCAGCACGATCGAGCTGGCGATCAGGACCATCAGGAAGGCGCCGATCAGGCTCGCCCAGTCATAGCCGCCGACGCCCGGCAGGACACGTCGCAGCGGCAGCACCAGCCAGTCGGTGAGCGTGAAGGTGAACTGCCCGATCTGCTGCGGCGGACGCACGCGGATCGCCTGCATCCAGAAACGCAGCAGCAGCAGTCCGCCGAGCAGGCCGGCGACGATATCGACAATGAACTGGAGTATGGACAGCACGTAGGCTCCTCAAAAAAAAACCGCTGTGTGAAAGTTCACACAGCGGTATTCTGCCTGATCCAGGCAAAGCTCGCTACCGAGCGAAGATCAGCCGAGAATTACGGACGGCTGCTGGTCGGGAACGGCCATGCGGCTGCCGGCGACAGGGCGGTCTTCGCTGCCGGAGCAGGAGCTGCTGCCTTGCTGTCTGCCTTGCCGTCGGCTTTCGAATCCGACTTCGAATCCGATTTGGCTTCCGGCTTGGCTTCGGCCTTGCTGTCGGCCTTCGCTTCCGGCTTGGCTTCGGCCTTGGTTTCCGGCTTGGCTTCGGCCTTCACTTCCGGCTTGGCTTCAGCTTTTGCAGCCGGCTTGGCGGCAGGCTTGGCGGCAGGCTTGGCAGCCGATTTGGCAGGGGTCGATTTGGTCGCAGCGGTTTTGGTAGCAGCGGCTTTGGCCGGTGCAGCCGATTTGGCTGGAGCAGCGGCTTTGGCTGGTGCAGCCGATTTGGCAGGTGCAGCGGCTTTGGCTGGTGCAGCAGTTTTGGCCGGCGCAGCGGCTTTCTTTGCAGCAGGTTTAGCAGCAGTCGCTTTTGCTGCCGGTTTAGCGGCGGTTTTGCTTGCGGTCGCTTTTTTTGCGGCCGGCTTTGCTGCCGGTTTAGCAGCCGATTTAGCAGTCGATTTAGTCGCTGCGGTTTTGGTCGCGGTCGCTTTCTTTGCTGCCGGTTTAGCGGCGGCTTTCTTTGCAGCCGGCTTGGCCGCAGGTTTAGCAGCAGCTTTCTTGGCTGCCGGCTTGGCTGCCGATTTAGCTGCCGACTTCGCTGCCGGTTTAGCAGCTGCTTTCTTTGCAGCAGGTTTAGCTGCCGGCTTTGCAGCGGCTTTCTTGGCGGCCGGCTTTGCAGCGGCTTTCTTGGCTGCCGGCTTGGTAGCGGATTTGGCGGTCGACTTGGTCGCTGCCTTGGCTGCCGGTTTGGCGGCGGCTTTCTTTGCTGCCGGCTTTGCAGCGGCTTTCTTTGCTGCCGGTTTAGCAGTTGCTTTCTTTGCGGCCGGTTTGGCTGCGGATTTGGCTGCCGGTTTAGCGGCTGCTTTCTTTGCTGCCGGTTTAGCAGCGGCTTTCTTTGCCGCCGGCTTGGCTGCCGATTTAGCTGCCGGTTTAGCGGCTGCCTTCTTTGCCGCCGGCTTTGCTGCCGGTTTTGCAGTTGCTTTCTTTGCAGCAGGTTTTGCTGCCGGTTTAGCTGCAGCCTTCTTCGCCGCCGGCTTGGCCGCTGCCTTGGTGGCGGTGGTCTTGGTCGCTGCTGCTTTCTTTGCAGCAGGCTTGGCTGCCGGCTTGCTCGCTGCCTTGGCGGCCGGCTTGGCGGCGGCCTTGGTGGCGGTGGTCTTGCTAGCGGCGGTCTTGGTCGCTGCTGCGCTCGACTTCGACACTGTCGAAGCTCGCTTTGCTGCCGGTTTCTCGGCGGCGGCTTTTGCTGCTGGTTTCTTTGCGGTTGCCATTTTTTTACTCCTTCATCTGCGATGAGAAAATACGCTCAAGGTTAAAATCCGCTCGACCACCGTGGTGAGCGAATTATTCATCGGACCAAACCGAAGCGGTTAAGGCCAATGAATCCGGCACCGGCTGAACTGCTGCAACTCCTCACAATTGCAGCGCTTCAGCCAACGTCGACAGGCAACCGACTCAACGCGTTTTCACCTCGCTACCCTCGCGGGCGCGAAAAGAAAAAGCCGCCATGCCTGAACATTTGGTCAGGCAGTGCGGCTTGTTCTTTTCGCTGCGCTTGCGTGCATACTGATTGAATCAGTGTCCTATTATTCGATCGATTACTGCCTGGATGGACGCGACAATATCACATCTTCACGTTTTGACAAATTCAATCACGTAAAGTACACGAAAACTTTGTGAGCGCGCAACCGGATCAGCGCAAATCAAATCGATTTTGTCGCGCTAAAACATGCGCTCGCGCATTCAACCACACACACTTGCGCATTCGTATGTGAAGCGGCGCACTCAAACCTCTTATTCGCTTTTCAATCGATCGACAAACCAGCGTCCCGCCGGTCCCGGCGGCTGGTCTTTCAGCCAGATCGCGTGCATTGAAAATGCCGCGCCGAGCAAAGGATGCGCCCTGAGGGAAAGGCGCACCAGCGTGCCCTGCGCGAGGTCCTGCTCGACCATATGCAGCGGCATGCTGCCCCATCCCAGGCCGGCGCGGAGAAAGGCGTGCTTGGCGCCCAGGTCGGCCAGGCGCCACACCTGCTGCGACAGCACGCCGAACTCGCGGCCCGCAGTCAAGGTGGAGCGGTCGGTGAGCACCAGCTGCACGTGCTCGTTGATCTCCGCCCGCGTCAGGGTGCGCTTCGCGTTCGCGAGCGGATGGCCCGGGGCCGCGACGATCACGGACGGCACACCGAGCAGGTAGTCGGACGCGCAGTCGGATGGGATGTCGGGCAGCGAGCCGATCACCGCGATGCGGCAGCGACCATCGAGCAGCGGCTGCACCACCGCCCCCATCGCCTCGACATACAGGCGCAGCGGCGTGGCCGGGAACGCGTGGTGGAAGGCCTTCACCGCATCGGTGAGGGTCGCGATCGGGAACATCACGTCGACCGCGACGGCGAGCTCCGGCTCGAGTCCTCCGGCGAGCATGCGCGCCCGCGCCTTGAACGCATCCATGCTGTTCGCGGCCTCGCGCGCGTCCTCGAGCAGCGCGCGTCCCGCTTCGGTGAGTTGTGGATACCGTCCGCTGCGATCGAACAGGGCGAGGCCGACCTGCAGCTCGAGATTGGCCAGCGTATGGCTGACCACCGACTGCGCGCGGCGCAGCTTGCGCCCGGCGGCGGAGAAGCTGCCTTCGTCGGCTGCGGCGATGAAGGTGCGCAGTTGGTCCATGGAGAGGCCGTCCAGCATGTATCCACTCCTTCGATAGGTCTTATCGAATTATATAGGCTTCCTGGATCGAATCATCCTGCCTAAGATGGCTCCATCGCAGCGGGAAACCGACTGCGCCGAACTCACCAACCCTATTGAAAGGAGCCGTCATGAACACCATCGCCACCCAATCCACCGCCAGCCAATCCGCCGTGCCGGCCATCGGCCGCCTGCTGCTCGCCGCCATCTTCATCTTCAGCGGCGTCGGCAAGGCCATGGCGCCCAGCGGCACCATCGGCTACATCGAATCGGCAGGCCTGCCCCTCGCGACGCTCGGCCTGGTCGCCGCGATCGCGATCGAACTGGGCGGCGGCGTCATGCTGGCCCTCGGCATCAAGGCGCGCATCGTGGCCCTCGGCCTGGCGCTCTTCTCGGTCGTGACCGCGCTGGTGTTCCACAATGCACTGGGCGACCAGAACCAGCTGATCCACTTCATGAAGAACATCGCGATGGCCGGCGGCCTGCTGCAGGTGGTGGCTTTCGGCGCCGGCGCCTACAGCGTGGATGCCGCAGGTAGCCGCAAGCGCGTGGCGCAGGCCGCGTAATCCGTAGGGCGGGCGGTCCTCCGCCCACGCGTTCAAACTTCAGTTGAGTCGCCCGCGCGCATCTGTTCAAAGGAGAGTTGAACGCGCGGTCGGCGAAGCCGACCACCCTACTCGACAACCCTCAGCAGATCCATCTTGCACAGCCACGCCAGCCCGCGCAGCAGNGNCGGGCGGTCGCACGATCCCAGTGTGTCGATCAGCTCTTCCACTTCCANCGGCCGCGGGCCGATGGCCCCGAACAGCCGGCCGAATTCCTCGAGCGTCGGCAAGGAGGCGGCGGCGAAGCGGTTGATGCCCAGCTCGCGGTACTGGCGCACCAGCGCCAGCGAGGAATCCCCCGTCAGCTCGACCAGCGAGGCCGGGCTCAAGAGCCGGGTCGGATAGCTGGCGAAGAGCTTGAAGGGGTCGGGCCGGTCCGGCGCGCGCGAAGGCAGCGGCGGCGCCAGCACCGGGTCGGCGCGGCGCCGCTCCGCCAGTTCGTCCCACAGCGCGCGGTAGCGGCCCAGGATCACGCTCCAGTCGAACTCCGCCAGCGCGCGCCGTCTCGCCTGCTCCCCCATTTTCTGCCGCAGGCCGGCATCCCGCACCAGGCGACCGTAGGCCTGGGCCAGCAGCACGCCGTCCAGCGCCACCGCCTGGCTGGTGTGGCCGCAGTACATGTCGAAGCTGTCCACGCCGTCGTCGTAGCGCCGGGCCAGGTCGAGCCCTGCGCCCGGCCCCGGCATCACCGTCGGAATACGGTAGCCGTCGACGCCGTCGCGCACCGTGTCGCGGTAGCCGTTCCAGTCCGAGACCACGCTCGGCAGGCCGGCCGCCATCGCCTCGACCGGCGTCAGGCCGAAGGTCTCCTGCACATTGTCGGACAGCGAGGTGAACACGTCCGCCGCGGCCCAGGCGTCGAACTGGTGCTCCGGCGCGCGTCCGTCCAGTTCCACCAGCCGCACCGATGGGCAGAGCTGGGCCGCGGCCTCGCGGAAGGCGTGCTCGATGGCCTCGCCCGCGAACCAGCCGGCCAGGATCAGGTGCACCCGCCGCCCGCCCTTCTCGGCGCGCTCGAGCGCGGTAAACATCTGCTGCGGATGGGACTTGGCGTGCACCGACAGGCGGCCGAGGTAGAGAAAGGCGACATCGTCCTCGCCAATGCCGAGCCGGACGCGCGCCTCGCTGCGGCGCCCCGGTTCGGGCTGGAAGTCGGCGCAATGCACGCCGAGCGGAATCAATGGCAGCTGCGGCAGTTCGAAACGCTGCGCGGCCAGGCGGGTGCGCAGGTAGTCGGCCTGCTCCTCGACCAGCACCCGCACGCTGTCGCGCACCACGCGCGAGGTGCAGACGATGGCGTCCCAGCTGCGCACCGGCGCCACCAGCAGGTTCGTCACCATGCTCATCATCTCGTGCGCGGCGATGCCGTGGGTGACTCCGCACAGGCTGTAGCGGTGCTCGCCCGCCTGCAGGCGGCGCCAGGCGAGGCGCTCGATGCCGGGGCCGGGGTGGTAGAGGCAGCCGAAGCGCTCCAGCTCCTGTGGCGCCGCCTGCGGCACCCAGGTGCTCGCGCCGCCGAAGCCCTCGTCGCGCAGGATGGCCTCGAAGGCGTCGGCGTGGCTGCGCTCGGCGGCGAAGCAGCCGATGTCCGCGCCGCCGGCGTGGCGCGCGATGGCGCGCAGCAGGCCGACGCCGGCCGACTGGCGCCCCATCAGCTTCTGGCCGGCGGTGGAAAAGGCTTCCGGAACGTAGTGCAGGGCGAAGCGGTCGTGCATGCGGTCTCCTGTGGCCGTGCACGCAGCGCGGAGGCGACGAGCGGCAGGCCGGTCGCCACCATCATAGCGAGCCACCGCCGGGGACGGCGCTCAGCCAGGATCGCGCTCGAATGCCTGCACGCCGGGTGGCAGCTGGACCCAGGGATGGCGGCGGCAGTCGTACACCGATATCTGCGGCGGCGGGAAGCCAGGATCGGCGAAGGCGCCGACCGCCACGAACACTTCGTCGTCGACGTCGTCTTCCGTATGGAAGAGCGTCGTGCCGCACACCGGGCAGAAATGGAAGACGAAGCCACAGCCGGCATCGCCCGTGCGGGCCCAGGTCGTGGACCGGCCGCTCACCGTATAGGGAAGGGGAAAGCCTGCCACGGCCGCGAAGGCGCTGCCGGTACGCCGCTGGCATGCCAGGCAATGACAGATGCCGACGCCGTTCGGCTCGGCCGCCACCTCAATGCGCAGCTGGCCGCAGCTGCAGGATGCCGTTCTGGTGTCCATTGCTCTCCTCCTCGCTAGCTGCCGCCGCAGCCGCCTCCACAACCGCCGCCACAGCTGCCTCCTCCGTCGCCGGATGCGGCGCCGTCGCCGTCCGCACAGCCATCGATGTCCATGACGCTCACCGGGCCGTCGGCGCCGCCCTGGTCGCGCTCGCGCCGCTGGGCCCTGCCCGCGGCTTCATGATAGTCGGCTGTGCCGTCCAGGCCAAGGAGTACCAGGCTGTCCGGACGCAATGCTTCGGGAAAGACCATGTCGTGGTCGGGATTGCCGAATTCGTCCAGCACGCAGTAGGCAACCAGGCCGCCGATGATCCAGTAGGCGAAGCCATGGGGCATGCCCAGGCGCCGGTCCAGCGAGAACAGCCGTGGCAGGTGGGTCCCGGCGGCCGGCTGCGAGGCGCGGCGGCGGGCCTGCGCCAGGCACACGGCCAATGCCTCATGCATCCCTGCGCCCATCGTCGCCTTCTGCACGTGCGGGATGATCTTGCCGAAATGCCGGATGCAGAAACGGTGCAGACCCACTTCGTCCAAGCGCATCCACGCATGCCAGACCGAGTCCGCCGCGCGCGAAGGCAGGGCGCAGGTCTTGCGGGCGGCCGCCGCGCAGTCGAAGAACATCATCAGCCCTTCCGCCGACTGGGCAAAGAAGGATGCGTCACGTGGAATACTGGGGAATTCGGGCTGCGAGGTCTGCGCCCAATACGGGAACAGCGCGGCCGGCACGTCGTCCAGCACCTGTGCATAGGTGGAACGTGCGAATTCCCTTGCCACCTCGTGGTCGGCTTCCCTGACGTGCATTGCCGCTCTCCCGCTGTCGTGATCCGCTTACCTTAGTGCAGGCGCATCCCATCGATGCTGATAGACCTCAAGCAAGAAAAAACCCGCCTTGCGGCGGGTTGTCGTGGACAGCTCAGCGCTGCGGCGCCACGCGCCACACCACGCCGCCGGCATCGTCCACCACCAGCAGCGCGCCATCCTGCGCCACGGCCACGCCGGACGGGCGGCCCCAGACGTCGCGGTCGCTCAGCACCATGCCGGACATGAAGTCCTGGTATTGCCCGGTCGGCACGCCGTTCTTCATGAACACGCGCACCACCTTGTAGCCGGTGCGCACGCCGCGGTTCCAGGAACCGTGAAGGGCCACGAACACATCGCCTTCGTACTCCTTCGGGAAAGCGTTCGCCGCGCCCTTCGGCGCCTGGTAGACGGCCATGCCCAGCGGCGCCGAGTGCGACTGGATCAGCACGTCCGGCACGATCGCCTTGCCCTTCAGGTCGGGACGGTGGCCTTTCAGGCGCGGGTCTTCGTTGTCGCCGATGTAGTACCACGGCCAGCCGTAGAAGCCGCCCTGCTTCACGCGGGTCAGGTAGTCCGGCGGCAGGTTGTCGCCCAGCGCGTCGCGCTCGTTCACATTGCACATCACGTCGCCNGTGCCCGGATAGACCAGCATGCCGACGCAGTTGCGCAGGCCGGTGGCCCAGGTGCGGCGGTTCTTGCCGTCNGGGTCGAAGGCCATGACGGTGGCGCGGTCGGTCTCCACGCCCCAGGCGCCGCCCACGCCATGCTTCGCTTCCCATTGCGCCAGCGGCTCGGGCGGCCTGGCGCCAATCTCGGTGGCGACGTTGGTGGCCGAGCCGATCGACAGCAGCATGGTCTTGTCGTCGCTGGAAAACGCCAGGGTGCGGGTGGTGTGGCCGCCGCTGGTCTCGGACAGGGTCGGGACGATCACCTCCGCTTCGCCGCGCGCCTTGACGTCGCCATTGCGGTAAGGGATGCGCACCACCGAGTTCACGTTGGCGACGTAGAGGTATTGCGGGTTGTCGTTCGAGGGCCAGAAGGCCATGCCGTAAGGGCGGTTCAAGCCGCCGGCGAAGGTTTCGACGCTGTCGGCGGATTGACCGTTCTTCGAGCGCAGCACCTTGATCTCGCCCTTGGCGGTGGCGGCCAGGAAGACGTCGCCGTTCGGCGCGCGCAGCGGCAGGCGCGGCTTGTCGGCATCCTGCGCGAACACGCTCACCGCAAAGCCCTTCGGCACGGTCGGCATGCTGCCGTTCGGACGCGCCTCGACGCGCGGGCCGTTGCCGGCGCTGCTGGTGGCGAAGGGCGGCGGCAGCTCGCTCGCCTTGATGTGCCAGATGCGGCCGGGCTGGTTGTCGTCCCAGCTGCCGCGGCGCTCCGCTGCGGTCCTGGCGGCCGCGGGCGCGTTTGCCGCCACCGCAGGCCCCTGCAGGCCGGCGAGGTAGTCGATCAGGGCGGCGCGCGCCTTCTTGTCCGAGATCCCGACCGGCATCGTGGTGCCGGGGACGTTCTTGGCCGGGTCGGCCAGGAACACGTCGAGCTCCGGGCGGGTCCAGGTCTTGCCGGCGGCGCCGGCCTTGTTCAGGGCAGCCGAGTAGTTATAGCCCGGGACCGCTGCCGCCTTGCGGCCGACGACGGCGAACAGGCCGGGGCCGGCGCGCGAGGACAGCTTGTTGTCGACGCTGTGGCAGCTGGCGCAGTTGTTCTGGAAGGTGGTCTGGCCCGCGGTCTGGGGCGCGGCGTGGGCAGCGGGCGTCGCTGCCAGGCTGGCGAGCAGCGCGGCATGCGCGACATGCAGCGTCAGGGACTTGGCTTGCAAGGGGTTCTCCTGGTGGACGGATTCATCGATAGCTCGCCATCATAGGGTAAATCGGCGTCAGCGTGCGTCCCTTGCGAAGGGATCCGGGGGCGTGGGACGCGTCATCCAGCGCAGCAGCGGGCCGTGCGGCTCGTAACGCAGGCTGCCGAACTGGCGGAACAGCGC
>JGI24770J26754_10003634_pt1 | contig 10280 bp, 16 predicted proteins | sample LakOneMetagenome_FD_26754 | JGI IMG/M metagenome (IMG submission 26754) | reverse complement strand
AGCTGGTGGGTATCCGGAGAAGCCATGGTGATATCACCATATCAAGCAGACACGTCCGTGGGCGTCCCCGAACGCCCGACGCCCAGCAGCACCCGGCGCAACTCAGATCGCCGGGATTGCGCGCGCCGACTTGCCGGGGGACGCCGAGCGAGAACGGCGCCGTGCCGACTCTGCCGGGGCTGCAAAGCGCGATCGTCCGACGCGCGAACAACTCCGCACACCAATGACGGCCGAAGTGCGAGCCCAAAAGCGGAGTGCTCGGCCGGCGGCATCATGGCAATGCGCTAGCAGGGGCCGGTCCTGGCCCCTTGCGGTGATGGGAGAATGCGTTCGTGGGCGATGAGACGGCGGGCCTTTCAGATGCGGATCTCCCGACAGCCCTGCCAGACGTCCCGGTCGACTTGTGGAACGAGGTGCGGGGCTCGGACAAGGGGTACAGGGTCGCAGTCTCGGTGAACGGGATCACCGTCGACGAGCCTTGGAGCGTGTCCCGCTTCTTCGACTGGGCCCGCATCGTCGATGTGGTGCCGCTTCCCGCCCCTGGCGTCGCACGGATTGTCACTCGAGACGGCACGTGCGACTTGGGAGCAGGGCATGGCCCCGCGCGACTGTTCAGCGCCCACGAATCAGCGCGAATTGTCCGTCAGACCCTCCTGCTCAGAGCCTTGGAACTCGCACGGCAGCCGCCCGCAACATGAGCTGGTGTCCTTCGCACGCTCGCGCCCGGCCGAACCTGTGAGGAAGCGTGCGCCTCGGTCTGCGGTGTCGCACACGAGGCTTACGGAGCCAGCCCCTGCCGATGCCGGGATCCCGACGTCGCTGATTCGTCGTTGCCGTCGAGCGGGGGGAGCCGACGACGATCAGAGTGTCCCCGAACGCGCGCCCCCAAACCACGAGCGAACCCTGCCTCCGATCGCCGGCTTCGCGGGCACCTTGACGACCACGCGGATGTACTCCGCTGCGCTCATCACCGTGATCGATGCGGCGTATCGTGCGTTGCTGCTGATCCCGTACGATGGCCGCCATCGGTAGGCCGCTGAGCTCGTACTCTCCAACCGAGCGCCGGCTCACAAGACGGTGACATCGAAGACCAAGTCCTCGAATGTCCTGGGCGAGGTGTCGCGATGGTTGCAGTGGTAGCGACGGTTCACGCCGTCGCGGGTAAGCACCTCGACCCACATCCCGGATTCGCCGGTCCATTGGTCAACGAACCACTGACCTCGGTGTGGGAAACGTTGAGCAGTGGTGATCCGCAACCTGCCGTCGCGTGCTTCGTACTCGTACTCGACGACGCCGGACAGGTCCGGCTCCCACCACGTTCTCAGTGGTGACCGAAGCTCGTCGCCCACCTTGTTGACGAAGCGCCCCTCGACGCCGAGGTCTACGCCCATCGAGACCCCGCCTTCAGCGGCAAGAAGCTGAAGACGCAACCTTCCGGCGGTTGGAACCTCCAGGACGTCGGCCGCCATGACCTGATGGCCGTCGCACAGGACGCGCAACGGAAGCTGTTCGTCTGGATGCTGCGACCGGTGCTCCGCCAGAAGCTCCGCGATGGATGGCACGGCTCAAGACTACGAACTTGGGGGTGTCCCCGAGTGCGCCGGTGAGTGCGTACCAGAACTCCTGATGCGCGAGCGTGAGCTGTCCCGGCTTCGGTGCAATACGCGTCCCAGAACACGCGGGCGATATCACGGACATCCGCTCGAGGACTGCGTCACCGAACGCCGGGAGTGCGTGGCGCGGTCGTGGCGACCTGTCTTCCCGATGGGGCCACGACCTTCTATCGGTCGAGCGGGTCGTCCCGTTACCCCGCGCGGCGGTCCGTCCGCCCGAGACCAGCGGTAGCGATCCGGGCTCTGCCGCCACCCCCGACGCCAATGTTCAACGTGGACGACTCCGATGTTCCGGCCGTCGGATCACTGCGCCGAACCCAGTGGCAGGTGTTTCGACTCGTTGGGCTCACCGCGCTGCTGGTCCTCGCGGTCGGTGTGATGACGCCTCCACCCAACGGCTGCGACCAGTGTTCTTGGCCTCGTACAGCGCCCGGTCCGCGGCGTTGAGCAGCAGTTCGGCATCGAAGCAGTCGCGCGGGGAGATCGCGACGCCGACGCTGGCCCCGATGCGGATCTCGTGACCGCTGATCGTGAAGGGTTGGCACAGCTCGTGGACGATGCGGTCGGCGATCGTGGTCACTTGCGCCGCCTCGAGGTCGTGCGCCACGACGGTGAACTCGTCGCCGCCCACCCGCGCCACCAGATCGACCGGGCGCACGATATGGCGCAGCCGGTCGGCCACTTCCATGAGCAGCGCGTCACCGACGCCGTGGCCGTAGGAGTCGTTGACGGGCTTGAACAGGTCGAGGTCGACGCACAGCACCGCGACCGAACCGGTCGACGCGTCAGAGCTCACCGGGTTGTAGCGGGACCAGAAGCCGGCACGGTTCGCGAGGCCCGTGAGCGGATCGGTCGCTGCGGCGCGACGGAGCTCAGTCGCCTGGAAGCGCCACGTCAGCGCCATGTCCAGGACGGTCACCATCTTCTGCATCGCCATCCATGCGAACTCGAGCGTGGTGCGATCAGCAGGAAGCGACGAGCGCTCGTGGTGCGCCATCACCACGACGGCGTTGATGCGATGCAAGGAGTCGAACACCGGCGACACCCGAATCTGCGTGACACCCTGCCCGACCGCGCGCGCCCGAGCCGCGGGAGGCAGCTCGTCGGCCGCGCAGTACCGCTCGACGCCGGATGCGACGGCGCTCGCCCACGGTGCGTCCGGGTCATCCAATTCGCCCAACGCCACGAGCTCGGGGCTGCCGAACGCGAGCGGGATGCCGTCGTCGTCGAGCACGAACACCGCGCTCAACAGGTTGGGTTGGCGCCACAGGCCGAAGGAGGGGACGAGCTCGAAGCTCTTCTCAGACGGAGCCGCGGTCGTGAGCAGGTTCATCAACCGCTCGTGGACGTCGGCGTCGTGGGTCGGTCGCGCCGTGATGACGATGCGGGTGACGGCGCCGCCCTCGGTGGTGCCCGGACCGCCGTTCGCCTCGACCCGCAGGTACGTGCCATCGGCGCGCCGGATCCGCACGATCGCCGGCCGGCCGCGGATCGTGGCGTTCACATCGAGCACGCGCGCCATCGACACCACAGCCCCACCCAGGTCATCCGGGTGGACGAGGTCCACCACCGACATGCCGATGACCTCGTCCACGCTCGAGTACCCCAGCACGTCAAGACCGAACGGGTTGATGTGCTCCAAGCGCATCTCGGCATCGAAGATGATCACCAGATCGGAGACGAACTCCATCGCGCTGACGAGCGCAGGCCCGAACTCGTCGAGATCCGTCACGCCGCCCCTTTCGCGTGCCCACCGGACTGGGGCCCTCGACCACGGAGCGTACCCGCCGCGCTGTGCGCTGCCCGAGTCAGTGGCGCCGCTCCGGCTCGTGCGTCGTGACTACAGCCCGCTNTACCTCACCGCCCTCACCTGCACCCCCACCGCCACCCGAGCCCTGCTCGCCGCCGGCGCCCGACCCGAGCTCGCACCGCCCAACTTCGACCCCACCCCGGTCGCCTGTCCAACTGTTCGCGACTGCTCAGCTCCTGAACCTTCCGCCAGTACCAGAAGTCCGCCTTGGAATCGTTCACCTGTCAGCGCCCGAATGTGTCCCAGATCGCTCGGGCATAGCACCGGCCCGCGAACGCGCCGAACGCCGGCACTGCGTGCGCCGATCGCCAGCACTGGGCAGGGGCGACGACTGGCTGCTCGACCGGGCGGCGGTTCGGCTGACTTTCATCATGAACCCGAACCATCGAATGGTTCCTTGCCGAGCAATCCCAGCGGCGACGCTGATGCCGCGTGGAAGAGTGCGGGTCATGGCGAAGAACACGCGGAAGCCGTGGGTGCCCGACGAGGCCATGGCGAAGGGCCGGCTCCTCGAGTACCAGCGCGCAGTTCTGGGTTCCGAGATCGAGAAGGGCTTCGTCGTCGGGATCGGGCGGAAGTGGGTGCTCATCCACGTGCTCGACCGGGGCGTGCGGCTGAACGGGTACCACGCGATCCGGGAACGAGACATCAGCCGCGCTCGGCTCAGCACCGACAAGTTCCACGCACGCTTTCTGGTACTCAGCAACCAATCGGGCGTGACTCCGGATGGCATCGCCCTGGATCGAACCCGAGACCTTCTTCGCACAGCGACGAAACGCGCCCGCATCGTGGGCGTTAACACGGAGTATGACGACGAGTCGATCCGCTACATCGGCGCAGCGACAGATTTCGGCAATCGCCGCTTCGCCATCAAGGGCGTGAGCACAAAGGCGAAGTGGGAGTCGAGCGACCGTCGCAACTACCGATACTCCGAGGTGTCGCGAATCGACTTCGACGGCGACTACTTGCGAGCCCTTCTGGCGGTGCTAGATGACCGGGGCAAAGGCAGCTAGGTCCCAGACGCACGGGCCGCACCTGCGCCCGTCCCCGAATGCGCGGGCATTGCCATGGCCGCCTGCGCGGCAGAACGCCGGCTGTGTCGGCACGGGTCGGTCTGTCATATGACCGTTCAGTTGGATTGAGCTGAGGTGGCCGACGCGTNCTGAGCCGCATCCAGCTGCTCGAGGGCGCCGAGCACCGCCGGCGGGACGAGGTCCGCAACGTTCAAGGTGCCGTGAGCCTGGNACTCAGCTCTGATCGCTCGAGATGACACCCATTGCGCGTCGATCTTCGGCGGCAGGAAGACAGTGGGAATCGCCGCCAATCGAAAGTTCGCGACGGCCATCTCGAACTCGATGCCCTGGTCTTTGCCCATGCTCCGGATCAGAAGATCGACGTGAAGGTCGCGGGCCAGATCCGCAACGAGTCCGGCGTGGTGCAACGACACGACGCTGGGTAGGTGCTCTGTCGACGCCGCGAGCAGACGGCGGCGCGTGGCGAGGTCGAACAGGCCTGCCGGCTTGTTCGGGTTTCCAACAGCGACGACGAACAGCTTCTCGCACAGCCTTGCGGCGTCTTCGATGAGCAAGAGGTGGCCGAAGTGGGGTGGATCGAACGAACCTGCGTACAACCCGATCGCCATCCCCCGAGTGTTCATCATCCGCGAGTCGGTGTCGACCTGGTCACCGCCGCGTCTGGACTGGACCCGCCTTGCCGGACCCATGTCCCCGAACGAGGCTTCCCGGATCACGGTACGCCGCTGCCCCTGATTGCCGGCTGGCGGCCGGTCGGCGGCTCGCCACTCGTTCGCTCAACTCTCTTCGCCGCCGATCACCAAGACCACGACCACGCCGCTCTCGCCGTGCTCCTGGGCCCAACGGGCTACGGGTCAGCGAAGCGTGCGACACCAACATCGAAGCCGTCGGTTTCGAGCGTGGCCACCGCACCCTGCGCATCATCGGCAATGGCAACAAACCCGCCCAGAACCCCCACGTGCCCTCGTCGCCCGCACCATCGACCTCGCCGAAGAGCGTCGTTCAACCGCCTCGGCGTCGGGCCCTCGGACTATCGGTCGATGTCGGTTTCCTGATGGAAGGCTGCGACGAACGCATGCTGCTCGTCGGTCTCGACCGCTTTCTCGCAGTACGCGGCGCGGACCCACGCGACGGCCTGGCCCGGGGGCGATCCGGTCAGCACCGCGAGGCACGCCAGAGCGGTGCCCGTGCGCCCGTGCCCTCCCAGGCAACCCACCTCGACGTGCTCGCCGCGGCGCGAGCGGGCCAGCACGTCCTCGAGCGCGACGTGAAGTTCGGTCGCGTCGGGCACACCGAAGTCGACCCACGGGAGGTGGGCGTAGTCCCATGGCGGGGCCCAGCGCTGATCGAGGTAGAGCCCGAAAGATGGTGCCTGTTCCCGCTTGTACGGGTCGTCGACGAGGAACCTGACGCCGACGACCGTGGTGCCATCGGCGAACGTCACCTCGTCGCGGTGCGCGTGGGGCCGGACGATGGGCTGGCCGGCCGCCTCCCACTCCGCGCGGATGGACACGAGAAGTTCAGATGTCACCGCGGGATCCAAGCCCCGGCTCATTCGTTCCGTAACGAGCTTCCCCGCGGCCGTCTGCACGGAGAAGACCGCCCACACGACAGCGGCGCGGTCGTCGCCGACCATGCCGTCAGTCACGTGCGCCAGGCTCGCCAGTCGACATTCCTCGATGATGCCTCACGGCGGACAGATCGACACGCCGGATTCGGACGTCGTGCTCGCGGAGCGTGTCACCTAACCGCGGAAAGGCGCGCNGTGATGCGAGCAGGGCCGATCTGACNCGGTACGTAGCTGTTCACTGAACGTCAAGAGTTCGTTGGACCAGGTCGAGGATGTTGGTCGGGAAGATCGTCGTGCCGCGGGCGGCATCGGCGAGTTCGTGAACCGTCCACCAGCGGTGTTCCACGAGCACGCCCTGTTCCAACGCATCCAGATGCTCAAGGGTCGTGTCGGCGACGACCACCGAACCGGCGAAGTAGTGCTCGATCGCCAGGAGTCGCTCGCCGCGCAGAAGGAACTCCGCCTCACGCGCATACAACTCCGGTCCGAGCACGAACTGGTCGATGCCAGTCTCCTCGAACACCTCCCGTCGAGCGGTCTCCTCCAGGGACTCGCCGGGGTCGACCTGAAGTCCTCGGATTGGGGGTGTCCCAGATCGTGCGAGCAATATCTCGCGTTGTCGCGGATAGCTCGCGTCCCATACCGCCGGGACCGAGGCGCCACACCTCTGGGACTACTCGGCTGGCGTGCTCCGGGGCCGAGTGCCGAATCCGTGGCCGATCAAACCGGAGGTCTCCCGGCCAAGCGTCACCTGCAATCCACGCAATCTTGCGATCGTGTCGGCATCGGAGATGCCCGTGGTGAACATCCAGTCGTGGCCGGAACCGACGACGTCGCTCGCGAAGACGATCTCGGTGGCCAAGAGCGCGCGAAGCCAGTCGAGTCGCGTCAAAGGCATTCGTTGCTCGATGGCCTGCTGCAGTCGACGCCCGGTGGCGTAGAGGTCATCCAGGCCACTGAAACCCATTCCGATGGCGAGCTCCTCGGTACATCGCGCCGGGCCGCGCTACTCGTTGAGCCCATGGACGAGCAGTACCCGGTCCTCAGCGTCGAGCTCAGGATTGACCAGCTCCTCTCCACCTATCGAGCCTCGCGTACGAGCAATGGGCACAGCCCGGCTGGGGCTCGCCGCGAACGTTCGCCGGGGTCGCCGCGGCCACGCGATGTGCCCCAGAACGCTCGCAGCACCCGTATTCAAGGTGTCCTCGATCGCCGGTTCCCGGAGACTGCGCTCCTGGCCGGTGATCCAAGCGATGGTGTTCGCCGCGTGCAGTCGCAACCGGCGTCATCCCCCGCCGGCCGGGGGCTCATGTTCCGGAGCCGACGTTGCATCAGTGGTCGTCGACCGACCGGCTCGCCTCTGCTGCACGAACCCAACTACCACCGCTATCACGCCGATGCCGGCGATGACGCTGAATCCGAGAGCAGCGAGAAGCCACGTTGAAGCCGAGAGGTCTCCCTGGATTCCGTACGCCCGGTAGACGCACGCGCAGGCAAGAAAGAGGAGAGTTGCCGGAATGAGGATGAAGTTGGGTAGGCGGTCAAGAAGGCTCTTCATCTGGCGGCACCGTTTGGGCTCCCTGCCATGCTCGTGCTCATGCGTGTCTCTCTCGATGCCGACGCTCTATGACAGATCAGTCGTCGTCGATCTCCCGCCTCTGCTTTGCCCGGCCAACCAACATGCCGATCACGCCGATTCCACCGGTGACGACGTATCCGATAGCAGCGAGAATACGGGTGATCCCTGGTCTCGGGGTTCAACACGCGTCCCCGAATCTCGGCTCACCAACGTCTCCGAACGCCGGGACGGCGTCCCTCATCCTGCAGGCAGATCTCCGATCGGCGCCACCGTGTGGTCGTGCTTTCGACACGTCCAGACGGCTTGGTCCTTGTAGTTCTCGGGGTAGAGCGCAAGGCCATGATGTGGACACAGCGGCCAGGCTTGCCAGGCATCCTCGACGACGAAGTCACGGAGGTAGTCCGTGAGAGTGACCAGGACACCGATCTCATCGGGGGGCCAGTCGATCCCCGTTTGGTAGGCGCGGTCATACGAAACGGCGATCTCGTCCACGGCGTTCATCCGGGGCGTGAAAACCTCGACGCGAGGTCGGAGCGTCGTCGTTCGTTGGACATCGCTGAGGACCACGATGACGGCGTTTTCGACCAACTCAAGGATTCGCAGGCTGAGTGCGAGGTCTTCACCCACGACCACCACGCTAGGTGCCGCACTGTTCGCCAGAACCATCGCTTCTGATCAGCTGATCGGCCGACTTGTCGAATCGCGANAGATCGCCGGAGCGGGACCTGTCTCGTTGGGNGGTCACTTCCTCTGCGGAGAACGTTGGTAGTGGTGGGGTCACCCGAGGAGTTGGTCGTTCAGACGCATACCCAACAGTAGATATGGGCTCCCGACGCCTCGGCTCGCTGACTCAAAGAACGGAGATCCGACACCATCTCGACCTGCATGTCTGCCATCGATTGGCTTCCGCCTTCCGAGGTCGGCACGAGGGTCGATCGGTCGAGCTCATATCGGCTCTCTCGTGACCATTCCGCCGCGACTGCATCGAGACGGTCGTCGCCGAGACTGGCAAGTCCGCGTTGAAACTGGACCGGCATGCGCACGAGCATGACCTCGCCGCCCGACTCCGTCGCCAATGGTTCGTCGCTCATCCAATCCCCAAGTTCGGACTGCCGGCAACCGATCGCCGCAGCCGCCAAGACGGGAGCGTCAGTCCACGGCAGGACACCTTTGAGCGGAACGACGTCCGCAACTCGAGAATCGACACCGCCAGGTCCGCCCGTCGCGGTCATTGCGAGGAGCGCCTCGTCATCGTCTCGGGCGATGAAGTAGTCGCAGATGATGCCCACCGCTTGAACGTACCGGCCGAGCTGGGCTCGGTGCCGAGACGAGTCGAACGGAGATCGGATCCTGTGCGCGACGATGCGTCGATGCACCGCCCGCGACGACGCTGATTCACGTGAAGGGGACCCCCACGTTCGGGGCCNGGCCGGCAGAATGCGCGGCGAGCGCGTCCCCGATCCACGCCCGAATATCGGGCAGTTCGCCGGCCTGGGGACAGTGCGAATCCCGGATGCCTTGCCTACACGTCGTGGATCGGGACGGATCGGCGAACCCCGTCGGTCACTTGCTCGATGTGGCTTCGATTGGAGGTGACGACCGCGTCGTTCCGACGAAGAGCCCCTTCGGCCACCGCAACGTCCACGGTGTCATCGAGGCCGCACTGTGCAACGAGGACGCCCACTCGGCGGGCCTGCGCCTCGCTCAGGTCCTCGACCCTGCAACCCTTGAGGAGCATCGACATCCGATGCTGTGGTCCACCGCGCCAAGCCTCCGCCAACACCCCCGCCGGGACCGTCGGCCGCAAGCCCCGAGCGATCGCGGCGCGATGCAGCGACCACAACAGCCGATCGTCACGCTCCGCCGCGATCAGTGCGCCGGTGTCGTAGGTCAGTCCCCCAGCGCTCACGCGCTCTTTGCCTGCTGATCACCGAGAAGCCGGTCGAGAAGCGCCTCTCCCGCCGCTCGTTCCTCCGCGGTCAGCTCGCCAGCCGCCGCTTCCCACTCGCTCACCCCGAGGAGCCCCTCACGCTGGAGCAACTTGTCCTCAGCCGCACTGGACAGCCACGCCGAGAAGGAGACGCCTTCCTCACCCGCAGCCTGCTCGACTCGGTCGGCCACAGTGTCGTCGAGGGACACGGATCGCTTGGAGACGCTCATGTCGAGCACGGTAGCACCATCGGTGCTACCACCGCACCCAATGCGGGAGGTCGCTCCCCTGAGCTGTTGCCGGTCGCCGCGAGGGCGCGCACGAAGCCGCTCTGGAACTTGGTCTTCATTCCGATGGGTGGTCGGGTGCCGGGCCGGCTGTCGTAGATGCGGGCGGTCGAGTCCAGCACGGCCAGCGCGGCACCCTTGGTCATCAGGTGTCGGCGGCTGGTCGGCTCGGCAAGCACGGCCAGTTCGAGCGGCGTGACCGGTGGAGCCCCATTGCCATCGCCGGGAACATCGGCGCCGTCGATGCGATCCAGGCGCTGCTGCAGCGCAGCCATCGTCGCCGCCTGCGCCTCGATCACCTGGGCCTGCGCATCGAGCCGCGCGTGCAGCCGCTCGAACCGCCGCGTGACCTCGTCGGGGCCTTATATGGGTGATCCACCTCCTGGAGTTGTCGTCCGGGGACCCTTCTTCGGACGTTGTGTCCGGCTACAGGAAGGTGAATCGCGATGTGGTCTCC
>JGI24770J26754_10003633_pt1 | contig 10280 bp, 9 predicted proteins | sample LakOneMetagenome_FD_26754 | JGI IMG/M metagenome (IMG submission 26754) | reverse complement strand
CATTTACGGCGGGTAACGCCATCGATGATACACTCTATCTCACGCTGCAGGATAGCGCAGCTAATCAGGTATACTCTGAATATCGCATCAGTATCGTATCGACGAAGGTGACCACCGCACCTGACGCTGCGATAGACCCCCAAGACATCGTTGCCTCGGCACTAAGGTTCAACCAGTTATATGGAGGCGTCTACAACACCAACGATTGCGGCTGGATAACCGATGCGGTGGGTGCGGCAGCAGGCGCGCCTTTGCCTAGCTTAGATCAAAGCATAGTGCCTACCGAGAATAGAGAAGGCGGCTATTGGCGGATAGTGCACAGAGGTTCCGACAATCCCGTCCGTGATTGGCAGTCACTTGTTCAGCCGGGCGACATCGTAAGATTCGATTGGGCGGACCCGTCACAACCGCAGCATACCACCATGATAATGGGCGCCCAACGTTTTGACGGCACAATTCAGGTGTTCGACAACAACGCGCGTCAGACAGGCGTATCTGGGAGCTTCATCGGTCTTCACACAGCAAACTACGATGACGTTTCTGCTCCTGCAAGCGTTACAATCTACCGCGTTAGTCCGGATCATCGATACCTGGTGCAAGGATCGGATCTCGGTGAGAGCCTATTAGGCACTATACTTAATGACGACATTCGTACCTTTGGCGGCAACGATGTTGTCTACGCTGGCTCTGGCGACGATGTTATACGACCGGGAAATGGAAACGATACGATCAATGGCGACGACGGCTTGGACACGGTGGTCATTTCGTCGACGGCTGGTGCATTTTCGTGGAGTGTCAATGCGGGGGTTATTACCGTAACAAGTGGCGAAGGTGTTGATACTCTCAACAGCGTCGAGCGACTGCAATTCTCAAATGGCGTAGTGGCATTCGACATCCAGGGTAATGCCGGCAACGCTTACAGACTCTATCAGGCTGCTTTTAACAGAACGCCTGATCAGGCTGGGCTGTCCTTTTGGACGCACCAGCTAGATCTCGGAGTCGATATTCTGGCGGTTGCTCAGGGATTCGTTAACGCGGCAGAGTTTCACAGTGTTTATGGGACCAGCCCGAGCAATGCTCATATTGTCGATCTAATGTATCAGAATGTCTTGGGCAGAACTGGAGAGCCCGCTGGCATCAATTTTTGGGTCGGCCAGCTCAACAATGGATTGGCTATCGCTGCGCTTTTGCAAGGCTTCGCCGTCAGCTCTGAAAATCATGGACTGGCCGATAACAAGATTGCTCAAGGGATCGTATTAGACACGACAGCGTTTTTAGTTTGACAAGCTCACCATCTAGTATGGGCACCGGCCGGAATAGGCCGCTCGTGAGATCGAATTAGGCCACTGTTAATAGCCGTGGACTATGCTGCCAGCGCCCATGGTTTTGTGCAATTTCCAAGCGGGCGACCGAATGGCCTCAGCAGTGCATTTAGCTTTGCTGGGGCCGTTTTTTTACAACCTTTTGATTGTTCGCTAACTTGGAAGCCGCTCCTTCCGGCGATCCCGTCCCGCCGGGCGGGAGCAAAAACGCCAGCCCTCTCCCCCGGGCCTGGGGGCGTTTTTCTGTCCACTTAGCCGTGACAGGCCTAGCTTACACCAATGAGCCGGGGCTGCGTCTCGCCACTCGCAGAACGTCGACAGGCGGGGTCGTTTGGATCAAACACCGTTTCGATGCAGTTGCAGAGGCTAATGGGGAACAGTCGTCAGCTGAGTCGGCCGACTGAAGAGCCAGTATCTTAATGGCTAGCGCTGCCAGCGCCGGCTATTATTATCGTTGCTGCCATAGACGCTGACTTTGCTGGCATGTGGAAGTAATTTCAGCAGCCGCGGCATATATTGCCGATTCTTTTGGTCAGGCGCGCGTTCTCTTCAGCGAGCCTGTCGACATTTTTGCTTTGCTCGCTGTTCTTTTGCTTCGGCGCCTCCTTTTCTCTGAGTGTCACCGGAAACTGTCGGTCGTAACAAGCGAGCCGCATGCTTGGCTTGGAAATAATTCTGCACTCTTCGGCCAAACTGGTGGAAGAGATCAGGCAGAGCGTGAACGTAACAACCATGAATCGCATAGCATCTCCAGAAACTATCATACAATAGAACGGCCTCAACTGGGGGAAGAGCTGAGGCCGTCAACTCGGGGCTTTGCCGGTGTCCGGACCGGCATAACTTTAAACCTCTTGGACCGTAACCGTTCCCAACCAACCAGCAGCTGGCAATGTGACACCGTGCCCCATGGCGAATGCCGCCCTAAGAATGAAGTCATATTGCATGACGTACGACCTCAGCAGTGCCTCATGCGAGTGCTGTGCGGTCCCGCTCACATACTATCAAGCTGAACTAGGAGCACCGCTAGGCCGCCATCGGTCGTCAGAAGAGACGAGGCATTTCTGTAGAAGATCTCTCTTTCGCGCTGATTTGCGATCCTCATCCGGAAAATGGAGAAATCGTCGCATAGAGGCTTTCCTCCGGATGTCATCCGACGTAGCTGCTCGCGAACGCCTTCATCGGCAAGAACGGCCTCCGCTTCTTGCTGCTTCCTGCCCTGCACGGCAAAGGTCGGGACGCGGTCGACTTCAACAGCGAATATAGAAACAGAAAAGCTGCCATTCACCGTGTTTTCTCGCATCAGCCCCTCAAACGCGAGGGCTATCCCAGCGTTCCTAATTTTTGTCCGCGATCTTGCGGGAGTCGCTTTAAGATGGCCTTAACCATACGTGTGCAGTGATGGAAGCATAAAAACAGGCCTTATCTCGATCGCTGTGAGCGCTGCCGGAAAATCGAGCTCGGCTTCTCTTGAGCAGACAGAAAAATCGAGTGCGGGGGCAAGTAAGAGCTTTGCGCACTTCTTCTCCCCGGATCGGTTCGGCCGCAGCCTCGACATCCAAGAAAACCAGCGTCAAAACCGGCTTCATCAGCAGCGCACCCGTCACAGCCAGCGGATTTTCCGCCAACCCCGCCAAAGCCGCTAGCTCTAAATAATATAAATTTCTTCGCGTAGTTCGTCCGACCGGTGCTAAGCGGCAGAGCCTGTGCTGCGGCGGAGCTTGAAAATCAGCCTTCTATGCCGGCGAGACTTCTTCCAAAATGCCTTCATTTCTTGGCCTTCAGTCCGATCTCGGCAAAATTGACAGCAACCTCGCTCGCCTTTGGTTGCGCTGCTGCAACTTGGCATAAATCGCTAGGCGAGATCTGTTGAGCTTTGCAGCTATCTCCGCTGCCTCCTTGCCGCCGCTCAATAGCTCATCGAGCTTCTGTAATTCGTCAGTCGTCCAACGCCGTCGTCGTGAAGTCTTCGGCATCATCTCCGTTTCTTTCCTATGAACCAGCGCGCATCCCTTCGCTATAGACTAGCTGAAAACCTCCTTGAGTCGTTCAACACTGCTTCTGCTGCACTGAAGTCGGTCACCTCGCGCCAAATCTTGCCGTCGAGTGCTGGCGGCAGTGCTCCGGCTTCAGCACATATGCTGCACGGGATGGACCTTCGCCATAGGCGCCGCGCTCCTCCATCTTCTTGAGGCGCATCATTTATGCACTTCGTCGCTTCCGTGGGACCGCCACCGGTTTAGGAATGTTTACACCGAGGCGCATTGCTGATTTTTTAATGGAAAGGGGCGACCGGCCGGTGCGCTCGACCAACTCTTCGAACGACTTGACGTTCTTGGCAATCTCGATGAACCGACGCTGCTCTTTATACGACCATCGACTCATCTTCTATCCCTCCGGCTATCGCGAAAACGCGCTTGCCCCTGCAACAGCTTCCGGACAGCCTTCTCGTCAGGCGGCGTATTAGCCGGCAGCTAATTTTTCGATGACCGTCGCGACCAGTTGCCAATCCGAACATCGGCGAGGGTTTGGAGTCTAGGAGGGTGCAGGGATACCGCATAGCGATATTGATCGTGCTACGCTGTTAACGAGGCTGAGCGACGGGTCTTGACTTACAGGACCGCGCGATCTGCCTCAACCCAAAAGCGCTTTTCACCCTCTTTCTGGGAGTATTGCAATGCAACAATTCAATACAAGTATGCCAAAATTCGTGAACTGACGTCAGAGGGAATTGCAGCTGTATCGGGTGGACTTCTTGGACAAAGCGGGCGACCGTTTGCTGGACTGATCTGTCGGATTAAGGAGACTATCAGTTTTATTTTCAGCCATATCTTCTCATGCGGTAAAAGTCCCAATTAGCCAATCAATTTGGTGGCGGCTTTTCAACTCGGTGACGATCTTTGGAGTGGAAACCGGATTTTAACCGCCTGTCGATATGCCTCCACCAATCGCGGCCCGCTCCCAAAGCCTCACCGCGAGACGTAAGGAACCCGCCGGGGGCATTACCGGCGGGNTTTTTGTTGGCTGCAACTTCTTCTTTTTGAATCTCCACTACCGTGATTTAGCAATTCGAATTGCAGCGTTGTGCATTTCCCGCCGTCGCACGCGCGCAATATTTGGCGATTCAGGCTGCAACGTCGCAGGCTCGGCCTGCCGGAAATGAGCTGGACGTCTCACCACGGGATTAGGTGACGCTCAACAAGTGAAGGGCGGCTGTACGTTTTTCTGCTTTTTCTTATAGCCCGCATAAAAATAGTCCTGAATTGGCAAGTATGAGTTTCTTAACCTGTCGCAGGTAGCATTCGATATCGCGCGGAATATTATTGCGTACCGCGTCTAACTATGCGCACGGACGCATTTGAAATGAGCGAGCTTGGAATCTCCCTCATCGTATTTGGTGCGTCGTTCATGGGCGGCTTAATTTTTCTCGTGCCCGCTCCCCGAGACGACTCAATCAATGAGCCACTGAAACTTTCTGAATGGTGAGTTCATACGTCGGCTCGCTCGCATCATGCGGAACCGTGCGACTGACCACATACCGGACAAAGGCCAATCAGCAACAGCACTCCTATGTGGCCGGCTTAGGTATCACAGCGAGTTGAGGCGGCCAGCGATCATGGAGATCCCGTGACAGAGGCGCTTTTTCAGCAGATTCACCGGGACCCGCAGGCCATATTGCGTCGACGCAAGAGACGTTTGCCCCGAGTTCTGATAATCGTCACGTCGCTCGCCGGCGGTACTGCTGCAGCAGTTTTTTTTTGGCTTCATTTTGGCTCTCTCGTCCAAGCAATTCCGTTCTTCCGCGAGAACTCCGCAACCGTCACAAACGGAGACAATGTCGGACAAGCAGTTACGCGAGAGGACTTCGTGAAATTTCAACAACGGACGACGGGCTTTTTACAGTCGGTAGCCCAAGACACAGCAGCTCAAAAGATTGAATTGAATATTTTGTCTGATCAGGTCGCCAGGCTGGCTACCAAAATCGATGAGGTACAACGCGCGGCAGCTGCGTCAATGCTCCTATCCACCGCGGCGCAGCCAACAATTTCATTGCGGCCAACCGTTGCTTCCCCTGGGAAAACGCCCGCCAACTCAAGCGGTCGCATTTCAATTGGAGGAGCGCCGCTCCCGCCGGCTTCTTCTGAGCCCGATAGAAGACGATGATGGCCGGCTAAGTGGCCTTAACACTCCCGGGTACGACCGGTGAAAACACCTACACGTTCACACGTTCAGACCGCAGGCAGCTAGATGCGGTTCGCACAATCTTATCCAAGCACGACATCAGAATTCATGAGGACTGATCGTGTCAGCCCAATCGTGCAATAACAATTTCGCCGGCCTTCCGTCAGGCGCCGGCCGGCAAGCGGATTTATTTTGCGGCGTTTGCCGATGGCCCGAGCGGGAACAATGGCCTGGCATCGCCGATGTTCGGGTCCGGCCGCGCTGGATCAGGTTCCGCGATTTCGGAACGGACCCAGCGCGAATTGAGGAGTTGCGGTTCTAAGCCGCGCATCGTCCTGAGCGTGCGCCGGATTATGCCCTTGCCCGAGCCGGCGGCTAAACGCGCCAGCCGCTGCGCCCTCCAGTAAAGCCCCGGGTCTATCGTGGTGCGGCGGAAGTGGAAGGCCTTGCGCATAGACCATGCATCGCACGCCAGTTTCGCCGGATCGACGTAGTAGGCGCCGATCTTGTCGGCGCTCATGCCCTCGGTCTTGAGCCACGTGGGGATGTAGACGCCACACAATCGGGCGACGTCAGTATACACCTTGTCGGTGCCGGTGCCGGCGGCGGGACACGAGGTTGCGAACGCATCACCGACCAGCACGATGCCGGCTTGGCGATATCCGGTGCTGACGCTGAGATCGACCGGCCTGACCCTCACATCGCCGGCGACGTGGAACTCGCCCGTGATCTTGCGAAGATTGGGCAAGGCGCCGTTCAAGGTCGCGACGGGATCGCGTCGCATCTGAGCCAGCCAAGGATCGTTGGCCTCGCGATAGACAAAGAGATTTGCCCGCATGCGCTGCTTAATCGGAAACAGCGTTATGTAGGGCGTGCGGTCGTTAGGAGTTTCAGAGTAGTAAGTCAGCGCCGGAAATTCGAATGCAGGACGGCCGACCGGAATGATATCAAAACCGACCGAGATCGAGTGGCACTTGCTTAGGACATCGCGACCGATTCCGACCTGATGAGCCAATCTGGTGCTCATTCCGCTGGCCAGCACGATCAGGCGTGCCGATATCGTTCCGCCGTCAGACAGAGTGACGGCTTGCCGGTCCGAGCCAGTCGCCAAGCCGGCAACCTTTCCACAAATCGTTTCGACCGGATGCTTCTTGGCTTCAATGCGAATCGCATTGACGAGATCGTGATACGCGATGCCGTGCTGCTGGCTCGGCGTCTTGTCAATCAGATGTCCGCGTCTCGCGATCCAGTTCTCGCCGTCGTGGGTCGCTGACCGCAGCACCGCATGCGCCGTGCCTGTCTCGGCGAGGCGCGCGAGCTGCAGCGCGTTGCCGATCTTTTCCACACGGAAATCGAACGGGTAGTGTTCATGGGGATCGATCACGATCGTCGGAATTCCCGCGCGGCCGAGCATCGCCGCAGTCAGTGATCCTGCCAATCCACCACCAACGATTGCCACGTCTGTACAACGCATGAAAAATCTCGTTTAGCCGAAGTAAGCCAACTTTGCGCGAAACAGTTGGCTTCACAAGAAGCATCAGCTGGTGCAGTTAATGATCGAGCGTCTCATTAAGGTTTATGCGCGTGCCGCCTTTTTCTCTCTGCTCGTGCCACAGAATACCAGCAGCACCATCGCTTCACCGTGCGAAAATCACCCTCCGCGGTTAACTACCCAGCTGTTCTCTGCTTCTCGTCACTTTCAATTCATGCAACCTTTAGCTTGGCTCGGTGGCGGAGTGGTTACGCAAGGTACTCGAACGTGCCTTCACCCTGGTTCGAATCCAGGCCGCGGCCTCGGAATTCATTTGGAAGTGCCGTCGTTGCTTTCAATTGTGATGTGTAAGAAGCAAAACTATGGTTCTTCTCAGGGCAGATGTTCCCCCGCTCGCCTTCAACCGCGCCACCGGCGCTATTGAGGGAGCCGGCTTGCGCGAGATGGCGCTGATCAAGGCCTTCCAGGTCGGCGCGCGCATCTCTTCGCTGTGGACTCACCGGGGCTTTGGCGCCGGCTGCAAGGCGCTGCGTCCTATTGTGCCGGACCAGGACATGTACGTCCGCCTCAACGAGGACTCTGTTTTCGCGTTTCCATTCGGCGACGAGTACTGGAGCACGATCCTTGATCGCAAATACATCTACGAGCGCGACATCGACCTGTTCTTGCATCGCATCGCCGACACCGACTACGTGTTCCTCGATTGCGGGGCCAACTATGGTTACTGGTCGACGCTCGTGTCGAGCCGCTCCTACGGCTGCCACCGTGCGGTCGCCATCGAGCCGTCCTCGACCAACTACGCCGGCTTACGCCACAATGCCGCCATCAACGGCCACCGTTTTGAAACCATCAAGACTGCGATCGGCGGGATCTCGGGAACGGCTTATTTGACCGGTCGCAAGCATGAATCACTGAGCATCGCCGACCAGGACCGAAACGGCGAAGCCGTTGCCATGGTGTCGCTGGATAATCTGATGGATCGCATGGATCTGTCCAAAAGACGTCTTGTCGTAAAGCTTGATGTCGAGGGCGTCGAAATCGACGCCCTGATCGGCGGCGCGCGGCTGCTCAAGACCGATTGCGTTGTGATCTGCGAAGATCATGGCAACGACCCGCATCATACGGTGTCCCGGCACATCCTTGCTCACACCGAGATGCGGCTGTTCTGCTTCGATCCCGACGCGGGACGCTATATTGGACTCAAAGACACGTCACCGCTCGATCGCATCAAGAAGGCCGTCAACCGCGGCTACAACGTGATTGCAACGTCGAGTTCATTCTGGGAATCTCGTATCCTCGCGTCCTCGCCATGAGCAGATTGCGATCCGGCTTGATCCGGACAGCATTCAATGCCCTGCACTTCAGCGGTCTGCACCGCGTGATGCGCCCTGTGTTCGGCGGCGTGGGTGTGATCTTCATGTTGCATCATGTCCGGCCGCAGGCGCCGGGCGCCTTCCGGCCCAACGCTCATCTCGAAATCACGCCCGAATTCCTGCGTGCCACGCTGCGCCACGTCCGCTCCCTCGGCATCGACATCGTGTCGATTGACGAGGCAAGACAGCGGATGACCACGATGGATTTCGGGCGGCGCTTCGCATGCTTCGGCTTCGACGATGGCTACCGCGATAACCGTGATCACGCACTGCCTGTCATGCGCGAATTCGCCGCCCCCTTCACCGTCTATGTAACGGATGCTTTTGCCAGCGGACGGCCGGGCCTGTGGTGGATCGGACTGGAGCGCGTGCTGGCGAAGGCCGGCTCAGTCGAGATCGAAATCGACGCACATACGATTGAAGCCGACTGCCATTCGCTTGCCGCGAAGGAAGCCGCCTTCATTCGCCTGCGCAACGCGATCGCCGCCAAGGGAGACGCGGCCGCGTGCGCCGCCGTCGGCCGCCTCTGCGTCCGCCATGGCATGGACTATGCCGCCCTGGCAAGCGAATTCTGCTTGTCCTGGGAAGAACTGAAGCCGTTTTCCGACGATCCGCTGGTGACCATCGGCTCGCACGCCGTAAGCCACGGTAATATCGCCAGGATGTCGGCAGACGGTGCGAGAAGCGAGATTTTCGGCAGTCGGGACCTAATTGAAACCACGCTGCAAAAGCCGGTGCGGCATATGGCCTACCCCTACGGCGACAAAAGCGCGGCAGGCGCGCGGGAATTCGCGCTAGCCGCCGAGGCCGGCTTCCTGACCGCGGTGACGACGCGACCCGGCATGATCTTTCCGGAAAACACCGAGCACATGACCGCGCTGCCGCGAGTGTCGGTCAACGGCAATTTCCAGGACGAGCGGTTTCTTCCCGTCCTGATCTCAGGTACCGCCACCGCCATGTGGAACGGTTTCCGGCGGGTGAGCGTTTAACGGCCGTCGATAGCTACCCTTGTCTCGACCAGCACTGGCACTGTTTCCTGCATTGAAACGACCTCGTCATCGCGGCAACTATCACTATTCTCTCGCCGAAGTTCAGCCTCATGTTAAAAACTGTTGCTCCGGCCGTGCCCTGGCCGCCCCCCCTCCGCCTACACTGGAAGAAATCGGCTGCCGTTGCGGCGAAAAATTGTTCGACCGATGTCTTTGTCGTTAAAAGCGGCATTGGGCAATGTGGTCGGCTCTGACTCCGAAAGCTGACATCGCATTCGGATTCGGAAAATAGCTGTTATGGAAGAAGTCGGCCAACGGCCGACAATCCCGCCTGGAAGACCGCCGCCAGGCCGTTGAGTCGTGCCATCAGCTGCGCAGCGCCTCCTTAAGCTTTCCACAGCCCCAAAGGCAGTACCGCCGAGGCGTTCCCACCCCGTAAAGCTTGACAATTTGTCGGCTCGCCTCGTCCACGTTTGAATGCGGCATGTCCGCGAAGTCGCCAGAGTCACGGTGTTTCGGTGGTCAATTGGTGGTCAGGCCACGGTGGGCTGCTCATGAATTTTCCATGGGCTGGTGTTGTGATTTAATACATCAATAGAGCACGCGCGTTGGATTACAAAGCAGCCTTCTTTGATGACCAAGATCACGGTAGCTCCAGAGTTAAATGGCACGAAAGGTGATATTGTCGCAGCCAGAATTGCGGTGCCAATTCTTCTCACAATGATTTTTGGAATCGCTGAGTTCACTCGATTGGGAAGATCCCAAGATTACTACCTGTTCACATATGCACCAGTTCTGGGTGGCGTCGCCGCTTCAGTCGGTCTTTTCACGTATTACTTTCTTGTATCCGTTGAACGTAACCGACGCCGAAAAGTCCTGTTGGCACTGCTTAGTCTCCTGCCATACTTGTATGGACTATACATTA
>JGI24770J26754_10003628_pt1 | contig 10288 bp, 7 predicted proteins | sample LakOneMetagenome_FD_26754 | JGI IMG/M metagenome (IMG submission 26754) | reverse complement strand
ATGCCGGGACTGCTGAATCCAGCAATCAGGTCGTCCAGCATAGCCTTTGCACGGAACAAAGGCCAGCTACGACGAGGAACATGATCGCACGAAACTAAACAATTGGCTTCCGAGAAGATACTGCCAGTAAGAAGAAATTTTAATTAATCTGCTCAGGCAGTTAACTGACGAGGATGTCGGTGTCAGGCGGAGTGCAATTGCTAAACACGATCGACAAACGTCAACCCGCGCCCAGTAGTTCTCTAACTCGGAAGGTGAGTATTCCGGTTTGCAGGCATGGAGATCCACATTTCGCCCGGCGCCGCAATTGAAACAAGGGCGCTTGCCGCTCAGCGCAGGCGCAAGTGCAGCACCCCCGCCACCAGCAGGCACGCCACGACCACGACATCCACCCACACGACCCGCGCCAACTGCGCGTTGTAGCCGCCATCCTCCCAAGCGAGAATCAGGAAGGAAACCGTACTGACCAGGCCCGCCGGGATAGCCGCCGTGCGCAGCACCGGATCGCGCGCGGCGGCCAGCAGCAGCATGCCGAGGATGCCGAACAGGATCGCGCGGTGGCGCATCAGGATCGCGCGGTGGCGCATCAGGATCGCCAGGTTGCGTTCGGCGACCGGCGTGCCGTACAGCGCGGCGAGCGTGTCGGCGCCGAGCACGCCAGGTAGCGGCAGCAGGTGGACCAGCCCGGCCAGGACCAGCATGGCTACCAGCAGTTTTTGCATGGGATTCCTTTAGTTCGCGTCGGGAGGCGCTAGATCAGGATAGGGCGGAATGCCGGGCCACTCAATTACCTGCGAGGTAATTGGCGCAGGCGAGCGCGCCACCCTTCACAGGGGCAGCGCGGTCTCGTACTTCACTTCGCGCAGCGCCACGCTGGTATTGAGCTGCGACACCCCCGGCAGCTTGAGCAGCACATTGTGCAGCAGGTCGTGGTAGGCATCCATGTCCTTCACCATGACCTTGACGATGTAGTCCGAGGTGCCCGTCACCTCGTAGCACTCCATCACCTCCGAACACGCCTTCATCTGCGCCTCGAAGGTATCGACCACACCCGCCTCGTGCCGCGTCAGCGACACGTGCAGCACGCACACCAGGCCCAGGTCCAGCTTGCGGCGATCGAGCAGGGCGGCGTAGCGGCGGATGAAACCGTTCTCCTCCAGCTCCTTCTGGCGCCGCCAGCAGGGCGAGGCCGACATGCCGACCCGCTCGGCCAGTTCGTTGACGGACAGGCGTGCATCTTGCTGCAGTTCGCGCAAGATACGCAGCGAGGCTGGGTCGAGGTTGGATTTGTCCATAAAGTGCTTCCAAGTGAAATAATTTGCCTATTCTCAGCCAAAACCAGGCAAGTTAGAAACATTATTTCATGTGCAAAGCCTATCATCTACCACCATAGACAAGCCCTGCAGGGCTGAACAATGGAGACGAATGGATGGGATCGATGCACGAGGACGTCGGGAGCACGGATCAGGCAGTCAATAGCAGCCTGGCCGACCCCGCCTACCAGCTGGACGACAACCTGAAGCGCGAGCAGGGCAGGGTCTTCCTGACCGGCACGCAAGCCCTGATCCGGCTGACGGTGATGCAAAAAAGCCTCGACGAACGCGCGGGCCTGAACACCGCCGGCTTCATCTCGGGCTACCGCGGCTCGCCCCTGGGCGCGGTCGACCAGGAAGTCTGGCGCGCTTCGAACATCCTCAAGGCAAACGCCATCGAGTTCCTCCCCGCGATCAACGAGGAACTGGGCGCAACCGCCGTGCTGGGCACCCAGCAGGTCGGCGGCGATCCGAACCGCACCGTCGATGGCGTCTTCGCTATGTGGTACGGCAAGGGACCGGGCGTGGACCGCGCGGGCGACGCCCTCAAGCACGGCAATGCCTATGGTTCATCGAAGCTGGGCGGCGTGCTGGTCGTGGCAGGCGACGACCACGGCTGCGTGTCCTCCTCGATGCCGCACCAGAGCGACCACGCCTTCATGGCCTGGGGCATGCCCGTCATTAATCCCGCCAACATCGAGGAATACCTGGAATTCGGCCTCTACGGCTGGGCCCTGTCGCGCTTCTCGGGCGCCTGGGTCGGCTTCAAGGCGATCTCGGAAACGGTGGAGGGCGGCGCCGTCGTCGAGCTGCCCGAAGCGCCCGTCTTCAAGACGCCCGAGAATTTCGCGGCCCCGGCCGACGGCCTGCACTACCGCTGGCCCGACCTGCCCAGCCTCGCGATCGAGCAGCGCGTGGCCGACAAGCTGGAGGCCGTGCACGCCTTCGCGGCCGTGAATTCGATCGANCGCCTGGTTGTCGCGGCGCCCGGCGCNANGNTCGGCATCATCGCGGCCGGCAAGGCCTACCTGGACCTGCTCGAAGCCCTCGACCGCCTCGGCCTGCAGCGCGAGAAGCTCGAGGAAATCGGCCTGCGCGTGTATAAACCCGGCCTGACCTTCCCGCTGGAGCGCAGCCGACTGCACGCCTTCGTGCAGGGCCTGCAGGAAGTGCTGGTGGTGGAAGAAAAGGGCGACGTCATCGAAGGGCAGCTGAAAAGCCTCTTGTATAACCTGGCGCCGGACCAGCGTCCGCAGGTGCTTGGCAAGACCGACACGACAGGCGCACCGCTGCTGTCGAACCTNGGCGAGCTGCGCCCCTCGCGCATCGCTCCGGCCCTGGTGCGCTGGCTGGCGCCGAAGCTGCCCGGGATGCAGCTGGAGGGGATCCTGCCGCAGTTCTGCCGCGCCGAGGTCCTGTCCAACAGCGCCGATGCCGTCAAACGCACGCCATACTTCTGCTCCGGCTGCCCGCACAACACCTCGACCAAGGTGCCCGAAGGCAGCCGCGCGCTGGCCGGCATCGGCTGCCACTTCATGGCCAGCTGGATGCAGCGCGACACCTTCACCCTCACCCAGATGGGCGGCGAAGGCGTGCCCTGGGTCGCGGCCTCGCGCTTCACGCGCGAGAAGCACGTGTTCCAGAACCTGGGCGACGGCACCTATTACCACTCCGGCTACCTGGCGATCCGCCAGGCCATCGCGGCGCGCACCAACATCACCTACAAGATCCTGTACAACGACGCGGTCGCGATGACGGGCGGCCAGCCGGTCGACGGCACGCTCACCGTGCCGCAGATCCTGCAGCAGGTGCTGAGCGAAGGCGCGGTCGAAGCGGTGGTCGTGACCGACGAGCCGGAAAAGTACACGGGCATCGGGCTGCCGGCCGGCGTCACCGTCCACCACCGCAGCGAACTCGATGCGATCCAGCGCCGCCTGCGCGAGGTCGCGGGCGTGACGGTGCTGGTGTACGACCAGACCTGCGCGGCCGAGAAGCGCCGCCGCCGCAAGAAGAACAAGCCGGACAAGGTCGTCTTCCCCGACCCGGCGCGCCGCATGGTGATCAACCCGGCGGTCTGCGAAGGCTGCGGCGACTGCGGCGTGCAGTCGAACTGCCTGTCCATCCTGCCGCTCGAAACGCCGCTGGGCCGCAAGCGCCAGATCGAACAGTCGTCCTGCAACAAGGACTACTCCTGCGTGGAAGGCTTCTGCCCAAGCTTCGTCTCCGTCATCGGCGGCGCCCTCAAGAAGCCGGCAGCGGCCACCCTGTCGCTCGGCCAGCTGGAGGACATGCTGGCCGCCTATCCGCTGCCGCAGCCGTATGGATTCGCCAAGCCTTTCGAGATGCTGGTGGCGGGCGTGGGCGGCACCGGCGTGGTCACGGTGGGCGCCCTGGTCACGATGGCGGCCCACCTGGAAGGCAAGGGCGCTTCCACCCTCGACTTCATGGGCTTTGCCCAGAAGGGCGGGGCGGTGATGTCGCATGTGCGCGTGGCGCCCTCGCCGCAAGCCTTGCACCAGGTGCGCATCGACCTGCAGCAGGCCGACGCCCTGCTGGCCTGCGACCTGGTGGTGGCCGCCATGCCGGATGCGCTGGCCGTGATGCGGCGCGGCCATACCCGCGTGGTCGCCAACGAGAACGAGACCCCGACCGCCGAGTTCACGCGCGATCCGGACGCCGACATCCGCAAGGATGAGCTGCTGGCCAAGATCCAGGATGCCGGCGGCGACCTGCTCCGCCTGAACGCCCAGGAAGTGGCGGCCAGCGTGCTGGGCGACCCGATCGGCGCCAACATCCTCATGATGGGGGCGGCATGGCAGCTGGGACTGGTCCCGGTCGGCCTGCCGGCATTGATGCGCGCGATCGAATTGAACAACGTGGCCGTCGAGATGAACAAGAAGGCCTTCCTGCTGGGACGCCTGGTGGCGGCCGACGGCAAGGCGATCGCACGCCTGGCCCAGCCGGCGAAGGTGATCCAGTTCACGCCGCCCGCCTCCCTGGCGGACATCGTCGCGTTCCGCGCCGACTGGCTGGCGAAGTACCAGGACGCCAGGTATGCGCAGCAGTACCGCGCGGCCGTCGCACGGGTCGAAGCGCGCGAAGTCGCGATCGAAGGCCCCGAGTCGAAGAAGGCGGTCAGCAAGGCGGTGGCCCGTTCCCTGTTCAAGGCCATGGCCTACAAGGACGAGTACGAAGTGGCGCGCCTGCACCTGGACACCGGCTTCCTCGAAGGCCTGGAGAAGCAGTTCGAGGGCGACTTCCGCGTCGAGTACCACCTGGCGCCGCCGCTGCTGGCCCGGCGCAAGCCAGGCAGCGATGTGCCCGCCAAGATGCGCTTCGGCACCTGGATGCAGAGCGCCTTCCGCGTGCTCAAGCCCCTGAAGGTCCTGCGCGGCACGGCCTTCGATCCCTTCGGCTACACCCATGAGCGGCGCGCCGAGCGCCGGCTGCGCGACGACTGCCTGGCGCTGGCGGACATGCTGGCGAATGAACTTACGCTGGACAATCGGGCGGCCGCATTGAAGCTGGCCCAGGTGGCGGAAACCATCCGCGGCTACGGCCACGTGAAGGCGGCGAACATGGCGCGGGCGCAGGAGGAAAGCGCACGCCTGCTGGCGCAATTCCGCCAGCCCGCGACGACCACGTCGGTGGTCCAGCTGCACCGTCCGGCGAGGCACTGAGGTCCCCGCGCCACGCAGATTCCTTGCTCAAGGACAATATGCTGCAGTGCAGCGTATAATATGCTGTATCGAATCGCCGGCCTGCGCCGGCGATTGTCATTTCTGGTACCGAACTTTCATTTTCATCATTGCCGAACTGCGAACACGACCATGGGCCACGACATCAAGACTTTCAGGGAAGCCGCCGCGCTCTTGCTGCGCGTATGGCGCGATTCAAGCGCATTTTTCCTCAGCATCGAGCTGTGGCTGATGGTGCTGGTCGCCGGCGCCACCGTGGGCGGCGCCTGGCTGGCCGTGACGGGCAGCGGCTGGAGCTTGCCGGTCTTCGGCTTCGCGATCGGCTACGTGGCCACGCGCACGACCCTGCACGTGAAGCGCATCCTCGCCTGGCCTTTCATCTAGTGTCTGCCCGACTGGTAGGGTAGTCTGCTCCTCTCCGATCAGGCGATGTGCTGCTCAGAGACCGTTTGAACGCGCGGTCGGCAGAGCCGACCACCCTACGGAGATCGACATCAATGGCCTCGATTCAGTTTCAGGGTGCTGCCAGGAAGGCCTTGAGCTCGCTCTGGAAGCGCTGCGGCTGGTCCCACATGATGAAGTGGGCGCTGTCCGGGATGCGTTTCAGGGTCAGCTGCTTCACCGGCGCGTAGGCGCTTTTATACACGTAGTCGAACTGGTCCGCGGGGATCGGCACGGTCTTCGGCTGCACGTAGAGCACCGTGACCGGCTTGCTGATGTTACCCAGCTCGGGGATCAGGTTGGTCACCAGCAGCTCGCGGAAGGCGCGCGTGCTCACGCCCGCATCGCTGTTCACCGAATCGTCGATGGCGCCGGCGCGCATTGCTTCGGTGTCGACCATGCCGGCGATGGTGGCGTTGGCGTTCTTGCGGCGCACGTCGGGGCTCGCGGCCAGGTTGCCGGCCGCGATCGCGTCGGCCACCGCCGCCACCTTGTCGGGACCGGCGCCGGGGCCGGCGAAGAAGGTGCCGAGATAGGGATACATGTCCACCACCATCAGCTTCGACAGTGCATCCGGATGGCGCGCGGCCAGCATCATGCCCATGGTGCCGCCCATCGAGTGGCCGATCACGGCCGGCTGCTTCAGGCCCGTCTCCTTGATGTAGCGCGCGATCTCCTCGGCCACCGGCGCCACGACATTGCCTTCNTTGTTGCCACCCACAGGCTGGCCGGCGAAGCCCGACAGCTGGACCAGGTGATAGCGGTAGCCGGGGAGCGCGGCCACGGTCGTGGCCCAGGCGCGCGGCGAGGAATTCAGGCCGGGGATCAGCACCACATCGGGGCCGGCGCCCTGGGTGGTGACGGTGATGCGGTTCGATTCGAAGGGCGCCGAGAAGGCATCGGCCAGCGGCAGGAGGGCTGCGACGACGACGGCAGCCAGAATGGTACGGCGGGAGAACAGAGTACGGCGCATGCGGATATCCCCTTGTTGGTATGCGGGCCATCATAGCAGCGGCCCGGCCGCAATGGCCGGGCAGGGGAACGATTATCCGGCGCGCATGATCAGCCGTACTTCACCGAGCAGCCGTAGGGCTTGGTCACCGCCTGGGCCAGGGGCTTGCCGGCCAGCGAATCGTCGATGGCCTGGACCACGTAGTTGGTGGCGGTCTTGATGTCGGCCGGGTTGGCGGTCGGCTTGCTGTCGATGGCGCCGGCGTAGACCAGCTTGCCGCTCGGGTCGATCAGGTACATGTGCGGGGTGGTGCGGGCGCCGTAGGCCCGGCCGATCGCGCCGCCCGTGTCCATCACGGTGACGGTGGGCGCGGCGCCCTTCGCCTTGAGCCAGTCGTTCACGGCGGCCGCCTTGGCGTTGCGGTCGCCGCTGTCGGCGCTGGTGCTGACGGCCACCCACACGACGCCCTTGCCGGCCGCGTACTTCTGCACCCCGGGCATATTGCCGCCGTCGTAGTGCTTCTTCACGAAGGGACACTCCGGATTGACCCACTCCATCACCACGTACTTGCCCTTGAACTGGCTGAGCGATACCGGCTTGCCGGCGCTGTCGACGCCGGAGAAAGCCGGCGCCTGCTGGCCGACCACGGCTTCGGCGTGGGCTGCGCCGGCCAGCATCACGCCGGCGGCGATCAGGGAGCTTGCGATGGTGCGCTTCATGGAATCCTCCTTGGGTTGGTCTTGAACAGTGTTAAGGCGCCGCGAGCGCCTGCCTTACCTCATCCACGCTCGGCAATTCCGACAGCAGCGCGGCTTGCTGTGCGCCGTCGCGGTAGACGGCATATACCGGCACGCCGCTGCGTCCCAGTTCCTTCAACGCCTGCGTGATCGTCGCGTCGCGCCGGGTCCAGTCGGCGCGCAGCAGGAGCACGTTCTTCGCGCGCAAGTCCTGCAGCAGGCTTGGATCGGCCAGGGTGGTGCGCTTGTTGTACTGGCAGGTGACGCACCAGGCGGCCGTGAAGTCGACGAACACCGCGCGTCGGGCCTGGCGCGCCTCCTGCAGCGCCTGGGGCGACCAGGCCTGCCATCCGCTTTCCGCGACCGTGCTCGCCGCCGCCGGCGCCTGGCGCAGCGCCGGCCATGACCAGCTCGCGGCGCCCGCGAGGGCAAGGGCGGCCGCGCCGATGCCGATCCAGCGGCCGGCACTGCTCCTTGCAGGGATCGCGATCACCCACAGCGCAAAAGCGGCGGCCAGCAGCAGGCCGAGCAGGCCGGCGACCGCGTCGATGCCGGCCTGCTGGCCGAGCACCCACAGCAGCCAGACGACGGTGGCGAACATCGGGAAGGCCATGATGGTCTTGAAGCGCGCCATCCACGGTCCCGGTCGCGGCAGCAGGCGGGCGACGCCCGGAAAGAGGCTGGCGGCGAGGTAGGGCGCGGCCATGCCGGCGCCGAGGAAAGCGAACACCATGAGCGCCTGGGGCGCGGGCCAGGACAGCGCGGCGCCCAGGGCCGCCCCCATGAAGGGCGCGGTGCAGGGCGAGGCGACGGCCACCGCCAGCACCCCGGTGAGGAAGTCGTCGGCCACCGGATTGCTGGCGCGCGCGTTGACGATCCGGTCCGGCAGGAAGTGGCGGAATTCGAAGAGGCCGGCCAGGTTCAGGCCGATCAGGGTGAACAGGAGCGCGAGCGCCGCCACGAACAGGGGCGACTGCAACTGGAAACCCCAGCCCAGCTGCTCGCCGCTGGCGCGCAGGAGCAGCAGCAGCGCGGCCAGCAGCAGGAAGGATGCGATCACGCCGGCCGTGTAGGCGACGCCGCCCGCGGCGATGCGGCTGCGCTTCCCGCCATGCTGGGCGAAGCCGAGGACCTTCAGGGACAGCACCGGGAACACGCAGGGCATCAGGTTGAGGATGGCGCCGCCGAGGAAGGCGAAGGCCAGCACGAGGACCCAGGGACGCTCGGGCGGCGGCGTTGTAGCGGGTGCGGCTGCGGCGGCCGGCGCAACAGGCGCCGCGCCGGGCTGCGGCCATGCGCCCGCGATCGAAAAACCGATGCGGATGCCGGGCGTCCCGTGCCCCGCGGTGAGCACCGCGTCCATCGCCGCCGGACTGTCGCTGCGCTGGGCCGACAGCGGCGCGCGCAGCGCCAGGCGCCCCGCCGTCCAGGCCTGGCCGAGCGGCGCCGGGTGGTCGAACACCGCGCCGTTTTCCGGGAATAGCTGCACCTGCTTGCCGCGCCAGGCAGGGGGCAGGCCGCTGACCTCGATCACGAGCGCCTGGCCGTCCAGGCGCGCGCTGGCGCGGGCGCCGGCGTCAAGGCGCGGCATGGCCGCGAAGGCGCGCTCGAACAGCGCGGCGTGCTCCGCCTGCGGCGCTGCCGGCGCCAGGAGATCGAGCTCGGCGAATTCGGGAATGCAGACCTCTTCGCAGATCAGGAAGTCGGCCCGGACCTTGAGCGGCACCCGGCCGCCCCGGTGGGCGGCGGGCACGGTGAGGCGTACCGNCAGCAGCAGGTCGCCTTCATAGCCATAGTTCATCAGGGGGCCGAGCGGCAGTTGCTTCGGGGTCGGCCAGGCGATGTCGCCGGCGCTGAAGCCGGCCGGCAGGGTCCAGGCCAGGGTGGTCGGCAGGCCGGAGTCGCCCGGGTTGCGCCAGTAGGTATGCCAGTGAGGCTGGTGCTCGATGCGCAGGCCGAGCCAGACCGTGCCGCCCGCGGCGATGCCCTCGGGCGCATGCACCAGCAGGCTGGCGCGCGCGTGGCCGGTGTCGGCCGATGGCGCGGCCTGGACCCAGGCCGTCAGGAGGGCGCAGGCAAAGGCCAGCAGCAGGCGTGCGAATGGTGCAAGCATCTCGTCGTCCCCGGTTCGATGGCAGGGCGCCCGCCGCCGACAGCGGCTGCATGTGCATGCGCCATGGCCCGGGCCGGCGTACGGGACGCAACCATATTAGCAGGAACGAAAGACAAGAAAACACCGGGAGCCGCCCGGATTGTTGCAGCTTTGTTTCGGCGGCTATTCAGCTGTCCTTCAGGGCGGCAGGCGGTAGCGCTGTTCGCGGTAGAGCAGCGAAGGCAGCATGACATGGGCCATGGCCTGCTCCACCTGGGCCCGGCTGGGCTTGCCGGCATGCGGATCGAGCACGCCGCTGGCGGCGTCGTAGCGGCCGAGCAGGGCGGGCTTGCCGGGACGCAGAATGGTCGCCGAGGACCCTTGCAGGTAGGCAAAGATATTGTCGAACTGGATCAGGGCGCGGCCCGGCGTCTCGCTGTCGCGCGCAAAGTCGCGCCCGATCATCGGATGGGTGCTCGATACGCCCAGCAGCGAGAGCAGGGTCGGGGCCAGGTCGATCTGGCTGGCGACGGTGCGGATGCGCTTCGGTTCGATGTCGGCGCCGAGGATCAGGCCGGGAATGTGGAACTTCTTGAGCGGCACCAGGGCGTCGCCGTAGACCCGGTTGTCGTGGTCGGCCACGATCAGGAACACGGTGTCCTTCCAGTAGTCCTGCTGCCTGGCGGCGCGGATGAACTTGCCGAGCGCGTAGTCGGCATACTTCACCGCGTTGTTGACGGTCTGCTTCGGCTGCTCGTGCAGGGCGATCTTCCCGTCCGGGAACTCGAAGGGTTCGTGGTTGGACGAGGTGAAGATCAGGCTGAAGAAGGGCTTGCCAGCGGCGTGCAGCGTGTGCAGGCGCTCGAGCGACTTGTCGAACAGGTCTTCGTCCGAGGCGCCCCAGCTGCCCACAAAGTTCGGCCGCATCTCGCCGATGTCGACCACCTTCCCGAACCCGTTCCCGGTGAAGAAGCTGCGCATATTGTCGAAGTGCGCTTCGCCGCCATAGACGAATTCGGTGTGGTAGCCGGCGCGGCCGAGGCCTTCGGCCAGGG
>JGI24770J26754_10003626_pt1 | contig 10295 bp, 9 predicted proteins | sample LakOneMetagenome_FD_26754 | JGI IMG/M metagenome (IMG submission 26754) | reverse complement strand
GGCTCGGTTGAACCCGAAACCTGGTCGCGTTCGACACCGCTGGTTCGCGGCCGCATCATCGAGCGCTGCCGGTGCGAGGGCAAGGCCGTCAAGGCCGGCGACATTCTCGCGCGTCTCGACGACAAGGAGGCCCTGGCGACGCTGAACGATCTGCGCGCGCTGGAGGAATTCCAGCGCCGCGAGTTCGACCGGCAGTCGCAATTGCTATCGCGCGGTGTCGCCACCTCGCAGGCCTATCAGAGGGCCGAGAGCGACCTTGCACGCATTCAGGCGCAGATCGCAGCCCAGGCGCAACGGCTCGAATATTACAAGCTGGTGGCGCCGATGGACGGCATCGTCCTCAAGGAGGACGGCGAGGTCGGCGACATGGTCGAACCCGGCACGATCCTCTACCGCATCGGACTGGATCGGCCATTGTGGGTCGTCGCCGACGTCAACGAGGAAGACATCCCCCGGGTCAAGGTGGGCCAGAATGCGCTGCTGCGCACCGATGCGTTCATCGGTCGGGTACTGCCGGGCACCGTCAAGCAGATTACGCCGGCCGGCGATCCGGTCTCCAAGACGTTTCGCGTCAGGATCGGCCTGCCCGACGACACGCCGCTGCGGGTCGGCATGAGTGTCGAAGCCAACATCGTCAGCCGCGAAAAGCTCAATGTCGTTCTCGTCCCCGCCAATGCCGTGGTCGACAGTCGCCTGCTCATGATCGAGGATTCGCGCGCGCGGCTGCGCAAGGTGACGATCGGCATTCGCGGCACCGGTTTCATGGAAATCCTCGAGGGCGCGCGCGAGGGCGAGATCGTCGCCTCGCCGGCGACCGCCAACATCAGGAATGGCTCGCGCGTGCGCGCCGTACCAACCGAGCCGGCGCCGTGAACCTGATCCTGACCATCGCCTGGACACACGTGCGCTACCGCGCCCGCCAGACCCTGGTCGCGATTGCCGGCGTCATGACCGGGGTCGGTTTTTCGATCATGATGGCGGCCATGATGGAAGGCTCGCAGGATGATTTCATCCGCACCCTGGTCGACGCCTTGCCGCATATTTCAGTGACGGACGAATTGCGTCAGCCGAACCGGCAGCCCGCCGACATCCGCTATGCGGCCGCCGAATTCCACGGCCTGACGCCCGAGGTGCGCCGCCCGGGAATCAAGAACCCGATGGCCACCATCGCCTCGCTGCAGACCTGGTTGCCCGGGGCGCTGACGCCCTCGGTGCAGTCCAAGGCGGTGCTGCGTTTCGCCGGCCGCAACCTCACGGTTTCGATCATCGGCATCGATCCCCGCACCGAGGCCAACGTGTCCAATCTGGCGACCCATATGAAGCAGGGGTCGCTGCATTCGCTGTACCGCGCATCCAACGCGATCCTGCTCGGCGACCGGCTGGCGAGCAAGATCGGAGCAAGGGTCAATTCCAGTATCACGCTGGCCTCCGCCGAAGGCGCCAACATGAGCGCCACCGTGGTCGGCACGTTCCATTCGGGCTTCAGAATGACCGACGAAACCACCGGCTACGTCCTGCTCAAGACCGCGCAGGTGCTGGAGAAGCGGACCGGCATCGTCAACGAAATTCGGGTGCGCACCCGCGATCCCATGGAGGCGCGACTGATCAGCGAACGCATCGGCGAGCAGACCGGGTACCGGTCAATCTCGTGGCAGGAGGCGCAGGAGGACCTGCTGTCGGCCATCACGCTGCGCAACGTGCTGATGTACACCATCGTCGGCGCCATCCTGCTGGTCGCGAGCTTCGGCACCTACAACATCATCTCCACCATCACCCACGAAAAGACGCGTGATATCGCGATCCTGAAATCCCTCGGCTTCAGGCGTCAGACCATCCGGGCGATCTTCATCCTGGAGGCCCTGCTGGTCGGGCTCGTCGGTGCGGCGCTTGGCTGGGTCTTCGGCTACCTGCTGACCCGCGGCCTTGCCTCGCTCGAATTCAAGACGCCGTTTTCCGACAGCAATCACCTGCCGGTCCTGTATTCGGTGAAGCACTACGCGTTGGCTACCGCGGTGGCGCTGGTATCGAGCCTCGTGGCAGGCTATTTCCCGGCGCGCGCCGCGGCGAAGCTGCACCCCGTCGACATCATCCGGGGCGCGACGTGAGCACGCCGCTCATCGAGGCGCGGCGCGTCACCAAGATCCTCAGCGGCGTGGTGCCGGTGACGCTGGTCAGGGACATCGACCTCACGATCATGCCGCGCGAATTCATCGCCATCACCGGCCCTTCCGGTTCGGGCAAATCGTCGCTGCTGTACCTGCTCGGACTGCTCGACCTGCCGACCAGCGGCGATGTCCTGATCGACGGCTGTTCCACCACGGAAATGACGGAGGAAGATCGCGCCGAAGTCCGGCTTGCCCGTCTCGGCTTCGTGTTTCAGTTCCACTTCCTGCTGCCGGAGTTCAGCATCACCGAGAATGTCGCCCTGCCGATGCGTGCGCTGGGACGGCTGTCACCCCGAGCCATTCCGGCGCGCGCCGAAGAGCTGCTGGCATCGCTCGGGCTTGGCGACCATCTCCGCAAGACCCCGGACCAACTGTCCGGCGGCCAGCGCCAGCGGGTAGCGGTGGCGCGGGCGCTCGCCAACGATCCGCCCGTCATTCTCGCCGACGAGCCTACCGGCAGCCTCGATTCCGCTTCCACTGCGCAGGTGTTCGGCATCCTGCGCGACCTGGTGGCGTTGCACGGCAAGACCGTGGTCGCCGTCACGCACGATCTCGGGCTTGCCGCGCAAATGCATCGCCGCATTCATGTGGTCGATGGCCGGCTGGAAAAGGATGCGCTTGCCGCGACCGACGGCTAGAGCCCGGTTCTGATTGAATAAGAACCGGGCTCTAGCTTTTTGTTTTGACCGTTTTCTTTACGCGAACCGGTATCCACTTCGCTCGAAAACGCTATGGAGCATGCTTCAACTGAGTTGAATCATGCTCGTCGGCATCTTGTGTTTGAGCATGATCTTTTCGGAAAACCGGGCTCCGCTTTTCCGGATCATACTCCAGGTGCGGGCCTGATCGCCCGCCTGCCCGTCGTGCGATCAACCCGCCGCCGGCAGCACCGTCTCGGTGCCCACGCTCCACGGCCGCTGCGGTGAGGCCAGGCCGATCAGGCGGCCCTGGATATAATCGCAACCCCATTCGCGCAGCATGACGGCGGCTTCCTCGTCCTGCACCCATTCCGCCACCGTCTTGATCTGCAGGCGGCGGGCGAGATCGATCAGCGTCTGCACGAAGGCGCGGTCATCTGCAGAACGCGCGATGTTCTGCACGAAGGCGCCGTCGATTTTGACGATATCGACGCCGAGCTTGCGCAGGTTGCGGAAGGAGGTGTAGCCGGCGCCGAAATCGTCGATCGCGATCCGGCTGCCGAATCCCTTGAGACGGGTGATGAAGCCCCTGATGTCGTCGATGTCCTGGATCGCGACGGTTTCGGTGATCTCGACGATCAGCCGTTCGCCGACGCCGGGATGCGCCCGCATCAGCGATTCGATGCCGGTCCACCAGTCCGGATCCATCGTGGTGTCGGGCGAGATGTTGAGGCTGAGCTGGACGTTCGGCGAGGCCGCGAGTTCGGCGACCGCAAGCTCGAGCACGCGGTGATCGACCAGGCGAATGAGACCAAGTCGCTCCGCGACCGGGACGATATCCGGCGCCAGCAGCGCCTGGCCGTCGTCCTGCTCCATCCGCACCAGGCATTCGTAGAACGCCGGCTGCCGCGAACGCGCTTCCACGACAGGCTCGAACGCGGTGACGATCCGGCGCTCGTTCAGCGCGGTGACGATCTCGTCGGTGACGCGGATGTTGACCCGGCGCTGGGCGTCGCGTTCGACATTCGGACGCCACAGCGAGAACGCCCCGGAACGGCGCCGCTTGGCCGCGTCGAGCGTTTCCTGGGCGCGGTTGACGGCCTCGTCGGCGTTGCGGGCGTAGCGCGGCACGCTGATCGCGCCGATCGATGCCGTCACCGACACCGGTCCGGAACTGGTCGGCACCACCTCGTCGCGGATCCCGGCCAGAAAGCGCTCGGCCGCGACATTGGTGTCGTCGACGGTGCAGTTGCGCAGGATCAGGCCGAACTTGTTGCCGGAGAATCGCCCGAGCACGTCGCCGCCGCGCAGCCGCGCCCTGATCCGCTTGCTGACTTCCGCAATGACGGCATCGGCCACGTCGAAGCCGAAGGCATCGTTGATGCGGGCCAGATGATCGATCCCGATCAGCATGAAGGCGCAGGAGACGCGCGAACGGGTGGTTTCCTCGATCGCTTCGGCCAGCGAGGCGAGCAGATGGGTGCGGTTGAGTTCGCCGGTCAACGGATCGTTGCGCGTCAACCGCACCAGTTGCTCGTCGCGGGCGTGGCGCTCATTGTCGACGCGGACGATGCCTTGCGCGCGCGCCGGCCGGCCGTCGGACCCCGCAAACCAGCAGCCGGTCTCCTCGATCCAGATCACCGGCGCCGATGTCGAGGTTCGCACGCCATATTCGATCCGGTAGGGAACCCCTTCGCCGCTTCGCGGCGGCGCCGACTGGCCGAGAGCGTCTGACCGGATCGAACGTGTCGGCTCGATCAGTTTGGCGAACTCGGTGCCGCTGGCGAGTGCCTGCGCCGGGACATCAGTGAAGACGGCGGCGGCATTGTCGCTCCAGGCGATGGTGTCGGCCGCGAGATCCCAGACGAACGCCGCCTGCCCGAGTGAGGCGAGGATGCTGGCAGCTTGCGGGACAGGGGGCATCAGATCGCCTCGATTCGGGACATCGCCGGATGATTCCCTCGCGTCAGGATAGTGGCTGATTCGAATTCGAGGCTAGGCAAAGTTCATTAATAGTCCGGAAACCACAATTAACGGCATTCCCGGACCCGCTGGGAACCAGCGGCAACCGGCCGGCATAGGCCTTGCGAGGCTCAGATCGCAGTGGGGCGTAACGTCCCGAAACGTGACAGTTAACCGTTGCGGTGTGCGATGCTGGAAGTTGATCGATCAGAACAGGCGCTGGACGGCGAGGTATTGGATGCCGACGAACCCGGCTGCGTCGAGCTGGTGCCGGTGACCCCGTCGGTGCGCTGGATGCCGAAAGGCCCGATCGCGCGTCCCGATGCGAACTTTGTCACCCATCTGATTGCAACTGCGGCCCAGGCGCCCCAGACCCGCATCCTCAGGCGTGGTTCACTGGCCGATGCCCAGTCCGCCTACGGCACGGGCCAGGCCCGGCGCTACGGCACCGGCTTCCGCACGCGGCAAGTGATCTGATTTCACCACTCGACTTTTTGTCCGCTCAGCGCGGCGGCGTGTCCGGCGACGGCGCGCCATTGCCCGGCTGAATGCCCGGTGACGGCACTTCCGGCGACGCCGCATGGGGCGTTACGGAAGGTTGCGGCTCGGGATGAACAGGCACGACCGGTTCGGCGACAGAAGCAGCCTGGGGTGCCGGCACCGGGGCCGGCTCCGGTTCGAAGGCAGGCTCTTCCACCGGCGCCGCGGCCTTTCGCGAACGCTTGCCCGACGCCGCAGGCGCAGCCTCCGCAACGGCGCCGCGTCGCGTGCGCAGCGCGAGGCCGGAGAGGAAATCGACCACCGACAGCGCGGTAAGCAGGAAAAAGGTCGAGGTTCCGAATTTCGGCCACAGCACGAATTCGGCAACCGCCGCGCCGGACACGATCAGCGACAGCAGGTGGTCGGTGAGGTACTTGGCGCCGGGGCGCGCGCCTTTGATGACCTCGCACATCAACAGCAGGATGCCGAGCGCGAGCAGCACGTCGCTCAGCGTCAACGGCCATTCGGTGCCCGACACCAATGTCAGCTTGACCAGCGGATCCGTGAAGGAAACGCCGGGCATCAGGAACACGATGATGTTGTAGATCGCGAGCGGAATCAGAAGTAGCGGAAAACCGACCATGTCGAGGGCCCTGCTGGAATACCTGACGTCCCCGGGCGAAGCATCGCGCTTCGCCACCGGGAACCGTTACCCTACTCGTTGGCCGAATTCAGGCAGATGCCGCCGCAGGCGGCGACTTATCCAATGCCCGATCAGGCTGGCTCACGCGGGACGCCGGATCGGGAAATCCCGCTCAGGATTCTTTCTTGGCCTTCAGGACCTGCCGGCCCTTGTACATACCGGTCTTGAGGTCGAGGTGGTGCGGACGGCGCAGTTCGCCCGAGTCCTTGTCCTCGACGTAGGTCGGCTTCTTCAGTGCATCCGCCGAACGACGCATGCCACGCCGCGAGGGCGATGTTTTTCTTCTCGGAACGGCCATAACGATCCTCTAGGGGTGTTGTGTCGGAGGCATCGTCCGAAACGGACCGCCCAGCGCTTAGGCCGCGGGCTGTGATGCCGATAAGGCCGCGCTTATAGAGGATGGACCGCCGTAAAGCTAGGCCGCGTTGCGGTTAAAATGGCCGAAAATTGGCTCAAAATGCGCGATTTTCGCTCCAGCAGCGCTGTAACGCTGCCGCATTGGCCCGCGCCGTGTAGGTCACGGCCAGGCGGCGCACCCCCGGCCCCGGATTGCGGGCGCTGCGCCTGATCGGATTGGGCAAAATCGCCGCCAGCAGGGCCGCCTCGCGGGCGGACAGGGTCGCGGCCGAATGGCCGAAGGCGTAGATCGAGCCGGCCTCGGCCCCGAACTGCCCGGAAGGGCCGAGTTCGGCGATGTTGAGGTAGATCTCCAGAATCCGCTGCTTGGGCAGCACCAGGTCGATCCACAGTGCCAGCGGCAGCTCCAGCGCCTTGCGCACCACACTGCGGCCCGGCCACAGGAACAGGTTCTTGGCGACCTGCTGGGTGATGGTCGACCCACCGCGGGTGACCTCGCCGTCCTCGGCGTCATCCATGACGTCGCGCAGCGCGTCCCAATCGACCCCGCGATGGCTGCAGAATTTGGCGTCCTCGGAGCCGACCACCGAACGCGGCAAATAGGGCGAGATCGCACTGAAATCGATCCACGGCCGCGACACCGGCGCCCCCTTGAGCCAGCGCCAGGCCATCAGCGTCGAGACCGGGTGCCCTGTGCGGTAGAACGGCGTGATCACATAGGGCAGCAACAGCGCCACCAGCAGGACCAGGCCGAGAATTCGGACAATGCGCAAATTGGATATTTCCGCTGCAGCCCCGCCGACGGGACCGATCAACGAGGCCGACGGTCAATAGGCCCCTATGCAAATGACATCTCCATGATAATTCGAGCGTTTTCCAGCACTTTTAAGGCACCTCCGCCGTCCCGGCGGAATTGACGCGGGGCCTGCCATCAACGATTGTCCGGCCAAATCGAGCTGGAGCTGTTCTTTATGACGACCACCGCTGCCGACTTTGCCAAACGCCTGGACCAGACCGCGGAGGATACCGAAGCGCTGCTGGGCAAGCTGCTGTCCGACACGCTGCTGCCGGACGAAATCGCGCGGCCGAAGCGGTTGATGGATGCGATGCGCTATTCCAGCCTCGGCGGCGGCAAGCGGTTGCGGCCGTTCCTGGTGGTCGAAAGCGCGACCGTGTTCGGCGTGCCGCGCGACGCCGCGCTTCTGGCCGGCGCCGCGCTGGAATGCATCCACTGCTATTCGCTGATCCATGACGACCTGCCGGCGATGGACAACAGCGACCTTCGCCGCGGCCGCCCCACCCTGCACAAGAAGACCGACGACGCCACCGCGATCCTCGCCGGCGACGGGCTGCTGACGCTGGCGTTCGACATCATCACCCGCGACGAGTTGCACAAGGATCCGACCGTGCGTCTGCTGCTGACGCGCGCACTGGCGCGCGCTTCCGGCCTCGGCGGCATGGTCGGCGGCCAGATGCTCGATCTCGCCGGCGAAGGCCGCTTCGGCGACCGCGAGCCGGTCGACGTCGCGCGGCTGCAGCAGATGAAGACCGGCGCGCTGTTGCGCTATGGCTGCATCGCGGGGGCCATCCTCGGCCAGTCCACCGAGAAGGAATATCAGGCGCTCGACGATTACGGCCGCGCGCTCGGCGAAGCCTTCCAGATCGCCGACGACCTGCTCGACGTCGAAGGCGATGCGGCAGCGCTCGGCAAGCCTGCCGGCGCGGACGCAGCGCTCGGCAAGACCACTTTCGTCACCCAGCTCGGCATCGACGGCGCCAAGCAGCGCGTGCGCGATCTCTTGGCGCGCGCCGATTCGGCGCTGTCGATCTTCGGCGCCAAGGGCGACGTGCTGCGCGCCGCGGCGCGCTTCGTCGCCGAACGCAAGAGCTGACGCAGGCCGCATCGCATGGCGGGACCGAAAGCCGAACTCGACGAGTTGATCGACCGGTTCCGGAAAATGCCGGTCCCGCTCCGGCTGGTCTATGCGCGGCCGCGCACCTTCATTTCGATCGCGGTCGGCATCGTTGCCTTCTTNCTGCTNCCGAATTCGCTGCGGCTGGTGACCCGGCTGCTGGTCGGCTGGGACGTCTTCGTCTCGCTGTATCTGGCGCTGGTGTTCATCATGGTCTTTCGCAGCGGCATCGCGCACATCCGCCGCAACGCGGTGCTGCAGGATGACGGCCGCTTCCTGATCCTGCTGGTGACCGCGCTCGGCGCCTTTGCCAGCATCGCCGCCATCGTGTTCGAGCTCGGCGCCTCGAACCGCAGCGGGCCGGGACTGGCGCTGGCGACGATCACGATCGCATTGTCATGGGCGGCGGTGCACACCGCGTTCTCGCTGCACTATGCCCACGAATATTATCGCGGGCCGAAACCCGGCGGGTTACAATTTCCGAGCGGCGACAAGGATGACGAAGCCGACTATTGGGATTTCGTCTATTTCTCGTTCGTGATCGGCATGACCGCGCAGGTGTCCGACGTCGGCATCACCGACCGCATCATCCGCCGCACCGCGACCGTGCACGGCATCATCTCATTCGTGTTCAATACCGCGCTGGTCGCCCTGATGGTCAACATCGCGGCGAGCGCGATTTAGGGACACTTGCCCGACATGATCGAACCGTATCCGTTGCACCCGACCTGACGTTCCAGCCCGGTGAGCGGCTGGCCGGAAGCCCCGATCCCCGGCGCGGATGAAGACGGCCGCGCATAGGGCACCGAACCGTCAGGAGCGCGCCGGACGATCACGCGTCGCGGCTCCGGCGGCTCCCGAAGCGAACGCTCACGGCGGTCGTCATCGCGCCGGCTGGCGACCGGCTTCCTTTCCCGGCGCTTCTCGCACTCGTTGTCGTCGTTGAGGAACGAGCCTTCGGCGCAACTGATCCTGCTGCAGCGGTCACCGTCGGCTTTGAATCCGTGTTCGCAGACCAGCGGACAGACCCGGGACGTCTTCAGCTTGATGGCGTCGAGCGTATCGACGCTCGCGACCTTGATGTCGAGCTTGGTGCCGGCATAGCGGTTGAACTGCGTCATCGAACGTTGCGAGGCGGCGTTCCAGTCGCCATCGGCGGCCCCGGCCAGGCAGCCGACGCGGCGCAACTCGGTCTGCACCGACTTGGCGACATCGGCCTGCGGCGCTACGGGGCCCGTTGTCGGGCTTAGCGCGGCGAGGTTCACGGCTTTATCCTTGTCGGCGGGCGCAGGGGTGGATGCCTTGTCCGCAATGACCTTCTCCGCCGCGGCGCGCTTCTGTTCGGCGGCGGCGGCCTGATCCTGCGCCACCTGCTTGGCCTTTTCGGCGGCGACGCGCGCCTGCTCGGCGGCCTTGGCGTCAGCTTCAGCCTTTGCCTGCTGCGCCTTCTGCGCGCCCTCGGCGACGAGCCGCGCCCGCTCCTGTTCGGTCGCCTTTGCCTTCTCGGTCGCCGCAACCCGGGTCTCTTCGGCTGCGATCTTCTCGAGCTGAAGCTTGGCGAGACTGGCGTAGAAGCCATCGGGATATTGCGCCAGGAACGCGTTGAGCGCGCTCTTGTTGCCGACCTGCAGCGCCAGTTCATAGTCGCGGCGCGCTTCCGCCTGTGCGCTCAGCGCGGGCACCGCAGGCGCGGCTGCCGCGGCGGGAGCCAGCGGCGCCGGCACCAGCGGCACGTCTTCACCACCCAGCGAACCGTAGACGAACGGCTCCTGCCGGTTATTGGTCGTCTTGAGCACTTCGTCGCGGACGAAACCGAACGCCCGGCGGACGTCGAGGCCGGGCGTCGTCAGGTGATGGGCCAGAGCTGAGGTAAACGGGCTGTTGCTGCCGTCACCATCGGCTGCGGTAGAGCCGGCCTTGGCCGAATAGGCGATCAAGACGTTCGGGCTTGATGGCTCGACCTTGGCGAGGCCCTGGCCAACCGCACGCGTGGCGACGGTGCGCTTCATCCTCTTGGAAAACGGATTGTCGCGGCAGGCGTCGAGAATGACGAGCCGCAATTTCTTGGCAGGCTCGA
>JGI24770J26754_10003625_pt1 | contig 10300 bp, 6 predicted proteins | sample LakOneMetagenome_FD_26754 | JGI IMG/M metagenome (IMG submission 26754) | reverse complement strand
TCATCTGCCGACGCGCAAGGCCTCGCCACCGTCGCGCCCGGCGACTCCGAAGTCACGGCGTGGGTCGTGATCAAGCCTGACGACACCTGCATCATCCGCATCGCGCGATCCGAGATGGGCCAGGGGACGCGAACTGGCCTCGCGCAACTGGTCACGGAAGAACTCGAATGCGACTGGGCAAAAGTGTCCACCGAATATCCGTCGCCCGGCCAGAACTACGCGCGCAAACGCGCCTGGGGCGAAATGTCCACGGGAGGCAGTCGCGGCATTCGCATTTCTGAGGACTACGTTCGTCGCGGTGCCGCCGCCGCACGAATCATGTTGCTGCAGGCGGCGGGTGAAGCGTGGAAAGTGCCGGTGGCCGAACTAACCGTGTCAAAAGGCATCATCACCCACGCGGCCAGCAAGCGCACGATCAGCTACGGCAAGATCGCCGCAGCGGCGGGCAAACTCACGCCACCCGATCCAAAAAGCATCACGCTGCGCAACCCAAGGGAATGGAAAGTCGCGGGCCAGCCGATGCGTCGCCTCGACACCAAGTCCAAGCTGAACGGTTCGCTCATGTACGCGGCGGACTTGCGCTTCCCCGGCATGCTCTGCGCGGCGATCAAAGCCTGCCCGGTTCACGGCGGCAAGCTCGTCAGTTTTGACGAATCAAAAATCAAGAGCATGCGCGGCGTCAAGGGCGCGGTGCGCGTGAACGACGGCACGGTCGCCGTGCTCGCGGACACCTGGTGGCGCGCGAAGACGGCGCTCGAAAAATTGCCTATCGTCTGGGACGAGGGCCAGTACGCCAAAGCATCGAGCGCGACGATTGCTGCATCGCTGCGGGCCGGTCTCGTCGAAACCGGCGGGCAGTATGCGGGCCGCGTTGAGGGCGACGCGCTCAAAGCCATCGCGGGTGCTGCTAAGAAAGTGGAGGCCACCTACAGCACGCCGTTCCTCTCGCACGCCTGCATGGAGCCCATGGGTTGCACCGTGCGCTACACGCCCGAGCGTGCGGAAGCCTGGGTGCCCACGCAAAACGGCGAGGCCTCGCACACCTCGCTGTCCGAGTCGTCCGGCCTGCCGCTCGACAAATGCGAAATCTACAAAATGGACCTCGGCGGTGGCTTCGGCCGACGCGGCGGTCAGCAGGATTACGTGCAGCAAGCCACGGCCATTGCCAAGCAATTCCCCGGTACGCACATCAAATTGCTCTGGAGCCGTGAAGAAGATCAGGCGCATGACTTCTACCGCCCGATTTCGATGGCGAAGATGACGGCGGGCTTGGACGAAAAGGGCGAACTGGTCGGCATGCACATTCGTATTTCCGGCCAGTCGATCAACGCCTGGGTCAATCCGCTCGCGATCAAGGATGGCAAGGACGAGCGCCAGATGCAGGGCCTGTGGCAGCAGCCGCACGATGCGCAATGGGGCTACACGGTGCCCAATCTGCTCACCGAATACGCGATGCGCAACACGCATGTGCCGGTCGGCCCGTGGCGCGGCGTGAACACCAATCAGAACGGTGTGTACTCCGAATGCTTCATGGACGAATGCGCGAAAGCAGCAGGCAAAGACCCGCTCGAATTCCGTCGCGCGCTACTGAAAAATCATCCCAAACATCTCGCGGTGCTCAACGCTGCGGCAGCGAAATTTGACTGGAACAAACCGCTCGCACCGGGCCGCCACAAAGGCATCGCACAGTTCATGGGCTACGCGAGTTACTCCGCCGCGGCAGCAGAGGTCAGCGTGAGCCCGAAAGGCGAAATCAAGGTGCACCGCATGGCCTTCGCCCTCAACAGTGGCCACGTCGTCAACCCCGATCAAGTCGCAGCGCAAATCGAAGGCTCAGTCGCCTTCGCCCTCAGCGCCATGTTCTACGGCGAAGTTACGGTAGAAAACGGCCGCATGAAAGAGCTGAATTTCGACAGCTACCGCCTGCTAAAACTCGCCGAAATGCCAAAGGTAGAAACCGTGCTGGTGCCTACGTTTGACTTCTGGGGCGGGGTCGGTGAACCGACGATTTGTGTGGTCGGGCCTGCGGTTTTGAATGCCGTGTTCGCGGCTACCGGAAAGCCGATTCGCAACTTGCCGCTTAAGAATGAGGGGTACACGTTTGCTTGAGGGGCTCATCTGAGTTAGTGAAGCGAGTTCGCCCTGCGCTACGTCCTCCGTAGCGATGGAGACATTGTCTACTCGATCACGAATTGCCTTGCAACCTCGAAGATGCGTGTACCTATGCTCCGATTGAAACCTAACCGTAGCAAGTGACCGAGCCTGACGTGATCTATAGACGTGCGGACGAAAATCAGTTCGCAGATAAACGCGGGCGTAACGTGCCAGACAGACGAATATGTGTTGAGGTGAGCGTTGTATTGCGCATCGAGATAGTCTTTGGCCCAAGGAAGAGCGGCGCTAAGGACTGACTCGAAATGTTCAATTGTGTAAATGTTGGCGATAGTAGCGAGTTGAATGAGATCGGAAACGATGTCTTGATATTCCTCGTCGCTATCAGGATCATCTACGGCATCAAAGTCAAAACCTGCTTCTGCAGCAGCTGCGCACAATTCGGCAACGGTGAGAGACGTATCAAGCAGCTTGCTAAGGGACACGTAGTCCAAAGGAAGGCGGCGGTCACCTTGTGAGACAAGTTCACTGATTCTCTTTGTGACAGCTCCCGAAGCATCGCGAAGCGAGACAAACTCGTCATCAGCGAGTTCGAACAACGCGGACAGGCGAAATAGCTTTCGCTTTAGTACGGCTGGAACATCGTCTTCGCGTTTGTATTGAAGCTTATGCGAGATTGCCGCCCAAGCGTGCTGCAGTACTGTGCGGACTTGAATCTCGGCAGTGAAATTGGCTAAGCCATTCCACTCTAGTAACGCCGCTCTTGCGTGACTCAGTTTCACGACGTAGTGTGCCGACTTGTATCCAAATTCGGCAATCGTCGCGCTGTGCACAATTGAGTTGTCTCGGTCGACAATGAACTCAGATTCGATCAATTTGGCGATCGCGTCGGCATCATCGGAATAGTAAGTGATGACACGTAGCCCGGCTAGATCAGTGACCTCGACTAGGGGATTCGTATACGCCTTCGCTGATCGGGCTAACTTTTCACCAAGACTCGAAGCCTCCTTAGTTCTCGACTCCAGTAAATGCAAATCGATGTGCTTCGCTCGCAGAAGATCTCGCAATAGCGCCTCTATCTTTTGTGTGAACCTCACGTACTCGGGGCGAATTCGTTCGAATTCTTCGGTAAGCTTGTTTCTTGGAGGGACATCACTGAGTGCGTTGGAGGCCATATTTCTTTTGTGAAAAATTATTTTCTGTGACGTGCATGTCTTACGACTTACAGCGTAGAAGTGTAAGGCGCACGTTCGCCTGCCGTATCTCGTTTGTGCAGTTTCGTAGGGTTGGCAACTTGTTGCCACGCATCACGCTCCGCTCCAGTACCGCTGTTCGGCCTGGATTCCCACCTTCGCGGGATTGACGAATGGACTTATCTTGTTCGTTTGTATTCCTGTATCCAATCAAATCCGACTGAGCAACGCCTTTGCTCTTTAAAATTGCCCCCAACATGCAATCTTCATCATCCGCCGCGCAGGACAGGCGCGCCGGACTCGCTCTCGCTGCCGCACTCGCCATCATCGTAGTCTGGGGCGTCAACTTCACCGTCCAGAAGTACGTCTATGCCACTACCGGGCCGGGCGGTTTTTTGTTTGCGCGCTACCTGATCATGCCGCTGTGCGCGGTCGCGCTGCTGTTTCGCACGTACGGCACGAAGTGGCCGCGCGTGTCACGCAGCGACTTGTGGACGCTGGCGCGCCTTGGTATTGCCGGACACTTTTTGCATGTGGGTATGGTGACCTANGGCATNCACTGGTCGACGGCGTTTTCAAGTTCGTTGATCCTGGCCTGCGGCCCAATTTTTACGCTGCTGATTTTGCGGCTGATGGGCGTCGAGCATCTCAAGCGGGCGCAGGTGATTGGGGTGGCGATTGCGTTTGCGGGCGTGCTTGTTTTTCTCTCCGACAAATTGCTGGCGAGCAACTGGACGGCGTCTGGCGGTGACCTGTTTTTGCTGGTCGCAGCGAGCTTCTTTTCGTATTACACGGTCGCTGCNAAGCCGATGATTGAGCGGCTTGGCGGCGTGGTCACGATGACGTACGCCGTTCTGATCGGCAGTATTCCGGTGGTGCTGTTTTCGATGCCCGCGGGGCTCGCCGTGAACTGGGCAGAAGTGCCGCTGACCGTCTGGATCGCGATGATCTGGGGCGTGACCGTTTCGGCATTCATGGGTTGGCTGGTGTGGGGCTGGGTGAACAGTGTGCGCGGTGTGGCGCGCACGGCGCCGCTCATGTACCTGATGCCGCCCGTAGCCGGGCTCGTGGCGTGGGCGTTCGCCGGCGAGCACTACACGACGATCAAGCTCATTGGCGCGGCGGTGACGCTGGGGGGCGTCGCTATTGCACAGTTCGCAGGCGCGCCCGCGACGCGTGACGCGGGGCCAGTGATCGACTGAAGCCGCGACACATGTGACCAGGCGTGTCCAAGCATTGCGCGCGAGGTGGCGCGACCGCAAAATGCGCGCATGAAGCTCAAATACGTTGCCATTCACGGGCGAAAGCGCAGGGCCGGTGCGCTACTCGTTGGTATGTTTCTGTCGTTTGCCCTTGCTGNCACGCTTGTTCTGAATCTCCTCGACATCGACGTAGCGTTGAGNGATGGCACGTGGAAGATCACGGCCGTGTTGCTCGTGGCCGTAATGGTTTGCGGCTATCTTTATCTGACCCCGACGTCCTACCTGCTGCTCAATCCCGTCACCCGCATCGCTACTCTTGTCGATGGCAAGGAACAGCGCGACTTTACGTTTGCCGCGCTTGGGCCTGTTCGGCTCAGAACAGCGATCGCACCCGGCAACCGGCGCGCGCGACATTACTGTGTTGAAAGCGACGCGGTTCCTGTGATCTTCTATATCGATTCATTGCGCGATCCGGCGATCAAGAAGGCGCGCGAGCTTTGCAAGTTTCTCGGCGTGCCAGGCGAATTTGTCGAGGGTGTACATCCGGGCATAGCGATCGACGAATGAGTCTGCGACGCAAACTGCGCCTCGTGGAATCAGCCAGTCTAGCTGTCTACTGCTTCGGGAGCTTCGCCGTATCGATGTCCACCCATTCCCAGGCGTCATGCCCGATAGGGTGTTGCTTGTAGCCCATGAACCACGGCTGTTCGACGTAGTACTGAACATCGTGCCACGGCGCGATCCATGGAGCGTAGTACTTCACGATATCTTCCATGTCGAGGATCAGTCGGTTGCGCGCGGGGCTGTCCGGCATTGCGTGAACCTTGTCGTAGCGCTGATCCATGTCCTTGAACTGAAAGCGCGCGTAGTTCTCGCCACCGGTTTGCGCGGTGGCGCTGATCAGCATCTGGAAGAAATTTTCGGCGTCGGGATAGTCGGCGTTCCAGCCTTCGCGTGTCATCTTGGCCTGTCCGAGGCGTGCGGCCTTGCGCATGTCGGGTGTCTTTTGCGTTTCGACGGCCAGGCGGATGCCGATGGCGTCCATCGACTTTTTCCAGAGCTCCGCGAGCTGACGTTCAATGCCCGAAGTGCGCGCGATGTAAGGGATCACGAGCGGCGACCCGTCGGGCATTTCGCGATAACCGTCGCCGTCGCGATCCTTGTAACCGAAGCGGTCTAGCAGCGCGCGCGCANGCTCGGGGTCGTACTGATGCACGCGCGGGCGCTTGGCGTCGTAGCCAACGACGCCTGGCGGCGTGATGCCTTTGCCCGGAATGCCGTCGCCCTGAAAAACCACGCGAATCTGTTCATCAAGCGGAAAGCCGAACGAGATCGCGCGTCGCAGCGCGACTCTTTCGACCGTGTAGCCACCCATCGTCGCATCGTTCATGTTGAACATGGTGTACCAGACGTTGGGCTTCATGCGCGGAAACAGGCGCAAGCCCAGCTTTTCAAATTCCGGCTTGAGCTTGCCTTCTGTTTTTGCGACGTTCGACATCGAGGCCGGCAGGATAGGCAGATAGTCATGCTGGCCGGAAACAAACGCCAGCCACGAGGCCTGTCCTTCCTCAATGGCATACACCTCCACGCGATCAACGGACGGAATGGTTTTGCCCTGCATTGCCTTTATCATCGCCTGATCTTCTGGCGCGGCGGAGGTCCAGTCCCATGTCCGTTTGCGGTATTTCGGATTCTTGACCAGAACGGTCTTGCTTCCGCGTTTGTATTCGGCGCCAAGGAATTGCCAGGCGCCCGTGCCGACCGGGTGACTACCGAGGTCGAGGCCGTAGGTCTCGATCACTTCGCGTGCGGCAGCACCGGTGGCTGGCATCGCGAGCAGATAGGCGAAGTTGTAATCCGGCGTCTTCAGGCGAATGCGCAGCGTATAGCGATCAACGACTTCGAGCCCCGGCATTGGCTTGTCGTAGTCGAACTTGCCGGTCTTCGTTGCGGCGGCGCGTGCTTCGTCGCCGCCCACAATCTTGCCCTCAACGAGGAAAAGCCACGGCGACTTCACCTGCGGATCAAGCAGGCGCTTGAGCGAGTAGGCGTAGTCTGCGGCGGTCAGCTCGCGCGGCTGCCCTTTGAACGCGGGATCGTCGGAGAAGAAGATGCCTTTCTGTACCTTGCAAAGAAACGTCGCACCCTTGTCGCTGATCGTCGGAAGGGCTTCGAGCGTACGCGGTGCCAGTTTTGCAGGCCGCGCCAGATAGTGGTACTCGAGCATCGGCTCGATGATGCGCTCGGTGATCGTCTGCGATGACTCGTCTGACGCGAATGCGTTGTCGTAACTGGTCTCGGCGGTGGATGAGGAGAGGCGTAGTGTTTTGACGGCGTCGGCGGCCTGGATAGGCGTTGCTAGCAGGGCAGCGCAAGTGGCACCTATTGCCACCAACCGCAGCAGTTCGTTCGGAAACTTCATCATCATTGCAAATACTTTTGGCGTTGTATTCGCAGTCTATTTGAATGTGGTGTGATACGTGTAGGAGCGGCTCTGCCACGATATGGATTGCCTACTGCAATGTCGCGGCAGAGCCGCTCCTACAAATGCACGTACGACTGAAGCAAAATCACGGGCATGAACCCCATCGTCTCGCAAACCCTGTCCACGGCGCAAACCATCATCGAGGTCGCGGCCACCGCTGCCTTCGCGCTCTCGGGTGTGATCGAGGCCGCGCGCAAGCGACTGGATGCGGTCGGTGTGACGGTGGTGGCCTGCCTCGCCGCGTTTGGTGGCGGCACGTTGCGTGACATCCTGCTCGACCGACGACCGTTCTTCTGGGTCGCACATGCCTGGTACATGTGGGCGGTGCTCGCCCTGTGCGTGGCCGCAATGCTGATGCTGCGCTCGAAGCACTTCAAGGTGACCGAACGCGCCATGCTGTGGCCCGACGCGCTCGGCCTCGGACTGTTTGCAGCAAGCGGCACTCAGATCGCGATGGACGCACAGATGCCGTCGCTCATCGCGGTGGTGATGGGCGTGGTGACGGCCGTGTTCGGTGGCGTGCTGCGCGATGTCGTTTGCAACGAGATTCCATCGGCGTTCCGCGACCACCGTCCGTACGCGGTGTGCGCGTTCGCGGGCGGCTGGGCGGTCGTTGCGGGAGACTCCTTGGGGCTGTCGCCCACGGTTGCGCTGACTTGCGGAGCGGTCGTGGCTACCGTGTTGCGTGTGCTGGCAATTCGCTTCGACTGGCGGCTGCCGGCGTGGCGATCGGGTTGACCGTAACAGCTTGCAACTTTTTAGTGAAAGCCTTGCTGCGTTGGGTGCACAGACCAATATTGACAAAAGTCGACTTAAGCAATTTACGCCATAGAGCCCATATTAGATGTGGCTTCTGCTGAAAAGCTGAATAGTACACACGACTGAGGCGGCGGCTGCGAGCGCCGTCGCCATGCCGCCAGCGGACCAAGCACACGTCAAATTCAGGCAAGGTCAATGCAGTACTCTGAGCGCTGCTGTAGGCCGCAGTAAAGCGCAGTATCAGCAGTACCAAGGAGGAACCCGTGCCGCACAACCAGAATCAGTACAACGTCGGACTCGACCGCAACGAAGCAAACTTCGTCGCGCTGTCGCCGCTTTCGTACATCGAACGCTCCGCCCGCGTGTATCCCGATCGCCTTGCCGTGATCTATGGCGCACGTCGGCAAACCTGGGCGCTGACTTATGCGCGGTGCCGTCGCCTTGCCTCCGCGCTCGCGGCACGTGGTATCGGCGTGGGTGACACCGTTGCGGTGATGTTGCCCAACGTGCCTGCGATGTTCGAGGCGCACTTCGGTGTGCCGATGTCCGGCGCGGTGCTCAACACGCTCAATACGCGGCTCGACGCTGAAGCCATTGCCTTCATGCTGCAGCACGGCGAGGCGAAGGTTCTGCTCACGGATCGCGAATTTTCGGGTGTTGTCGAAAAGGCGCTCGCGATTCTTGGCGAAAAGGCACCGTTCGTCGTCGAGGTGGAGGACGATGAAGCGCCGGTGGGCAAACAGGTCGGTACAGTCAACTATGAGTCATTCCTTGCGGGCGGCGATCCGGCATTCGCGTGGAAATTGCCAGCGGATGAGTGGGACGCCATCGCGCTCAATTACACCTCCGGCACGACGGGCAACCCGAAGGGTGTTGTGACGCATCACCGTGGTGCGTACCTGAACGCCGCGAGCAACGTGATCTCGTGGCAATTGCCGCATCATGCGACGTACCTTTGGACCTTGCCAATGTTTCACTGCAACGGCTGGTGCTTTCCGTGGACGATGGCACTCATCGCTGGGGCCAGTGTCTGTCTGCGCCGCGTCGATCCAGCGCTGATCTTTCCGCTGATTCGCGAACACCACGTCACGCACATGTGCGGCGCGCCGATCGTCTACAGCATGCTGATCAACGCGCCGAAATCATTGCGCGACGGCATTACACACACCGTCGCGGGGCTGATCGCCGGGGCTGCGCCGCCCGCTGCCGTGATCGAAGGCTGCGAGGCCGCGGGCATTGACCTTACGCACGTGTACGGACTGACGGAGGTATACGGACCGGCAGCGGTTTGCGCAAAGCAGGAGTCGTGGGCGGGGTTGCCAGCAGAGGAGCGCGCGCGACTCAACGGCCGTCAGGGCGTTGCCTACCCGCTGCAGGAAGCGGTTACCGTGCTAGATCCCGACACCATGCAGCCGGTGCCCGCCGATGGCGAAACGATGGGTGAAATCTTCTTCCGTGGCAACGTCGTGATGAAGGGTTATCTCAAGAATCCCTCCGCCACGGCGGACGCGTTTGCCGGTGGCTGGTTTCACACCGGTGACCTCGCCGTGATGCATCCCGATGGCTACGTCAAGATCAAGGATCGCAGCAAGGACATCATCATTTCCGGTGGTGAAAACATCTCGTCGATCGAGGTGGAAGATGTGCTGCACCGGCACCCTGCNGTCATGCTGGTCGCNGTNGTTGCACAGCCCGACGCCAAGTGGGGCGAAGTGCCATGTGCGTTCGTTGAGCTGAAACCCGGTGTCGAGGCCACGGCCGAAGACATCATCGAGTTCTGTCGCGGCGCGCTGGCGCGGTTCAAGGTGCCGAAGCACATTGTCTTCGGCGAATTGCCCAAGACCTCGACCGGCAAGATCCAGAAGTTTGTACTGCGCGGCAAGGTGCAGTCGGCGTCGGCCATCGAGTAGGCCGAAACCACCGGTTGTCAGCAATCTGAGTCTGGACCCTGATGTGCACCGCTTTGCCCGGCGCGCATCGCGTGGCAAACGCTATTCGATCGCGACCTTCGCGTCCTTCACCAGTTTTGCGAAGCGTTCGGTATCGTTGCGAATCTGCTTCGCCATTTGCTCGGGCGAATTGCCAATCGGCTCGGCGCCGATTTCATCCATACGACGCCTGAAGTCCGCGNACTGAATGATCTTGACCATCTCCGTGTTGAGTCGCGTAAGGACGTCGGCCGGTGTTCCCACCGGCGCCAGCACGCCAAACCAGGTGCCAAGATCAAAACCCTTGAGGGCGGACTCGTCAAGCGTCGGCACATCGGGTAATGCCTTTGAGCGCTTCGCGGTGGTAACGGCCAGTGCGCGCAACTTGCCGCTCTTGATGTGTGCGAGTACGGGCGTGATGGTGTCGAAAGACATCGAGATCTGACCACCGAGCAAATCGGTCGTGAGTGGTCCGCTGCCCTTGTACGGCACGTGCAGCATCTCGACGCCAGCCATACCTTCGAACTGCGCACCGATCAGATGTTGCAGCGTGCCATTGCCGTTGGAGCCATAGCTGAGCTTGCTGCCGGGTATCTTCGCTAACGCCATGAGCTCGCGCGT
>JGI24770J26754_10003622_pt1 | contig 10302 bp, 11 predicted proteins | sample LakOneMetagenome_FD_26754 | JGI IMG/M metagenome (IMG submission 26754) | reverse complement strand
GCAGGACACCTGAGCCTCGGTCAGCTCAAGGTCATGTCGGCCATCGAACAGTGCCGTACTGCGGCGCTGGGAGGGCATGCGCTTCACTGCGATGCCTGCAACCACGAGGAGATCAGCTACGCCCCGTAGGAAGTCCCCTTGGGGGACAACTCCTGCCGTAACCGACATTGCCCGAAGTGTCAGGCACGGGCCGCACAGAAATGGCTGGATGCCCGACAGGCCGACCTGTTGCCGGTCGAGTATTACCACGTCGTCTTTACCCTGCCCGAACCGATCAGTGCCATCGCCTACACCAACAAGGCCGCGATCTACCGCCTTCTGTTCGAGGTGGCGGCGGAAACACTGCTGACCATCGCGACCGATCCCAAACATCTGGGCGCACAAATCGGTGCGACGCTGGTGCTGCATACGTGGGGGTCGACGCTAACGCACCATCCGCACGTCCATGGCATCGTACCTGGCGGCGGCATTTCTCGGGACGGGGAACGCTGGATAGCTTGCCGCCGTGGGTTCTTCCTGCCCGTGCGCGTCCTCTCCCGATTGTTCCGTCGGCGCTTCATCGAGGAACTGGAGAAGCTTCATCACTCAGGGCAACTCCAGTTCTTTGGCGAGCACGAGCCCCTGACCGATACCGGTACATTCAAGCGTTGGTTGGCCGCGCAACGGAAGTGCGAGTGGGTGGTCTATGCCAAGCGTCCATTTGCCGGTCCCGAGGCCGTGCTGGCCTACCTGTCGCGCTATACGCACCGCGTGGCAATCTCGAACCGACGGCTGGCAGCTATGGACGAAACGGGCGTGACCTTCCGCTGGAAGGATTACCGGGTCAAAGGACGTACCCGGCACAAGACGATGACACTTGCGCCGGCAGAGTTCATGCGCCGCTTCCAGCTGCATGTGCTGCCCACTGGCTTTCACCGCATCCGCCATTATGGGCTGCTGGCCAACGTCGGGCGACGGGAGAATCTAGCCCGGGCGAGGCATTTGCTGAACACGTCCCCGCCTGAGCCGGTCATGAATCAAGCCGCTGTCACGCCAGTGCCCAATTTCGTCTGCAAATGCTGCGGCGCCACCATGCGTGTTGTTGAAATCATCATGCGCCGGCAACCAATCCGCGCACCGCCATGATGCGCCACCGGAAGTTTCTTCGNGAAGTGCCCAACTCAGCTTCCGGATTGCCGGTGCCGCAGANACTCTGTTGCTGCTTGTGGCNATATCGCCGGAATTTGCTGCTCCGAGGACGGGTACCCGTGACCTTGCTCCTCGACATAGGCGTGGATCACCGCATCGGCGACAGATCGACCTGCCTGCCTACGGCCAATTCAGCCCTCGGGTGCCAGATCAAATCCCCATAGGCCGTCGCCTACCCAATCACCTCGCAGCATCCCGCGGTTTCCTCCCTGGAGGTTTATTCAACGTCTGCCCGCTGGCGCCATCTCGGGGGCACGCTCATCGCGTATGGGCAGACGTCGAACAAACCTAAACCACATGCGCCGTTGTCGTTTGGGCAAACCTCATGTCTACGAAATCAAGATCCACAAAGCTGGCTTCGGCGACCTCGCCCAACCGGCCACAAAGCGACATTCAAGTGAGCCGAAGCAACAAGCAGACAATGGAAGCTACCGCCAGACAAGATGGCCTCGCTTAACTGCGAAATGGTCAGTGGGCCGCCTCAGCAACGAAAATTTCGACGCGCCGATTGCTTNCCCTTCCGGCCACAGTGTTGTTNTCGCCCACTGGTTCATGGGCTCCGCGGCCATCGACACTGATCCTGCTGGCAGCTACACCGCGGTCAACTAGGTAGTCCCGTGTGGCGATGGCCCGGTTAACCGAGAGCGGCCCATTGACCCCATCGGAACCGACGCTGTCGGTGTGGCCGACGATTTTGACCGTGGTTACGGGGTTCTGATTCAAGGTCCCGGCAAAGCGTTCAAGGATCGGGCGAAGGTTGGGTTTGATGTCGTAACGTCCGGAGTCGAAGGAAATATCGCTAGGAATATCGAGCTTGAGTTGATTGTCAGTCGTCTGGCTGACGCGTACGCCAGTTCCTTGCGTCGCCTGCTCCATCGAGGCTCTCTGTTCCTGCATATGCTGCGACCACAGATAGCCGCTGCCGGCCCCGAGCGCCGCGCCGATCACAGCCCCCGTGGCTACGCTCTTGCCGCCGTGTCCCGACAAGCCACCGATGACTGCCCCGGCTGCTGTGCCGATGGCTGCCCCAGTCCCCGTCGTGCGCTGTGTTTCAGTCATCTCGGCACAACCAGCTAGCAGACTGCTTCCGACGGCGATGGAAACGAAAGTGGGGATAAACTTGTTCATGATCTGACCTCTTCCAATGTTAGAGAAATCTTCAACATATACGCGGGCCGTTCTAGCACTCGTCCGCTTTAGCCGCCAGCCGGCAACGGTCCAGACCCATCCTGACCATATCGACCAGAGAGAGGATGCTTTCCGAGAACATCGCCGAGCGAGGTGTCGGAACAGCATCGGTGAATTTGATTCCGGTGCTGACAGGGATTGCAGCGATCTCATCGTGGGCAGGGATTGCATTTGGGCCATGAGAAACGTTCAATGTTTAAAACGTAGACCGATACTGCGTCGTACTGTTCTTACATGCGCCCTGGCATGTGCCACCATGGGATTTATCGAAGGTGGAGATTACCGGCACCAAAGACCCCAATCAGCCCGATGGCAATCAAATAAATGGCGACGATGTAGTTCAGCAAGCGTGGCATGACCAGAATCAGAATTCCCGCTATCAGCGATATTAGCGGTGTAAGTCCAAGGTTTATATTCATGTATGAGCCTCTTGTTTTCGGTGATCTTNGGTAGCGAAGAAATGGCGCGATGATTGGCCCGTCAAGGCTGGACTATCGCTTCCGTGCAATTTGCTAAATCAACGTGGCGCACAACGGGTAGTTCTGGCTGGGCGCCAACCAGAGGAAATGATCCGGCTGTCGGTGAAAAAAATCTGTTTGCTGGCGCACAGAGGCCGTTCCGGCCGGCGTCGTACACCGCTCGCCATCGTCTTCTGCGAGCCGCCAGGCGCCTCAGCCGGCATCCCCCTGAAAACGCAGAACCAGCACTTCCAGCCTTGGTCACATCAGCCCGGAGTCGCCGGGCCAAGAAGCGAGTGAATCGAAAGGCAGGAAAAACTGCCAAACCTCATGGCCCAGCCCGGCCAGCCACATTGCTACGGTCAACCGGAAAAAACGGCCAATTTTAGAATTTTGCAGCCTGGCCAAAAATCTCGCGTGGCTTCAACTGACGGAGTCATGCAAATTGTAGCTGCCACGCGATGATCTGCCCCGACCTCAGATTTGTGGTGGGTCCGTTTCGCTTGCCGGATGACGATGCTTACCTGCGGCGGCGATAAAGTGTTGATCATCGATCAGCCTGATGGTGTCGGTCGGCTCGACCAATTTCGACGCCCGCTCCTATCGCCTCAACGACGAAGCCAAGCTCAACATTTACGCAGCCGATTTCGCTCGCCGGCAAGTCGAGGTGTTCAATCCCGATCTGTCGCGCCGAAGGGGGAGCACCCTGCACGAGTGGCAGCAGCGGCCGCTTGCTGAAAAGATTCTGGAGCACGCAGCATCGCTCATCGGGGCACAGTTCTAGAGAATGGCCTGAGCACCGAACGAAATTCATGCCAACGTGCGGCAACGCACAGACGTTTTGCTGGCAGATTCCCAATATTCGAGGCTTGCGGTCGTAGCCAGACGTCTGATCGACGTCAGAAATGAAGTTGATTCTTCAATGGCCTGCTAATGAAGCAGCGTACGCAGCCAAGCGGATGAAGCTGGAACACACTTTTGCGTACTGACTTGTGTGCAGGATATTGATTCCGGNTTTTATCCCTTCAGCGCCGACTGAATAAAACCCNCACCAGAAAACACTTTATATGTCGAAAAATAGTCAGAAACCTGCTTNGCCGCCAGAGCCAAGGCAAAACCGTATTCTTGCAANCCTTCCAGCGAAAGATTACGCGCGCTTGCTACCCGATCTCAAATTGGTCGAGATGCCGCTGNGATGGACGGTTTCTGAATCTGGAGACCATGTTAACTTTTTGCACTTCCCCATATCCGGAATTGTCTCGTTGATTTACACCCTGGAAGACGGCTCTTCGAGCGAAACCGCACTGGTTGGCAGCGAAGGCCTGGTGGGCATTTCGATTTTCATGGGAGGAGAGAGCATGCCGACCAGCACTGAGGTACAAAGTGCAGGCCAAGCCTATCGACTTAGTCGCGCTGTAATGAAACGAGAGTTTTCCTTGGGTGGNCAGCTACAACATCTAGCTTTGTTATTTACCCANGCCTTGATGTCCCAGACNGCCCAAACGGCAGTTTGCAATCAGCATCACTCACTCGAGCAACAGGTGTGTCGATGGCTGTTGATGAGTATGGATAGATTAAACAGCAACGTAGTTGTAATAACACAAGATTTGATCGGGAAATTACTGGGCGTCCGCCGCGAAAGCGTGACCCAGATTGCCGGCCAGTTGGAAAAATGCGGGGTAATCGAGCGTGGTCGCGGTCGTATTACCGCTGTAGACCGTNCCAAGCTGGAAGAACTGGCGTGCGAATGTTATNCCGTGGTTAACGCTGAATACGCTCGATTGTTGCCGTCCAGTCGAGATTGAACAATGGNGAATTGTGGTGCCATTTTTCGTTAAGTCCTCCCACCGAAAAAGCCGACANTACTTGCCACGCGTCGGGGTTGGATAGCCGACACCGATAGAGCAAAAGAAGACACTTCCAAGCAAGACGGGGGACTCAAAGCGTTGCCTTTGACTGTCAATAATCTGCCTAACTGCTTAATTCAAATTTCTCTTGACCAACCGGAAGGACTCACGCCGTGCAGTGTTTGCCATGAAAGTATTTTCCGTTGTGAAATATCTGCTCGGCATTGCACTGTCTGCCATGCTTCTGGGGTTGGTTTTGCTCGCCTTNATNGACTGGAACCTGATGCGCTCCCCCATCNGCCGNTGGGTCAGTCACACAACAGGTAGAAACCTCGCCATCAACGGTGACCTCAAGGTCACTCTTGGCTTGCGGCCCCATATCGTCGTCAATGATCTGGTTCTCGGTAACGCGCCTTGGAGCGACAAAACCAATATGCTNGAGATCAAGCGCCTTGATCTCAGGCTGGATATTTTCAGACTAGTGACGACTGGCCTGGCATTCACCGAGATCGCACTCTCTTCGCCGCATGTGGTACTGGAAGTGAGCCGGGATGGTATGGCGAACTGGGTATTAAATGATCAAAAGGCAAATCAAGCATTCTCCTTTGCTGTCATCGACGGACTCACCATTGATCACGGTCGTGTGACTTACCGCGATCTCCAGCAGAACACGGATCTTTTGTTTGAGCTCAAGACCAATCAAGGGGACCGGCACAACCCGGCGCTCACTCTGGAACTGGATGGAAAAGGACGCTTCCAGGGGCTGCCGACAACGCTTCACGCTCAAGGTGGTGCGCTGCTTAGCCTGCGCAGCGCCGAAACCCCCTATCCAATCAAGGCAAATGGAGTGTTGGGAAAGACCCGGGCGAGCATTGAAGGCATTTTGCTCAACCCACTGAATTTCAAGGGGCAGCAACTGAACTTCACCCTGGAGGGGAATGACCTGGCATCACTTTTTCCGATCATTGGCGTGCCGATTCCCCCGACACCGCCCTACCGGCTGATGGGCTTCCTTGATCACATTGACAATGTATGGACCTTCAGCCACTTCAAAGGAGTTGTCGGACAAAGCGATATTTCGGGCAACTTTGTGGTCGACCGAAACAAAGAGCCGCAGATGATCAGCGCCGATCTGATCTCGAAACAATTGCTGATGAAAGACCTCGGTGGCTTTATCGGCGGTGATCGCGGAACTCAGCCAAGCACAGTGCCACCAACCAGTGAGCGCATGCTGCCAGCCGAAGAGTTTAGCTTTAAAAAATTGGCGGCTGCCAATGCTGATGTGCACTTTCGTGGCGAAAAAATCATCAGCGAAAAAACCCCGCTCAACAACATGACCGCCCACCTTGTCATCACTGATGGAAAGCTCACGTTGGCGCCTTTGGATTTTGGTGTTGCCGGCGGTAACGTGATTTCCTACATTGAAATGGATAGTCGGCAATCACCCATCGCCACCCACGCCGAGATCACCGCAAAGGGGCTGCACCTTGCGCAACTGTTTCCTGACTCATCGCTCGCAGCAGCTGATACGGGCACCATGGGCGGACGCGCCACACTGGTTGGCAGCGGTAACTCAGTCGCGCGCATGCTGGCATCTGCCAATGGAGAATCAGCACTGATCATGAATGGTGGTTCAGTTGGCGAGTTGATGCTACGCCTGTCGAATCTTGATATAGCAAACACATTCCTTGTTCTGCTCGGCGGCGACAAACAGGTACCCATTCGCTGCATGGTCGGCAATTTCAAGGCCGTGGGTGGTAATTTCATCGTCAAGGAAATGCTACTTGATACGGCCAAGGTGAACATCGTTGGCACCGGTAACATCCACTTCGGCGACGAAACTATTCATCTCCGCCTAGTGCCCGAGTCAAAAGGCTTCAGCCTCGCTTCGCTGCGTGGCCCTATCGCCATTACCGGTACATTTAAGACGCCAGTCTTGCGCCCGGAACTGGGTGGTGCGATCGTTCGTGGCGGACTGGCTGTGGCATTGGGGGTCGTTTCTTCTGGTCTTGGTGCCCTTATTCCACTGCTCGATTTTGGTACTGAGCAGGAAAGCAACTGCAACGCTTTGCTTGATGCGGCCACGGCTGACTCCGGAGTTAAAACCAGCGATATGGCGCCACGCCGCGGCACTAAGCAAAACCATCAAGCAACAAGGGAGAAGCCTTGATATTCATCGAACTGCAGCGTACCGGAAAACGCTACAGGGCGAAAATGCCGTTCGCCTGGCTCACTTCAACTACCGATGTCGCGCACACTGCTGACATCGAAGCTATGAGCCATGCAACCCGTCTTTCCCATATCGTCACCAACATTATGAGAGGTGGTCACGCAGTTGGCGTCCTACCCATGTCTGCGACTTCAGAAAGGTAGGTTTCGGCAAAATCACCTCACTTTTGCAGAATCCCCTCAGGATTTTCAGTAATTAACTTTGCAAGTTTCATGGCGGCATCTCGGTTTTTATTTTTTCGCCACGGCATTCCAGAAACCGTTCTCCTGAGACGTTCTCTGGGACAAACAGGTTCGAAACTTTGCGTTTTGAATATCAAGGTCACCGTGTATTGCTGACGCGACCGCGCACTCGTTGTTTTTTTGCTGAGAAGGTATCGGCAAATCCATTCCTGGAAGTGACCGGTTACAAAATGCCTGATTGACTTCACTTGGATCTGTGCCACTCTGAAACGTCGGCCAAGAAACAGTAAGCGCCGACACTCTCCCCCTCCGCCAGATACCTTATCGTTAAATGACGAGGGGAATGCTTTGCCCCCCGCAGCAGTAAAGGAAACACCATGAACCAAAAAAATACTTCCAGCTTTTCCTCTAGCCCTGTCAACGCCGACGCCGTTGAAACCCTTGCCAATATCTATTTGTCGAGTGCTGAGCGTCTGGCTGAACTCAATTTAAACGTCATTCGCGAAGTGCTCAAAGAGAGCGTAAGCGCGACNAAGGGCCATCATNGCAAAGGCAACGATAACGAATCCGCCTTCACCCAGGCTAGCTTCCTCCAGCCAATCATCGAGCAGTCCATGGCTTACTCACGTAACGCCTTTGCGATTCTTGTAGAAACCCAACAGGAAGCCACCAAGACCTTGATGTCACAGTTTGCTGCCGGCGGAGCAAGCTACAAGCTGCCGACTAACTGGAATGCCTCACTTGAAATGCTCAACAAGGGCGCCCAGCAATTTTCGACCCTTGCCACGCAAGGCGCATCGGCGACCAATGAAGTCGCCAGGAAAGCCTCCGAGACATTTACAAAGGCCATTAAAGTAGCTTAAGTCGGTAATGCCTATTTGAATAAAGGCTCCGCCATGCGGGGCCTTTTCTTTGCACGGTGACACCACTTCATCAATATGCGGCCGGACNCTCCAAAAATCCTAACCTAGTTGGCGAACTTCTCTTACAACTTGTTGCCCGAAGTCATCCGAACCTAAAAACTGGCGAATACACCATGCAAAATTTGACTTTCAAAATCACAGGACTGAAAGACGAGTCCCGTGTCCGCACCTTGGCTAATGCGATTCAAGACCTACCAAATATCGGCCACATCGAGATTTCGCTGGAAAAAGGAGAAGCAAGTATCGAGCACGGCAAATTCGTTAGTCCTGATGACATCACTCAGGCCATCGTTGATGCTGGATTTGAAGCTGACTGCTTAAGTTGAATAGCTTCTATTTATCGTCGGTCATCGCTTCAAGCTTCCGTATGCAATCAACCGCGTTCCCGCCAATCGAGTTGCCAGACTTGATATGCCAACATGAGGGCTTCGATGAAGCCGAATGGCTGCTTTGTGCTAACGAATTAACTGGCTTGCTCATGGCCGGTAGGGTGAGTAGGCTTCTTCGCCAGTAAGCCGACGTTCGACCAGCAGGATAACAATCAAACTCCGATCAACAACAGAAGGAGTTTGACATGGAATCCGATCAGCACCGGGAGCCTTGGAATAAAGGCAAGCTCGTCGGCCAGAAGCCACCACTGAAGCCAAAGGNCATCTGGGCGATCCGAATTTACCTGCAGAATGCCCATCAGGTTCGAGACCTAGCTATGTTCAACCTGGCAATTGATAGCAAGCTGCGAGGCTGCGATCTCGTGAATCTGCGCGTTCATGACATCTCTCACGGCAGCCAGATCTTGGCGAGGGTGATGGTCGTGCAGCGAAAAACCCAACGACCAGTGCAGTTTGAACTGACAGAGCCAACTAGGGTCGCTGTTGCTGCCTGGATTACGAAGGCTGCGCTGAAGTCTGAACATTTTCTTTTTTCCTAGCCGTCTATTTGCCGATCAGCCGACCGGGCTGCGCTGGTATGCACAATTGTTCCATGGCTATGGCGAAACGCTGCTTGATTACAACCATCGGCAGACCAGTCTCGGGCTGGGCCTGACGCTGTTCCAGTTCTGAGGACTTGGAAGTGCGCGCCAGGTCGCCCAGCCGGCACTCTGAAATGCACCGGACCACGCGCATCGGCTGGCTACGTGCTGCAGTGCTTGGCGCTAACGACGGCATAGTTTCAACTGCCAGTCTTATCCTTGGTGTCGCTTCGGCCGGGGCTGATGCCAAGGCTATCCTGATTGCCGGCGTTGCCGGGCTGGTTGCCGGTGCTTCTTCGATGGCTGCTGGCGAATATGTCTCGGTCAGCTCCCAATCCGATACCGAGCGTGCCGATCTGGCGCGCGAAAGTGAGGAGCTGGCGAATGATCCGAAACACGAGCATGCGGAAATGGCTGCCATTTACATCAAGCGCGGCCTCGATCCAGCCGTTGCAGACGTCGTTGCTACCCAATTGACGGCGCACGATGCGCTGGGTGCCCATGCCCGCGATGAACTCGGCATTACCGATACCTCGACAGCAAGGCCTCTGCAGGCGGCGCTTACCTCAGCAGCCACTTTTTCGGTGGGTGCGGCATTGCCATTATTGGTTGTGCTGTTGGCACCGACCATNTGGCTGGCTTGGGCTGTTGCGGGAAGTGNGCTGATCTTTCTTGCCCTGCTCGGTGCCCTCGCTGCGGCAACCGGNGGTGCATCCGTCCTCTCTGCCACTCTCCGGGTGACACTGTGGGGAGCNCTGGCGATGNCCATTACAGCGGGCATTGGCGCCCTGTTTGGGGTAAGTGCCTGAGTCGAACNTGTAATGGTGAGCAGATTTTCCTTATGTGCGCCAAGGGACAGATGGGNAGGCATTGAGCCCATAAGCTGAGTGCATCCGAACCCATCGCAGTCAATTCTGCGGAGAGTCGCCGCCGCAGTCACGCTGCGCGATTCTGGTGAAGACAGCGGCATCACCTGTCGCGGTGAAAGAATCAATCCCATCAAGGAACAACATGAACAAGCTCAACATCAACGTCGTCGCAATCGCAGTTGCTCTGGCCTTTAGCACTGGTGCTTTGGCTGAAGGCATGTCAAAAACCGACTACAAGGCCGCCAAAGAGAAAATTTCTGCCGAGTACAAGGCAGCCAAGACCTCCTGTTCCTCGTTGGCGGGCAATGCCAAGGATATTTGCACGGCCGAAGCCAAGGGCAAGGAAAAGGTTGCTGAAGCCGAACTCAAGGCTTCCTACGAGCCGACCCAGAAACATCGTTACGAAGCACGTGTCGCCAAGGCCGAGGCCGATCGTGACGTGGCTGT
>JGI24770J26754_10003620_pt1 | contig 10305 bp, 12 predicted proteins | sample LakOneMetagenome_FD_26754 | JGI IMG/M metagenome (IMG submission 26754) | reverse complement strand
TGCCGGGGCACGCGCCGGTGACAAACAGGAGAACAGCATGGGCATCAAAGACTGGCCGGCCAGCGAACGGCCGCGCGAACGCCTGATCGAGGATGGCGCACACTCGCTGTCGGATGCGGAATTGCTGGCCGTGTTCCTGCGCACGGGCGTGCGCGGCAAGAGCGCGGTGGAGCTGGCACGTGACACGGTCGAGCACTTCGGCTCCCTGCGGGGCCTGTTTGGTGCCAGCCTCGTGAGTTTTTCCGCCGTGCATGGCATGGGCAGCGCCAAGTTTGCCCAGCTGCAAGCAGTCATGGAACTGGCGCGGCGCGCCATCATCGAGGATTTGCAGGCGGGCCAGGCCCTCAATTCGCCGCACGCCGTCAAAGACTATTTGCGCCTGACCCTGGGCAACCTGGCGCATGAAGCGTTTCATGTGTTGTTTTTGGACGTCAAGAACCGCCTGATCACGACCCGCGAAATGTTTCGCGGCACCCTCACCCACACCAGCGTGTATCCGCGCGAAGTGGTGAAGCAGGCGCTGCTGCACAACGCGGCCAGCGTCTTGTTTTTGGACGTCAAGAACCGCCTGATCACGACCCGGGAAATGTTTCGCGGCACCCTCACCCACACCAGCGTGTATCCGCGCGAAGTGGTGAAACAAGCGCTGCTGCACAACGCGGCCAGCGTGATGCTGGCGCATAACCACCCGTCCGGCACGCCTGAGCCCAGCGAATCGGATTTATTGCTGACGCGCGCGCTGGTGCAAGCCTTGTCGCTGGTGGACGTGCGCATCCTCGACCATTTCGTCGTGGCCGGTCGACAAGTGCATTCGTTTGCGGAACACGGCCAGATCTAGGCCCGCGCCCGCCCTGGTCACAGTTAACCATGTGTAAACAAGGACATACGTGACAGCAGCAGGACGCTTATCTAACAGTAAACAGTCCTGTTTACCAGTGCTTTCCCCTATGAAGAAGGGTAAAAGTCAAATTGTTAAATTATTTCAATACAACATGACACAATTGTTTTTCGCAAGTCATTGATAAATCTGCTTATTTTGGATATACTCTCGTTTTTCCAATTTGGAATATCTTTAAGGAGTGCGCCATGGCACGTGTTTGCCAAGTCACTGGGAAGAAGCCGATGGTCGGCAACAATGTTTCCCATGCAAACAACAAAACCAAACGTCGTTTTTTGCCTAACTTGCAGAATCGTCGTATTTTTGTTGAATCTGAAAACCGCTGGGTCTCCCTGCGTTTGTCCAACGCCGGTCTGCGCGTCATCGATAAAGTCGGCATCGACGCCGTATTGGTCGATATGCGCGCTCGTGGCGAAAAAGTCTAATTAGCAGAATAAGGGAGCTATCATGGCAAAATCAGGCCGCGACAAAATCAAGTTAGAATCGACCGCCGGTACGGGTCACTTCTACACGACTACCAAAAACAAGCGTACGACGCCTGCGAAAATGGAGATCATGAAATTTGATCCTAAAGCACGCAAGCACGTAACGTACAAAGAAACCAAAATCAAGTAATTGATCTTGTGTTCTGTAAAAAGAGCCGCTCCGATGAGCGGTTTTTTTTCGCCCTGATTTTGAGCCAGCTCCCCTCCTCCTTTTGCCAGGGCGAAAAAAAAGGCCCTGGAATCCAGGGCCTTGATATGGCGTAACGGCTAATCAGGCATAGCTGCGCAGGCGCAGTGAGAAATCCTGCAGCGACTGGATGCCCGACGCTTCGGCGCGCGTGCACCAGTCTTGCAGCTTCTGCAGCAATTGCTCGCGCGTAAAGTGCGAACGCTCCCAGATGGCGCCCAGTTCCACGCGCATGTGGTGCATGGTTTCCAGCGCCTTGCTGTGCTGGAACAATTCCGACAGCTGTTCATGGTGCGCCTCGGCCAGCTTGCCCGGCTCGCGCTGCATCAGCTTGCGCGACGACTTGAGGAAACGCTTTTCCAGTTCGGCCTTGTGCTTCAGGTGTTCCAGCTCTTCCTTCCAGGCATGCTTGATCGATTTCGCGTACTTGGCCATCACGTCGTAGCGGTTGGCGATGACCGACTGCAAGGTCTCGAAGTCCGCTTCCAGCTTGCCGTGCGAGAACTTCGGTTCCGGCGCCAGCTTTTTCACCTTGGCCAGGCCCAGCATTTCCAGCGCGCGGATATACGCCCAGCCGATATCGATTTCATACCATTTCGACGACAGCTTGGCCGACGTCGCATACGTATGGTGATTGTTATGCAACTCTTCGCCGCCGATCAGGATGCCGAAGGGAATGATGTTGGTGGCCGCGTCGGCGCAATCGTAGTTGCGGTAGCCCCAGTAGTGGCCGATGCCGTTGATGATGCCGGCTGCCGTGATGGGGATCCACATCATTTGCACGGCCCACACGGAAATGCCGATCACGCCGAACAACACGAAATTGATGACGAACAGCGACACCACGCCCAGCCAGCTGTANTTGGTGTACAGGTTGCGCTCGATCCAGTCCGTCGGCGTGCCGTGGCCNTACTTGGCCATGGTTTCCATGTTCTTCGATTCAGCGCGGTACAGNTCGGCGCCTTCCCAGAACACTTTCTTGATGCCGCGCGTCACGGGGCTGTGCGGATCTTCTTCCGTATCGCACTTGGCATGGTGCTTGCGGTGGATGGCCGCCCACTCCTTGGTCACCTGGCCCGTCGTCAGCCACAGCCAGAAACGGAAGAAATGGCTGGGGATGGCGTGCAATTCCAGCGCCCGGTGGGCCTGGTGGCGGTGCAGATAAATCGTGACGCTGGCGATCGTGATATGCGTGACCACCATGGTGTACAGGAAAACTTGCCATGCGGACAGATCGGTAATGCCAGTGGCCATGAACTGCAAAACGTCGTGTAAAACGGAACTCAATGTCATTACTGCTACTCCAAGTGGACAGGGCATGCGCACGGTCGCTCCAGTGACTCTGGAGGTCCGGCAGAGTTAATTTTAGGCGTGATTGTACGCCCTAATGGGTGCTATCAGGCAAAATCGGAGGCAGGCAGCGAGGTTAAGGCTGGGTGCCGGATGGCGCGGACTCACCCTCTGCCGCGCTGGCAAGCGGGGCAGGAGGCGTACCAACAATACGCAATTCGCGTTGCGGAAACGGTACAGTGACCTTATGTTCCTGCAAGGTGCGCCAGATGGCGCGGTTCACATTCGACTTCACGCCGCCGGTGCCGTTTTCCGGGTCGGCGATCCAGAAGCCGATCTGCACATCGAGGCCGTCGGCGCCGAAACGCACGAGGGTGGCCGATGGCGGATTGCTTTGCGACACACGCGGCACCTTGGCCGTCGCCGCTTCCAGCAAGGGGAAGATGACATCGATATCCGTTTCATAGCCCACCGACACGGCCGTCGACAGCCACACCATGCGGTTGCTCAGCGACATATTCTGCACGCCGCCGGAAATCAGCATTTCATTCGGCACGATGGATTCAACGCCATCGCCACCCAGTAATACAGTATAGCGCGTATTGATCTGCGTCACCTTGCCTGTAAATTGACCCACCGTGATCATGTCGCCGATGGTCAGGCTGCGGTCGAGCAGGATGATGAAACCGGAAACGAAGTTCGCGGCGATCTTTTGCAAGCCGAAGCCCAGCGCCACGCCGAAAGCGCCGCCAAACACGGACAGCACCGTCAGGTCGATGCCCACCAGCGACAGGCTGACCAGCACGGAAACGAGGATCAGCACGGCGCGGCCCATGCGCGACAGCACCACGCGCAAGGAGGTGTGCAGACCCTGCATTTTCATCAGGCGCTCGTCGAGCGAAGTGCCGGCCCACATGGCCAGCACCAGCAGCACGGCCACGGAAATAGCGGCTTGCAAGATGGCAGCCACGGACACCTTGTTGCGTCCCAGCGGCACGACGATGCCCTCCAGGAAGGCATGCAGATCCGGCCACAGGCCCGTGATATACAGGGCCATGCCGGCCCACACCACCACCGTGAATATCTTTTCCAGCAACAACATGGTGGGGCTGATGTCGCCATGGCGGGCAAAAATACGGCGCAGCACATAAAAACCGAAGCGCACCAGCGCCATCGAGGTACACAGGGGAATGGCGATACTGAGCAGGTTCACCGACTGGAACTTGGCCAGGAAATGCTGCGCAATGCCCAGCAGCATGGCCGCCAGCACGGGCGTCAGGATGCGGATGAAACTGTCCGTGCGCTGCAAGGTTTCCGGCGTNGCCGGGACAGCGGCCGCTTCCGCCCGCTGGTGCAGGAATGCGCGCAACTGCCGCACCAGCANCCAGCTCAGNGCCAGGCANGCGACGATGACCAATGCCTGCCACAGGATGGCCGGTTGACGGAAATCGTCGACAAAGTCAGTGATCAGGTTGAGCAGCGGGGTTTCGTTCATGGCGGATGGTCTGGAAGATGGTGCAGGGAAATAACCGGGCGGGGCGCCCACAGCCTGCGCCAGACTGGCTGGCGCAAGTGCATGGCCACCGCTGCGATGCTGCAGCGGCGGCCCGTGACCAACTTATTCGGCTGGTTCAGCGTCAGCGTCGTCGGCCGGTTTTTCATCGGCGTAGACTTTTTTCGGCATGACCTTGCGCTCGAACACGGCGGCGAAGAAGCCGTCGGTATGGTGCAGGTGCGGCANCAATTTCAGGTANTCGCCCATTTCCAGCTCGATCTTCTGTTCGGCCAGCACCTTGCTCATCGGCACCAGGGTGAAGTCCGGATGGGCCGCCAGGAATTGCTCGGCGATAAAATCGTTTTCTTCGTTCAGGAAGCTGCAGGTGGCGTACACCAGACGGCCGCCGCCCTTGACCAGGCGCGCCGCGCCGGCCAGGATGGCTGCCTGCTTGGCTTGCAGCTCGACGATGGAGTTCGGCTGCTGGCGCCATTTCACGTCCGGATTGCGGCGCAGGGTACCCAGGCCGCTGCAAGGGGCGTCGACCAGCACGCGGTCGATCTTGCCGGCCAGGCGCTTGATCTTGGCATCGCGCTCATGCGCGATCTGCACCGGATGCACGTTCGACAGGCCGCTGCGGGCCATGCGTGGTTTCAGCTTGGCCAAACGCTTTTCCGACACATCGAACGCATACAAACGGCCCGTGTTGCGCATCAGCGCGCCCAATGCGAGCGTCTTGCCGCCCGCGCCGGCACAGAAATCGACCACCATCTCGCCGCGCTTGGCGCCGACGATCTGCGACAGGATCTGGCTGCCTTCATCTTGCACTTCGATGGCGCCGCTCTGGAACAACGGCATGTTTTGCAGCGAAGGCTTCTTGATCACGCGCAGCCCCAGCGGCGCATAAGGCGTCGGGGTGCTGAGGATAGGCGCTTCGGCCAGGGCCAGCATCACGTCTTCACGCGTGGCCTTGAGCGAGTTGACGCGCAAGTCCAGCGGCGCCGGTGCGTTCAGCGCATCGGCCAGCTTCATGGTTTCCGCTTCGCCGAACTGGGCGATCAGCTTGTCGAACAGCCAGGTCGGCATGTTGGCGCGCATGTTCGACGGCATCAGGCTGCGGTCGATCTGCGTGATGCGTTCCAGCCATTCCACTTCTTCTTCCGTCAGGCCGCCCAGGGAGTCGGCACCGACGGCTTCGGCCAGGCCGAGGATGGTCAAACGGCGCATGGTCGGGCCACTGCCCGCTTCGGCGAAATCGGTAAAGAACGATTTGTTGCGCAGCACGGCATAAATGCCTTCGGCGATGGCGCCGCGTTCGCGCGAACCGAGGCGCGGATGGTCGCGGAAATAGCGCGACAGGGTGGTGTCGGCCGGGGCCGTGAAACGTAAAATTTCGCGCAATACTTCTTCAGCATTGGCAAGTATCGCTGGTGGCAATCTCATTGTTATTCTTCCTGTAATATTTTATTGAGGGTCCACGCGGACCTGGCCATGCTCGACTGACAGTTTATCGTCAATGAACAGGCGGATGGCGCGCGGGTAAAGCAGATGTTCCTGTACCAGCACGCGCGCCGATAAGCTGTCTTCTGTGTCGCCCGGCAAGACGGGGACTTCCGCACTCGCCACGGCCGGGCCATGATCGAGCTCGGCAGTCACGAAATGCACGGTCGCGCCGTGTTCCGTCACACCCGCCTCGAGCGCCTGGCGGTGCGTCGCCATGCCCGGGAACAGCGGCAGCAGCGACGGGTGGATATTGAGCATGCGCCCCGCGTAATGCTCGACGAAGGGCGGCGTCAGGATGCGCATGAAACCGGCCAGCACGACCAGGTCGGGGGCGAAGCCGTCGATCACGGCTTGCAGCGCCGCATCAAACTGCTCGCGGCTGGCATAATCCTTGTTGGCAACGACTGCCGTCGCTATCCCATGTTCCGCGGCAAAAACCAGTCCCTGGGCGTCGGCCCGGTTACTGATGACGGCGGCAATCCGGGCTGGCCATTGCTCGGCTTGCGCCGCGCGTACGACCGCCTCCATGTTGCTGCCGCGTCCGGAAATGAGGATAACGATATTTTTCATAGCGCGCATTGTACCCGCTATGGCGATGCGAATCTAGAAAGGCCGGTATTATTGTTGCGGCGCAACATAAGCGCCGGCGCGCCGCAGCCGCCCGGCGATGCTGACTCCCATCTGCACGGGAGGCCGGCTTCAGGGCATCGCGGCAAGAGTAAGTATTTACTCGAACGAATAGAAGACGCGGAACGGCACTTTCTTCTCGGCCCAGTAGTCGGCCGCATCGCGGAACACGTCGAGCAGGATCTCGCGCGCTTCCTTGTCGAATTTTTGCGTATTTGGCAATTGCTCGAGCACCACCAGGAAGCCCGTTTGCGTGCCGGCCTTGTGCATGGTNTCCGTCAGGCACAGGCGCAGNGCATCNAAATTCTTNGCCAGGTTTTTCGGNAACAGGAATGCTTCTGCAATAATGCCGATGACTTGTTGTTTGGTCTGTCCAGCGTTGCAATGCGCATATAAAAAGTGCTGCCCGAGACGGATCGCCTCGTCTTGTAACTCGGTCACGCGAAAGGCACGGATGGACTGGACAAGGTTGGGCGGCACGGTTAGTAACAAACTCATTTTTCCCTCAAATCGACCTGTTATGTATGGATTTGTTCTAGCTGCTCTTCTTATTGCATCCCCGCACGCGGGTCAATGCGCACGCGGTGATTCGATCTGTATCAACTTTTATGCGATTCAGTGCGATTTTATATAAGCCATACGCGTATTAGGGTAACGTGTTGTCCTGTATGAATCAACCCGAATATGATGTCAAACGCAAGATTTGTTACAAACCGCTGGTTTCAAGTCACTTCAACATCTTGTATCGATTGAAAGTGCATGTTACAGACTGTGGGGCAAGGGGCTTGGGCTGTTACATTTTGTTGCCATGCGAACGACAACCGGCCAGCGAGTCGGATTACTATAGACTCAAGTTGTAAAAAATACCCTGAAAGATTCTCTACATAATGAGGTTAGAAATGAACTTGCAAGCCAAATTGATGATGTCAGCCCTNTGTATCGGCACATTGCCACTCGCNCAGGCNGCCGACTTTGAAGATTTCGGCAANGTCGTGCGCGTCGTGCCGCAAGTGGAACAGATCAATCGTCCACGCCAGGAATGCCGNACGGAATACGTGCAAGTGCAAGCGCCGCCGCAACAGCGCAGCGCTGGCGGCTCCATCGTCGGCGGTATCGCCGGCGCCCTGCTCGGTAGCCAGGTCGGTGGCGGCAATGGCCGCACGGCCGCCGCTGCTGCCGGCGCGATTGCCGGCGCCGTCGTCGGCGACCGTGTCGACAACCAGAACAANTACCAGGGCGGCATGCAGGAACAAGCCGTCAAGCAATGCCGCCAGGTCGACCACTGGGAATCGCGCAACAATGGCTACCAGGTCACCTACGACTACCGCGGCCGCAACTACACGAGCATCATGTCCTACGATCCGGGCGAACGCATCCGTCTGCGCGTCTCCATCGAACCAGCTCAACAGTAACGCCTGACATAAGCTGCTGCGCGTCGGCATAGGCGGCCTGCGATGCTCACCGTACTAGAGTACGGTTGCGCTTCTCGGCCACCTCTGCCTTCCGCTCGCGACGCTTCTGTCAGGCGTTGTTACTCATTATTAAAATGCCGATTCCTAAGGGTCGGCATTTTTTATGGCACGTTATAATGCGGCACACTTTCAGGCCGCCTTATGCTTATCAAACGAAAATCCATCGAACAAGTCGAATCCTCGCGCCCCGCGCGCAAACCCCGCTACGCCCCTGTCACCCTGTCGGAAATGGATGGCGTGCGCTATCTGCATTTCGGCACGGAATGGGTGCAGGGCGCCATGCGCATCCGCAAACCGGACTGGCCGGAACTCGAATACGCGCAGCAGATGATGGCGTGGATGCTGTGGATCGAGCAGCCGCAGCGCCTCGCCCAGCTGGGCCTGGGCACGGGCGCGCTGACCAAGTTCTGCTACCGCCAGTTCCCGCAGGCGCAAGTCGAAGCCATCGAACTGAACCCGTCCGTCATCACCATCTGCGCCTCGATGTTCAAGCTGCCGCCCAACGANGAGCGCCTGCACGTGCGCGAGATGGATGCGCTCGACTACGTCAACGANGACGCCAANCANGGCACCCTGGACGCCCTGCAGGTGGACCTGTATGACGCCACGGCNCGCGGNCCCGTGCTCGACAGCGCCGATTTCTATTCCGCCTGCTGCGCCTGCCTGGCGCCGCACGGCATCATGACGGTCAACCTGTTCGGCGACCACCCCAGCTANGCNAAGAACATCAAGGCGATGAAGTTTGCGTTTGCACAGGTGATCTGCCTGCCGGAAGTCCATGATGGGAATGTGGTGGCGATCGCGTTCAAGACGAAAGTGGCGCTCGATGCCGAAGCGCAAGCGGCCCTGCTGGAACGCGCCAAGCANATCGTCACCGAGACCAAGCTGCCCGCCAAGACCTGGGTCAAGGGCATCGTCAGNACCCTGTAAGCGCCGGCACACCTACGCAAGGCCGGCAGCCCTGAAAGGCACCGGCCATGCCAGCTTCCCCTCCTCCCTCTCCCATCTCACCCAACACGCCGCTGGCGTTGCCGCAACTGCTGGCCTGGCTGCAGGAAGACGGCTTGCTCGATGCGGCGCAAGCGGCGGCCATCGTCGCCCAGGCCGCCCTGCTGCCGGCGCCCCCCTTGCATCCGCTGTGCAGCATCGCCCATGGCGCACTCACGCTCGACACCCTGTGTGCCTGGCTGGCGCAACGCTCGGGCTTGCCGTATGTGCGCATCGATCCCTTGCACATCGATTTCAGCCAGGTGGCCGACGTCATGACGGCCGGCTATGCGGCCCGCTTCAACATCCTGCCCGTGGACAGCACGCTTGAGCGCATCGTCATCGCCACGGCCCAGCCCTACGCGCTCGCTTGGCAGGCGCAACTGGGAACCTGGCGCCACGCAAGCTGAGCCTGGTCATCGCCAATCCGCTGCACATCGCCGACGCCATCGCGCAATTTTTCAGCCTGGCCACTTCCGTCAAGGTGGCAAAACTGGCGTCCACGCAAGACATGGCGCTGCGCCAGAATGTCGAGCAGCTGGTGGAGCTGGGGCGCAACAAGACCAGCCTCGACGCCAACGACCAGCACGTGGTGCGCATCGTCGACTGGCTGTGGCAATACGCGTTTGCCCAGCGCGCCTCCGACATCCATCTGGAACCGAAGCGCGATGCGGGCCTCGTGCGCCTGCGCATCGATGGCCGCCTGCACCAGGCGTATCAATTGCCGCCCGTGGTCTTGCTGGCCATGACGGCGCGCATCAAGTTGCTCGGGCGCATGGACGTGTGGAAAAGCGCCGCCCCCAGGATGGCCGCATCAAGACGCGCAATGCGCAGGGCCAGGAAATCGAGCTGCGCCTGTCGACCTTGCCCACGGCCTTTGGCGAAAAGCTCGTCATGCGCATCTTCGACCCGGAAGTGGCCGTCAAAAGCCTGTTTGAGCTGGGCTTTCCACCTGCGGACGCCGAACGCTGGCGCCAGCTGACGGCGCGTACGCACGGCATCGTGCTGGTGACGGGCCCCACCGGCTCGGGCAAGACCAGCACCCTGTACAGCACCCTGAAGGCGCTGGCCAGCAGCGAAGTCAATGTGTGCACGGTGGAAGACCCCATCGAAATGGTCGAGCCGGCCTTCAACCAGATGCAGGTGCAAACCCAGGCCGGCATCGAACTGTCGTTTGCCGATGGCGTGCGGGCGCTGATGCGGCAAGATCCCGACATCATCATGGTGGGCGAGATTCGCGACCTGGCCACGGCCGAGATGGCCATGCAGGCGGCGCTGACGGGCCATTTGGTGCTGTCGACCCTGCACACCAACGACGCGCCCTCGGCCGTCATGCGCCTGCTGGAACTGGGCTTGCCCGC
>JGI24770J26754_10003617_pt1 | contig 10313 bp, 15 predicted proteins | sample LakOneMetagenome_FD_26754 | JGI IMG/M metagenome (IMG submission 26754) | reverse complement strand
GGCACCGCCTGCGCTGCGGCTTTCTCCGACACGACCACGGAGAAGCGCGATGCGACTATTGCAATCAGGCGCACGATGGCCGGTGCGCCGTGCTGCGTGACACCCTGCGCGGCCAGATGCGCGGCGGCTTCGGAGACCGCTTTCGCCATCGCCGCGCGCGCGGCGAAATAGCCGATCTCGGCGCCATCGTCACTCTTCGCANTGCCACCCAGCGCCAGCACCTGAACACATTCCAGCCGCGCGTCGGNNAGCTTCAGGTTCTCGCCTTCGCTGCGCGCGATGTCCGCGATTGAGCGCAACATGATCGTGGTCGACACCGGCAGCTCCACCGTCAGCGCCGCCAGTCCGAACGCGCCACCCGCAGCCCCTGATGCCCCCGCCGCCAGCTTGTGCCACCAGTTTGAGGGCGTGGACTTTGACAATTTGGTCTCGCCCTGATCCATGGTCCACAGCGCAACGCGCAGCGCGGTCTCGATGGCCTTGCGTGTGGCATCGTTGACAACAGTGTTCCACTGCTTCGGCAACAGTTCAAAGCCCTTCTCTATCGGCGTGCCGACAAAGCTGCTGATCTTCGCCGCGAGGCCGGGATTTTCGAGCAACAGTTTCGCTGCTTTCAAATCCTCGATATCGGCTTCGGTCATCGTTGCGCCCGTTTTTTTGCTAACCACTTTCTTGTCTCTCAATGCAACTGGAAAGCATCATGCCACGAAAGCAGGGCGCACGTTTTGCGTGGAATGCGGGTTGCGTACAGTCCTACACAACTTGCCGCAACGCGCCTATGCAAACGGAAATCAGACGATCATAGATTTACGTCATGGCGACGCGAATAGCGTCCCTGCTTTAAAACTTTTCAGGAGTATTGCAATGAACAAAGATCAAGTTGAAGGCCGCGTCGATCAGGCCAAAGGCAAAATCAAGGAACTCGTGGGCAAGGTCGCTGACAACGACCGCCTGGAAGCCGAAGGCAAAGCCGATCAGATGAGCGGCAAAGTCCAGGCTGGCTTCGGCGACACCAAAGAAGCGGTCAAGGACAAGGCCAAAGACATCGTCAACAAGATCTGAAGCTGATCATGATTGACACCGATGGCGCCGGCGGCGCAACGATTGATGTACCAAGCCCCGTTGAGATCCCGCCAACGCAGGATCCAATCGGGATTCCGGTACCGCACGATGTGCCGCCACCCGATTCGCTGCCGCCGCGGGAAACCGGCGTACCGTTCAAGGAACCCGCGCCAGAGCGCAGCGATCCATTGCTGCCGTAAAGGCGATACAGCTGGGCGATACAGCTTATCGTTGCAATGCCCGTTCTATATGGGCTAAATACGATATTCATGCCAAGTCGACATGCAGCTTTTGCGCTGGCTAGCCCTTTCCCAATAGGGCTTTCCGCGCAAAGCCATNGCTCGTTTCTGCTCCTCAACGCCGCTCATTCAAGGTCGCCAGCCTGCTGGCGTACGGCAATTGCCGTATTGACGCGCCGCCGCAATGCATCGTAACGTTCGCCACTTGCTATTTCCGGGGGTTGGCATGAGAAACGTTATTGCGGCCGCGTTGCTGGCCATTTTGTGGGCACCGTTTGCGCACGGCGTGTCATGCGGCACCGTCGCAGTGCCGACGACGTGCACTGTGACCGTTGGCGGCGTCGTGAAGTACACGTTCAGCAATTTTGCGTTGCTGAGTGCNTCAGGCCTCGGTGGCGGACACGTCTACGTTGCTGGCGACATCGCCATTGACGTCGCCTCGGGCGGTGGCAACACTGGCTTGCTCACATTCAGCAAACTCTCTGGCTCACCCACGCCCGGCACCGTATTCTCGGCGAACGCGGGTGAGACAGCTGCATTTACGTTTTCCTACAGCGTCGCGATCGAACCGGTAGGCGCTCCCGGTGTCATGTATGGCTCGCCGTTCGTTGTCAGTCTGGGGCTGAACAGTCATGTCGCCAACGGATCTGGCGCGGTGCAATTCATTCCTGTCCCCGGTGTGTCCTGTCAGGCCATCACGACCGCTACACAGGCCAATTGTGTAGTGCCCGGCAGTCAGCCAGTGGCGCTCTCGTCAGGCAACATTGTGACGCTGACTGGCAACGCAGGTAACGTTTCGATCGGCTCCTTCACCAATCTGTTCACCGTCGCCACAGCCTTCGGGCAGGGGCTCGACGTTGACGGCAACGGGACTTACAGCGCGACGACCGATGGTCTGCTCGTCATCCGCTATCTGCTCGGTCTGCGCGGTGCCGCGCTGATCAATGGCGCCGTCGGCGCCAATCCGACGCGAAGCAGCTCGTCGACCATCGAGGCTTATCTTTCGGCGTTGACGCCACCGTAACCACTTCGCACGACCGCGACAGGCCCAAGTCGCCCGGTGCAAGGCGCCGGGCTACCAGCGCCCGCCGTAGTGCCTGACCGTCGCACGCCAGAACAAATCCGCCTCTTTCGCAAGCGTTGTCTGGACTGATTTCGCGGTTGCGTTGGCGGAGGTCTGCACCATCANCAGCTTCAATGCCGGGTCGATGAAGATGAACTGCCCGTACACGCCGAGCAGCGCAAAGCGTCGCGCCTCGCCCGGGAACAGCCAGAACTTGTAGCCATAGCCGTAGTACGGCGTCGCCTTGCGCGGGCGAAACGGCTCCGCCACACGCTTCCAGTCGGTCGCATCGAGCAAATATTCACGCGGAATGATCTGTTTGTGTTCCGCGTCGTCGGGCCGCGCGCCGTCGTTGGCGAGCACAATACCGAGGCGTGCGTAGTCGCGCAGCGTCGCGTTGAAGCTGCCTGATGCGCGCTCAAGCCCGTAGCGGTCTGCCCGCCACAACGCGGACGTTTCGGCACCGATCGCCTGCCACAGGCGCGGCGTCAGATACTCGCTCACCGTCATGCCGGTAGCGCCATGCAGCACCGCGCCGAGCATGTCCGTCTCCGCGCTCGCGTACGAAAACTTTGTGCCCTGCGGCGTTTCGCGTTCGCTGATGACTTTCGCCGCAGCCTCGACGCCCTCGCGCGTCGCCGCGAGCCCGTAGCGCGCGAGGTCATCCTTGCCGTCGTACACCTCGGTGAACTTNGCGCCGGACGCCATGCGCAACAGATTGCGGACGGTCGTCTCGCCGTACAGCGTGCCTTTCAGCTTTGGCGCGTAGAGGTCCGCGCGATCGTCCAGCGACTTGATCTTGCCTTCATGCAGCGCAATGCCCACCGCGATGGAGGTGATGGATTTCGCCATCGAGTTNGAGAGAAAGCGATGCTTTGCATTGCGATCGTACTGATAGCGCTCAACCTGGACCACACCGTCCTTGATGATCATAAGCCCCATCACGCGTTGCCGCGACAGGTAATCATCGATGGTCAAATCCTTCGCTTGATCCACGTTCCAGCGAATCGCCGGTTCCTGCTCGCTGCGCGGNAACGGCATGGGCTTGTCGCTGGGTGCCAGCACATTCGATTTGCCCGCGAACAGTCCGGGAATCTCACCCTGCGATGTGAACGAACCGACGCGCACCGATTCATCAAAGAACCACGTCGCCGCCGTACCCGCCGGATAGCTACGCGGTTTACCGAGCTTGTCTTCGTCGGGCGCGGCCAACGCAATTTGCGTGAAGGCGAACGCCAGAAACGCGGCGAGCACTGGCACGCGACGCCGGTTCGCCGTGGGTGACGGTGAAACGGAAAGGTTGTCATGCATCGTCAAAGACAGCTCTTTCATTTACTTGCGCAGCTTTGCCAGCTCCGGCATCGTGAACACGTAGCTCGCCTTGCTCGCGGGCACGTGACACGCAAGGCACTCGGCCTGGTTGATGGTTGTGCGTAGCTGTTTGTCCGCCGAGAAAATCGCATAGTTCCAGTTCTCGTTACGCAGCACGTCGGGAATGTCCTTGCCCCATTCCGCGTCGCGCGCCATCGTGGTGTACGCGCGCAACTGATCAGCAACGAAGAAACCATCGCTGCCCGCCACCGGCTTCTTGTTCGCATCCAGTTTCGCTGAATAAATTTCCACGAAAATCGCCGAACCATCGGGCAGCGGCTTGCCCGCGCGCACCGCAGCGACGGCCGTTTCGTTGGCGTAGTAATGCTTCACCTGCGCGCTCTCGGGGACATTGAGCGTGTGATAGCGCGTGAATCCGGTTTTGTAATTTGCCGGAAAGCGCACATTGGTTTTCGCGAGATTGGGCAGAAACGCCGATTTCGCGTTGCCAGTCGCGCCCGGTTGTGCCGAGAAATACGCCGCTACGTTGGCGATGTCGTCAGCGCTCAACTGCGCCGCGACCACGTTCATGATTTCACTCTTGCGCGACCCGTCCTTGAGCGCTGCCAGCTGATCGGCGAGATAGCCCGCGCGTTGCGCCGCGAGATTGGGGATGTGGTCCGCCACACTGACACCGTTCACGCCGTGACACGCCGCACACACCGTCGAAACCTTTGCCTTGCCAGCGTCGATGTCGGCTGCGGTTGCAAATTGCGCGATGAGGCCAAGGACAGGCACAAAAATCCACCGTTTCACGCTGCTCTCCTTTGCATTGAAAACGCTAACCCTGAGGCCGCTCCGCATGTTGCGGCAGATCGTCGCAGATCGAATACCAATTCGCTTTCGACCCCGCGTAGATGTGCATCTGCGGCGCGTGCTCAACGGGCGTGTCGAGCGTGCCAAGGCGCAGGCGCATCTGGTCGCCCTGTCGCACCAGAAGCGACGAACCGCAGTTCGCACAAAACACGCGACTGACCCCGGTGTCGGAGGTTGTCGCCCTGAGCGAATCCTCGCCCTGAGTCACGACGAAATCGCTTGAGTTGACCACCGCGTTCGCCGAAAACGCCGAGCCGCTGATCTTGCGGCAACGCGAGCAATGGCAGTAATACGCCGGGCCGAGTTCGCCACGAATTTCGTATTTCACTGCGCCGCAGAAGCAGCTTCCTGAGTGCATAGGGNTTCCTGAACGGCTAGGGTTTGAGCAGAACGCGCATGGGGTCAGGGCGCATGCTTGCCGCTGGCCTCGACACGGCCATGCGCGGCGCTCAGTGCGCCGGACGCAGGGACGAGCGCGCCCACTTTGCCCAACCCGAACGGCGGCATGTTGACGTAGATATTCTCGTAAGTACCGGGAGACACCGAGTAAGTCTCGTGCCAGACGCCGACGTCGCCCGTATCCGCGACCGCTTTATTGAAATGCCGCCAGGCCGGAAGGTGTTCAGCTTCACGGTTGGTGGCGTAGGCGAACAACTGGTCCATGCTGCGCCAGTACTGAACCAGGATCGTGGTCCGGCCAAACCACATTTCGCCGCCCAGCATGCCCAGTTCCGGATGCGTCTCAAGCTCGGCCAGCATGCGAGGCATCGCCCGCGTGATCGGCAGCCAACGATGAAGCTTCCACGGTCTGTTGATGCGCATGCCGATGAGAAAGACAACGAAGTTACCTTCGAGGGTGGCGGTCAGCCGTTCACGTTGGATCATGGGTTGCTTGGCGTTCTGGCGTTTGAGCCAAGCCGGCCCCAACAGCCGGCCATGCGGAGCCGAGGATGCCAAGGCGACGAAGGGTTAGGCCGCACTTTTTGTGCTCCGTCGAGGTCTCTGCTTTGCCGAGATCGACTTGATGACCAAGTGCCCCTGGCCAGTGTTCGGAAGCTTCGTCTTGCCGTGAGCGGCAGCGGTGTGAATGAGCTCGACAACTGCAGCTTCGCGCAGCTTTCCGACACTCGGTATACGAATGAATCTGTTCTGCTTGCCACTGCCCTCAAGAATCCTCAAAGGGTCGGGCAACGACGCGCCATAGTAGAACGACAGACCGACACCGTTGGCCGCCGCAGCGATGGACACGATGCAGTCCGATGCTCGCTCCGAGGAGCAGTATCCGATGACGAAGAAGTTGTAGTTGTCGTATACGAGTTCGTTGGCCGCCGGGAGAATTCGTCTCAACTCCGCCCGGCTGGCCAGGATGAGCTCCGCCACGCTCGGTTCAAACTTGGCGATGAACGAGGCAAGCTCCGCCTCTGCCTGGTTCGAACCGGTGGCGGCTTCGCTGGGTGCGGACGAGTCCTTGCGAGACGGCATTTTGTGCAGCCTAACGTAATGCAGGCCGTCGGATATTCTTGAAACTCAGTGTATCCCGCGTGATAACACCGAAAACAACGACCGCCGTCGCGCCATCGGACGCGCGAAATGCTATGTGCGCCAAGGCATGCTGACGATTCTGAATCATTGAACCTGTCCATCAAACAACCGCTGCGGCGGCATTGGCCAACTGTATCCGAACTGGCGCAGCAAGATGACGACTTTTGCCTCTAGCGACATCTGCACAGGGAATGCACGCCGATTTTGCATGAAGTCGAGTTTCTGCGTTTTTCACTTCTGAGCCCGATTCAATGGGCATTTCAGCGACAAGCTAATCGCTCCGTTTGCGCGTGCGCAGCGCCCGCGAAGTCCTAACCCGGCTGGCGGGCGTAGCTGACGGTGAGGATTTCCCACTGATGTCCCTCGGGCACGTTCCAGTAAATCATCCTGCCGCCGTAGTCGGTGTTGATCTCGCCATTCATCGGGCCGCGCACGGTGCTGCGAAACGGGATGCCCGCCGATCTGATGCGCCCGAGAATGGCGTCGAACGCGTCCTCGCTGACACGGAAGCAGTAGTGCTCAACCGGAAACGGCTCATCCGTCTGGATGAAGTCGAGCGTCAGCCCGTTGTTGATGTAGACGGCGAAGAACGGACCGGCAGCCGCAGGCCCGCAAGGCACGCCGAGCAGTTCGGCGAGCTGCCTTGCCGAAGCGTCGCGGTGATGCGCCGAAACGATGGTGTGATCGAGTTCGATGGACATGGCGGTCTCCGAAGTTTGCGCGTCATCGCTATGGAAAAACCCTAGTCGCCAGGAACTCACCATTTCCGACGGGCACCGTACACGTGGTGAAGTCGGGATCTGCTGAGACGATGGCGACAAAGGGTGCCATCTCGGCAGCATGGGACGTGGCGTTATCAACGACAAGAAGTCCGCCTTTGCGAAGGACTCGCTTGATGTCGGGCCACCATCCCGGGTACTCGGAGCGCTCGGAATCGAGAAAGACCAGATCGAAGCTTGATTCGGAAGCGCCCGCAAGCACGGCACCGGCTTCATCCTTTACCTGCGCGATGAGCGGAGCAAGGCCGGAACGCTCGAAGTTCTTCGCCGCGAGGGCAAGCTTGAATTCAGACAGTTCAACGGTGGTAACGCGTCCTTTGATTGCCTTTGCCGCCGAGGCGAGCCAGAGCGTTGAGTAGCCGTTGGAGGTTCCTATCTCAAGCACTCGTTGAGCATTCGTGGCCCGCACAAGCACCGAAACAAATTCNCCGGTGTCCCGGGTGATGTTCAGCATGCGCCGGGGCCGATCAGTAATGGCGCCATCGTTGCTCAAGCCGAACTGTTCGAGTTCAAGCAGCAGCTTCCGTAGCGATTCGGTCACGTTATTCTCCTGACGCCGAGCGTTCGAGATGAGAGGCAAGCACCGGATTGCCGGGGCAAATCCTCGCGATTGAAGGGTCGGGCGTCACTGCCTTCTCGCCTGCTAAATGACTCGACGAGCCGCCGCAGTTTCAGCGTTGCCGGTATTGGGCGTGCCCGATGGCTCGATGAGAAGGATGTGAGCTTCTTCCTCTGCGAGCGGCCGATGCTCCACGCCCTTTGGCACGACGAACACCTCGCCTGGCCCGACCGTAACGTTTCCTTCACGCATTTGGATCGTGATTTGACCCTTGAGCACCAAGAAGAAGTCGTCGGTGTCTTCGTGTTTGTGCCAGACGAACTCGCCCTTGACTTTGACGACCATGAGGTCGTGGCCATTGAATTGCCCCACCGTTCTCGGCTGCCAGTGCTCGGTGAATGTGGCGAGCTTCTGCGCGAGATTGATCGTGTTCATACGCGACGACTCCTATTTGCAAGCGGACTTGGTGACGCCCAACGTAGAGTTAACTGGCGCGCCGCTGCCTCGCGCGTCATGCGGGCACGAACACGCGGTGCGATGCGTGAACGACGAGCTATATGTCGCGCGTCCGCGTTGAACGGCGGGTTAGCCGGCATATGGCTCATTGGGAAAACTACACTCCTTCAGTACGGCGAGTCTCTTGTTCGCACGCATGTCCCAGGAGACCCAAGAATATTGGACGCCATGCACTCTCTGAGGTGAGCCATAAACACCGACTATCTTCGCCTGTTCTTCCGCGGCACTCAAAACCGCCCGCGATAAATTCGTGCCATCAGTTTCACCCGCGACCTTGATTATGGCCATGCCGTCAGTTGGACTGACGCTGAAAAGATCGGCTACCCACATGTAAGGTGACTTTCGAAATTGACGGGCCGTTATCGTCACGTAGCGACCCCATGCTCCCTGAACATACCGCTCCCACACCAAGGAATGAAAATCGGACGAACTTCCCGCTGGTTCCCGAATCCAACGCCCATCAACTCGGCGGAGCCGGTACGCGTTCTTGCTGCGAAGCCGCCAGCGAGGACTGTCCTTGACGTAGAGAAGAGACAGACGATCATTTCCTGCGGGGTGCGTGAACTGAGCGTGCTCTACGATTTCGCCGCCGACTGTACGCGGAATGAGGCTGGCGACTAAGGAAGCGAGGAAGTGTCCCATGCCGGCTATCGTAGAGCTAACCGGCGCTGCGCGGCTTTATCGCGCTGCTTCCAGCGACCAAAGGGAGCGAGGTTGAGCGCCATATTAGGCAGCGCCATTTCGAGGACCCGAGGTTGATTCTTCAATGGGAACCACAATTACGGCAGTGCCGTAACAAAGGACTTCGGTTAACCCAGCCATCAATTCAGTGGCGTCGTAGCGCATTCCGATGATCGCATTGGCCCTTAACGATTGGCCGTGCTGCCGCATGAGCTGAAACGTTTCGGAACGCGCATGCTCACAGAGCTCGGTATAGATCGTGATGTTGCCTCCGAATAGTGACTGAAGACCACCAAGAAAATTGCCAACGATTGAACGTGAGCGAACCGTAATGCCTCGAACGACTCCAAGGTTTTTCGTGATTCGGTATCCGGGCAATTCAAAGGCGGTGGTGATCATTGCGTTGTCCATCGCATGCCTCCATGTCTTGGTGAAAGGTAAGTGGCATTTTGTCCTCCGGCAGCCTGGAGAATCGCTTACTGAGGCCCAAGTAAAGGTAACCGGCGACCCGAGCGCGAAGCGCGTAGGTTACCGGCAAGCGCAGCTTGCCGGGCGTCCGGTTGACCGAAGGGTTGGGCCACTCGACAAGCACGCACAAGGCCATGCCTGCGGAATGGCTCGACAGGGCCGCCAACGACGCCATTTCGCCACTGGAACTCGAGTTCAATGTGTGGATTGCCGAGTTACGGAGGTAATTGTTCCGAAGCGCCGGTTGGCTGAGTCGTTGTTTGGTCGGTGACCTTCTCGTGCGCGAGGACCTTTTCGAAGACAGACCGATGCACCTTGACATGATTCATCTCGGCCGAAAGGCGCCACCACACGAAGATGAGCAGACCAACGAGCGCTACGGTGACCGCTACGAAGTCGCGCTGTAGTACGCCGTAGCAGCCAAAGAGAATCACCGGAACGAGCACAGAGGCATAGAAGCCAAGGCGCGAGCCCACGCCAGCTCTTTCGCTAGCGCAGTATTCGACGAACTGCCGTTCTTCTTTCGAGAATCCGATGTGGCTCATAGAGGGGCCCAACGTAATGTAGACCGTCGAATATTCTGGAAAGCCGCCTTATCGCGCGAGATAACACCGAAAACGATGCGCGACGCAGCGCCAACGAAAACTCGCGATGCCTTGTGCGTCACGACCGAATAAGGATTCTGGGTCATTGGACTTGTCCCTCAACAGAACCGACTAAATCGGCGTCGATCAACTGTATCCGAACCCGTCGGCGCTGTGCTATGACTTTTCCGGCAAATGACGTCTACGTAAGGCATGTAGCGCAAATTGCTATGAAGTCGATATTCGATACATTCACGCACTGAGCCCTTATTGATTGCGCGTTTCGATAAAAAGCTGCTTCGATTTTGTGCTGCCTTACTGCGCTGTTGACCAGCCAGTTAGCTGTCGTCCGGCGTTCATGATTCGACAGGCTCCCCACGAACGGTAACCATGTGGCCGCCACTGCGCGCCGGTCAATGGGGATAATGTCGCCCCAGGCCCGCCAAATCTTGCTCTCATCCCCACCATGCCCGCAGAAATAGTCTCTCTCCAGCACAGCGTCGCCATCTGGGCGTTCCTGCTTTCGATGGTGTTTGGCGCGGTGACCCAGCGCAGCAATTTCTGCACGATGGGTGCGATCTCCGACATTGCGAACTTCGGCGACTGGACGCGGGCGCGCATGGCGATTGCCTC
>JGI24770J26754_10003612_pt1 | contig 10319 bp, 10 predicted proteins | sample LakOneMetagenome_FD_26754 | JGI IMG/M metagenome (IMG submission 26754) | reverse complement strand
GCCTTACATAAATGATATTATGGAACGGTTTTTAAATAAGATTGGAGAGAGTTAGATAACTGAGCAGGCTGTAAAATTAGTATTTTTTTAATATTATCATAATTTATTTTCAGGAAACTGCTCATCTTTTTCCCTAGCACAGATCAGCCATTTGTTCCAACCCTCCCTTTTTTCGGGTTTTTAAGCTTAAAACGGAAATTACAACTCATTATAGGTGCTTTTTTACCTCAATTACCGCTTTTTTCCCCGCCTAAGATTAATCACCCAACAAATATTAAGCACAAAAAATCTGCCAAAAAACTAATAAGTGTTAGTTTTGCTTAAAAAGTGAATGGCAAAGATCAAGCTGGGGAAGAATAGCTCGAAAAAAGAGGTCATTACGCAAAAGGCTGCTGTTCTTTTTAAGACAAAAGGTTATCCATCAGCTTCAATGAGAGAACTTGCAGAGACAATTGGTGTAGAAGCCCCAAGCCTTTATAACCACATTGGCTCAAAGAGTGAATTATTGCAGATCATTTGTTTTAAGGTGGCCGATGCATTTACCAGCCACCTGGATTCAACAGAAAGAACTGGAGGAAGTGTTCCGGAAAAAGTTGAAAGCATTATCCGGTTTCATATTGGAATGATGCTGAATGATTTTGATGAGGTATACGTGGCTAACCACGAATGGAAACACCTGAAAGAACCCTATCTCAGTAATTTTTTAAACCAACGNAGGGGATACGAAAAACGATTTGTGCAACTGGTAGAGGATGGCATTGAAGCCGGCGAACTAAAGAAAACAGACCCCTATGTTGCCGTATTAACGATCCTGTCGGCGGTAAGAGGACTTCAGTTCCTGCAGCATCACAAAAAAAATATATCTACCGGAACCCTGGAAGATGATATGGTAAATCATTTATTAAACGGCATCGCTAAATAATTTTTATGGCAGTTCACTTTCACACATTAAAAGTAAAAGAGGTAAAAAAAGAAACCACGGATTGCATCTCTGTTGCTTTTGAAATACCTGGTTCATTAAAAGAGGATTTTTCTTTTGAACAGGGTCAGAACATCACCATTAAAAAGACAATTAACGGGGAGGAGCTTCGCCGCTCGTATTCCATCTGCACCGCTCCTTTTGAAAACGAATTACGTATCGCCATCAAAAAAGTAGAAGGCGGGAAATTCTCCTCATTTGCCAATGACTTTCTAAAAGCTGATGACGAACTGGAGGTACTGCCCCCCACCGGCAAATTCAACACAAAACTGGAACCTGAAAACGAAAAAAATTACCTGGCTTTTGCTGCGGGCAGCGGCATCACCCCGGTTATTTCAATTATTAAAACCACTTTGCTGGCAGAACCTAAAAGCAGTTTTACCCTTGTATTCGGTAACAAAGGCCGCAGCTCTATTATTTTTTTTGAAGAGCTGGAAGGATTAAAAAACAAATACCTGAACCGATTTAACTTCATCAACATACTCAGCCGGGAAAAAACAGATGCTCCCATCAACTCCGGCCGGATCAACAACCAGAAATTAAATGAACTGGATAAACTTGTTGATTACAAAAGCGCCGACGATATTTTCATCTGCGGTCCGGAAGAAATGATCTTTTGTGTAAAAGATTTCCTGGAAGAAAACGGCATTGATAAAAAGAAGATACATTTTGAACTGTTCACCACGCCCGGCCAAAAGCAGGTAACANGCCGCAAGGTTCAGGATANAAATAATTCCGGTCCAAAAAGCAGGATCAGTATTAAACTGGATGGCAGAAGTTTTGAATTTGACCTGGGATTTGATAACGACAGCATACTGGATGCCGCACTTAAACAGGGTGCCGATCTTCCTTTTGCCTGCAAGGGCGGCGTTTGCTGTACCTGTAAGGCAAAACTTTTAGAAGGTGAAGTGGAAATGGATGTTAACTGGGGACTGGAACATGAAGAAGTGGAACAGGGTTTTATCCTTACCTGTCAATCGCACCCTAAAACCGAAAAAGTGGTTGTTGACTTTGATATTAAATAACCCATTGTTTTTGCATGATTATTTTATTCTCTGAAACTCACCCTTGTGCCTGGTAAAATAATGGCCGTATAACTCCGGTTGGAAGTAATTTCATTTCTTTTGCCATGGCCCTTCAGTGCTTTCAGGCTTATCTGCTGGCCATTTGCTGCAGCAACAGAATTAATCTCTACATCCGTAAGCACTTTTCCGAGTTTTATGGTGCCGCTTGCCGTGGCTCCCTGCCGGATAATGGTTACCCCATCATATACCACCGGGTAGCTTACGGAAAAACTTACGGGTATATCCCGCCGCTCCTCTGCATTTCCCAGGTCGGTACGCAGGGTAAGTTCAACTTCTATTTTTGTCTTGATATAAACATCTTTTTTTTCTTCCTTTTTTTCAACGGGTGCTACGAGCTCCTCTTTTTTGATCTCTTCTGTCCTTGGCGTTTGCTCTTTTGCTATTACCACAGCCTTTTTTTCCTTTGGTTTTTCATTTACCGGTTTATCACTCTGAACAGGTTCATTTTCCGGCCGGTTTTGAATGGTTGAAGGTTCGTTTACCGGGTTTTGCTGAACAGTAGTATTCGCCGCCAGAGAACCATTGTTATTATCAGCTTCTGTTTTAATATTCTCTGCATTATTGCCATTTCCCGCCTGTAGTTCCTTGGTGTCTTTCCGGTCGAATATTATTCCCATTACAAAGAACAGGAAGATCAAAACGGCCGCAGCGATCAGGTATGTTTTTTTATTTTTCAGAACATTTTCTTTCAATGCCTCCAGTGCGGTACCCGGGTTCTTCCATATCTCTCCTCTTGTCCGCATGGCTTCTGCGGTAAGTAAGTCGCTGCTCGCTTTTGCGGGATTCATTGTTGTTGAATAAGAAATAGCCGGTGCCGCCAATGCTTCCNGGTTCACATCCCTGAAACCGGGAAAAGCCTGCATCAATGCCTGTTGAAATGCCCTGGCATCGGTATAACGGCTGGCCGGGTTTTTTTCAAGCGACTTCATTACAATATCGGCCAGTGCCTTTGGAATTGAGGCATTTAATTTATCGGGAGATTTTATTTTTTCTTTCAGGATGGCCTGCATCAGGTTGAAGTCGGTATCGCTTTCAAATGGCAGNNTGCCAGAAAGCAGTTCGTACATGGTAACGCCGGCAGCATAAATATCGGAAGCAGCAGATGCATCTTTTCCCTGGATCAGTTCGGGTGCCATGAATTCAACCGTACCTACTATCTTATTTACCTGCGTCATNTTTTGCTCGCCGGCAACCTTGGCAATTCCAAAATCCATCAGCTTAAGGGTCCCATCCGGGGTAAGCATCAGGTTAGACGGCTTGATGTCGCGGTGAAAAATATTCTTGCGGTGTGCATGCTGCAATCCTTCCAGCGCCTGTATAAATACCGGCACCACAAATTCCGGTGGCAATGTCCGGTGTTTTTTTAAAAGATCATCCAGGTTTGTGCCTTCCACATATTCCATCACCATGAAGTGATTGCCCCCTTGTTCAATAAAATTGTAGATAACGGCAATGTTGGGATGAAGTAACTGAGCCAATACCCTGGCTTCTTTTTTAAACCGTTCCAGGAACTGGGGCTGCATGGTAAGTTGTGGATGAAGCATCTTCAATGCTACTTCTCTGCCCAGCATGGTATCGNTGGCACGGTATACATGCCCCATTCCGCCCTGGCCCAGGTGAGCCGTGATCTCGTAGTTATGTATTTTTTCTCCGATCATAATTATTCTGATAAGGCATCCGATGGCAGATCTGCATCTTTTGTCAGCTTGGGCAGATCGATATCCCTTGTTAATTTTAACCCGTCTTCCTTTTCTTCCTTCACTGCCGCTCTTTGGGCAAGCACAACTGTGATATTATCATGCCCCCCTCTTGTTTTCGCCTGGTTTATCATAAAACCTGCTGCATTTTTCAATCCTTCTTTTTGTAATATCTCTTTCAGCTCTTCATTGCTGAGATAATCATACAAACCATCCGAACAGATCAATAGTTTATCGTTGTTCTCTAAAAGAAAAGTACATTTTCCGGTATCGATCCGTAACTCCGGCTTTGTACCCATGGCATTGGTAAGGATATTCCGCTTGGGATGTGTGGCTGCTTCTTCGGCAGTTATATCACCGTTATTTACCAATTCCTGCACGTAGGTATGATCTTCGGTTATCTGAACCATTGAATTTCCTTTCTGNATATAAGCCCGGCTGTCTCCTACATGGGCATAATAAACCGTCTGATCTATTACTACCAATGCTGTGCAGGTGGTACCCATTCCATTATAGGNTTTTTGTGACCGGGCTTTTTCAAATATATTTTTATTGGCAACTGCGAAAGCCTTTGCCAGGTTCTTCTCCACAGCGCCATTGCCCGGCTGATTAAAATACTCCCGGCTGATGATATCACCCGCCATCCTGCTGGCCACTTCGCCGGCCTGGTGCCCTCCCATTCCATCGGCTACAATAAGCAGGTACCCCTTTTCACGGATCACATTTTCATCGGCAACTTTAAAGAACATACCCATGTCTTCGTTGTTCGTCCGGATATTGCCCATGTCGGACAACACGATCACATTTAAATCCCCGGCTTCATGTGATTTGCTGCCGTTCATTTCCGCAACCGGCTTATTCTTCTTCTTAAAAAAATTCCACCCCATGTATTATTCTTTTATTTTTTCAAGATTGTATTCATACGATCTTCTGCCAACGGTTATCGGCACTTCCACTTTTTTAGATACATACCCTTCTGCCTGTAAGGTGAATTGAAAGTTCTCCCCTTCTTTTCCGATAATTTCATACGGAAGTTTTTTACTGCTCCCATCAGGAAAAACGATCATCGCATCCGAAGCATTGGGCACATCAATGGTTAATTTCTGTAATGCTGCAGCCGGCTGATCCTGTTCTTCTTTTTCTTTTTGCCCGCTTAATACTTCGCTCCCGGGTTTTATTTTAGTACCCCTGGGTATAAAGACCACCGTTAAGATGACCAGTGCCGCAACTGCAGCAATGCTTATTGTTTTTTTGTTAAGTACGCCTGTTTCTATTTTGCTTTTTGATACGGTCAGCGGTTTTTTATTTGCCAACAGCATTTCTATTTCAGACGCAGAAGAACGGTTTGCCGGATTTACCTGCAGGCATTTTTCTATTACGGTATTAAGCTTATCGGATATGCCCGGTACCAGTATCCTTGGTTTGGTATACTCCCCTTTCTCAATTTTATACCGCATGGTAACAGGGTTATCTGCATCAAAGGGCATGAACCCGGTAAGTAATTCGTAGGTGAGTACGCCCAGGCTCCATACATCTGATTTTTTTTCCGGCCGTTGCTGAAACTGTTCAGGGGCAAGGTATTCTGTTGTGCCAACGATATAACCCTGCTGCGTTAATTTCGGCGTGTATTTGTTTTTAGCAATACCAAAATCAAGCATGGTAACGGTACCGTTGGGCTGAATTTTAAAATTCTGAGGTTTAATGTCCCGGTGCAGAATATCCTTACTATGCAAATAAGCCAGCGCAGCAGCGATCTGTTTTATTATACGCTCCGTTTCTTCGTTTGATAGTTTTCTTTTTTTATACAGGAAAACATCGAGCGGATCCCCTTCCACATACTCCATGATGATGCAGGCTGTTTCGCCGTTAACCAGGTATTCATACAAACAGGCAATGTTTGGATGAGTGACGGAAGACTGGATATATGCCTCATTCCGGAACCGCTCGGCCATTTCTTTTTGGTGCAGGATCTTGATGGCCGCTGTTCTGTTTAATGCTGCATTGGTTGCTTTATATACATCGCCCATACCGCCCGAGCCGATCCGTTCGGTCAGGCGGTATCCGGCTATTTCAGTGATATGTCCGCTGTCATACTTCATTCATCGGCATCATTATTAAACCCCAAAACCGGTGCTTACTTATTCACTTTGGTAATGCCCATCAGTTCCAATCCATATTTTATAGGCACGGCAAAAGATATCTGTGTTCCTCTTTCATCCATCTTGCCGGCAAAAAATATCCCGATCACATTTCCATTGTCATCAAACATAGGCCCCCCGCTGTTACCTGCCCCGGTGGCATTGATGGTCAGCTGGTAAACATCACCAAAACTGCTGTAAGTAAGATTTTTATCTGATGATGCCGGTATGATGCGGCCAATATTCCCGGTAGTAACTGTTGGCGTTGGAATGGAAGCAACTTTTGTAGCCTGGTTGAATACATCATTTGATTTCCGGACTGCATACTGTTCGGGAGCAACGCCCGGGTAACCCATTACCGTTACTGTTTGACCTGGCTTTACATCCGCATAATTATCCTTCATGGTCACTTTTGAAAGTGATGGTACTGCATTGATCTTGATCAACGCCACATCATGATTTTCCGAGGGCAGCGGCTCTCCGGCAATGGGAATACGCTGGGTCGTATTTGCGAAGATGACATTCAGGTAAGTGTTTTTACCCTTTATTGAATTTTCACCAACCGTTCTCCCATTAACCATCGTAGCATTGGCAGGTACAAATGACCCCACATTCTGTGCATATACCACATCATTATAATCAATAACTTCTTTTCCACCCACCCATTTTATCATGGCCCCGGGGAATGCGTAATCCCTGAAATGGTAGCTTGTATTCCAGCAGGTTGCCACATGGCGGTTTGTAAGTATAAAGCCTTCGGGTGAAACAATAAAACCCGAGCCGCTGAAACCGGGTTCGCCAACCGGAACACCACTTCCATTTCGTTTGTCCAATGCACTCTTGGTTACCAGGTACGGCTCAATGGCGCCGGAAGCATTTTGAAAATACAAGGCCACATATCTTATAGCACCGCTTTTATCTTTTACCTCTGCATATTCATGCCATAGTTCTTCATCGGTGGTTACATCTTTTAACTGCCATCCAAATTCAATGGCAACAACCCTGTCTTCATTTTCTTTTGCGATCTGTTCGGGGCTTTTTTTATTTCTTAATGTTGAATCTCCTACATTGATGACCGTTGTGGTATTCTTTCCAAATAACTTATCCCGGAAGAAATAACCCAATCCTGCCAGTACAATGATCAGCCCACCCAGGATATACGCCATGCTGCTATATGACTTTTTTCTTTCTGCTACCAGCATTCTTTCCACTGTTTGTTTTCCTAAGCCGGTTTTTACAGGTTCAGCGGATGCGGAAGCAGTTGCACCTGGTGAAACCTCAGAAATAGTTGTAGCCTTAATGGATGTTGGAATATCCATCACTTTTGTTTCCATCATCAGGTTTTGCGGCCTTGGATAAATATCAAAAGAGAAAACCGGCCCATTGCTTCCCAACTGTACCTCATCGCCTGGATTGAGCGTGGCCGAGCCTTTTACACGGATCTTATTTACAAAAATGCCGTTGCGGCTGTTGTTGTCATTGATCGAAAATTTTGGAGGATCGGAACTGATCTTNACTATTTTCCCATGTTCCCGGCTTACAATAACTTCCTGCTCGGGATCAAACTGTATGTCGCTGCCCGAAGTGCGGCCAATGGATAGTTCACTTTTATTAAAGTCGAATTCTTCAACCTGGTTTGCTTTGGTACCCGAAATATGCCTGATAACATACCGTTCAATTGTAGTGCTCATGGTGATTGTTTTTGAGTTTATTATTAAATAGTTGTTTATTCCAGGCAACCAGGGTTACGGCAAACCGCAATGGCTTCCACAAAGGAGATCAGAATTTTTTGAGCAGGTACGTTTGTAATCTTACCAGAAACCGGGAATGCGCATTAATACATCACTTACACAGTTGGCAACCTTTCTNATGAGNCAAGGNGCAATTTCTTGCAGAAAGAGGGAGCAGTTATACATTTTGGCTATCTCTTAAAAGTAATAATATTAAATCTAAAATGTAAATTTTCCCCTCTTTTTTTACCCCATTCTTCCCGATTTCTACCTTGTAAAAATCAACCAGCATCCTTTCATTTCCTATACTCAATTTGTAGTACCCCCCTGTAAACTGCTTCAGCCTATGGGGTTGAAATAAAATGGATTCGGGATCAGGATCCAGTCGCCGGTTTTATTTCTTTGCCCACACTAACGCTTGTTAGTTTTTTGTATTATTTTTACAGCTTAAACCAATCAATATGGCAATACCCGTTAAACCAATCAATATGGCAATACCCGATTTTGAAAAAATATTCCAGGGCAAGATCGATCAGGAAATAAAGATCGAGCCCAAAGACTGGATGCCGGATGCATATCGCAAAACAAATCTTCGCCAGATAAGCCAGCACGCCCATAGTGAAATTGTTGGGATGCTTCCGGAAGGGAACTGGATATCAAGAGCACCTTCATTAAAGCGTAAAGCTATCCTGCTTGCAAAAGTGCAGGACGAAGCAGGGCATGGTTTGTATTTATACTCCGCTGCCGAAACACTGGGCATGAACCGGGATGAAATGATCAATGACCTGCACAGCGGCAAGGCAAAATATTCTTCCATCTTCAACTATCCTACATTAACATGGGCCGATATGGGCGCAGTGGGATGGCTCGTTGACGGCGCCGCCATTTTAAACCAGGTGATGCTATGCCGTACATCTTATGGTCCTTATGCAAGAGCCATGGTGCGTATCTGCAAGGAAGAAAGTTTTCACCAGCGCCAGGGCTTTGAGTCATTGCTCGTGTTAAGCAGGGGAACAGATGAACAGAAAGCGATGTGCCAGGATGCCATCAACCGCTGGTGGTGGCCATCATTAATGATGTTTGGCCCCAAGGACAGCGAAAGCACCAACAGCGACCAGAGCATGAAATGGAAGATAAAAAGAAAAACAAATGATGAACTCCGCCAGCAGTTTGTAGATATGATCGCTGAACAGGTAAAAGTATTGGGTATGAAACTGCCCGATGATAAATTAAAATGGAACGGGGAAAGAAAGCATTACGATTTTGGCGAAATAAACTGGGATGAATTCTGGCAGGTGGTAAAAGGAAACGGCCCCTGCAATAAGCAACGACTGGAAGCGAGGCGTAAAGCGCACGAAGATGGTGCCTGGGTAAGAGAAGCGGCTTCCGTTTATGCCAACAGGAAAAACTCCGCTAAAACAAAAGCCGCATAATCAATTAACAGGTCAACTTTATCAAAATGAATATACAGATCAGAAAATTTTATTACGGCGATATACCGGAAGACAACACCGGCGGTTCAGCCACAGACAGCAGTCCCGTATCAAGCCCGGGTTGGCCGCTTTGGGAAATTTTTATCCGCAGCAAGCAGGGCCTGGATCACAAACACGTAGGCAGCCTTCATGCAGCCGATGCCACCATGGCCATTGAAAACGCCCGGGATGTATATACACGCCGGCAGGAAGGAATAAGCATCTGGGTGGTNGAAAGTAAATACATCACTGCTTCTAACCCGGAAGAAGCCGGCGAACTGTATGAACCGGCGGCAGATAAAATTTATCGCCATCCCACTTTTTACCAACTGCCAGATGAAGTAAACCACATGTAATCCCTTACCATGACAAACAACCTCATTGATTATATCCTGCATCTTGCCGACACGACATTAATTCTTTCGCAACGAAACAGCGAATGGTGCGGCCACGGCCCCATACTGGAACAGGATATTGCTATTACTAATATCTCTCTCGACCTGCTGGGACAATCGAGAAATTTTTATCAGTATGCCGCACAGTTAATTAATGACTCCAAAAGGCTGCAGGGTGCCAAGGCCCCCTCTCCTCAAGGAGAGGGGGTTGGGGGTGAGGTAACTGAAGACAAACTTGCTTACTTGCGAAAAGAAAGAGAATTTAAAAATTTGTTGCTCGTTGAACAACAGAATGGCGATTGGGGACAAACAATTTTACGCCAGTATTTATTCAGCCAGTTCCAATACCTGCTGTTCGAAAAATTACAGCAAAGCAACGACGAGCAACTAACCGCCATCGCCGCAAAATCGCTGAAGGAAACCAAATACCATCTTCGCTGGAGCAGCGAATGGGTGATACGCTTAGGCGATGGAACGGAAGAAAGTCACAGCCGGATGCAGAAAGCCATCATCGAATTATGGCCATATACAGGCGAGATGTTCGTGCCGGCAGAGTATGAGGTTGCTTTCGGCATTGATCTCTTATCCATTAAGAACGACTGGGACGAAAAAACAAAAGCTGTTTTTGAAGAAGCCTCTTTATCGTTCCCTGAAAAAGTATTTATGCAGAGTGGGGGAAAGCAAGGAAGGCATACCGAACAGCTCGGTTATATCCTTGNCGAGCTGCAGTACATGCAACGAACTTATCCCAACAGCCAATGGTAATTTCTTCCACCATAGATATAAATAATATCCGGCAAATACTTGACAGCGTTACCGACCC
>JGI24770J26754_10003606_pt1 | contig 10327 bp, 8 predicted proteins | sample LakOneMetagenome_FD_26754 | JGI IMG/M metagenome (IMG submission 26754) | reverse complement strand
GACGATGGCACCTCCCGCCCCGGCCCCTCGCGCCGTGGTGCCGGCCCCGCAGGTCCCGCCGGCCCCGAGCCACGCCTTCTCGGGTGGCCACCCGGCCAGCACCGACCCCAACGCCAAGGTGTGGGCCGACGACATCCGGCGCAACGAACGTCCGCACGACGCATCGCTCGACGGCCTGCTCAAGCAGTTCGAGTCCACCAACGAGCAGAAGGTCGCGGCGGTCGCCGCCCAGTCGGCCCTCGACGACACGCTGAACGAGAACGCGCCGGTCGTCCAGGTCGTGAACATGATCGTCGCCCAGGCCATGCGCGACCGCACGTCCGACGTTCACATCGAGCCGATGGACGAACGGCTCCGCATCCGGTTCCGCATCGACGGCTCGCTGGTCGAGGCCTTCTCGCTCCCCATCGCCATCCACCTCGCTCTCGTCAGCCGGTTGAAGATCATGAGCGGGATGAACATCGTCGAGCGGCGGCGCCCGCAGGACGGCCAGTTCTCCACCGTGATCGACGGCAAGCCGGTCGATGTCCGCGTGGCCAGCGTCTCGACGGTCTTCGGCGAGAAGGTCGTCCTCCGGCTCCTCGACAAGAGCCGGTCGCTGATCGGTCTCTCGCAACTCGGCTTCCCCCGCGACACCTACGAGGAGTACTCGAACCTCGTGCACTCCCCGTTCGGGATGGTGCTCTGCGCCGGCCCCACGGGAGCCGGCAAGACGACGACGCTCTACGCCACGTTGCTGGAGATCAACTCGGACGGGAAGAACATCGTCACCATCGAGGATCCGGTGGAGTACATCTTCCCCGGCATCAACCAGGTGCAGACGAACGAGGGCGCCGGCGTCACCTTCGCCACCGGGCTCCGGGCCATGTTGCGTCAGGACCCCGACGTCATGCTCGTCGGTGAGATCCGCGACATCGACACCGCCCGGATCGCGATCCAGTCGGCGCTCACGGGTCACTTCGTCGTGTCGTCGGTGCACGGCACCGACGCCGTGGCCGCGCTGCACCGCTTCCTCGACATGGGCATCGAGTCGTTCCTCGTGGCCTCGGCCGTCATCGGCGTGGTCGGGCAACGTCTGTTGCGCAAGATCTGCTCCAACTGCAAGGAGCCGTACACGCCGACGAGCGAGGACCTCGCGTTCTACGAACGTCACGGCGGGTACCCGAAGTCGACCTACTACCACGGTGTCGGGTGCGACATGTGCGCCGGCACGGGGTACCGCGACCGGCAGGGCATCTACGAGCTGCTGCGGATCTCGCCGGAGCTCCGGCGCCTCATCGTCGGCTGGGCCACCCAGGACGAACTACGGAAGATGGCCGTTGCCCAGGGAATGCGGACCCTGGCCATGGAGGCCTTGTCATTGGTCGATCAAGACGTGACGACGATCGCCGAAGTCGTGCGCACGTTGTTCGGGAGCTGAGGAGCGGGCATGCCCAGGTTCAAGTACGCAGCGGTCGATTCGACCGGCGCGACGGTCGAGGGGATCGCCAAGGGCGACACCATCGGTTCGATTCGCTCGCTCCTCAAGGACAAGGACCTCGTCCCGATCCGGATCGAGGAGCATCGGGGACGCCTCGATCTCGAGGTGACCACCGAGAAGCTCAAGCGCAAGGAGCTGATGCACTTCAGCCGCCAGCTGGCGGTGTTCGTGAAGTCGGGCATCCCGATCCTCGATGCGCTCGACACCATCGCCGAAGAGGCCCAGGACCGAGTGCTGCGCAAGGTCATCTTGAGCATGACCGACCAGCTGCGGCAGGGCTCGACCTTCTCCGCCGCGGCCAAGGCCCATCCCGAGGCCTTCCCGTCGTACTACCTCGGCGTGCTCGAGTCGGCCGAGCTCACCGGCAACCTCGACGACACCCTCGACAAGCTCGCGAGCTACATCGACCGCGACCTCCAGGCGAAGTCCCGCATCACGTCGGCACTGATGTACCCGTCGGTCGTCGTGCTGCTCTCGCTCGGCACCGTCGCGATCCTCGCCGGCTTCGTGCTCCCGAAGTTCAAGGATCTCTTCTCGGAGCTGAACACCAAGCTGCCGATCGCCACCCGCATGCTGCTCTCGTTCGCCAGCCTGTTCACCGACATGTGGTACGTCCCGCTGGGCGGGCTCGTGGCGATGTTCGCGGTGATCGGGTTCCTCGCGTCGAAGCGCGGCAAGCCGACCCGCGACCGGTTGATGCTGAAGCTGCCGATCGTGAAGGGCATCGTCCACTACTCGATCCTCGAGCGGTTCTGCCGGGTGCTCGCGGCGATGGTCAGCGCNGGCGTGCCGCTGCCCGAGGCGATGCGGGTCACCACCGAGTCGACGAGCAACATCGTGTTCGCGACCCGGCTCGAGGAGTCGCGCCAGCAGATGATGCAAGGCGGCGGGTTCTCCGGGCCGCTGGCCGACACCGACCTGTTCCCCGGCGCGGCCAAGCAGATGTTCCGCGTCGGCGAGGAGACCGGCACGCTCGACACCCAGCTCGAGACGGCCGCCACCTACTTCGACCGCGAGCTCGACGTCCGCGTCAAGCGGTTCGTCGGCATGTTCGAGCCGTTGATGATCCTCTTCGTCGGCGGCATCGTCGGCTTCGTGGCCATCGCCCTGGTGCAGGCCATGTACGGAGTTCTCGGTGGCGTGAAGTGATGCGACTCCGCCAGCGCCTGACGGCGCGACGACTCGAGGCCCGGAAGCGGGGTGACGGTGGCTTCACCCTGCTCGAGGTCACCACCGCCTGCATGCTGCTCGGCCTGTCGTCGGCCTCGGTGTTCGGCGGACTCTTCATCGTCATCCACACGTCGCGGATCAACGCCGATCAGGCCCGGGTCGAGGCCGTGCTCAGCAGCGCCGCCGACCGGCTCGCCGGCTGGGCGTACACACCGTGTCCGGCCGCGAGCGGGACCGGCAGCTACCTCGACGTCGCCCAGGCCGCCGCCGGAACCGTCGGCTGGGCCGGTTCCACGGTGGTCATCACCCAGATCAAGTACTTCGACCCCTCGTCGGTGACCACGCCGTGGGCCGACTCCAACAACGCGAGCGGGTCGGGCTGCAACCCGAACGTCAGTGCCACCTCGCCCCGCACGCTGCAGAAGATCACCGTCAAGGTCACGACGCCGAGCGGCTCGTACTCCCGTCAACTCGAGGTGGTGAAGAACAATGTCATCCCGGCTGTCGTCTCCTGAGGCCCCGATGCATCGGCGTCGCCGCGGCGACGCCGGCATGACGCTCGTCGAAATGGTGATCGGCATCACGATCAGCGCGTTCATCATGGGCTCGATCGGCATGTCGATGGTCGTGTTGCTGAAGAGCGACAAGCCGACCTCGGCCCGCCTGACCGAGGCGCGCGACGTCGCGTTCCTGCAGACGTACCTGCCGGTCGACTACTCGTCGGCCATCTCCCGCAACGTCGATCCGACCGCCCAGCCCGTCGCCGGCCAGACCCTCCCCGGCACCAACGTGCTGTCGCTCGTGCGCGAGGAGAAGACGGTCTCGGGAACCATCGACACGATCATCTCGTACCGCTACGAGAAGGTCGGGCTCGACTGGCAGCTGGTCCGTTACGAGTGGGGCAACCCCGACTATCCCGGTCAGCTGCGCCGCTCGGTGGTCGCCCATCAGCTGGCCGATCCGCCGGTCGGGTGGACGCCCGGGAGCTCGGTCGACCACGCCGTCGTCGTGCACGCCCGCAACCAGACCGTCGCCCGTCCGGTCGGCGACGACATGCAGATCTTCTTCAAGACCGGCAACAGCTTCACCACCGGCGGATCCGGGCTGGCATCCAACAGCGAGCTGCCGACCGACTACTCGGGCAGCATCTCCGACCCGACCGCCGTGCGGAGTCGCTGCGGCGGACGTGTCTCGCTGATCCTCGACGTCTCCGGCTCGATCACGTCGGTGGCCAACGGCACCGCCAACGTGAAGTCGGCGGCCACCGGATTCATCGATGCGTTCACCGGCACGCCGTCGGAGATCGGGGTGATCAAGTTCTCGACCGCCGCCTCCACCGTGTACCCGGCGAGTTACGGCACCTACTTCTCGGTCGTCGACAAGGGCTCGGCCCAGATCACCGCGGCCAAGGCGGCGATCAACTCGATGCCGTTCGGAGGCAGCACCAACTGGGAGGACCCGCTGTACCTCACCACGCGGAACAACGCCGGCACGCCGTACACGAACCTGCCCGAGCTCATCGTGCTGGTCACCGACGGCGACCCGAACCTGATCCGCAACGCGCCGTGGAACTGGGGCTACCTCTCGAGTGCCTACCAGATGTCGACGGCGACGAGCGCGGCCGCGACGGCGGCGAACTACGCCCGTGAGCGCAACGGTCGGGTGATCGGCATCCTCATCGGCGACGCGGTCCACAACACCGCCTCGGTCGATCGGCTGAAGCAGGTGGTCGGCAAGAACGCATGGTCGGGTACGAGTTCGACGGATGTCGGCAACGCGTCGACCGCCGACTACTTCCTCCCGCCGGGCGGCGACTTCTCGAAGCTCGGCGGCGTGCTCAAGGCGGTCGTCGCCGGCCAGTGCGGCGGCACCGTGACGGTCCAGAAGAAGATCGACCAGGGCGGTGGTGTGCTCGTCGACCCGACCCAGCCGTGGTCGTACTCGACCGACGTCGGCGTGAAGACCCTCAACCCGGCCACCGATGTGGCGGTGACGTTCGACTACACGTTCGCCGACGGTGAGGGGACGAAGGAGGCGACGGTCATCGAGCAGCCGGCGTCGGGCTACGTCTTCGACCGGGTCGAGTGCTCGAGCGGCGGCATCTCGCTCGGGAGCGACCGGGTGAAGGACGCGCCCGACGACGGGACCGGTGTCGTCATCACGCTCAAGCCGAACGAGGCCGTTTCGTGCACCTACATCTCGAAGGTGAGCCCGTGATGCGGCTGCACCGATCTCGGCCGTCGGCGGCGCCGCGCGATCGACGCCGTGGCGGCGCCCGCGACGACGAGGGCGCGATCTTGATGCTCACGATCGTGATGTTGCTGGTCGGTTCGCTCATCGTCGGCGCGCTCGCGTCGTACGCNGTGGCGACGCTGCGGTCGATGCCGACGGCCCGCAGCCGCACGACGCGCGTCGAGGCGGTGAAGTCGGCGGTGCGCATGGCGATGACCCTGCAACGCGATGCCGGCCCCAACGCGTGTTACACGGCGTTGACGTCGTACACGATCGACGGGCTCCCGGTCACGGTCACGTGCTCGTCGCTCGACTCGTACTCCACCGGCGCCGATCGCTACGGCGTGATCACGACCGCGAACACCAGCAACGTCGCCAGTCTCACGGGCCGGGCGGGCGGTTCGGCGTTCGTGAAGCGGCTCGACGGCAAGGTGCTGCTGAACGCCGGCCTGCTCTCGGGCACGACCGACGTCAACCCGTACAACACCTCGATCGAGATGTCGCGGTATCAGGACGGCAGCACGCCGCAGGCCCGCTACCAGGTCAACTCGGTCAGCGCGGCGACCGGGTGCGACACGCCGGCGATCGGTGCCAGTGACGCGTATCCGAAGACCCCGGGGACCCATTCGCTCACCTGCACCGACGGTGCGTGGTGGACGATGGCCGGCGACGTCACCGCCTCCAGCCGCCAGTACCCGCTGCTCCCGCAGATCCCGACCTCGGCCCGGGACTCGAGCTTGGCCACCATCGCGAGCTGCAAGATCTTCTACCCGGGTCGGTACCTCACGGGCGGGACGCTGACGCTCACCGGCACGAACTACTTCGCGTCGGGCCTGTACTACTTCGAGCGGCCGATCTCCATCGCGGCCGGCGCCACCGTGGTGATCGGCGAGGGCCGGTTCCCGGGATGTGTGTTCGACAACGACGCCGCCTTCGCCCCCACCGCGCCCAAGACCCACGAGATCACCGGCAAGGGCGCCACGCTCCTCCTCGGCGCCGGTGCCAACATCACCGTGGCCGGCGGCGCCAAGCTGACGATCAACCGCCGGGTCTCGAGCCCGACCAGCCGAGGCACCGAGGGCCAGTCGATCCACGCCGTGTCGTTCGGGGTCAACTCGGCCGCGGTCGTGATCCCAGCCGACCAGGTGAAGCTGGCCGACGGCTCGCTGCAGCTGGCGTCGGTCCACCAGGTCCCGATCGGCACGACCGGTCAGAAGGCGAAGTACACGGCGAGCACGCTGACGCCGGCGAGCACCGCCCTGCAGATCGACCTGGCCGCCGGCTCCGACATCGTCATCGACGGCTACATCGTGACGCCGCAGGCGAAGGTGGTCGTGAACGGCAACGCCGGCGTCACCGCCTACGGGCTGCGTTGCTACGGCGGGTTGATCGCCTCGAACGTGGCGGTCAACGTCGCCAACGCGCCGAGCGACGCGACCAAGTGGTACTTCGGGATGAAGGCCGAGGTGATCCAACGCCGCTTCGCCCTCACCGCGTCGGCGTTGGTGAACGGCCACACCGTCACGTCGAAATCCGCGTTCGAGCTCAATCAGGACAAGAGCTACGCCATCAACTACTGGACCGTCGACGCGTGAGCTTCGACCAGGTGCTGACCGTGCCGTTGCTCGGCGCCGGGGCGATCTCGGGGTCGTTCCTCAACGTGGTGATCCACCGCGTGCCGGCCAAGCAGTCGATCGTGCTCCCGCCGTCGCACTGCCCGAGCTGCGACACCCAGTTGAAGCCGCTCGACCTCGTGCCGATCGTGTCGTGGGTCGTGCTGCGCGGGAAGTGCCGTCACTGCTCGGCGCCGATCTCGAAGCGGTACCCGCTCGTCGAGGCGATCACGGGTGCGCTGTTCGCCCTCGTCGGGTGGCGGATCGGGCTGAACTGGGCGCTGCCCGCCTACCTCGTGCTCACCGGGTTCCTCGTGGCCCTCTCGGCGATCGACATCGACACCACGACCCTGCCCCGCAAGCTGATCTACGCCTGCAGCGGCGCGGGCGCCGCTCTGCTCGCCCTCGCCTCGGCGGTCGACGGAGCGTGGCACCGCATGCGGTGGGCGGCCATCGGCGCGGCGGCGGTCTACCTCGTGTTCCGGGTGATCCATGCCGCCGCCAAGGGCGGCTTCGGGTACGGCGACGTGCGGCTCGGCGCCATGCTCGGGGGCTATCTCGGATGGCTCGGGCTGGCCGATGTACCCATCGGCATCTTTCTCGGTTTCGTATTGGGCTCCTTCATCGGTGTGGCCCTCATGGTGGCTGGTGGAGCGGACCGCCGGACTGCTCTCCCCTTCGGCCCGTTCCTGGCCGCTGGAGCGCTGCTGACCATCGCAGCCGGCCCGACGTTCGTGAACGCGCTGTGGCGCTTCTAAGGAGAGACCTGAGATGACGATGCTCACGTCGATCGACTCGACCCTGGGTCGGTATCTGCAACTGGTGTGGGACAAGGGAGCATCCGACCTCCACCTGACCGCCGGCTATCCGCCCGTGGTCCGGGTCGACGGCATGTTGCTGCCGATCGAGGGCGAGCCCAAGCTGCTCCCGCCCGACGTCGCCCGCATGATCCGGTCGCTGTTCACCGAGGACCACTGGCGTCACTACCTGCAGGACAAGCAGCTCGACTTCTCGTTCAGCTGGCAGGNCACCGGACGCTTCCGCGGCAACGCCTATCAGCAGCGCGGCGCACCGGCGCTCGCCCTGCGCGGCATCCCCTTCTCCATCCGCACCCTCGAGGAGCTCAACGCGCCGGCGGGCGTGCACAACCTCCTCAACCAGCCCTACGGACTCGTGCTCTGCGTGGGCCCGACCGGGTCGGGCAAGTCGACGACGCTCGCCGCCATGGTCGACCGGATCAACGAGAGCCGGGCCTGCCACATCCTCACCATCGAGGACCCGATCGAGTACCTGCACCGCCACAAGCGTTCACTCGTGAACCAGCGCGAGGTGGGCGAGGACACGCCGAGCTTCGCCGACGGCCTGCGGGCCGCCCTGCGCGAAGACCCCGACGTCATCCTGGTGGGCGAGATGCGCGACCTCGAGTCGATCGCCATCACCATGAGCCTGGCCGAGACCGGTCACCTCGTCTTCGCCACGTTGCACACCAACGACGCCGCCCAGGCCCTCGACCGGCTCATCGACGTGTTCCCGGCCGAACGACGCGACCAGATCCAGATCCAGCTCGCCGGTTCGCTGATGGGCATCATCAGCCAGCGGCTGCTGCACTCGGTCGGCGGCGGTCGGACCGCGGCGTACGAGGTGCTCGTCGCCAACGACGCCATCCGCAACCTCATCCGTGAGGGCAAGACGCGCCAGATCCGCAACGTCATCACGACGAACCGGATCGAGGGCATGCAGACGCTCGAGCACGACCTCAACCGCCTCGTGGCGGCCGGGAAGATCAGCTACGACACGGCGATCAGCGTGGCGACGTACCCGAAGGAGATCATCGCCCGGGGTCCGAACGCCGAGCTGCTCGCCTCCATCGAGTCGGGCCAGCCGGTGCAGAACGGGTTCGGCAAGCCCCTGCCGCCGCCGTCGCAGGCCGGCCGCCGGTAACGGCTGACGCGGGCCGATGGCGCAGCGTCGAGATCTTCCCTACACCACCATCGGCGCGGCCATCCCCTGCGTCGCGGGCTGGGTCGTGCTCCCCGGGCGGATGCTCGGCGCCACGATCCTCGCCGAGGAACCCTTCACCGAGAAGGCGTTCGTCGACGTGCTCGACCACAAGCCGGATTTCAGCTCCCTCGTCGTGGGGTGCCCCCTGGCCTTTCCCGACCGATCGGTCGCCGGTCGCCGCGCCGCGGAGCGCGCCGCGGCCGAGAGCCTCGGGTGGCCGAGGCGGCTCTCGGTCGAGCCGGTCCCGTCGCGCGCCGCGGTGCTCGCGCCGAGTTTCGAAGCCGCCCAGGCGATCGAGCCCTGGCTGACCCGCCTGGCGTACCGGCGCTTCCGGTACTACCGCGAGGTCGAACAGGAGATCCAGCTCTTCCACCAGCGCAAGGTGTTCGCGGCGTCGCCCGAGCTGACGTTCCAGATGTTGAACGGCGACCAGCCGCTCACGTCGTCGCGCCACACCATCGAGGGTCAGCGCGATCGTCTCCGCCTCGTCGAGGACCGCATGCCGGGCATCACCTTGACCGTGAACGAGGCTCGCCCGAAGGGCGTCGGCTTCCGGAACCTCGTGGACGCGGCCGGCCTGTTGTGGACCGCCCGCCGGATCGGCGGTCGAGTGTTGTCGCGGGTGCCGAGCGATCCTGAGTGGAACGACTTCGGCCTCCGCATGGAATACCTCCGCTGACCACTCCCACCCCGGATCGCTCCCTACCGCCGGGTCGGATTCTGATCACCCTTTCGGCGCGCCTGGGGGGCGACGTTCTTCCCAGGAATCCCGCCCGTCGGTCGCGCCCGGGACGCGAAGGAGGCCGGACCATCGTGGTCCGGCCTCCTTGCGTTCTCACCCGTGAGGGTTCGATCAGGTGTTGTCGGTCTTGCCGTCGTCCGGGTCGTACTTGCAGCCACCGGCCACGATCGGGTCGATGTCGCCGGGCCGCGAGCCCACCGTGCCGGCCGGGACCACGTCGTACTTCAGCGACTTCGTGCGCAGGTAGCCACCGGCCACGAGGGCCGTCTGGTCAGCCGGGAACGCCCCCGTCTGGGCGTCGAAGCTCTCGACCGCCGTCGCCAACGCGTTGTAGTCCGAGGTGCACGAGCTGGACTTGCCCTTGTCGGTGATGCCGCCGACCGAGAGCACGACCACCGTCGACAGCACGCCGAGGATCACGATCACGATCAGCAACTCGATGAGGGTGAAACCCTTGTCGCTCTTCTTCTCCTGGAGTTCGGGACGAACGTCCTCACCAATTTCGATGTCCACTCGGGACCTCCCGCCTGTGTTGTGTTTCCGGTTGTCTGCGAGTCCCGATGAGGAACTGCACGGCATCCGCCGCCGACACGCACAGTAACAGAGCGATGACTCTCTGTGTTCAAGAGGAGAGCAAGGTTTGCTCAGTTCTCCCGACCACTCCCCGTTGATCATCCAGATGATTCCCAGAATTTTGGAGGTCCCTATTGACATCTGGGCGTCATGTTCGTAATCTAACTGCAACAACCCAATCGCACTGACGAGCTGCTGCGGAGACGTAAGCGCTGGTCAGGCCCCCAATCTGGGGCACCACACTTCGAGTTGGCCTGTCCGCCCGCTACCACCTCGAAGCGTGGTGCCCCAGTACCCTTTTCGGGTCAGGGTTTCGGCGTTCTGTCTCGGACACGACGCTCCGGGCACCCAGGTTTGGCCCCTGCCGGCGATTTCTCCCGCCCCGGCCGTTCCCGACCCGCCGGCCAGCGCGGGTCAGATGGTGTGGACGTCGTGCTGGGCGGCAGAGCACCGGCCTGATCCGCCNGCCAGACCTTCTACTCGACGGTGCGGCGGCCTTCGAGAGCCCGGCCGAGC
>JGI24770J26754_10003605_pt1 | contig 10328 bp, 7 predicted proteins | sample LakOneMetagenome_FD_26754 | JGI IMG/M metagenome (IMG submission 26754) | reverse complement strand
TGCGTGTCGACCTCACCCACACCCCCGACGAGATCGTCGGCCTTGCCCTGGACTTCCTGACCTGACCTCGCAACANGNAACAAGAAACAAGAAACAAGAAACAAGAAAGAGATAGCTCACCGATGACCGATCTTGATATGAACTGGGTGTTGTCCACGCCCGCCCTCCTTGGNGTCGCCGCCGGGGCGATTGCCCTCCTGCTNGTGCTGATCATGAGGTTCAAGGTTCACGCCTTCCTCTCCCTCATCATCGTGAGCCTGCTCACGGCCGTGGCCACCGGCATCCCCACATCGAACCTTATTCCCACGCTCCTAAACGGGTTCGGCGGAACGCTCGCGAGCGTTGCCCTGCTCGTGGGCCTTGGCGCCATGCTCGGGCGGATGCTCGAGACCAGCGGCGGCGCTCAGGTGCTGACGGATGCCCTGATCACCCGCTTCGGGGAGAAGCGCGCGCCGCTCGCGCTCGCCGTGGCGTCACTGATGCTCGGATTCCCGATCTTCTTCGACGCCGGCCTCGTGGTGATGCTGCCGATCATCTTCGCGGTGGCNCGTCGTCTCGGTGGGTCNTTCCTCGGCTATGCCTTCCCGTCGGCNCTCGCTTTCTCGGTGATGCACATCTTCGTTCCGCCGCACCCGGGGCCCGTGGCTGCCACCGGCCTGCTCGGCGCCGATGTCGGCCTCGTTCTGATCTTCGGCCTCCTTGTTGCACTGCCCACCTGGTATTTCGTCGGCCACCTCTTCGGTCGTTACGTCGGACGTAAGTACGACATCCCGGTGCCGGACACCCTCACAGGCAGCACCGGCAACTTCGAGGAATTCGCTTCGGCGCCTAAGGTCGGTACCGTCCTCACGCTCCTGCTCCTGCCGATCGGGCTGATCTTTCTCAATACCGGCCTCAACATGGCCGCGACCGCCGGGCTGGTATCCCTCGACGACACCTGGGTTCAGATTCTGCGGGCCCTCGGTGAAACTCCGGTCGCCCTGCTCATCACCGTTTTGCTGGGCATGATTCTGCTCGGCTGGCGCAAGCGCAAGTCGGGCAACCTCGTGGAGGCGGTCGTCGACAGCTCGCTCGGGCCGGTTGCATCGGTCATCCTGATCACCGGTGCCGGCGGAATGTTCGGCGGCGTGCTGCGGGCCAGCGGAATCGGCGACGCCATTGCCCAGTCGCTTGACGCCATCGGCTTGCCGGTGATCGTGGCCGGCTTCGTGATCGCGGCCGTCGTGCGCATCGCCCAGGGCTCCGCGACAGTCGCCCTCACGACCTCGGCCGCCCTGCTTCAGCCCGTCGTCATGGCCAACACCACGTTCAACCCGGTTGAACTCGCCGCGATCGTTCTCGCCCTGGCCGCCGGATCGGTGTTCGCCGGCCACGTGAACGACTCCGGGTTCTGGCTCGTCAGCCGGTTCTTCCACATGGACACGAAGACGACCCTCAAGACATGGACGGTGGGCCAGGCCCTGGTCGGTGTGATCGGCTTCGTGATCGCCTTCGCGATCTACGGTGTGGCCGGCATGTTCTAGAAACCTAGGGAAAGTACGGTCGCGGAGTTTCGGCCCAGGTGGGCTCGACCTCCGCGATCGTGCGGCGCATGATGAGCTCCATCGCTTCGCGGGCTCGCTGGGGGTCTCCGCTCTGAATGGCATCCGCCACGTCCACATGCCACTGCAGCGCCGTCTCGTGCGGCTGCCGCGGCATCAGCCCCAGGCCGGTGCGTCCCGACAGTACAGCGGCGATCACCTCATCGAGTTTCGCGAACATCTCATTCCCCGAGCCGTGCAACACCAGGCGATGAAAGCGGATGTCCAGCTCAAGGAAGCGGTCCAGGTCGCCGGAACGGCCCACGGTCTTCATCTGCGCGGCCACCGTCATCAGCTCAGCAGCGACATCCGCGGGCGCATGGCGGGCGGCCAGCTCAGCCGCCATCGGTTCGACGGACGCCCGTAGCTCGGTGAGTGACCGCAGCTGTGCGCCGAGTCCCGGGCCGGCCAGGCGCCAGCGGATCAGCGTGGGGTCGAAGGANTTCCATCGATCCTGGGGGAGCACCCGAATGCCGATGCGCTTGACGGACTCGACGAGGCCCATCGCCGCCAGCACNCGCACCGCCTCGCGGACGACGGACCGACTCACCCCCTGACCACGCACGATGTCGTCGGAGAGCATGATCGAACCCGTCGGTGTGCGGCCGTCCACGATCGGCTGGCCGACCGCGTCGACGACACGGTTGTGCAGACTCGAAGGCATATTCAGACCCTANCGGCTCCCGGACACCGTCGAAGAGGCCTCGCCGGGCAGGCAGCCGACACGCCCGGGCTTCGAAAGACCTACGAAACGTGTAAAGTTGACAATTGAACTTCGGCGAGGGATGTCACCCGCTCGGGAAACCGGGCCACCGGCATCCGTTATCGACGCGGCGGACGAGACTTTGGGCTTTTCCTCACGCTGACATGCGTTCGAGTTGACATCACCAAACAACGACGCTGCACCAGACAACGATCAGGACCCACGGGGTCCGCAAGGAGACACATCATGGCTAAAGAGATCAACAAGGTAACCGTTGACCTGCGCGAGAAGTTCGGCAAGGGTGCGGCCCGCAAGCTGCGCGTGCTGGGCATGATCCCCGCCGTCATCTACGGCCACGGCACCGAGCCCGTGCACGTGTCACTTCCCTCGCACCGCATGGGCCTGCTGCTGCGCCGCTCGAACGCGATCCTCGACCTCGACATCAACGGCACGAGCCAGCTCGTTCTGGTGAAGGACGTTCAGAAGGACCCGGTTCTCGCCATCATCGAGCACATCGACCTCATCGTCGTGCGCAAGGGCGAAAAGGTGCAGGTTGAGGTGCAGGTCCACATGACCGGCGAGTCCTTCCCCGGCACGCTGGCTGACTTCGACACCAAGACNCTNCTGCTCGAGGTTGAGGCCACGGACATTCCCGAGAAGCTCACCGTCTCGATCGAGGGCCTTGAGGACGGCGCCCANATCCACGCATCCGAGATCGAGCTGCCNGCAGGCGCCGTGCTCATCTCNGATCCCGAGACGCTCATCATCAACGTGCAGACGCCCCGTGGCGAAGCTGAGTCCGAGGAGACCGAGGTCATCACGGCCGGCACCCCCGCCGCGTAGTCATCCCTTTCTGGTTCCGTCGTAAGCGGAGGATTCCACTGGACGAGAATCTCTGGCTCGTAGTCGGGCTCGGTAACCCCGGGCCCGGCTACTCCGGTAACCGCCACAATGTCGGGCATATGGTGCTGGCCCAGCTGGCCGAGCGCCTGCGTGCCAANTTCAAGAACCACAAGACCGCCGCGTCGGTCGCCGAAGGACGCAGTTTGCCCGGCGGCCCGAAGCTCGTGCTCGCCAAACCGAACACCTTCATGAACGTGTCGGGCGGCCCCGTCGCAGCCCTGCTGCGCTTCTACTCGCTGCCGGCCTCGCACCTGATCGTGGTGCACGACGACCTCGACATTCCGTTCGACACCCTCAAACTCAAGGTCGGCGGCGGCCATGGCGGCCACAACGGCCTGCGCGACATCATCGCCGCAACGGGCACGGGGGACTTCCTCCGCGTGCGTATGGGCATCGGCCGTCCTCCGGGCCGGCAGCCGGCCGCGGATTTCGTGCTGCACGACTTCACCTCTTCCGAGCGGGCCGTGTTGCCCAACATCCTCACGGATGCCGCGGACGCGATCGAACTCATCGCGAGCGACGGCCTGAGCGTCGCCCAGCAGAAGTTCCACGCCCCCTCCTGAACCTGCGTCCGATTCTCCAATATTGGAAGACACCGGATGCGCCTCCCAGCGGGGTTGCGTAGACTCGTGCGGTGATCCTTCAGGGCTTAATCGCTGCGCTCAAGCGCGCCTCCACGTTCGACAGCGCCCTCGCCTACGCGAGTCGNGATGCTGACTTCTCCCTCACCGAGGGGCTGCGGGCGCCGCTGCTTGCGGCCCTGCTTGAGCAGCGCAGCGACGAGGCGCAGGCCCTGTTCGTGATCACGGCCACCGGGCGCGAATCCGAGGCCCTCCGGGACAACCTGGCGAGCTTCGCCTGTGACGCGGAAATCATCGACTTTCCGGCCTGGGAGACCCTGCCGCACGAGCGCCTCAGCCCGAGCGCCGAGATCGTGGGCAACCGGCTGCATGCGCTGCGGCGCATGCGCGAGTGGGACGAGGCCCCGGTCGACGAGCGTCGCCCGCTCATCGTCGTCGCCTCGGTGCGAGCGGCCCTGCAACCCGTTGCCGACAACCTCACCGACTACGAACCCATCGAGCTACGGGTGTCGGCCCGTGGCCACGACCTCGCGGCCATTGTGCTGCAGCTCGTGAGCGTGGCCTACGCCCGCGTCGACATGGTCACCCGGCGCGGCGAGTTCGCCGTGCGCGGCGGCATCCTCGACGTGTTCCCGCCGGTGGCCTCGCATCCGTTCCGCATCGAATTCTTCGGAGACGAGGTGGAACAGATCCGCCAGTTCTCGGTGGCGGACCAGCGGTCCCTCCCCGAGCCGGTGGAGGTGGTGTATTTGCCGCCGAGCCGTGAACTGCTACTGAGTCCCGCCGTGCGCCAGCGCGCCCGCGAGATGGAGAACGAGTTTCCGAGCCTGTCCGGCATGCTCGCCAAGATCGCCGAGGGTATCCCGGTGGAGGGCATGGAAAGCCTCGCTCCCGCGCTTGTGGACCGACTCGTGCCCGTGACGCATTACCTGCCCGCCCGGGCGGCCGTCGCCGTGATCTCCCCGGAACGGGTGGCGAGCCGGGCGATCAGCCTGGCCGAGACCAACCGTGAGTTTCTGGGAGCGGCATGGAGTGCCGCCACGGCCGGCGCCGATTCTCCGATCGACCTGGAGTCCGGGGACTTCCTCACCCTGGGGCGGCTGCGGGAATCCGTCACGTACACGCGGCCGGGGGCTGCGGCATCCGGTCATTCCTGGTGGACGCTGAGCTCGTTCCAAGCGGCCCCGACGGACCTGCCGGTGCTGCCCGAACACCGGGAAATGGACGACCTTCTCACCATCCGCATCGACGCGGAGGCGGTGCCGAGCTTCCAAGGCAACGTGGAAGGCGCGGTCGGCCACGTGTCGGCGCGGCTGAAAGACGGCTGGACCGTGGGAATCGTAGCCCAGGGTACCGGGCTCGTGGAGCGCGCCGCCCAGGTGCTGGCCGAGCATGAGCTGCCGGCCCGCGTGGTGGACATGTGGCCCAACGATCCCGAACCGGGCATTGCCTACCTGCTCAAGGCCGGCGTCGACCACGGGTTCGAGATCACGCAGAACAAGCTCACCCTCATCAGCGAGTCCGAATTCTACGGACGCACCATCGGCTACGACGCCCGGCAGGTGAAGAAGCTCGCGAGCCGGCGCAAGAACGTGGTAGACCCCCTCCAGCTCACCGCCGGGGACCACGTGGTGCACCAGACGCACGGAATCGGGCGCTTCCTCGAGCTCACCCAGCGCGAGGTGTCCAGCGGCGGGCGGCACCCGGTCAAGACCACCCGCGAGTATCTCGTGCTGGAATACGCGCCGTCCAAGCGCGGCCACCCGGGCGACAAGCTGTATGTGCCNACGGACCAGCTCGACCTCGTGTCTCGCTACGTGGGCGGCGAAGCGCCCACCCTGAGCAAAATGGGCGGCAGCGACTGGTCGTCGGCCAAAACCAAGGCCCGCCGGGCCGTGCGCGACATCGCCGTGGAGCTGGTCAAGCTGTACTCGGCCCGCATGGCCAGCAAAGGCCACGCGTTTGCGCCCGACACCCCCTGGCAGCGTGAGCTGGAGGAAGCCTTCCCGTTCGTGGAGACGCCGGACCAGCTGACCACCATCGACGAGGTGAAGGCGGACATGGAGCGGCCCATCCCGATGGACCGCCTGCTCTCGGGCGACGTGGGATTCGGCAAGACCGAGGTCGCCGTGCGCGCCGCGTTCAAGGCCATTCAGGACGGCAAGCAGGTCGCCATGCTCGTGCCCACGACGTTGCTCGTGAGCCAGCACATGGAAACGTTCAAGGAACGCTTCGCCGGCTTTCCCGTGCACCTGCGTGCCCTCTCTCGGTTCCAGACCGAGAAGGAATCCCGCGAAACGATTGCCGGCATGCTCGATGGAACGGTGGACGTGGTCATCGGCACGCACCGGCTGCTGTCCCCGTCGATCATCTTCAAAGACCTCGGCCTCGTCATCATCGACGAGGAACAGCGCTTCGGTGTGGAACACAAGGATGCGCTGAAAAAGCTCAAGACGAACGTCGACATCCTGGCGATGAGTGCCACGCCGATTCCCCGGTCACTGGAGATGGCCGTCACCGGCATCCGGGAGATGTCGACGCTGGCGACCCCGCCGGAGGATCGCCATCCCATCCTCACCTTCGTCGGCCCCTATTCGGAACGGCAGGTTGCCGCGGCAATCCGCCGTGAACTGCTGCGCGAGGGGCAGATCTTCTTCGTGCACAACCGGGTGACGAGCATCAACCGGGTGGCCGCGCAGCTCGCGGAGCTGGTACCAGAGGCGCGCATCGCCGTGGCGCACGGCCAGCTACCCGAGGCGCAGCTGGAGCAGGTGGTGGGGGACTTCTGGGAACGCAAGTTCGACATCCTGGTGTCGACGACCATCATCGAGACCGGCCTGGACATCGCCAACGCGAACACCATCATCATCGACCGCGCCGACAAATTCGGGCTGAGCCAGCTGCACCAGCTGCGCGGGCGCGTGGGACGCGGACGAGAACGCGCGTACGCGTACTTTCTCTACGACGGCAACAAGCCGCTGTCGGAAACGGCTCACGACCGCCTGTCCACGATTGCGGCCAACAACGAGCTGGGCGCCGGAATGCAGGTGGCCTTGAAAGACCTCGAGATTCGCGGTGCAGGCAACCTGCTCGGCGGTGAACAGGCCGGCCACATCGCCGGAGTGGGCTTCGACCTGTACCTCCGCATGATCGGCGAGGCCGTGAGCGCCTTCCGCGGCGATGTCGCCGAGGGACAGACCGAGCTGCGGTTGGAGCTGCCGGTGGACGCGCATATCCCGCACGACTTCGTGGACAGCGAACGGCTGCGTCTCGAGGCCTACCAAAAGCTGTCCAGTGCGAGTTCACCCACCGCGACGGACGACCAGATCGACCTCGTGCTCGAGGAACTCACCGACCGTTACGGCGAACCCCCGCTGCCGGTTCGAAACCTTGTGGCCGTGTCGCGTCTGCGGTGGCACGCGCAGCAGGCCGGCTTGAGCGAGGTGGTTGCGATGGGCTCCAACCTCCGCGTCTCCTCCGCGGATCTCGCGGATTCGATTCAAATTCGGCTCCGACGGATGTACCCGGGCGCGAAATACACGCCGGCCAACGGGGCGCTCATCGTGCCGTTGCCCCGAACGAGCACCGACGTGCGAACGGCGGAACCGGTGGACGACGCCACGCTCATCGCCTGGACGGACACGCTGCTCGGAGCGATCTTCCCGCGGACGGTGACGGCAGCGGTCCCGGCGCCGTAGGCATCCGTCCCGGCCCGCGGGCCGCGCTCCGGCACCTCGCCTTCGATGGGCTCGGAGCCAGCGCTGCAATCCCAGGGGTCTTTCATGGCAAGCTGGCATCCCAGAACATGTCGCGAAAGCTTGGGGGATTGGATCGTGCGCCTCTCAGCGTCAAGATGTGGCCGGTCGTCGGCACTTATTCGGTCAGTGACTCCATTAACTACTGGCGGCAGCGTTGAGGCGTTGAAGGAGAGATGCGAACACTTTCTGCTCGTCACGGCTGAGCACGGACGTGATGGCGTGCTCGGTGTCGAGGTGATCAGGCAATGCCTTTTCGATGAGGAGTTTCCCCGCGTCGGTCAGTGTGACGAATGTGCCTCGGCCGTCACTGGGGTTGGCTTGGCGCAGAACAAGGCCCCGACTTTCCAGCTTGTTCAGCCGCTGAGCTACCGCGCTCGTCGAGATCATGGCCTCACGCGCCAGCTCCAACGGAGCGATCCGATAGGGGATGCCACTGCGCAGGAGGGTCGCGAGCACGTCAAATGAGGCTGCGTCCAGCCCATGCTCGGCGAACGTTCTCGCAAGACGCAATTCCACGGCCATCGTCGTACGGCTTAATCGGCCGATGACGGCCATCGGCGTGACGTCAAGATCGGGTTTCTCCGTGCGCCACTGTTCAATGATTCGATCAACTTGGTCCGGCATATCGCTATTGTAGCAATTGCTAAGAGCTTAGGTATAATGACTAAGTGCTTAGCAATCGAACGTTTCTCCTGCTGACGACGGCAGTCGCCCCAGCGCTCTGGGGCACGACCTACCTGACAACCACAATGCTGCTCCCAGAAGATCGACCTCTGCTCGCGGCGACCTTGCGAGCACTTCCGGCAGGGATCCTCCTTCTCATCCTCTGCCGACGCCTGCCCCGAGGCGAATGGTGGTGGAAATCCTGGGTTCTGGGCATCCTCAATATCGGAGCGTTCTTCGCCTTGCTCTTCATCGCGGCGTACCGACTCCCCGGCGGTGTGGCCGCAATTGTTGGCGGTCTTCAACCCCTCGTCATCGCCCTTCTCGCCAGCCGCATTCTCCACGAGCGATTGACACTCCGAGTCATCATCGCCGGTTGCACCGGGCTGCTCGGTGTGTGCCTGATCGTGCTCCAGGCCCAAGCCCGCCTCGACGCCATCGGCCTGGCGGCCGCCATCGGAGGAACACTCTCCATGGCATCCGGGATAGTCCTGTCCAAAAAGTGGGGGCGACCGGCACCTGCACTGACCACAACCGCATGGCAGCTCATTTCAGGAGGACTGTCACTCCTCCTCCTCATGCTCGTGATCGAGGGCTTACCGGTCGATCCATTCACGGTGCCCAACATTCTTGGGTATACCTATCTCTCGGTCATCGGTACGGCGTTTGCCTACGTGCTGTGGTTCCGTGGAATCGCCAGGCTTCCCGCCAGCACCACAGCTTTTCTCGGCCTACTCAGCCCCGTTGTCGCCATCCTCCTCGGCTGGACAATCGCCGGGGAGCACCTCGTGCTGCTGCAGACTGTCGGGATTGTCATCGTTCTGGCGTCGATCTCGGCCGCCGTCATATCCAGACCCACTCAGGCCGATCGCACGGCACAGATACGCACCGCCAGCCGTTCCCGTTGAGGGTCCCCGCCTGGCCCCCGTACAGAGCAGGAGTCGTGAGCGGTCCCCTTCATGCTCGACGGTGCGGCCTTCTCGGTGCGACCGGAGTACCAGCCGCAAACATGGCCAAATTTCCGACCCTCATGGCCCCGAACCACTCCCACCACACGATGGGTAGGTTCGGCACATGATCGTCGTAGGCAAGGCCATATCTCAGCGCGCCACGTTGTGGGCAGCCAATTTGGTTCGACCAGACGCCTTTGTCTTCCTGACGCAGCGCACCCCGCAAATCATCGACGCGCTGAAGGTCACCGGGGACGACCGGCCCCGGCTGCCTCGACACTTCGCTGGCACACTCGGACTGAAAGGAATCGAGCAGTGGGGCCGCGGACGAACTGAGGCCCCCCGCTATGCACTTGGCGCGTTTCCATGTCGAGCATGACCGTGCGTTTCGGCTGTCGTGTGAACGCTTCCCGTGAGGGTGAGCACCTCGGGGTCGGCAAGGATGGCGCCCATGGCATCAATGTCGTCAGCCTCGAACGGGCGCAGACAACGCGTCTTCCTGGGATGGCGGGCTTATCGGGGAAGAATCCCGCATGGGCCATTCGCCCACCATGCACGACCACGGCCACGACCGCCATCGTGTCNGACCCGGCACGCCGNCGATCCATTGCCTCTGTTCACGGCGCCTATTCCCACGCCGTTTTGATGCACCACCAGGGTTCGGTGAATTCTGATATCCAGGGCGCAGGCGCCGCTTCCGTTATGGATCAACCCATCGAAGTCGAGGCGCAAAGGGCTTGGCATACTTGGTGTCATGCCTTTTGAATTGTGTGGGTTCTGTGCGGGACTTCAGACCGGCGCGTTGGACGTCGTTGCAACTGGGCAACTCGTCGTTGCGGTCTACGATCGTCACCCGATCAACCGGGGTCACGTGCTCGTCATTCCCAAGCGTCATGCTCCTGACCTCTCCTCTTTGACCCGGGACGAGCTCGTCGAAGCGGCGATAGTTGCTCAACGCGTGGATCGGGCGCTCAGGGTTGTTCTCGGCGTGGAAGTTGAGGGCACCAACCTGNATATGTCCAATGGGTCCTCGGCGGGCCAGGACGTCATGCATGCCCNCCTTCACGTCATCCCTCGTTCCGCGGGCGATGGTCTCGAACTTCGTGAAGATCTATCCCGTTACCCTCACCCACCGCTCACGCGAGACGAGCGTTCCGCGATCGCCGTCGCAATTTCCGACTGACACGACG
>JGI24770J26754_10003600_pt1 | contig 10333 bp, 18 predicted proteins | sample LakOneMetagenome_FD_26754 | JGI IMG/M metagenome (IMG submission 26754) | reverse complement strand
TCTGATAAAATCAATGCCTGCTCTTTTTTAATGCATACGTCATGCTCGAAATGTACAGAAGGTTTTCCATCACGGGTTCTTACAGTCCAACCATCATCATCTGTATAAATTTCTTTTTCGCCCAGGTTGATCATTGGCTCAATAGCAAGAACCATATTGGCTTTCAGCTTCGCACCATTTCCTCTTTTTCCATAATTGGGCACCTGCGGATCTTCATGCATTTGCTTACCCAGTCCATGTCCTACAAGTTCGCGCACAACTCCGTAACCATATTTTTTCTCAGTATGTTCCTGAATTGCAAAAGAAATATCACCAATACGGTTCCCGGCAATCGCTTTTTCAATACCCTTATATAAAGATTCCTTGGTCACTTTCACCAGTTCAATCGCTTCTGCTGCAGCTTCTCCCAAAATAAAGGTGTACGCATGATCTCCATGCCATCCATTTAAAATTACACCAAGGTCAATGGAAACTATGTCTCCGTTTTCCAGTGGGACTTTATTCGGAAAACCATGCACCACCACGTCATTTATTGATGCACAAATATGAAAAGGATACCCGCGATACTGGTAAAATGAAGTTGTTGCATGATGATCATATACAAATGTTTTGCATAAGGCATCAAGTTGCAAAGTGGTAACACCCGGTTTCAATATTTTAGCTACTTCTGTAAGTGTTTTGCTCACCAGCAAAGCGCTTTCTTTCATGAAATGAACTTCTTCATCGGTTTTTATATGAATCATTTGAATCGATATAATTTTTAAAAAAATAAAACCTGCAAGCGTTTGCCAACAGGTTTTATATAAATATTTTGAAAATGATAATTACATCCCTGATGGTACAGTTGTCTGCCTGCCCTGAACTCTTCCCCCTTTCATTAAACCATCGTACTGGCGCATCAATAAATGTGTTTCCACTTGTTGTAAAGTGTCTAATATTACTGCAACCATGATCAGCAAAGAGGTGCCTCCAAAAAAGGAAGAGAATAAACTGGTCACATTTAAATTCCTGGCGAAGCCCGGTAAAATACCTACAATTGCCAATAAAATGGCACCAGGGAAAGTAATGCGGTCCATTATAGTTCCGATATAATCAGCAGTAGGTTGTCCAGGTTTTACACCAGGTATAAAGCCATTATTTCTTTTCAGGTCCTCGCTCATTTGCTTGGGATTAAAAATAAGTGCAGTGTATAAGAAAGTAAATGCCACAACCATTACACCATAAACTACCATATACCAGGCATTGCTGGGATTAGAAAATATTTTTACTATCCCCTGGGCAGAATCAATATGAGTAAATGAAATTAATGTTGGTAAAAACATAATGGCCTGTGCAAATATGATTGGCATTACACCTGAACTGTTTACTTTAAGCGGTAAAAATTGCCTTGCTCCACCGAATTGCCGGTTTCCAACAATTTGTTTGGCATAGTTCACCGGCACTTTCCGTACGCCCTGTATCAATACTATTGTACCCAAAATGATAGCAATTAAAACAGCGATCTCAATTAAAAATATAAGCAAACCACCGCCACCTTTGGCGCTCTTGGCATTAAACTCCTGGAATAAAGCTTCCGGTAACCGGCCTAAGATTCCTATCATGATAATAATNGAAATACCATTTCCTAACCCTTTATCCTGTATTTTTTCACCTAGCCACATTACGAATAAAGTTCCTGCGGTAAGCAGGATAATTGTAGTAGGGAAAAAATATTCTTTAAATGCCGGAATCAACGCTTCTGCGTAACTTGGACTATTCAGATATGAGACATATGCGCCAGCCTGGAAAAGTGTAACAACAATCGTCAGGTATCTGGTCCACTGGTTAATTTTTTTCTGACCACTTTCCCCTTCTTTCTGTACTTTCTGAATTTGCGGAACGAGGATGGTCATTAACTGCATAAAAATGGATGCAGATATATAAGGCATTACACCCAATGCAAGAATAGATGCATGTGAAAAAGCGCCTCCGGCAAAAGTATCAAACAAACCAAGGAGGCCATTGCTACCAGCCGATGCCTGTATCGTGGCTAATTTATTCGCGTCAATACCTGGCAATACTATTTGAACACCCAGGCGATACACAAAGATCAGAGCCAGCGTAGTTAAAATTTTGGAACGCAATTCTTCAATGGTCCATATATTTTTGAATGTCCTTATTAATTTTTTCAATTTTTACATTTGAAGTATGTGAAATAGGAATTAAATGAGTTTGGGATAACGAAAGATCCGCTAAACTATTTTAAAATTTCCACTTTACCACCGGCAGCTTCAATCAATTCTTTTGCCTTGCCGCTCATTTTACTGATTTTGAAATCAATTTTGGTTTTCAATTCACCATTTCCCAGGATTTTCACTTTATGTGTTTTACCGATTAAGCCATTCAGGTATAAATTTTCTTCTGAAAATTCTGTAAAACCATATTTTTCAATAAGCTTTTCTATTTGCCCCAGGTTATAAACCGTATATTCTACCCGGTTATTATTTTTAAAACCGCGTTTTGGCAATCTTCTCTGGATTGGCATCTGNCCTCCTTCATGAGCCATTTTTCGTTGGTAACCTGCGCGGCTTTGTCCACCTTTATTACCTTTTGTGGAAGTTCCGCCTTTACCGCTTGCCTCACCTCTTCCGATTCTTTTTTCTTTGTGTGTTGAACCTTCTGCAGGTTTTAATGTGTGCAATTTCATTTTATCTGATTTTTACTTACGGGGAATCGCCCCTCGCTAATTTTTAAATGTAGAATCCTTTTAAATTAATATTATTATCATCCATTCACATCTTCAACCTTTACCAGGTGAAATACTTTTTCTACCATCCCTAATATTTGCGGGGTTGCTACAACTTCCTTACTCGCGTGCATTTTATTAAGTCCTAAAGCTTTCAGTGTAAGCTTTTGGCGCTCCGGGCGATCTATGCCACTTTTTACCTGTGTTATCCTGATTTTTTTCATCACTATTTTATTTTGATAAATGAAATACGCTCCATTTATCCGTTAAATACTTTTGTAAGTTTAATGCTCCTGGTTTTTGAAATCTGTACCGGTTCGCGCAATAAGGTTAATGCCTTGATAGTAGCTTTAACTACATTATGCGGGTTAGCAGAACCAAGACTTTTTGCCTGTACGTCTGTAAATCCTGCACTTTCCAGTACAGCACGCATACTGCCTCCTGCGATTACGCCTGTACCCGTTGCGGCCGGCTTTATTAAAACCTTAGCAGCACCTTCTTTAGCAAGTTGTTCATGTGGAATGGTGCCATGCATAATAGGCACTTTCACCAAATTCTTTTTGGCATCTTCTATTCCTTTTGTAATTGCTTCCTGTACTTCTTTTGCTTTTCCAAGTCCATGCCCTACAACACCTCCTTCATTTCCAACGACAACCAAAGCGGAAAAGCTAAATGTGCGGCCTCCTTTAGTAGTTTTAACTACCCTGTTAATGGAAACTACTTTTTCTTTCAATTCCAGGTCACCACCGGGCTTTACTTTATTTACGATATTTTTTGACATGCTTTTTATATAAAAATTTATAACTTTTTAAAATTCCAGGCCACCTTCGCGGGCACCATCGGCTATCGCTTTTATCCTGCCATGGTATAAATACCCACTTCTGTCAAAGGTTACTTTTTTCACTCCAAGCTCTATTGCCTTCCGTGCAATTGCATTACCAACCATTTTACTTTTATCAATCTTAGGTCCTTTCTGCGCCATGATGTCTTTTTCTTTTGAAGAACTGGAAGCCATAGTTACGCCATTATCATCATCGATCAGCTGAGCGTAAATTTCTGTATTGCTCCTGAATACTGACAAACGGGGAGTTGAAGAAGTACCTTTCACTTTCCTGCGAATACGGTAGCGGATTTTTTGTCTTCTTAAAATTTTCTTATCCATACTATTCTGATTTTTTCCTGATACTGCCAGGAATTTTTTTTATAAATAATTATTTACCTGCTGCTTTACCTGCTTTTCTACGCACTATTTCATTTGCGTATCGAACACCTTTTCCTTTATAAGGTTCCGGTTTTCGTAAACTGCGGATTTTAGCTGCAACTTGTCCTATGAGTTGTTTATCTATACCCTCCAACATGATTTTAGGATTCTGTCCTTTTTCAGTAAGGGTTGTTACCTTTAATTCTGAAGGCACTTCAAAAATAATGTTATGTGAAAAACCGAGAGCCAGGTCAAGGAGATTTCCCTGGTTGGCCGCTTTATAACCGACACCCACCAACTCAAGATTTTTTTGATATCCATCAGTAACGCCCTTTACCATATTAGCGACCAATGAACGGTATAAACCATGCATAGCCCGGTGACGAATCTGGTCAGTTGGGCGATTAATTTCTATGGCATCATCTTTCAGCACAATTTCCATATCCCTGTCTAAAGTTTCCTTCAATTCGCCTTTAGGTCCTTTTACAGAAATTACCTGGTTAGCAACTTTTACTGTAACTCCCTTTGGAAGGCTGATTGGTTTTTTTCCTACACGTGACATATTTGAAAAAATTTTTAAAATGAATTCGGCTTACTTAATTGTTTTCAGTTCCGTATAGAAAACTTAATTGTCTATTAAGCGCCTGTTTATGATCTTCCTTACGGAAAATTGATTGATTAATAAATATGGCAAAGCACTTCCCCGCCAACATTTTCATTTCTTGCCTGTTTGTCCGTCATTACACCTTTAGATGTACTGATGATAGCAACCCCCAATCCATTGATTACGCGCTTGAAATCGCCGGGCTTTGAGTATTGTCTCAAACCGGGGCGGCTTACACGTTCCAAGGCACGTATGGCAGGTATTTTTGTTTGCGGGTTATATTTCAGCGCAATTTTAATAACACCTTGTTTACTATCTTCTTCAAATTTGTATTTAAGAATATAGCCTTGTTCGTACAAGATTTCTGTAATACGTTTTTTTAAATTTGATGCCGGGATTTCTACGATCCGATGGCCAGCCATTTGAGCGTTTCTTACCCTCGTAAGGAAATCGGCTATTGGGTCAGTTACCATTTTTTTTATAAATTAATTCTGTTCAAAAAAATAATGTTCTTTGTCTTGTTACCAGCTTGCTTTTTTTACACCTGGAATTTTACCATTGAGTGCCATATCTCTGAATACAATTCGCGACATACCAAAATACCTGATATAGCCACGGCCTGCCTGTAAGCTGGCAACGGTTTTTTAAACGTACCGGGGAAGAATTCCGCGGAAGTTCGCTCAATGCCTGGTAGTCGCCTTCAGCTTTTAAAGCTGCGCGTTTAACTGCATATTTTGCAACCATTGCTTCTCTTTTTCTTTGCCTGGCTTTTACTGATTCTTTTGCCATAATTTAATGAGCCTGTTTTTTCCAGGCCGGATTTTTTTATTAAATATTTTCTTTTTTCGCATTTTTAAAAGGCATACCCATCTCTTTTAATAACTCATANGCTTCTTCATTGTTCTTAGCTGTAGTAACAAAAGTGATGTCCATACCGGTGATCTTGTTCACTTTATCTATATCAATTTCCGGAAAAATGATTTGCTCAGTGATGCCCAATGTATAGTTTCCGCGCCCATCAAATGCTTTATCGCTGATACCCTTAAAATCACGAACACGGGGCAGGGCAACAGAGACAAGACGATCTAAAAATTCATACATTTTTTCACCACGCAGTGTAACCCTTGCACCGATTGGCATTCCTTTTCTTAATTTGAAATTGGAAATATCCTTTTTACTCATCGTAGCAACTGCTTTTTGCCCNGTGATATTTGTGAGTTCATCTACAGCTATCTCCACGAGTTTTTTATCAGCGACTGCGCCATTTACGCCGCGATTGATACAAATCTTCTCCAGTTTTGGAGTCTGCATAACACTTTTAAAGCTGAATTTTTTCATTAAGGCAGGAACAACTTCATTCCTGTATTTTTCAGCGAGCCTGGGGGTATATTTTACTGTATTCATTATTTAATAGCCTCTCCTGATTTTTTAGAAATTCTAATTGATTTTCCTTCTTTACGGTCCATTTTCACTTTTGTACCGGACCCGGATTTTGCATCCCAAAGCATTACGTTACTGATATGGATAGATGCCTCTTTCTTTACAATACCACCTTTCGTATTTTGAGCACTTGGTTTTGTATGATGGGTTACAATATTTACGCCTTCGACAACAACACGTCCTTTATCCATCAAAACTGCATGCACCTCGCGTGGTTTTTTCAGGTCTTTATCATTTCCTGTGATGACCACTACGTTATCACCTTTTTTTATGTGGTACTTTGGTTTAAATCTGTTGCTCATTGTTTAAAGTTTTTCCTTCAGCCTACTTAATATGTATGGTTTCCCATTTATTTTCAAAATTTTGAGGGCGGCAAAGGTACATTTATTTTTCAAGTAATACCTTCTTTCCACACCTTATAGTACTTCGGGAGCGAGGGATATAATTTTCATATAGCCTTTATCCCTAAGTTCCCTGGCAACCGGCCCAAAAATCCTTGTGCCCCTGGGCTCATCGGATGCATTTAATAAAACCACTGCATTGTCATCAAACCGGATATACGATCCGTCTTTTCGACGCAGTTTATTTTTTGTACGCACTATTACTGCTTTTGATACGGTCCCTTTTTTAATGCCACCTGCAGGCATGGCATCCTTTACCGTTACAACTATTTTATCACCAATGTGTGCATAGTCCTGGCCGCTGTTTCCAAGTACTCTTATACATAGTACTTCTTTTGCACCGCTATTATCAGCTACATTTAAACGGCTTTCCTGCTGAATCATATTTTTAGCTTTTATCTTAAGATGTTAGTTATTATACCACATCCGGTTGTATGAATAATTTTTTTTAACTTTATCCGATAGCTTCCTACCGGCTAAGGCTATTTTTATTTTGCCTTTTCTACAATTTCTACCAGTCTCCAACGCTTTGTTTTACTCATTGGCCTTGTTTCCATGATGCGAACCACATCACCGGGGGCACATTCATCTTTTTCATCATGAGCATGGAACTTTGTTGTTTTCTTTACAAATTTCCCATACATAGGGTGTTTCACTTTCCTCTCAACTGCAACTGTAATGGTTTTATTCATTTTGTTGCTGCTGACAACCCCTGTCCTTGATTTGCGCAAATTTCTTTCCGTCATTGTATTAATTTTAAATGCCAAGTTCTTTTTTCCTGATAATTGTTTGAATACGAGAAATATCTTTCCTGAGATTTCGGATGCTCATAGGATTCTCCAGGGGAGAAATTGCATGCGCAAATTCAAGTTTTTTTAATCTCAGTTTATCTTCTGAAAGCCTGGCCTTCAGGTCTTGCTCATTCAGATCAGCAAGGCTCTCATTAAATCCTTTACTATTTTTAGCCATTTTTATTTGTTTTATCTGTGTGGTTTCGCAAGCTTATGCCTGCAAATCCCTTCTTATAATAAATTTGGTTCGAATGGGTAATTTTTGCGCAGCTAAGCCCATTGCTTCTTTTGCTGTAGCTTCAGTAACTCCATCACATTCAAAAAGTATACGGCCAGGTTCTACTACTGCTGCCCAATGGTCGGGGTTTCCTTTACCTTTTCCCATCCTTACTTCAGCGGGCTTACGTGTAATTGGTTTATCAGGGAAAATACGAATCCATACATTTCCTTCCCGTTTCATTGCGCGGGTCATTGCCTGACGTGCGGCTTCTATCTGGCGATTATTGAGCCATATAGGTTCCATTGCTTTGAGGGCAAAGGAACCAAATGAAATCATGGAACCGCGTTTAGCCACTTCACGAATCCTACCTTTCTGCGCTTTTCTGTGCTTTGATCTTTTTGGCTGTAACATTTTTTAAAGTTTACCTTATCCGAATGATTTGAAAAATACTGTTTTTATTTAAAATTATCTTCTTCCACCACGGCCTCCACCGCCGCCTCTTTTATCTCCGCCACCAGCTCCCCCACTTCTTCTGTCGCCGCCACGATCGCGGTCAGTACGGTCACGATGGTCNCTTCTNCCCATTTCCCTGCGATCCCCACCTTCATTTTTACCTCCAACAAAATTTGGATTCAATTCACGCTTTCCCAAAACTTCNCCTTTACATATCCAAACTTTAATACCAATTTTTCCATATACCGTCTGGGCAAAAACATTTGCATAATCAATATCCATACGGAAAGTATGCAAAGGAATACGTCCTTGTTTAAATTCTTCACTTCTCGCTATTTCTGATCCCCCCAGGCGGCCGCTCACTTTTACTTTTATCCCCTCAGCTCCCATGCGCAATGATGAGGCAATGGACATTTTTATGGCGCGTTTGAAATTGATCCGGTTTTCGATTTGCCTGGCAATGGTGTCACCAACGATAGTTGCATCCAGTTCAGGCCTCCTGATTTCCAGGATATTTATTTGAACATCATCTTTTTTTGTCAGGTTTTTTAATTCTTCTTTTATCCGGTCTACTTCTCCGCCACCTTTTCCAATAATAATACCTGGTTTGGATGTATGAATAGTGATAATCAGTTTTCCAAGCGTTCGTTCGATAACAATTCTTGCTATACCACCTTTACTGATCCGTGCATTCAGGTATGTACGGATTTTATCATCTTCGATCAGGCGATCGGGTAATTTTTCTTATTAGCATACCAGTTGCTTTCCCATCCCCTGATAATTCCGATCCTGTTTCCTATTGGATTTGCTTTTTGACCCATACGGTTTATAAATTATTTCGATTGATTATTTGATTTTGAATCCACGACCAATGTTACATGATTACTGCGTTTACGAATGCGGTAACCCCGGCCTTGCGGAGCGGGACGCATGCGGCGCAACGTTCTTCCACCATCAACAAAAATTGTTTTTACTACAAGTGATGCATCAGCGGCACTTTGGCCTTCATTCTTCTGTTCCCAGTTGTTGATGGCACTTTTCAGTAATTTTGCAAGAGGCACACCATTATGTTGTGGGTGGTGTTCAAGCAGGCTGAGCGCCTTTTCTACTTCCATTCCCCTGATCACATCCGCGAGAAGCCTCATCTTCCGGGGCCCGGTTGGATAATTGTTTAATTTTGCTACTGCTTCCATTTTTATTTTCAATTTTATTGATTTCAATACGTATGTAGAGAAAAATCAATTTAATAAATTATTTTTTCTGGCCTGAATGACTTCTGAAATTTCTTGTTGGTGCAAATTCACCCAATTTATGTCCTACCATAAATTCAGTAACATATACCGGTATAAATTTATTACCATTATGCACCGCGAAAGTGTGCCCAACGAAATCTGGTGTGATGGTTGAGCGCCTGCTCCATGTTTTAATCACAGATTTTTTGTTTTTACCATCATTTATAGAAAGCACTTTTGTTTCCAGTTTTACATCTACAAAAGGACCTTTTTTAATTGAACGACCCATAATTATTATTAATTTATAATATTGCTGAAATGACAGCTTTACTTTTTATTTTGATAACTTTTTACCATCCCTGCGTTGAATAATCATTTTATCGCTTCCTTTTCCACGTGTCCTGGTCTTTTCTCCTTTCGCGTATTTACCTGTCCTTGACCTTGGATGTCCACCTGATGCTCTTCCCTCACCGCCACCCATGGGGTGATCCACCGGGTTCATTGCTACACCACGTACACGGGGCCTTACACCTTTCCACCTGTTTCTTCCAGCTTTACCTGCTGTTTCAAGACTATGATCGCTATTTGAAACGATACCTACAGTGGCCATGCAATTAATCAATACCCTTCGCAATTCGCCGGAGGGCATTTTAATAATACCATATTTTTCTTCCTTATTTGTCAATTGGGCCGATCCTCCTGCACTTCTTACCAATTTTCCTCCTTGTCCAGGCTGCATTTCAATATTATGAATAGTTGTACCGAGTGGCATATTTTTAATAGGCAGTGCATTACCAATTTCCGGTGCAACACTATTTCCAGAGATGATACTGGTACCTACCTGCAAACCCTGGGGTGCAATGATGTACCTTCTTTCGCCATCAGTATATTCAACTAAAGCAATAAAAGGAGTCCGGTTTGGATCATANTCAATAGTCAAAACCTTTGCATCCATATCCTGCTTATCACGTTTNAAATCNATAATGCGGTAATGATGCCTGTGTCCACCTCCTTTATAACGCATGCTTCTGCGACCATCAGAATTACGGCCGGCTTTGCTGTGCTGTTTTTCAAGTAATTTTTTTTCCGGTTCGTTGGTTGTAATTTCTGCATACGCATTACCAATTCTCCACCGGGTGCCTGCTGTAATTGCTTTAAATTTTTTAAGTGCCATTTCTCTTTCTTTTTTTGACGTAATTTTCAGCTACGCCGGCTATTATTTTTTAATTTAGATATTAGCGTATAAATCAATTGTATCACCTTTTG
>JGI24770J26754_10003598_pt1 | contig 10339 bp, 8 predicted proteins | sample LakOneMetagenome_FD_26754 | JGI IMG/M metagenome (IMG submission 26754) | reverse complement strand
TGCGGCCGCCGGGCTGCGCGCCGCGATCGAGTCAGCGCACGCGGGGGTGCTGCTGCTGGATCGGGCGGAGCTGCGCGATCCGTGGTTCGCGGCACTCGCTGGGGTTGCGGCCCAGGACTCCGTGCACGGTTCGGTCTCGGGACGCGCCAACCGCCTGCTGCTCGATGCCGGCGACCTCGAGGTGGACGAGGTGGGTCGACGCCTCAGCCGCCGCCTGTCGACGGCCGCCGACGCCGCCGCCGGCGCGGCGTGGCTCGACGGGTTCCTCGCCGGCGACTCGATCCTGTTGCTGCACGACGACGCGCTCCTCGCGACGATCGACCGGTGGATCAGCGGCATCGAGGACGACGTGTTCGAGGACCTGCTGCCGTTGCTGCGCCGCACGTTCTCGCGCTACGAGAAGCCCGAGCGGCGCATGATCGGCGAGCACCTCGTCGCGCTCGGGGCCGGGCTCGCCCGCGGCCCGGTCGGCACCGAACGAGCCATCGACGGATCCCGGGCGGTGCCCGTCATCCGCGCCGTGGCCGCGCTGCTGGGCTGGGAGGTGGACGCGTGAGCGACGTCGAGAGCTTCGCGGCCGCCCCCGCCGGCGTCGACGCGAGCGCGACGGAGACGGATGCCCCCGGCTTGCCCCGCGACCGCATGGCCCGGTGGCGGCTGGTCCTCGGCGGCGGCGACGCGGACGGCATCGGACCGGCCGCGTCCCTGAACGCGGCGGACGCCGCCCGCGACGAGGTCCTGCGGGAGCTCTACGACAGCGAGCGCCGAGGGGGGCTCGGCGGTTCGTCGCCCAAGGTGGCCCGGTGGCTGGGTGACATCCGCACCTACTTCCCGTCGTCGGTCGTGCAGGTCATGCAGGGCGACGCGATGGATCGACTCGGGTTGCGGCAGCTGCTGCTCGAGCCGGAGATGCTGCGGTCGGTCCAACCCGACCTGAGCCTCGTCAGCACCCTCATCGGCCTGGGCAGCGCCATCCCCGAGCACTCGCGCGAGAGCGCCCGCGTGGTGGTGCGGGCCGTGACCGAGCAGCTCGAGGAGCGGCTCTCGGCGCGCATGGTCCAGGCGGTCACCGGCGCGCTCAACCGCGCCACCCGCTCACGCCGGCCCCGCCACGGCGACATCGACTGGAACCGCACGATCGCCGCCAACCTGAAGCACTACCAACCCGAGCACCGCACGATCGTGCCCGAGCGGCTCGTCGGCTACGGGCGGCGCACGACCCAGGTCGAGCGCCACGTCATCCTCTGCATCGATCAGTCCGGTTCCATGGCCGAGTCGATCGTGTACTCGAGCGTGTTCGGCGCGGTGCTGGCGTCGTTGCGCGCGGTCGCCACGCGGCTCGTCGTGTTCGACACCGAGGTGGTCGACCTCACGGACGAGATGGACGACCCGGTGGATGTGCTCTTCGGCGTGCAGCTCGGTGGCGGCACCGACATCAACGGCGCGCTCGCCTACTGCGAGGGGCTGATCGAGCACCCGACCGACACGATCATGGTGCTCATCAGCGATCTCTTCGAAGGGGGCATCGCCGAGGAGATGCTCCGGCGGGCGACGAGCATCGTCGCCGGCGGGACCACGTTGATCGCGTTGCTCGCGCTGAGCGACTCCGGCCGGCCGTCCTACGACACGAACCACGCCGCCGCGCTCGCGGCGATCGGGGTGCCCGCCTTCGCGTGCACGCCGGACCTCTTCCCCGATCTCATGGCGGCGGCGATCGAACGCCGGGACCTGCACCAGTGGGCGGCGGCGAACGACATCGTCACCACCCACGAACCCGACGTCACCAGCTGAGCCGACCCAGCCGCGCCAGCAATCAGATCGGCACCGTCACCACGTGTCCCAGTGGATGATCGCGTCCGGGTCGGGGCGCTGCGCCGGCCGGAAGTCCGTGCCCTTCGTGTGAGCGACCGGGGTGAGGCACACCTGCTGCACCTCGTCGAACGGGATGCCGACGACATCGGCGATCTCCTGCTCCTTCATCAGGCCCATGGTCGTCCACGACGTGCCGAGACCACGCGCCCGCGCGGCGAGCATGAAGCTCCACATCCCGGGCAGGACGTTGCCCAGCATCGACGCTGACGCGATGGCCGGCGCGTTGTCGATCCGGCCGGGTGCGGTGCACGCGATCACGAGCGCCGGCGCCTTCTCCATGTGCGCCGCGAGGTACTGGGCCGAGTCGGTCACGCGATCCTGCTGCGCCTGCGCCTCGGGGGTGTCCTTCTTGATCGATCCGACGTAGATCCCGTCGAGGCTCCGGTAGATCTCGAAGCAGGCGCGGTAGATGTCGGCGATCGCCAGCCGCTTCGCCTCGTCTTTCACGATCACGAACTGCATCGTCATCACGTTGGATCCCGAGGGCGCCTGCATCGCCAGGCGCACGCACGCCCGGAGGTCGTCGTCCGAGACAGGGCGGTCGAAGTCGAGGCGCTTGCGGACGGCGCGGGTGGTGGACAGGACGTCATCAGGGGAGAGATCGAGCATGACCACACCCTAGGAACCGCGGAGGGTCCGGGGCGGCTCGACGGATGTGGTGGTGCGCCACCACGCCGATAGGTTGCCCCGATGCCCACCGACGCCGACTTCCTCGGACTCGTGCCCGACACCGAACCGGGGCGGTTCACGTTCACCGTGATCGAGCGCCTGGCTCGCCTCGACGGNCGCCTCTACGGCGGCACCGCGATCGCGGTGTCGATCGCCGCCGCTGAGCTCGCCTCCGAGCGCACGGCGCTCTGGATGACGACGCAGTTCGTCTCGACCGTGGAACGGGGTGCGAGCGTCGCGGTGCACGCCGAGGTGCTCGCGGCCGGCCGGCGCACGAACCAGGTGCGCGTCACCGCGACGAGCGAGTCGGGTGAGACGATCTTCGCCTCCCTCGGGGCGACCGGCCGCCACCGCCCCGACGGGCTCACCGGCGAGTTCGAGCGGTGTCCGAAGGTCGAACCGCCCACCAACGCCGAACGCTGGACCAGCCCCTTCACCGGTCTCGCGAAGGCGGCGGGCATCACCGACCTCGCCCTGACGCCGCGTGCTTCGGGCTTCGCGTCGGTCATCGAGATGCGCGAGCCGGCGATCATCGAGCACCCGGACCCCGGGCCCGGTCGCGTGTGCCTGTGGGTGCGCCGGCGCGACGAGGTCGCCGTCACACCGGCCATTGCGGCGTACCTCGCGGACATCGTTCCCATGGGCGTCGCCCACGCCCTCGGCGTGCTCGCCGGGGGCACCAGCCTGGACAACACGATCCGCATCGGTGCGTTCACCGACACCGAGTGGATCCTGCTCGATCTGCGTCCGCACCTCGCGGTCGGCGGGTACGGCCACGGCATCGCGCACGTCTGGAGCGAGACCGGCCAACTGCTGGCCACCGCCAGCCAGACCGCGTCGATGATCCAGTTCGACCCGTCGAACCTCCCCGGCGTCCCACCCCCGAAGTGACCCCGCAACGGCACGCGACGGAGCACCCGGCGTAGGGTCGTGCGGATGGGAGCGACTGCGCAGGGCAGGGTCCGGCTGGGGTCCGAGCCGCGGGGTGACGGCACGGCGACGGATGCACCGGTTCCGCGGCGATCGCGACCGCACGCTCGTCGCGTGACGTTCGGTGCGTGTCTCGTCGTGCTGGTGGTCCTCGCCGCCGGCGCGTGCATCCCGCAGCGCTTCGTCGGCTACTCCAGCGCCACCTACGCGCAGGAGCAGAACTGGCTCTGTCGCCCGGGCGCCAGCGCGGCGAACGCCTGCGTGGGGAGCTTCCTCGACTCGACGATCGTCGAAGCCGACGGCTCGACCCGGCCGGATCCGTTCCACGGCTACGACCAGTCACAACCGACGGCGCCCATCGACTGCTTCTACGTGTACCCGACCGTGAGCTCGCCCGCCGGCGGCCTCAACGACCTGGCGATGGCCGCCGATCCGGCTTCCGAGATCGCGATCGTCCACGAGCAGGTGGCCCGCTTCACGTCTGTGTGCAACGTGTACGCGCCGCTGTACCGGCAGATGAAGTTCGATGCGTACTTCGCCGCACCCGACCTGTACAAGACCGCCAACGACCTGGCCTACGCCGACGTGCACGACGCGTTCAAGCACTACATGGGCAACTTCAACGGCGGCCGGCCCTTCGTCCTCATCGGCCACTCCCAGGGGGCGCAGCACCTGCTGCGGCTGCTCCAGGACGAGCTCGACGGAGACCCTCAGTTCACGAAGTCGCTCGTGTCCGCGGATCTCGTCGGCTGGCAGTTCAACACCTCGTCGCCCGGCGACGACCCCGGCCTCTACTCGCTGCCGCACATCCCTTTGTGCAGCACCACCGCCCAGAACGGCTGCGTGGTCACCTTCCAGACCTACGGCTCCACCCAGCCGCCGCCTCCCGGTGGCAGCCCCGACAAGGCGTGCTCCAACCCGACTGCGATCGCCGGCGGGACAGGACCCGTCAAGGCCTACGTGTCGCCCTCGGGCATCACGGGTCTGCCGGCCATCAGCACCGCCACCGTGCAGCTGCCCGGCGCGATGACGGCGCAGTGCATCGTGCCGGCCACGGGTTCGCCCTACCTGTCGGTCGCGGCGACCCACCAGGCGGGTGACGTCCGCAACGTCGACCGCATCCTGCTCGGGGTCAACAGCAGCTTCGGCCTCCACCTACGCGAGGTCGACCTCATGCAGGGGAACCTGATCGACCTGGTGCGTAGCCAGGCCGCCGGGCGCGGCATCACGATCCCCTGATCGCAACGGGCCGGGTCAGCGGCGGTCCGCGCGCACGGAACCCGATCCGTCTGGGCAGAATCACCGTCGTGGGGCCCGCTCGTCGATCCGTCGCAGACCTCGTCGCCGATCTGCGCCGCCTCGGGGTGCGCGAGTGCGACGTCGTGATGGTGCACGCGTCCCTGCGGGCGCTGGGTCCCGTCGAGGGTGGCGCGGTCGGGGTGATCGACGCCGTGCTCGAGAGCGTCGGTCCGCTCGGGACGATGGTCATGACGCTCGGCGCGCGGGACGACTGGGCGTGGGTCAACGAGCGACCGGAGCCCGATCGGCCGGCGTCAGTGCGAGCACCATCGCTTCACCCGCTTCACCCGCTTCGCCACGCCACTGGCTGGTCCTCGACGCACCGCGCGGTCGACGCTGCGCGCGTGGATCGTGCAGACTCCCTGCGGTGCACGCGGATACGTGGCGCCGCCTCCGGCGCGTGACCCGACGGCGTTCGGCATCCACCTCGGCCGCGGGGCCAGGCCGATGACAACCGACATGGATCGCGAAGGTCTGGGGCACTCGGCCGTCGACGCGTGGCTGGCCACCGTTGCCTCCGGCACGGAGATGGGTGCCGCGGTGCTGGCGATGGACTGGTCGGCGACACCGCTCGGCGCCCCGTCCGAGTGGTCGGTCGGCCTGCGGGGCGCCCTGGGCCTGTGCCTGAGCTCGCGGTTCCCGATGATGGTGCTGTGGGGCCCCGAGCTCATCGGGATCTACAACGACGGCCTGCGCACGATGCTCGGCACCGTCAAGCACCCCGGCGGTCTGGGGGCGCCCGCCCGGACGGTGTGGTCCGAGATCTGGGACACGATCGGGCCGTTGCTCGCCGGCGTCGTCACCACCGGTACGTCGACGTGGGTCGAGAACCAGCCCCTGGTGCTCGAACGCTACGGCTTTCCCGAGGAGTGCTTCTTCACGTACTCCTACAGCCCTGTGTTCGATGACGACGCCTCGGTTGGCGGCGTGTTCGTCACCGCGACCGAGACGACGGCGACGGTGGTGGCGCAACGCCGGCTGGTGTGCCTCGCGGAGCTGAGCCGCACGCTGCTCGACGCGGCGGACCCCACCGAGGTCTGCGTGGCGGCGGCGAACGCGTTGGCCGAGAACCCCGATGACGTGATCGCGGCCGATGTGTACCTGCGAGCCGGCGAGCGGCTCACGCTCGTCTCCTCCAACCGCCGGGTGACGGTCTCGCCGGCATCGCTGGACGACCTCCGGCAGGTGACGAGCACGCGCCTGCCGAAGCCGATCGGGGACGTGCCCGACGGCGCGCGCCCGATCGCTCAGATCGCGATCCCGCTCGGCCAGCCCGGGGACGGCATCGAGGGCGTGCTGGTCGCGGCGCTGAACCCGCAGCGTCCGCTGGATCCGCCCTTCGACGAGTTCCTCTCGTTGATCGCGTCGACCATCACCGGCGCCCTGGACAACGCGTACCGCCAGTCGAACGCCCTCGGGCAGTACCGGCACATCAGCGACACGCTGCAGGCCTCGATGCTCAAGCCGGCCGTCGATCTGCCGACGGTCGCCGCCCGGTACCTGCCGGCGGTGGCCGGGCTCGCGGTGGGTGGGGACTGGTACGACGTCATCGATCTCGATCCCGGGCGTCGTGCGCTCGTCGTCGGTGACTGCGTCGGTCATGGCCTGACGGCGGCGACGGCGATGGCCCACCTGCGCGTGGCGGCGCGCACCCTGCTGCTCGAGAGCCGTGATCCGGCTGCGGCCATCACCGCGTTGGACACGGTTGCGATGTCGGTCGAAGGCGCCTTCTGCGCCACGATCCTGTGCGCGATCTTCGACACCGAGAACCGCACCCTCTCGTACTGCCGCGCCGGCCACCCTCCGGCACTCGTCATCAGCGGCGGCGAGCCGGTCTGGCTCGACGGTGCCACGGGGTTGCCGTTGAGCGTGGATCCGTCGGCTCCCCGGGACAACGCGACCTACGCCACCCACGAGGGCGACATGCTGATCATGTACACCGATGGGCTCATCGAGCGTCGCAACGAGTCCCTCGAGGCCGGCTTCGAGCGTCTTGCGGCGGCCGGCGTCGCCCTGCACCACGAACCCGTGCAGGTCGCCGCGGACGGCCTCCTCGCCCGGCTGCAACCCGAGAACACCCGCGACGACGTCGTCGTGGTGGTGAAGCGGTTGACCGGCACCGGTCGGCTGCCCGCCACCGCCATGCCCTGACGCGGCGCGTCACGACCCTCCTGGGAGGGCCGCTCACCCATCGGCAAAAGTCATAGACAAAGATGTTCTTCACCTGTACCGTGACCGTAGGCACACGAGGGGAACCGGGCAAACCGCCCATGCCGAAGGGGGAAGCCATGCACACCGTTCGTCCATCGATCTCGCACGTCACCTGCTGCAGACCCACGGTGCGAGTCCGCCCTCGAACCCACCGTCGCCCGCGATGTTCGCTCCGGCCGGCGTGGTCGTCGTGGTGGTCGGCGGCAGCGTGGGCGTCTGCAGGACGGTGAGCGACCCGCGCGGCGTCGGCCGCGTGGCGCGAGTTCGGTGAGGGACCGGGCCCGATGGGCCCGGTCCCGCCGCGTCCGGGGCGTGATCGCCGTGGGGCAACCAAGCGTGGGCCGATCAGCACGTTGACGCCGGCGCAGTGAGGGTCGATCAAGTGCTACTTGATCGAACCTAGTAGCGCCGGTACTCTCGGGGGCGGGGCGCACTCCACGAGGGAGGACGTGCACCGAAGAGCCGGCCCGGACCTCGCCGACGCCATGGTGCGCGCCGCAGCTCGAGGCGGTCCGTGGGCCCGTTCGACCGACACCGAGAGGGAAGAAGATGCGGATGAAGACCAGGTGGACCTTGCTGATCGCCGTGCTCGTACTGGCGATCAGCGCCTGCACGACCGAAGCCAGCGGCACGAAGGCCGCATCCGGTGGGACCACGGTCGGCACCGGGATCAACGGCGCCGCCACCGGCCCCGCGGACCTCACGGCGTCGCTGCTCGCGGTGGAACAGGGGCCGCGGTACCGGCAGTCGGACTGGGGCTACCTGGTGCAGGACCAGAAGACGGGCGAGGTCCTGGCCGCGCAGAGCCCGGACCGCATGTTCGACGCGGGCTCGACGATGAAGACGTTCGCCGTGTCGACCGCGCTCGAGCACTACGGCGCGGACTACGTCTTCCACACGCCGGTGTACCGGGCCGGTGCCCAGAGCGGCAGCACGCTGAACGGCAACCTCGTCCTCGTGGGCTCGGGTGACCTGACGTTCGGTCTGCGCAAGCAGGCCGACGGGCAGCTCTCGTACGAGAACCTGCCGGCCCTCGACCACAGCTACGCCACGGTCGGCCTCCCCGGGGCCGTCGAGCCCTCCGGTGATCCCCTGAGCGCGCTCGACGAGCTCGCGGCGTCGGTCAAGGCGGCCGGCATCACGCAGGTGAGCGGCGACGTGGTCATCGACGACCGGCTGTTCACCCCGATCAAGTGGCCGGACGGTCTCGTCTCGCCCATCTGGGTCAACGAGAACCTCATCGACATCGAGGTCACCTCCGGCGCCGCCGCCGGCCAGCCGACGACGATCGACTGGCGGCCGAAGACGGCCTCCTACACGGTCGAGACCCAGGCCACGACCGTCGCCGCGAACGAGACCACGGCGCTCAAGGTCACCGAGCCCACGCCGGGACACCTCCTGGTGACGGGGAAGATCGCGGCGGCGAAGACGCCGACCCTGGTGGTCAGCGAGATCACCGACCCGTCGGCCTTCGCCCGCACGGCGTTCATCGAGGCGCTGCAACGGGCGGGCGTCACGGTGACGGCCACGCCGACCGGCGCGAACCCGGCCTCGAAGCTGCCGGCCAAGGACAGCTACCAGGTCGCCGACAAGCTCGGCGAGCACACGTCGGTGGACCTCGCGGCGTACATCAAGCTGATCATGAAGGTCAGCTACAACCGCGGCGCCGACCTCATGGCGTGCCTGACGGCGGTCAAGGTCGGCAGCACCGACTGCGACGACGGTCTGGCGGCGGAGGTCAAGACCGCCAACGGGCTCGGGGTGGCGAAGGACCAGGTGTTCCCGTTCGACGGTGCCGGCTCCGACGATCAGAGCCGGGTCACCCCGACCGCGCTCGCCACCTTCTACCGGACGGTCACCACGGCGCCGTACGGGAAGGTGCTGTTCGACTCGCTGCCGATCCTCGGCAAGGACGGCACCCTGGCCAACGTGCTGACGGACTCGCCGGCCGCGGGCAAGGTGCAGATGAAGACGGGCAACCGCGTGGCCGGCGACGCGTCGGGCCAGATCATCGTGCTGGGCAACAGCCTCGCGGGCTACGTCGAGGCCAGGAGCGGCCGACAGCTCACGATCATGGTCGCCGTGAGCAACGTCCCGATCGCGACGCCGGCGGAGTTCGAGCAGGTCACCTCCGACCAGTCGAAGATGGTCGTCGCGATCCAGCAGGCGTACTGACGGGGTGGCGAAAATCGTTGGACAGCGGCGCCGCAACCTGGTTCCATGCCCGGGCCGCACCGGACGGGTGCCGCCGGACGCACCGCGCACCGAGCACACGACGACCACGGGGAGGTTCGAGGCCATGACTGCACGTCACGCTCCCTCACCTCCCGGTCGTCGCGCCTGCCCCTCGCGGTAGCTCGGCGCCTGTCGGCTCGCGTCGCGGGTTCGTCGATCGGGATCAGCTCCCATCGATCGACGCAACCCGGAGAGACGCATGTCCGACCACCCCGATGCCCCTGNCCCGATGNCCCTGTCCCTGTCCCTGACCCTGCTGACCCTGCTGNCCCTGCCCCTGACACGGAGCCCGCTCGGGCCCCTGCGTGGCTCGTCCCCGAGCCGTACGCCGACACCGACCTCGGCGTGCTGAAGACCGGCAAGGAAGCCCAGGTGTCGCTCGTCGAGCGCGCGGGCCCCGCCGGGCGGTGCCTGCTGGCCCGCAAGCTCTACCTGCCCCGTGCGGTCTCGCAGAAGGGCGTGCTCGAAGCGATGGGTGTGCAGCGCTCGTCGCAGTTCCGCAACGACGTGACCTACCGGGAGGGTCGCCAGTTCCGCAAGAGCCGCGACCGACGCGCGGTCGAGCGCATGTCGACCCACGGCAAGGCACTGCTGCAGGAGCGGTGGACCAACCACGAACACGATGTGATGCGCGTCGTGTGGAGCGCCGGTGCCCGCGTGCCGTACCCGGTGCAGTTCGCCGAGGACCACTTCGACATGGAGTACATCGGGGATCGCGCGCAGGCGGCCCCGACGCTCGCTCGTCTGCGTCCGCGCGGCCCGCTCCTCGAGGTGATCTGGAACCAGTTGGTGGTGAACCTCGGGCGGGTCGTCGCCGCGGGGTTCGCCCACGGTGACCTGTCGGCCTACAACCTGTTGTGGTGGGAGCACGAGCTCTGGATGATCGACTTCCCGCAGGCCATCGACATCGCCGCCAACCCGATGGGTCTCGACTTCCTCCATCGCGACGTGCTGAACATCACCGCCTGGTTCGCGCGTCAGGGCCTCGAGCGCGACCCTGAGGAGCTGTTCGCGCAGCTGCTCGCCGAGCTCATCTGGTGACCGCGCTCGCCGCGCCGGCCGGCCCCGGGCCCGCTGATCCTGCGGAGCCCGGGGTCCCGGCGCTCGCGGTCTCGGTGGTCGC